>Ga0247841_10001723_pt1 | contig 46781 bp, 44 predicted proteins | sample LaCruzMarch2015__2_FD_192410 | JGI IMG/M metagenome (GOLD analysis project Ga0247841, IMG submission 192410) | Freshwater microbial communities from meromictic Lake La Cruz, Castile-La Mancha, Spain - LaCruzMarch2015_18m | ecosystem: Environmental > Aquatic > Freshwater > Lake | place: Spain... | reverse complement strand
TATCTGCGTGCCTCGCGGGTGCGGGTGCGGGCGTGGATCGACGTGAGTTCCAGCCTTCCCTTGCCTGCCTGGACCGGCCATGCCGAGTGGGAGACGGTGCTTTCGCCAGCAACCTGGCCTTGGCCCGACTACGAAGCGGTAAATCTTGCCATACTTTTCCCGGATTTGTATCCGGCCTTCGATGTGGAGGGGTGGTATCGCCTGGATGCCGCAGGTGTGACGATTGGGCCATTCTCCGGCAACCGATGGGTTTACAGCCATGCCGACAATCCGGCTGTCGCCGACGATGAACTGGCGATCAATGAGGTGATCCTTTTCCAAGACGAGGAAGTGATCGCCATCAATCGTGGACTGACCACGCTCCTGCATTTTCTTCCGGTGGGTCAAACTTTCCGTGTGAATGTCTGGAATGGCATCCATCGCGGTTACTGCTGGGCATCGGGCCAACTTCGCCTTTACAGCCGACCGATCTGACCCTCCGAACGACTCAAAAAACAACCTCCTGCCGCTCCTACCTCCTCCCGGACAACACTCCCGCATGGGATGAATCCGCCAGGCTCGGACTCGGCCGCTGCGCCCGTTGCCGATGCACGAACCTCAAACTCTGTTCGCCAGCCGAAAAATGCCCTGTGCAACGCTGGTGAATCGGTTATGCATGCCCCCTGCAGCCCGGATTCAGGAATCGCCTCAAATCGCCCCGATCCCTCGAATCATTGATAAAATCCCTCGAATCGGGCGGCAACATACATCAGCGCAGACCTTCAACGCCGACCGCCACAAGCTCGATCTTGTCGCCGGCCTGTTTTCCCAGCCCGATGGACTCCGCGCTCTGAAGCCAGGCGGTGATGGGCGCAAGGCTGGGGAGCTTGGAGGGCTTGCGGGCCTCGTCCACGAGCCGCATCGCCGTGGCGTCGATCGCCACCGGATCCCGGCCGGCATAAATCGTGAAATGATCCTGCAAAAATCCGGGGTTTGAAAACGGCCCGCCGGCATACTGGAGAACGAGGCCGTCCAGGATCGTGAGCACCACTTTCCCTTTGATCATCGCGTCGGCGTAGATCTCCGCGAGGTAGGGATCGCCGTAGGACGGCGGCTTGGTGAAGCGCCGCCAGTTGTCGATGTTCGGCAGGACCATGTTCGCGAGAGCCCCGTTGATGCCGGTGAGAAAGCTGTCGGTCAGCGACGGGACATTGATGATCTTCGTGACTTCGCTGCTGAGGATTTTGGAGTAAAAACTCCGGTTGCTGAGCTGGTCGCCGGTCATGTCGGAATACCGCGACCCCGATTTTTCGCCGAACCCGCTGTCTCCCCAGATGAGTTTGCCGAGCACGGGAGCATTGACCTGGGCGTGCGTGTCATACCCGGTGGAGGGGTCCACCCAGCGGAGCTGGTAACGGGATCCGTCCCTGCGGTAACCCGCGGCAATCAAGTCCTCAAGGTTCCGGTCCCAGACGATGATTTGTGATGCGGGAAGCCCCGCGGCCTTCAAGCCGTCCACGATCGCGTCAATGACCTGGGGGTTGGTCCCGCTCACCGCGCCGCCCGATGCGGCGACCTTGATCCCGACCCGGTCGGTCTTTTTGACAAGACTTCCCCAGGCGCGCGCCACATCCGGCTGCCCGGTCACCTCCCGGATGAGGCCGTCCACCATCCGCTTGACGACGCCGGGATTCGCTCCCCGCGCCGGCGTGAGCGCCGCGGTGTCCACCGCGTAATAAACCTTCGCGGTCGGGGCCTCCGCATGCGCGGCAAGGGAAAACGCGGACAGGAGCGCGAGCGTGCACGCTGACCGGTTGCATCTCATCCCTGTTGGAAATAGTGTCATCGTTGATGGTCCGCCACCTTTACGTCCATATTCCGTTCTGTCCGAAGGTATGCCCGTATTGCAGCTTCTACAAAGAAACCAGCGACCGCAATAAAACGAAGGCATTTTTGGAAGCTTTGTTGCTCGAGGCGGAATCGGCGACGCCGGGGCTGCAGCCGGAAACGGTTTTTTTCGGTGGAGGAACCCCGACCGCGCTCTCGACCGGACAACTCGATTTCCTGATCACCGGTCTGCGCGAGCGCGTGGATTTTTCCGCCGTGAAGGAGTTCACGATCGAAATGAATCCGGCGACGGTCTCGCTGGAGAAGGCCTCCGCCCTGCTCGGACTCGGCGTGAACCGCGTGAGCATGGGCGTGCAGTCCTGGGATGAAAGCCTCCTCCGCACGCTCGGCCGGGTTCATACCTGCGCGCAGGCCGCCCGCAGCTACGCAATCCTTCGCGAGGCCGGGGTTCAAAACATCAATCTCGATTTGATTTTCGGTATTCCGGGCCAGTCGGAAAGCCAGTGGAGGGACACGCTGCAAACGACAATCGGCCTCGCGCCCGAACACCTCTCGGCCTATTGCCTGACCTGCGAGGAGGACACCGAATACTTCGAACGGTTTTCGCGCGGGGAATACCCGCGGGAGGAGGGGCGGGACGCGGATTTCTTCGAAATCGCGATGGACACGCTCGCCGGGTCCGGCTTCTCCCAATACGAAATTTCCAACTACGCACGGCCCGGGCGCGAATGCCTCCACAACCTCTGCTACTGGCGCGGCGAGGATTACGCCGGCCTCGGCCCGAGCGCGTTCAGCACACGGGCGGGAATCCGCCGCAGGAATCTCGCGGACACAGCGGGCTATATTCAGAGGATTCAAAACGGCCTGCTGCCGCACGACTTTTCCGAGGACGTGACGCCTGCGGTCCGCCGCGTCGAGCGGATCGCTTTCGCTCTGCGGACCTCGGACGGAATCCGCCCGGATGATGTCAACCCGGAAATCCTCGCCACACTCGAAGCCAACGGCCTGGTCGTCACGGACGGCTCGCGCACCCGGCTCACCCGCAAGGGGCGGCTCCTTGCGGACGAAGTGGCCGCGGAGCTCATTTAGCCGCCAGCTGCCCGCGCGTTGGTCATCTCAACAGCAAACAACTTTTGACAATAGATGTCACGGCCGTGACATCTATTGTCAACTGGTGAAGGGTGGGTCTGACGGGGCGGGTGGGCCTGAACTCATTTAGATGACGGGCATCCCCCTTGACCTGTGAAATAATTAGGGAAAATTCGCGCGGGAGCAGAAAAGCGGGCGGGGGAAATCAGGGCCATCGCCAGACATTGAGCCCTGCGGCATCCGCAAGCGCGGACTGCTCTTCGTCGAAGGTCAAAAACCTCTCCGCGCCGACCTCGCAGGCGATGGCGATGTGGAAGAGATCCATCGCACGGATGGCCAGGCTGCGGGAATGCTCCGCACTGAGTTCGTTCGCGGTGCGCGCGGCATCCGCCCACGCGAATTCCACATGCGGCCAGTAGCCGAGGCGAACCTCCTGTTCGAGCGCGCGGATCAATACATTCGCCGGCTGCTTGGGCAAAGAACCGGCACGATCAAGCTGCCGGAAAGCATTGAATACCTCGACCCGCTGCCATGGCGTCCAAAGGACGACAATCGCGGAAATGTCTTCAAACACCCTTACGGCCCGGCCGTGCTGCGAATCGCTGGAATTTTTATAAGCCACCCACCAAGATGTATCCGCGTAAGCTGTCACTTTTTGAGGGAGCGGAGGAATGCGGCTGAGTCGAATCCGGAAGGAGTTCCGCAATCAATGGCCAGCGACTCTGCCAGCTTGCGCGTCATTTTAGGTCGCTCCCCAAAGCGCGATACAACAAACTTTGGCTTTCCGTTCGCTGTGACCACAAGCTGACCGCCCTCGGTGAGCTCGTTCACAACTTTTGAGCTGTGATAAAACTCCCGTGCGGTGACAGTTTTCATATCTGTCTAACGCTACGTTGAACATTTTTGCATGTCAAGCGCCCTCATCGAATTTGCAAAAATTTGGGGGCGCTTCTGCGTGAACGGGTCTCCTCCACTCACGGAAATCCCTCGTTGATGCGGGGGAGGATGTCCGGGAAAATGCGCGGGCGTTCCTTTTGCCATTCCTTGTCTGTGTCGGAGAGGTTATGGTGATAGGACATGAGCGATCCGTTCCAGCAGGCCCTCCGTGAAACCCTCCCGATGTTGAAGAGCATTCAAAATGGCATCAAACCTCCGCCGAAAGGCTCGACGGCTGCATTGAAAAAGCTCCGAGATGCCAACATCCACCGGACGGCCAAATCCGCCGCACAGCCTGACGAAAAGGCTGCCGCCAAACCCGTGGCCTCAAGTCCCGCGATCAGCCCGGTCGCGCCGGCCAGAACGTGGACGATGGAATCCCTTCGCAAGGCCGTGCTCGCCTGCCAAAAATGCCCGCACCTTGTCCGCTCGCGCACACAGGTTGTCTTCGGCGTGGGCAACCCCGATGCGGAGTTGCTGTTCGTCGGCGAGGCGCCGGGGGCGGACGAGGACGAGCAGGGAGAACCGTTTGTCGGCAAGGCCGGTCAACTCCTGACAAAAATCATCCAGGCCATGGGATTCGAGCGCTCCGACATCTACATCGCCAACGTCCTCAAATGCCGCCCGGATATGCCGCGCGGCGAATCCGGCAACCGGAAACCGAAGCCTGCGGAAATGGCCACCTGCCTCCCTTGGCTGCGCGAGCAGATCACTCTCATCCGGCCGCGTGTCATCGTTGCTCTCGGCGCGACGGCTGTCGAAGGGCTCCTCGGCGACACGTCCCCGATGCGCGACCTGCGCGGACGCTGGCTCGAGTTTCAGGGCGCACCGGTGATGGTCACCTACCACCCGGCGTACCTCCTCCGCAACCAGTCCCTCTCCGAAAAACGCAAGGTCTGGGAGGACATGCTCCTCGTCCTCGAAAAACTCGGAAAGAAAATTTCCGCCAAGCAGCGCGCCTTCTTCACGAAGTCGGCCTAGGCCCAATAGTGTTCGCTTTGCAGCAAACAGGAGCGCGGGGCGGGACACCCGCGCTCCTTTCTTAAGTGAACAGCATTGGGCGCCTGGCGCACATGGCCGGTTTATCGATTTTCACGCGGGTGCAGTTCCTCGTGATCCGACGCGCACTCGAGGTGGGTGGTGACGAACGCCCGGGGGAGCAAAGACTGTTCGATCGTCTTCTCAATTTCGGTGGCGATGCGATGGGCGCGGGTCAGGGATTCGCCCTCCGGAAAGACAAGGTGGATCTCCACGCTGTGTGCGTCGCCAAGGTTCCGATGCCGCAAGTCGTGATAAACAAGCCCGCGTTGCCGCGTCTCACGATCCAGAATCCCGAGCAGTTCCCGATGGGCTTCCGGATCCGCCTGGTCCATCAATCCGGAGAATGCGGATTTCACAAGCCCGCCGCCGGACCAGAGGATGTTGCAGGCCATCAAAATCCCGCAGATCGGATCAAACGGCAGCCACTTCGTCGTGAGCACCAGAAGCAGGCCGATCAATACGGCCAGGCTGGTCCAGCAGTCGGTGAGCACATGCTTGCCGTTCGCTTCGAGAATGCGGGAGTTCCGGCGGCGGCCGAGCCAGACCAGATAGGCTCCCAACCCGCCGTTGATGATCACGGCGGAAGCCGTAAGAAGCGAGCCGGCTCCAAGATTTTCCAGCTCCAGACCGGCGATCCATTTCGCGACGGACACATAAATGATGTAGATGGCGGCCAGGATGATCATCGCCCCCTCGAAGCCGACCGAAAAAAAGGAAATTTTCGCGTGTCCGTATTGGTGTTCCTGGTCTGCCGGGCGGAACGACAGGCGCAGGCTGAAGGACGCAAAGATGACCGCCGCGACGTGCACCACGGATTCCGCTGCGTCGCTCAAAATCGCGGAGGATCCGGTGAGCAGGTAGGCGCCCATCTTGATCACAAACATCAGCAGGCCGACGGCCAGCGAGAGGTTCATCGCAAACATGAGCGCCCTGCGGTCGGATTCGGAATTTGCAGAAATGTTCATGTCCGATTCCGGGAGGCTTTCTTTTCCGGAAAAATCAATCGCCGTAGCCGAGCGGATTTTTCAAATGCCATGCCCACGCGCTTTCGACGATCGGCCGGATGTTTTCAAACTGCGGCTTCCACCCGAGCTCCGACCGGATTTTTTCGGATGAGGCAATGAGGCGCGGCGGGTCACCCGCGCGGCGCGGTTTTTCCACCGCCAGGATCTCGCGCCCGGTGATCTGCCGACAGGCCTCGATGACCTCTTTGACCGACGTGCCGCCGCCGGTGCCGAGGTTGTATTTCGCGCTTTTTTCCGAACCGAGCGCGAGGATGTGGGCCTGGGCGAGGTCGAGGATGTGGATGTAATCCCGGATGCATGTGCCGTCGGGGGTCGGGTAGTCGGTGCCGTAGATGTCCACGGATTCCTTTTGTCCGAGCGCCACCTTCAGGACATTCGGGATCAGGTGGGTTTCGACCCGGTGGTCCTCGCCGCAGCGTTCGGTGGCGCCGGCCGCATTGAAATAACGCAGCGCGACGCAGGTGAGCCCATGAATCTCCCCATACCACCGGAGCACCTGCTCGAACATCAGCTTGGATTCGCCGTAGGGGTTGATCGGCTTCTGGGGAAGCGACTCGTCAAGCGGCATGCGGTCCGGAATGCCGAACGTCGCGCAGGTCGATGAGAAAACAAATTTCTTCACGCCGGATTCCACGACCGCGTCGAGGAGATTGATCCCCGAAGAGACGTTGTTGCGGAAATACTTTGAGGGATTCTTCATCGATTCCCCCACAAGGGCGTTGGCGGCAAAGTGCATGACCGCCTCGGGCTTCACCTCATCCAGGGCGTGCTGGATGACCGTGCGATCGGCGAGATCTCCCTGAAAAAACCGGGCGCGCGGGTCCAGCGCCTTCTTGTGGCCCTCGCTCAGGTTGTCGAAAACCGAAACCTCGAACCCCTCGTTCAACATCTGCTCGACGCAAATGCTGCCGATATACCCGGCTCCTCCCGTAACAAAAATCTTCTTCATGAGAGGCAGGTTTATATCAGGCGGCGCTGCGCTCGCAACGAAATGCTTCAAAGCGGATCTGATCCCCGTCCCTGCGGCGCTTGACCGGCAGGCCAAGCACCTTCGAGATCGCCGCCTCCTCCATGCCCGCCGCCGCCGGATAGGCCTCGAAAATTCCGGCCAGCGGGCAGTGGGATTCGACGAGGATCTCCCCTTCGATGCGCGGCATGCAGCCCTCGGCCTCGCGGGCTTCAGCCAGCGCGGCAAGCTTTTCGTCCCATGACCCGGCAGACGGAATCTTCGCCGCATAGGCCGCCGCCCGTCTTTGGAAATGCAGGTAGAGAAGCTTCTCCGCCGCGGCCGGGCCGAAGAGCGTCTGAGCCTCCTTGAGCAGAGACAGGGCGAACCGCTGGTCGTCCCTCTGAAAGAGATCCTGTCCGCGCCCGGAGAGGCGATAGATCAGATGCGGACGCCCGGTCCCGCAGTGCGTGCTCCGGGAAACCACATGCCCGGATTTCTCCAGCGCGAGGCACTGCGCCTTGACGCCCATGTAGCTCATCCCAAGGATCTCCGCCAGTTTTCCAACCGGCAGCCCGTCGCTTCGCTTCAGTTCCATCGCGACCGCATATGCGGAGCGTCCCGGCAACTCTCGCTTGATCTTTCGCACGGCCCGATGGTGGAACCCGCGCACCGTCAAGACAAGGATTCTCTGCCTATCGCTGGAGCTGGGTGTCGAGGAGACAGACGGCGGTGCGGGTCTTCTCGTCGTCCTCAATGCGCTTTTTCACAAGCTTGCAGGCGTGGATGACGGTCCCGTGGTCTTTGCCGCCAAAGGCATCGCCGATGTCGCTGAGGGAGGATTTGGTCAGCTCGCGGGAAAGATACATGGCGATCTGCCTCGGAAATGCGATGTTTGCGGGGCGGCGCTTGCTGGTCATGTCCGCCAGCCGGACGTCGTAATGTTCGGCGACCCGGCGCTGGATCTGATCGATCGTCACCGCTTTGCGGGCCTGCTCCTGGAAAATATCCCGGAGCAGATTTTCGATCACCTCGCGCGTGATCGGCCGGTCGCTCAGGGATTTGTAGGAGGCCACGCGCATCAGCGCGCCCTCGAGGCGTCGGACGTTGTTGCGGATTTTTTCCGCGAGGAACTCCATCACCCACGGTTCGAGCTGGATGTTGAGCCCGGCGGCCTTGCTGCGAAGGATCGCGATGCGGGTCTCGGCATCCGGCGGCTGGATCTCGGCGGTCATTCCCCATTCGAAGCGGGAGACGAGGCGCTGCTCCAGCTTGTCAATCTCGCTCGCCGGACGATCGCTGGAGAGGACGACCTGCTTGTGCCCGTCGTGCAGGGTGTTGAACGTGTGGAAAAATTCCTCCTGCGAACGCTCCTTGCCGGAAAAAAACTGGATGTCGTCAATCATCAGGACATCCGCATGACGGTATTTTTTCCGGAATTTCACCAGCGTTCCATGTTGGATGGCATCGATGAACTCGTTCGTGAACTGCTCGCTCGAGAGGTAAACGACTTTCGCGGATTTGTTGGCGGCCATCACATGGTGGCCGATCGCCTGGAGGAGGTGGGTTTTTCCCAGCCCGCTGCCACCGTAGATGAAGAGGGGGTTGTAGGTCCGCGAGGGGGCCTTGGCGACCGCGAGCGCGGCGGAGTGCGCGAACTCGTTGTTGGATCCCACCACAAAGGACTCGAACGTGTTGCGGGAATTCATCCCGTTGGCTGCCGGCGCGGACGGCTTTTCCCTGGACGCCCTTGGCGCGGGAACGGCCTTGGAAACAAGCTCGGGCTCGGGGTCCGCCACTGCGGCGGAAAAATGGACGGTCTGAACCGCGGGCATCACCTCGCGGACGGCCTCCTCAAGGATCGGAAGGTAGTTGCTCTCGATAAAGAACTGGTGGATCGGGTTCGGCACGCAGAGCGTGATGGCCTCCGGGCTGGAAACCGATGCGGAAACATCCGAGAACCATCGATCAAAGCCGTCCGCACTCACCCGCCCGCGGATTTTCTCCGAGATTTCCGCCCAGACATTCTTTGTTTCTGTGACCATGACTTCGATAGTTGTCCCCTGTCACACGACAGCAGCGTTCCAAGGGAGAGTCAGACTTTCAGGTTTTTTCCGCAAGGAAAAGCGCGGATTTTCGCCTCCGGAAGCAGGAAACGCTTTAAGTCACTTGTTTTGAATTGATTGAAGCCCGGAAAGAAAATTTTCTCCTGAAAATTGGAAATCCCTTGACAGGGACGCGCGTCGCACGGGGATTTATTTATCAGGCATTCCGTGCGGCGGCCACGGGCAATGGCCCGGCCGCCACCAGCTTTTTTTTCCTGGAATCCACGGCAAGATTCAGCCCCTCAAGGCTTCTGGCTCCCAGCAACAATAGATCGCCTTTCTCCGCAAAGACCACTTCATCCACTGTAAAAGTTTTCCCGACTCTCACGATGGCAAAGCCAACACTCCGCGTGATCTGCTGGCCATTGGCCATGATAAAAGCCAAATCCTTTTTTTCTCTTTCGATCCCCAACTTCTCCAGCGTCGTGCCGGCGACCCATGTGTATTCGCTGCCCGTATCCACCAATAATCTGGGCACCAGCACCCCCTGGTCCCGGGCGGAGATGTTTTCTATTTTGGCTCCCGTGTAAAATGTTCCCATGCATTCAAGCTACCACAACAGGGGAGGTGGCGGAACTTCATTTTACGGGCTCCCGGCCGGGCCGGCGGCGCGTTTTGAAAAGGATGCCCAGGGAAAACGTGACGGCACTCCCGATGAAAACATAATACGGCCAGGCGATCGCCGGCCACCAGGCGGGCAGGAAAATCCCGAAGGAGAGCTTTTGTTTCACAACTTCTCCGGCTCCATTGAGCGATTCCCCAAGCGGGATTTCAATTTTGCAAAGGACGAGAACGGCGAGGATCCCGATGATCATGGCGAACACGTTGAGCCGGTCGCTGCCGCGGGTGCGGGTCAAAACCCCGAGGAGAAAAACGCCGAGCAGCGAACCGTAGCTGTAGCCGAGAATCCCCAGCGCAAGCGGGATGATGGTGACGTTGGTGTGGAGCACCGTGTAGGCCGCCACGGTGGCCACGACGACCATGAGAACCCCGAAGAGCGAGGTCGCCCAGCGGGCGGCACTCACGGACTGCCTGTCGGTGGCGGAGGGCCGGAAGTAGGGCTGGTAGAAATCCTTGATGAATGAGGTGGCCAGCGCGTTGAGCGCGGCCGAGGTCGAGCCCATCATCGTCGCAAAAACCCCTGCGATAATCAGTCCGCGGATGCCGACCGGCATTTCGTTGACGATATAGTGCGCGAAAATCTCGTTGTCCCCGGCCGGCAGGGAGGGATCCGGGAGGACCTGGTAGCGCACCCAGAGAAGGATGCCCACGGTCAGAAAGGAAAGGACGATCGGGATGTCCGCGAACCCGCTCACAATCAGAGAAAGCCGGGACTTGGCCGTGTTCTCGGCCGTGAGCATCCGCTGGACCATGTCCTGGTCGGTCCCGTGCGTGGCCATCGTAAAAAAGGTGACGCCGATGATCGCGGCAAAAATCGTGTATTCGGTTTCCAGCATCCCGCGCAGGGCCTCGCCGAACGGCTTTGCGGAATCCCAGCCGGTCTGGAACATCGAGAGGTTCTGCCCGGAGAGGTGCGCGGCAATCGTCTGCATGCCGCCCCCGAGGTGGACGGTGGCGAAGCCTCCCAGGGTGACCGTGACGTCCGATCCTCCCCCCCTTGCCGAAATGTCGTGGAAGATCGCGACAATCGAAAACAGGATCGCCCCGATCATCAGGCATGCCTGGATGAGATCGGTCCAGACGACCGCCTTGATTCCGCCGGCCGCCGTGTAGAGCGTGGTCACGAAGGTGACAAAAACGATCCCCCAGAAATACGTCCAGAGGGTGATTTCCGAGCCGGGGAAGAGGTAGCGGTAAACGACCACCATGATCACGCCGCCGAGATAGAGGCGCACGCCGATGCCAAGAACCCGCGTGGCCAGAAAAATCCCGCTGGCCATGTTTTTCGTGCGCTCGCCGAACCGGATGGTCAGGAACTCGTAGATGCTTTCGACCTTGTACTTGTAGTAAGGCACGATGAAGAGCCACGAGATGATGATGCGCGCGATGATGGTGCCGATCGCGAGCTGGGCGTAGGCGTAGCTCCGCGTCTTGAACCCCTCGGCCGGCGCGCCCAGAAATGTCACGGCGCTGGTCTCGGCGGCGATGATCGACGCCAGCACCGCCCACCACGGGATCGAGTGCCCGCCCAGCGCGAAATCCTGGAGGCTCGTGTTTTTCCGCGCCGCATAGAGTCCGATGCCGACGATCCCCACAAAATAAATGAGGATGACCGCCCCATCCACGCCGAGGTTGAGCCAGTTCTGCGCGGGATGCATCTCAGGCGCGAAGCTGCTTCAGGAGAACCTTCGAGTTCCGGCCGCTCGCCTCGTATTTGGCGCGGCGGGCCGGCGGCAGGAGCCCGGGCTCCGCGGAGTGGTAGCCGCCCTTTTGCTGGAGGTAACTGTAGGCCTGGGTCGAGAGCGCGAAGAGGGACTTCACGCCTTTCTCGCGGGCGAGGTTTTCGACGAACGCCATGAGCTTCTTCCCGTGGCCCTGGTTCTCATGGGCCTTGCTGACATGCAGGCAGGCGAGCTCGGCGGCGGACTCTTCGGGATAAAGATGAAGCGCGACGCAGGCGATCGGCGAGCGGTCGATTTCCAGAAGCCAGTAGTCCTCGAGGCGGGTGAGGATTTCCGTGCGATTCCTCCGGACGAGTTCCTCGTTGCGCACGGACTGCCGGATGAGCGACATGACCGCACGCACGTCCTTTTTGAAAATCCGCCGGATCTGCTGGTATTCGTTCGAATAGATCATCGTCCCGATCCCGTCGTGGCTGAAGACCTCGTTCAGAAGCGCTTCGTTGATTCCGCCGTTGAGCACATGCACGCGCTGCACGCCCTGGTTGCAGGCCTGCGCGCCGTTTTCAAGCTTCGAGACGATGCCCTGCGCAAAATCCTGCCGGCGTTTTTTCAAAAGCTCCTGCGTCTCGGAAATGGAGAGCTGGCGCGGAAGGACGGAGGAGGAGGCGAAGACGGTCCCAGGAACAAGGTAGAGAATTTTTGCCGCGGAGAGCGCCTCGGCAATCTCGATGGCAATGGTGTCGGAATTCACCCGGTATGTCCGCCCCTCGCCGTCGAACCCCAGTGGCGGGACGACCGGAATGATCCCCTCGTCGAGGAGCAGTTTGAGCGCTTTTACATCCACGCGCTCGACCCGGCCGGTATATTGCTGGTCCACGCCGCCGAGGATTCCCGCCGGGTGGGCGATCAGCGCGTTGATGTAGGCGGCCCGGAGGTCCACGGAAGAAAGGCCCTCCATGATTTCGTTCGTGAGACGGATCGCCGCATCAATGCTGATCTGGAGCGTCTGGGCGTCGGTGACCCCGATCCCGTCGGAATTCGAAATCGCCAGCTTCCGCTCGGCGGAAAGCCCCTGGATCTGGTGGCTCGCCCCGTGGACGAGCACGACCTTGATGCTCAGCGAACGCAGCACCGCAATGTCCAACAGGACGTTCGAAAAATTTTCCGAGGCGACGACTTCGCCGTCCACGGCGACCACGAACGTGCGCTCCCGGAACCGGGGCACATACTGAAGAATTTCGCGGAGGTCGGATACGTTCACTGGGATGATATGATTTGTGACGATTACCACAGGCTGCCGGCGAAACACAGGGGAAAATCAAGGCGGTTGGGGGGCCGTCTTCTTTTCCCGGCGCTCATGGCGGCAGGAAAAGTTTCCGGAGCGACCGGACCGCGCGGGAATATATTGGAATTCGCGGGCCCAGCCGGTAGTTTGTGGCCATGCTTTCTGGTTTGCTTTCGCGCGCCCGAAAAATTCTGATCGTCCCGGTTACCGTGGCCGCTGCGGTCTGGGCGCAGGATCCTTCCGACCAGCCCGAGGACTCGCCGTACGAGCAGATGCAGATCCTTGCCCGCGCGATGCAGCTCATCCGGCAGGACTACGTGGACGAGTCGAAGGTTTCCTACAAAAACCTGTCCTACGAGGCGATGCGGGGGATGCTTTCCTCGCTCGACCCGCACAGCCAGTTCATGGAGCCGAAGGACTTTAAGAGCATGCAGGAGGACACGAAGAGCGAGTTCGGCGGGCTGGGGGTTGTGGTCTCACAAAAACGGGGAATTCTCACCGTGGTCAGCCCGATGGAGGACTCGCCCGGATTCGACGCCGGGATCCTGCCCGGCGACCAGATTCTCAAAATCAACGGCGAGACGACGGAGAAATTCACCCTGCAGGAGGCGGTGGAAAAACTCCGCGGCGAGGTCGGCGGAAAGGTGACGCTCACGCTCAGCCGTCCTGCGACGAAGGAGATCAAGGATTACGAACTCACGCGCGCGGTCATCAAGGTTCCCAGCGTCAAGGACGCCCAGATCCTCCCCGCGCGCGGAGATGTCCGGATCGGCTATGTGCGGATCACCCAGTTCAGCGAACCGACCGCGGCAGAGCTGGCAAAGGCGCTCGGAAAACTGGAGAAGCAGGGAATGGATGCGCTCATCCTCGACCTGCGCTACAATCCCGGGGGACTTCTCAACAGCGCGGTGGATGTGGCGGGAGAATTTCTGCCCGCAAACACGATGGTCGCGTTCACCCGCGGACGCACCCCGAGCCGCGAATACCGGACGAAGCCTCAAGGCGGCCCGCAGCGGAAATATCCGCTCGCGGTCCTGGTCAACTACGCCAGCGCGAGCGGGGCCGAGATCGTCGCGGGCGCGCTGAAAGATCTCGACCGCGCGCTGCTCGTCGGGGACACCACCTTCGGCAAGGGCTCGGTGCAAAGCGTCATTTCCCTCCCCGATGGATCCGCCGCCCGCTTCACCACCGCCAAATATTTCACGCCCGGAAAAAATCTCATCCACGAGCATGGCGTCAGCCCGCACATCAAAGCCACGCTGGCCTACGACGAGGAGATGGCCCTCCTCCGCTCGCGCCGCAAACAGGAAGCCACCCGCAAGGGAGCTCCTCCTTATATCGACCCGCAACTCGAACGCGCGATGGATGCGCTGCAAGGCACTCTGACCTGCGCAAAAAAACGGGGCTGAAATGTGTCGAAGGCGGTCAGCCCTGTTTGGACGTGTAGAGGGCGACAAGCGCCGCCCCGATTGCCTGTGAAAGCTCCCCGAGCGTCGCCGGAACGATTTTCAACATCTGGCGCTGGACCGGGTAAAGCCACGGTTCTGCCGCCACGCGGATGCCCGTGAGATACCGCTTGCGGAACTCGGCCGTCGTGGATCCCGGATCCATCAGCCCGCCGCCGATCACGACGAACTCCGCGTCGAGCGCGATCGAAAGATTCGCGACATGGAGGCCGAGCGCCTTCGCCTGATAATCAAAAATTTCGAGGGCGAGGGGATCCCCCTTTTGGGCGAGTCCGCGCAAGGACAACGCCTTGTCCTTCGGGGAGGCTCCCTGCTTGGCGAGCGCGTGGTCCGGGTATTTGGGCAGGAGATAATCCAGGAACTGCGGGAGCCCGGAGATCGAAGTGTAAGTCTCAAAACATCCCCATGCCCGCCCGCACCCGCAGAGGAAGGCCGGCAGGCCGAGCAGGTGCAGCGGGGCCGGCATGTGGCCGGCCTCCATCCCGCAGAACATGTCGCCTTCGAGCGGGAATCCCGCGCGGTCAATATAAGCCGCCCCCAGACCAGAGCCCGGGGCCAGCATGATCACGGAGGCTTTCTTGTCCCCCCGCACGCGCGCGGCCTCGCCGACTCCGCCATAGTTTCCGTCGTTGCCCGCCACAAGCGGGATCGGCCGTCCGGCCTGCTTGGCAAGCGCCTGGGAAAAATCCGCGTGAAATTCCCAGCCCGCAAACGAGGGCGGGAGGTTGGGGGTGCGGTCGAGGACGCCATAGGCCTGGTAGGGCCCGGGGATGGCCAGGCCGACCCCTGCCACTTGGCCCCAGACCAGACGGTTTTCCGCAAGGAACTTGTTGACCCCCTCGATCCAGCCGGAAACGACCGCCTGAGTGCCGAGCTGCGCGTTCGTTGAGCTCTGTGCCAGATTCAGGGACACCGGCTGCCCGTCGGCATACACGCCGCCGATCTTCGATGTCGTTGCCCCGCTGTCCGTGCCGATAAAAACTTTTTTCATGAGGGGGGCTTTTACCATTGCGGCCTCTTCCAAGGCGAGAAACTTTCGCTGAGCTTGTCGCTTGACCCCGCAACAAGGAGCCGTCATAGTGAAGGATTCCCATTCAATGAGATGGCGGGACTGGTTCCCGCCTTTTTCATCGGCTGGCAAAACGACTTTTTATGAATTCCGAACTTATTGCGATGCTCGACTACCTCGAGCGCGAAAAAGGCATCAAGCGTGAAATCCTCGTCGAGGCGATCTCGGATGCCCTCCTGGCTGCCTCGAAAAAGAGCTTTACCGCGGGAACCCGCGAACTGCGCATCGAGATCAACCAGCAGACTGGAGCGATCCGCGCGCTGGCGAAGCTCATCGCCGTGGAAAAAGTCTCCAACCCGCACGACGAGATCGTGTTGAGCAAGGCAAAATCCGTGAAGCGGGACATCCAGCCGGGCGAAGAGGTCGAGATCGAGGTCACTCCGAAAGATTTCGGGCGCATCGCCGCACAGGCCGCCCGCCAGGCGATCAACCAGCGGATCCGCCAGATCGAGCGCGAGATGATCTACGAGGAGTTCAAAGACCGCGCCGGGGAAATCGTGAACGGCACGGTTCGCAGGTTCGAGAAATCCGACGTCGTCATCGATCTCGGGAAATTCGAGGGGATCATGCCGTCGCGCGAACGGGTCATCACCGAGGACTACAACGTGGGCGACCGCCTGCGTGCCTACGTCGTGGCGGTTGACCATGCTTCCCGCGGACCGGAGATCATCCTCTCCCGGAGCCATCCGAATTTTGTACGCCGCCTGTTCGAGCTCGAGGTCAGCGAGATCGCCGACCACACGGTCGAGCTGAAGGTGATCGCCCGCGAGGCCGGCTTCCGCACGAAGGTCGCCGTCCACAGCGAAGACGCGAAGGTGGACCCGGTCGGCGCCTGCGTCGGCATGCGCGGAGCCCGCGTGAAAAATATCGTCCGTGAACTCAACAACGAGAAGGTGGACATCATCCGCTGGGATCCGGATCCCGTGAAATTCGCCACCGCCGCGCTCAAGCCGGCGAACATCCGCAGCATCACCGCCGACCCGGAGACCAAGACGATCAAGGTCCTTGTCCACAAGGACGACCTCTCGCTGGCGATCGGCCGCCGCGGCCAGAACGCACGCCTCACGGCAAAGCTGACCGGATGGGAAATCGACATCCAGGAGGACAAGACGGCCGCCCAGGTGATGGAATCCCGCACCGCCGAGGCCGCCCACTCGATGGCCTCCGTCCTTCAGATCAGCGAGGAGGACGCCCAGAAGCTCGCGTCCGCCGGAATGAACTCGATCGAGGCCGTGCAAACCGCCGGGGCGGACGATATTTCAGAAATTTTGGGCGTGGACCTTGAGGCCGGACAGAAGATCCTCGACGCGGCCCTGGCGAGCACCCCGGACTCCACCGCTTGACGGTGATGCAACCCTCCCCCCGCGCACCATTGATTTATGGCAGAGAAAGTTACCAAGAAACCCAGCAAAGACAAAGCCGCAAAGCCCAAGCGGGCGTCCTCTGTCCCCCGCAAGTCTCCGTCCGCAGCAGAAGAGGCCCCTGACTCTCCGCCCGCCGCCGCGCCGGAACTGAAACCGGTCATGGCGACGGTGGACCTCTTGGAGCCGAAGAAAAAAGTCAAGAAGCCGGAAGGGCAGCGCAAGCCGGGGCTCAGGCCGTTCATCCAGCAGATCGGCACGCCGGTGATTCCTCCCGAGCCGCCCGCTCCCCAGCCAGCGCCCGAGCCCGAAGCCGCCGCGCCGGAAGAGGCCGGGACTCCCGGCGAACCGCAGAAAAAAGTCCTCCACATCAAGCCCCCGATCATTGTCAAGGATCTCGCCGAGCACCTGGGCCTGAAACCGTTCCAGATCATCAAGGATCTGATGGCGCTCAACATTTTTGCGAACATCAACCAGACGGTCGAGCCGGACATCGCCGCCAAGGTCTGTGATCTCCACGGGTTCTTTTTCGAGCGCGAAAAAAAGGACACCTCGAAGGGGCACCACAAGGTCGAGGTCAAAGTCGAGGCTCCCAAGGAGCCGGAGAAGCCGAAGGCGGACGATCTTCTGACCCGCGCCCCCATCATCACGTTCATGGGGCACGTGGACCACGGGAAAACCTCGCTCCTGGACGCGATCCGCAAGGCGCGTGTCGCCGCGGGCGAAGCCGGCGGGATCACCCAGCACATCGGCGCCTACAGCGTCGAACGCAACGGCCAGAAAATCACGTTCCTCGACACTCCGGGCCACGCCGCTTTCACGGCGATGCGCGCGCGCGGAGCCACCGTCACCGACATCGTTGTCCTGGTCGTGGCGGCGGACGATGGACTGATGCCGCAGACGCTCGAGGCGATTTCGCATGCCAAAGCCGCCAAGGTGCAGATCATGGTCGCGATCAACAAAATCGACCTTCCCTCGGCGAATATTGACCGCGTCAAAACCCAGCTCCAGGAACAGGGGCTCGTCCCCGAGGACTGGGGCGGCGAGATCATCTGTCTCCCGGTCAGCGCGACGAAAGGAACCGGCGTCAACGAGCTTCTCGACATGATGACGCTGCAGTCGGAGATCCTTGAGCTCAAGGCCAGCGCGACGGTGGACGCCCGCTGCACGGTCATCGAGGCCCAGGTCGAGCAGGGGCGAGGGCCAACCGCCACGGTCATCGTCCGCATGGGGACCCTCCGCGTCGGCGACTCGTTCATCTGCGGAAACTATTGGGGCAAGGTCAAACAGTTGATCAACGATCTCGGCAAGCCGGTGAAAGAGGCCGGACCCGCCACGCCGGTCAAGGTTCTCGGCCTCAGCGGCCTCCCGAATGCCGGCGATGAGTTGATGGTCATGGATTCGGAGAAATCCGCCCGCCTGCTCGGCGAGGAACGCCTCGTCGGGATCCGGACGGACAAGCTCACCACTCCGAAACGCGCCACGCTCGAAAACCTTTTCGCCAACCTGGCCGCCGACCAGAAACCGACGCTCCAGGCTGTCATCAAGACCGACGTGCAGGGGTCGCTCGAGGCGATCGTCTCGTCGCTCCAGAACATCCCGCAAAAGAAGATCACCCTCGATATCATCCACGCCGGGGTCGGCCCGATCACGGACTCGGACGTCCTGCTCTCGAGCGCGTCGAACGCGATCATCATCGGGTTCAACACGAAGACCGAGAACTCCGCGGCGCTGGCGGCCAAGCGCGAGAACATCCAGATCAAGCTCTACAGCATTATTTACGAATTGCTCGATCAGGTCCGTGACGCGATGAGCGGGATGCTCGAGCCCGAGCTGCGCGAGTCGGTCATCGGCCACGCCGAAGTCCGGCAGATCTTCGACCTCACCAAGGGCAAGGTGGCCGGCTGCATGGTGATCGACGGCCGGATCGCGCGCACCGCGCGCGCGCGCCTGCTGCGCCGCCGCCAGCCGATCTACGACGGCGGGCTCGCGACGCTCCGCCGGTTCACCGATGACGTCAAAGAGGTTCGTGCCGGGCTCGAATGCGGCATCAAGCTGGGCGACTATTCCGAATACATGGCGGAGGATATCATCGAGTGCTACACGCTCGAGAAGATCCCCCAGCAGCTTTAGAAACCGTTGCGGAAAGGCGCCCCGACCATGAAACACCGCCCCGAAAGGGTCTGCGAAGTCCTCAAGCGCGAACTCGGCGCGATCATCCTGCGCGAGCTCGATTTTGCTCCGCTGCTCGTCACGATCAGTGCGGTGGACATCACGCCGGATCTCAAGCAGGCCCACATTTACGTTTCCGCCCTCGGCAGCCCGGGCCAGCAGCGGGGGGTCCTCGAAACGCTCGAGAAAGCGCGCGCCCTCCTGCAAAGAGAAATCGCCAAACGCCTGGCTCTCAAATACACCCCGCACCTGCATTTCAAAATTGACGAGGCGATCGAGCGGGGCACCCGGGTGCTCGGCATCATGGATGAACTCGGACTCGACGAAAATGTTTGACGCGATTTCCTCCGCCCTGCACAAGGCCCGCCGGATCGCGATCGCCAGCCATCTGCGTCCGGATGCGGACGCGCTCGGCTCGACGATTGCGGCGGCGCTCTGGCTCAGGAGCGCCGGCAAGGAAGTCACGGCATGGAATGAGGACGCGATGCCGGAGAAGTTCCGCTATTTGCCCGGCTGTGAACTGATCTCCGCCCCGCCCTCGTCCCCGCAGGAATTCGATGTGTTCCTCGCGCTCGACACCTCGGTGAAAAAGCGTCTCGGAACGGTCTTGGACGCGGTCGCTCCCGGAGCCCTCTGGATCAATATCGACCACCATGTGAGCAACGAGAGCTTCGGCGAAATCAATTATGTGGACCCTTCCGTCCCGGCCACCGGACAGATCCTCTTCGAGTTCTTCCGCCACGCCGGGGTCCCGATCACGCCGGACATTGCCACGAATCTCTTCGCCGCGATTTCCACGGATACCGGGTCGTTTCAATACCAGGGAACCGATGCCCGCACATTCGACGCGGCGTCGGCGCTCGTATCCGACGGGGTGGACGTCGCCGCTTTGTCCCGGGCGATGTATGAAAACCTGCCGCTGCGGCGGTTCAACCTCCTCCGGTTTGCTCTCAACCAGGCGGAATTCCACTGCGAGGACCGGATCGCAACGTTTTCCCTGACGCTTGCCGACGCGACCCGCCTGGCCGTCCTGCCGGAGGACAACGAGGGGCTCATTGACCAGCTCCGCTCGATCGAGGGCGTCCGCGCGGCCGTCTTCTTCGAGGAACTGCCCGAGGAAAAAGTCCGCGTGAGCGCACGCTCGAAGGATCCCACCATCGATGTCTGCAAAATCTGCCAACTCTTCAAGGGCGGCGGCCATCCGATGGCTTCGGGAGCACGCGTGCGGGGGACACTCGACCAGGTGAAAAAAGATTTTTTGAAAGTTGTTTGCGATGAGATCAGAAAGCGGGATTGACGGGGTATTGATTGTGGACAAGGCGCCGGGCATGACATCCCACGATGTCGTGGCCATCACGCGCCGCGCCCTGAACACAAAAAAAGTCGGCCACTGCGGGACGCTGGATCCGCTGGCCACCGGGCTCCTGCTCATCACGATCGGCCGCGGCACCAAGATCCAGGATCTCCTGATGAGCGAGGACAAGGAATACGTCGGAACTCTCGAGCTCGGAAAAACGACCGGCAGCCAGGATGCCGACGGGGAGGTCCTCACGACTCTTCCGGTCCCGGATTTGACCCGCGATCAGATCGATGCCGCGTTCGCCAAATTCCACGGGGATTTTTTTCAGACCCCGCCGATGGTCAGCGCGATCAAGAAGGATGGCGTCCCTCTCTACAAGCTTGCCCGGCAGGGGAAAGTGGTCGAGCGCGAGCCGCGGTTCGTGCATGTTTACGCCCATGAAATCCGGGCGGTCCGCCTGCCGGAAATCGATTTTCGCGTCGTCTGCAGCAAAGGGTTCTACGTGCGCACTTACGCGCACGAAATCGGCCGGGAGCTCGGCTGCGGCGCGCACCTCAAGTCCCTGCGCCGGACGAAGTCCGGGCGATTCAGCGTGGACGGGGCCGTCACCATCGGGGAGCTGAAGGCCGGTCCGCTGGACGCCATCGCCGCGCGCGTGCTCACCCTCCCGGCTGTCTCACGCCTCCGAGGAGCGTAGAACCCCCCACTTCCCGCAGTTGAACCACTTCGTTTCACTAATAACAGCCGGTCAGCGGTTGCCAGGATGAACATTTTCAACAGCATGGACGGCCTGGCCTCGGTCCCCGGACCGCTGGTGCTCGCGGCCGGGGTCTTCGATGGAATGCACCACGGTCACCAAGCCGTCCTCAAGATGGCTCTCGACATGGCGCACGAAACCGGCGGCTCCGCGGCCGTGCTCACTTTCGACCCGCACCCCTCGAAAATCCTGCGCCCGGAATACTGCTCACGCCTGCTCACCTCGACGCCGCACAAGCTCGCGCTCATGCAGGATCTCGGGCTCCGGCATGTCCTGGTGATCCCCTTTGACAAGGATTTTGCAGCCATCGAGGCGGAGGACTTTCTCCGCCGGCTCTCCGCGGCCGCGCTCTCCCTCCGGAGGATCTGCGTCGGGCAGGGCTGGAAGTTCGGGCGGGCTCAACGCGGGGACGCCAATCTCCTCCATGCGCTCGGACCCGGGCTCGGCTTCGACACGACCGAAGTTCCTCCGGTGGTCATCGGAGGCACGCTCGTCAGCAGCACGCGCATCCGCAACGCCATCGAATCCGGAGACCTTGACCAGGCGGAGCTCCTGCTCGGACGCCGCTACTCGATCCTCGGAACCGTCCGGCGCGGGGAGGGACTCGGCAGGCAGCTCGGCTTCCCCACCGCCAACCTCTCCGCCCACAACGAACAATTCCCGCCCGACGGGGTCTATGCCGTCCGGGTGCGCGTCGGAAATGCGCGGTTTCAGGGTGTCGCCAACATCGGCGTCAGACCCACGGTCCAATCCGCCGGCGAACGCCTCCTCGAAGTCCACCTTCTCGACTATTCCGAGAATCTCTACGGGCACGACATCGAGGCCGAATTCGTCCGGTTCCTCCGTCCGGAAAAAAAGTTTTCCGGCTTGGACTCCCTGTGCGCCCAGATCGTGAGCGACGCCGTGTCCGCACGCTCGATCCTGGAGCAAAAATAACGCGCTGCACGTCGCCGACCTTGCAGGGCTATTACAAAAAATGTCCCACCTGGGACGACTTTTGCAAGGCCGGGTTGAACTCCCCGCTTCCGCAAGCGGGTGAAAGGAATGCCGTCAACCGGACGAGCCGGACCGAGTTTCCTATTGCTGCGGCAAAGCCGTTGGAACCTGCAAGGGGTCGGCCGGGGCCGAGCTGGCGAGGATTTGAACCAGGAAATCGCTTTTGGGCGGAACCATCGTGATTCTCGCCCCGCCCCCGACGGTATTCTGGGTTTCCAGAATATCGAACATCGCGGCGAGGACCGCGGGATCGAGGCTGATCTGCTGGAGTGCGCTCCCCACGATCGCCGGTCGCATGGCGGCCGCCTTGGCGAACTCCACGGCCGCCTGCCGCTCGGCGGTGCTGGTGATGATGCTGACCTGGTTGGCCCCGTCCTGCCGGATGGCGCTGGTGACCTGGCGCAGGCGGTTCACAACTTTTTCCTGGATCTGCTGAATCATGGCGAGGTCGCGGAAATGGACCTTTCGGATGTAGATGCTGCCGAGCTGGAAGCCCCATTCCTCCGACTTCGGGCTCACTTCGCTGCGCACGGTCTGGGACATCGCGTGCCGGCTTTCGAGCATGGAGGAGAGCTTCATGTTGCTCAGGCAGCGCACCGTGGCGTTGCTGACATTGGCGGCGAGGGATCCGCGCGGGTCGGCATTCTTGAAAAGGTAGGCCACCGGGTCGCCGATCCTCATCTCGCACCACATGCCAATGCCCATCGGAGCGCCCTCTTCGCTGTTCACCGCCTGGCTGCGGAGATAAATCTGATCCAGCCGCCGGTCCAGGATGTAGCGCTTTCCCAGCCAGTTCACGATTGGTGCGGCGAGCCCGAGCTTGAGCCAGAGAAAATAAAATCCCGCCTCGTCGAGGACGGCGAGGACCTTTCCGAACAGCACATAAACATGGCAGGTCCCCTCCTCCACGACGGCATAAAAGCCCAGCAACCGCAGGAGGAATTGGAGCAACGGCATGAAAAAAAACATGCCGGAAAACGTGAGCAGGGCGGCAAGGAAGAAGCTCATCGGGACTCCTCCAGGATGACGTGTCCGGCTTTGCCAAAGAGCGAGAGCTTGACGTTTCGGATGTAGGCGGCCAGGGCACCGGGCCCGCTTGCTTGGAGCGCCGAAACCTGTTGGGAAAGCGCCAGGAGCGGCTCGACCTCGGCCTGGGCGTTCAGCGTCTCGATCTCCACCGCGCGCCGCGATTGGACAATCTTCTGGTCGGCGTGCGCCTGGGCGAGGCTGATGTCGCTGGAGACCTGGTTGTGGGCCGTATTGATCGCCGCCAGCGCCGATTCCACCTCCTGCGGCGGATCAATGCTGGTGATCAGCGAGGCGTCGAGGGCGACCCCGTAGCGCGCGGCCGCCCCGGCGCACTCCCGGTCCATATGCTCGTTGAGGGAGGAGAGGTTCTTGCGGAGGTCATTGATGGAAATGCCCGCGACACCCGCCGGCATTCCTTCGGGCAGCTCAAAATTGTTTGCCGGCGCTTCGAAGTTTGCAATCCGCTCGCGGAGCACGCTGATGAAAAACCCCATGACATGCGCGATCGGGCTTCTGACCCCGAAGAACCAGGCGTAAAGGTTTCTCTCCGAGACGCGAAATCTCAACTGGCCGACCAGTCCGGTATCGAGCTGGTCCTTCGTCACCGCGCTCAGGCGCGTGCCGCCTTCGTTCGCTTCGTCATCCTCCGGGTCGTAGGCCATGCTGACCGTCTGAACAGCGATGCGTGTTTTGTAAATCCGCTCCCAGGGCCACTTGAAATAGGGCCCGCCGGGGGGGATCACCCTCACCTGCGGGTAGCAATACCTCGGGCGTTCCTCCTCGCCGAGCATCTCCGCCACGGGATCATCGAGCGTTGTCAGGCCGCCGATTCGCTCGGCCCGGCCAAACGAGGTTTTCACCGCCCTCTCGTTCTGATCCACCGTGAAGATTCCGGACGCAAGATACCGGACGAGAAACCAAGCAACAAAACCGGCGATCATTCCGAAAAAAATCATGGGGAGGATGCCCAACGAAAGCATCCCGGCAGGCGGAAAGCGAGAAGGAATATTCCCGGAAAAAAGCGGGCGCGCCCCGTTGCCGGAGCGCGCCCGAAATTTTCCTGATTCTAGCTCCGTCGATCAGGCTCCGGCCTCATCGGCGGCACGCTTCACGTTGAAGTCGATGTGCGCCTGCGGGTGCAGGGTGGAAATGCGCATCCCGTAAAAGGAGCGGAGAACGAAGAAGAGCCCGATGAGAAAGAAGGCCGCACCGATTCCAAGCGAAATCCCCCGCGGGGAATTCACGGCGATTTCCACGGCGAGGATACCGAACAGGGTGGTGAACTTGATGATCGGGTTCAGGGCCACCGAGGACGTGTCCTTGAAAGGATCGCCGACAATGTCGCCAATCACGGTCGCGTCATGAAGCTCGCTCCCCTTCATCTTGAGCTCGACCTCCACGATCTTCTTCGCGTTGTCCCAGCATCCTCCGGCATTCGCCATGTTGATCGCCATGTAGAGGCCGAACATCGCGATCGAGATCAGATACCCGACGAAGAAGATCGAGTCGAAGCAGGCGAAGGCCAGCGTCAGCGAAAAGACGACGCCGAAAATGTTCACCATCCCGTGCTGGGCATACTTCGTGCAGATCCGGACGACCTCGTTGCTGTCCTTGGCGGACGCGCGGTCGCTGCCGCTGAGCTTGATGTTGCGCTTGATGTAATCCACCGCGCGGTAGGCGCCGGTGATCACCGCCTGCCGGGAGGCCCCGGCAAACCAGTAAACCACGGCCCCGCCCATCAGCAGCCCGAGGATGATCCGTGCGTCCACAATGCTGAGGTTCGAGAGGTCGTTCCATCCGTAGTGCTTTTTGAGCATCAGGATGAGCGAGAAGATCATTGTCGTCGCGCCGACGACCGCCGTGCCGATCAGCACCGGCTTGGCGGTGGCTTTGAACGTGTTGCCGGCCCCGTCGTTGTCCTCAAGGAGGAGCTTGCCCTGTTCAAAATCCGGAGTGAATCCGAAGTCGCGGCTGACTTCCTCCTTGATGCCCTGGATCTGCTCGATCGTGGACAATTCAAAGACCGACTGGGCGTTGTCCGCCACCGGGCCGTAGCTGTCCACGGCGATCGTCACGGGCCCCATCCCGAGCATTCCGAAGGCCACGAGCCCGAAAGCGAAGATCGCTGGATAGGCCATGTAGTCACCCACTGTGCTCAGGCTCGTCAGGTAAGCGGCCAGCATCAGAAGGGAGATGCTGACGCCTTTCCAGAAGCAGGAGAAATTTCCCGCGACAAGTCCCGAAAGAATCGTCAGTCCGGCCCCGCCCTCGGTGGTCGCATTGACCACCTCATGACAATGCGCGCTCCGCGTGCTGGTGAACACGCGGGTCAGTTCGGGAATGATCGCCGCCGCCAGAGTTCCGCAGCTGATGATCGTCGCCAGCTTCCACCACAAAGTCGGAAAGTCGGCCGCCAGCATGAAATAGCTGACCACATAGCTCACCGCCACGCAAAGAAGGGAAGTCAGCCAGATCAGAATCGTCAGCGGATGTTCAAAATTGAAATGCTTGTGCTTTCCGAAGAACCCCTTCGTGATCCAGGTGTTGATTTTCCATGACACAATGGAGGTCGGGATCATCACGATCCGCATCGCGAAGATCCAGATGATGAACGTCCACATGTACTGGGGCAGGACGGCCAGAAGGATAAATGTGATCAGCGCAACCCCGGTCACCCCGTAGGTCTCGAAGCCATCCGCCGTCGGCCCGACGCTGTCGCCGGCATTGTCGCCCGCGCAGTCGGCGATCACGCCCGGATTCCGGGCATCGTCCTCCTTGATCTTGAAGACGATTTTCATCAAATCGCTGCCGATGTCCGCGATCTTTGTGAAAATTCCGCCGCAGATCCGCAGGACGCTCGCGCCGAGGGATTCGCCGATGGCAAAGCCGATGAAACAACTGCCCGCCAGGGCCGGCGGCACAAACACGAGGATGGCGATCATCAGCATCAATTCCGTGCTGATGAGCAGAACGCCGATGCTCATGCCCGAGCGGGTCGGGATTTCCGAGACGGGCAGCGCCCGCCCGCGGAGGGCCGCAAAAGCCATCCGGCTGTTCGCGACATTGTTGATCATCATTCCGAACCAGGCCACCGCAAACGAGCCTCCAATGCCGATGAGCGACCACATCAGGATCAGCGCCACGGTCGCGGTGTCGTTGTGTTTCAGAAATCCGAAGTAATAAACCATCGCCGCGCCGATGAACACTTCGAGGAGGAGGAGAAGTTTGCCCTGCTGGAGCAGGTAGGTCTTGCAGGTTCCGTAGATGAGGGTGGAAATCTCCAGCATGCTCCTGTGAGCCGGGAGCTTCACGAGCTTCCGGTATTCCATCCACCCGAAAAGCATGCCCAAGGCGGCCACGCCCAGACCGAGCCACAAAATCATCTCGCTGGGGATGTTGAATCCCAGGAAGGGAAAGGACAGCGTTCGGTTTGTTGGAAGGGCGAGGTCGGATTCGCCGGCCCGGAGAATCGCCGGACAAAGAATTGTGATGATTGGAATAAGGCGGCTTAATTTCATGGCAATAAGGATTGGATGTGGAGTGGCGTGTACAGGTCCTCCTCCCGTTTCGGAAGAGGCATGAGCAATCGGTCAGACCAGCTCTCCGCGCCTCTTTGCGCGGAGAAAATCACTCATAAGCAATTCTTATATATGGCCAGCGCGCCGGTCAAGATTTTTTCGGCGACATGAATTTCCGCGAAGACCCACGCGAGGACGAAAAAAGGCACCGGGAACACGCGCTCCCGGTGCCTGGAGTTGTTCAGCTTATTAGCGGGGTCCGCGCGGAGGATGACGGAAGCCGGGTCCGCCAGGCCCGCCAGGCCCGCCGGGTCCGCCAGGTCCTGGGCCCGCTCCGGGGCCGCCTCCCTCTTCTTCCTCGATGACCAGCTTGCGCTGTTTGACCAGTTCTCCGACCTTGCCGGTGGTATCCACGATCCAGACTTTGGCGTGCATTCTGCCGCCGGGGGCGGTGATCAAAGTCCCTTTCAAGGAATTGGACTCATTGCGCCCCTCGAAGTCGGTTCCGTATTTCTTGGCGAATTTGGCGGCATCCGCAGCGGGGATGACGACCATGATTTGTCCGCCGTGCTTGTTGTCCCGCCTGTCCAGCGTCATGGCATGGAAAAACGCGAGCTCCGGCACCGGGCTTTTCCAGTGGACGGGTTGCACGAAGGCGACATCCAGGGTCACCTCTTTGCCCTCAAAGTCCGCGGGCGTGGTCAGAAGGTATTCCGCCGTGCGCTTGGAATCCGACGCATGGAGCAGCGGAGCCAAAGCGGCAAGGAGGACAGGCAGGAGCAAGTGTCGAATGTTCATAACAAAGGATGAAAACCGGAAGAGCGGGGAAAGTTGCGCGAAAAGTTCAGGCTTGGCGGAGCTTGGAAATTTCGGCGGCGGCATCGGCGGCCTTGAAAACGGAAGTTCCCGCAACCAGAATGTTCGCGCCGGCAGCAACAGAGACGGCAGCGGTCGCGGTCTGGATCCCGCCGTCCACCTCGATGTGAAAATCCAGCCCGTCCTGCGCGCGCCACTCCGCCGCCGTGGAGACTTTCTCCATCATCTCCGGGATGAACGGCTGTCCGCCAAAGCCGGGGTTCACGGTCATGATCAGAAGGATGTCGAAGCCCCCGAGGTAGGGGCGGATCATTTCCAAAGGGGTCGGCGGACTGACGGCCAGCCCGGCCAGGCAGCCGGCTTCGCGGATGGCGCGCAGGGTTTTTGAGACATCGTGGGCGGCCTCGACATGGCAGGTGATCGCGGAGGCGAACTTTGCAAACCGGGGCACATAAATGTCCGGGCGCTCGATCATCAGGTGGACATCCAGAGGAAGAACCGTGTGGCGGGAGGCGGCCTCGACGATCGCGGGCCCGAACGAAATATTGTCCACCAAGTGGCCGTCCATCACGTCGCAGTGGATCCAGTCCGCGCCTGCCGCCGCCACGCGTTCGACCTCGTCTCCGAGCCGGGAAAAATCACAGGCCAGAATCGAGGGGGCAACGATGGTTTTGCGTGCGGACATCATTCTGACATAATCTGCCCGAATGGAACTTGCGAGCGAGGAATATTTTATGCGGGAGGCCCTGCGCCAGGCGCGGAGGGCGTTTGCGGCCGGGGAGGTTCCGGTCGGCGCGGTGATCGTGCGCGAGGAGAAGATCATCGCGCGGGCATGGAACCAGGTCGAGTTGCTGAAAGACGCCACCGCGCACGCGGAAATGCTGGCGATCACCCAAGCGGAGGCGGAAGTCGGCGACTGGAGGCTCGCGGACTGCGACCTCTACGTCACGAAGGAGCCCTGCCCGATGTGCGCGGGGGCGATCGTCCACGCGCGCCTGCGCCGGGTGATCTTCGGCTGCGGGGACGCCAAGGGCGGCGCGGCAGGCGGCCTGCTCAACCTCCTCCAGATGCCCGGACTCAACCACCGCAGCGAGATCACGCCCGGGATCCTCGCCGACGACTGCGCCGCGCTCCTCAAAGAATTTTTCGCCCTCCGGAGACAATCCTGAGGAGGCATTTTCTATTGCTATATATTAACTTTTATATTAATATTTCACAATGAATGAGAGAGAGGCCGTCGAGAGGTTTCACCTGGTGTTCCTGCGGCATTTCGCCCCGGTTGTGAGCCTCGGAACGATTTGTCTGAAGGGCGGGGTCAACCTGCGTCTCTATCACAACAGTCCGCGCCTTTCCGAAGACATCGATTTCGACGCCCGGGTTGTTGGTGTCGATATCCTGAAAAAGAACGTGAACAAGGTTCTGGCGGGCCGTCCGCTGCGGACCGAACTCGCGGCTGTTGGCATCACGTTAAGCGAGATCAAGCCGACCAAGCAGACACCAACCGTGCAGCGGTGGAAATTCCACGTCATTTATCAGGACAATCCGCTGCCGACGCGTCTGGAGTTTTCGCGCCGCGAAGAAGAAGCAGAATGCGTGGCGGAGCCGCCGTCGGCATCCCTGCTTGCCGGGCAAAGGGTGGTCCCCTTTGTCTTTAATCACTACACGGCGACCGCAGCCTATCGTCAGAAGATCAACGCCCTCGCGACCCGCACCCAAGTGCAGGCCCGCGATGTTTTCGATCTGCACCACCTGGCGCGGTTTGCCGATGCCGGCAATGGAGTGCCTGCCGAACTGGTCGCTCGGGCCATCGGGCAACTCTCGATGGTCAGCTTTGAGATGTTCATGGGACAGGTGGTCCCGTTCCTTCCAGCCGACTTGGCCGCACACTACGGCACGCCCGGAGCCTGGAGGAACATGTCGGAGCAGGTTGGGAAGGATCTTGCGGCGGCCCTGCCGCCATCCGCACCATGACCACGCTCGGATTCTATCAGAAACTGGCAGGGCACAACCGGATCACGACACGCGACGCGGCCCAGCTTGCGGGGATGAGCATCCCCGCCACCTCCATGGCATTGCGCCGGCTGGCTGCCGAGGGCCTGAGCACGCCGCTCAAGAAAGGCAGTTGGCTCCTGGGGACGCCGTCGTCGAAGCCGGGTGCCTTGGTGACAGCCGCGGCGGAACCCTATCAGGCGTATCTTTCCGGATGGTCCGCTTTGCGGTTGCACGACCGGATTCAGCAGATCCCCCAAAAACACTTCGCGATGACGCTGGGCCGCCCGGGCGAAGTGGACGTCGCCGGGACACAAGTCGCCCTCCATCGGATCACTCCGACATTGTTCGGCGGCTACCATTATGATGCCCGCGTGGACGGATTTGTTGCGTCGCCTGAGAAGGCATTGTTCGACCTCGCTTACCTGGCGTCCATGAACCGGAGCCGTGTCAGCGGAAGCCTGCCTGAAACCGATTGGGGCGGTCTGCGCTGGAAGGAAATAGGGGATTGGGTGCGCCTCATCCGAACATCGCGGGTGCGGGATGCCGTCGAAAGAAATTTGGGGAAAATGCGCAGACAGCACGCGGACGCCGGGGGCTGAACAGTTGACGTCCTGTTTTTTCAACTTCGACAGCCAGCCCGAAAAAATCCGCCGGTGCCACAAAGACCATTTGCTTCCACCATTTTTGCTTCTCCAGCACTTTGCGCCCGGCAAGATCCAGCAAACCGGTTCCCTCTTCACAGGCCTGCCCGAGCGTCTCGCCCGCAACGATTAAGTGGCGGCTAAGCTTGATGAAAGTGCTTTCGCCTAAATGCGCGCTCCCTGATTATCTTTTGTATTCCAGACAAAGCCAACTTCTTCAAGTTGACGCACCCGGTCAGGTTTAAGATCGCCTCGCTTGAAGTGCGTTCGTTGAGTGTTCACCCATTTCCCCAATCTTTTGTGTTGGCCGCCTTTCTGAGGCACGTTGCAGTGACCGTGAACCTTTTTGAATTCAATCAAGATTTCCAGCATCCGTTCCCAAGGATCACGATTTACACGTCGCCAGTCGAAGCCGATTTCTTCCAATCGTTTTCCTCGCTTGGCAATGATGGGGCGACCATACCGCTTGGCGGCGCGCTGGGTCTGCACCCAATTCGCGAGCTCTATGTATTTGGGCGATGTTCGCGGAACATTGATGTGCCCGTGCTCGTTCTTGAACTCGACGAGTTTCTGAAACATTGCCTCCCAGCGCGTGCCGAGGGGGTCCCATTCAAAGCCAACCTCGGTGAGTTGCTGTATACGATCAGGAGCCAGACGCTTCCGAAAATAGGCCATGCGTTGGCCTGAAACCCACTCTGCAAGGCTACGGTTCTCTTTCCAGCGTTGCGGCACGAGGCAATCCCCGTGAGCCTGCTTGTAATGAAGCAACTCCTGAAACATCTCATCCCAATGGTTGGTGCCTGAAAAGAACTTCTCGAACCCTCTACCCCTCTTTCCTGCCCCCAGCCAAAACTTGCATCCAGACCCTCCAAGGCGTAGTCTGCCGAAATGACTGCGGTTGAGATCATCGATGAAATCCGGCATCTCGAGCCTGGCGAAAAGGTGCAGGTCGTCCGTTATGTGAGAACCTTGGATGACGGGCGGGCATTGAGCGGCGTGGAACTGACACAACTTGCCTGTCGCCTCGCCGAGGAGACCTGTCCGAGCAAATCGCAGATGGTGAAGGATCAGATCCACGGTGGTTTTTACGGAAACTCCTGAGGATGCCGAAGGTTCGTCGCCGGAATGTCCCACCCGCTTTGCTGAACCACTTGTTGGAACGGATTCAAGAACGGGAAATTCCTCCTGAGCAACTTGGTCTGCTCGCGGAATGGCTCGATCAGAATCCGGATGTTCCTTCGGGGAAATGGTTCAAGCAGTTTCCAAGCATGACCGTGTGCGGCGAAGGGGAACTGGTGAAGACGTTTCTTCGAACCGAACAAGCACCAATCGGCCACAAGATCAATTGAAGAACCTGGATTCCCAATAATGAAAACTCCCGCACTGCTGGCTCTTGCGCTGGCCACGACCTGCCTTCCTGCCCCTGCCCTGTCCGACAAGCAGGCTTCCGAAATCGGCCGGCGGATCTGGAAAAACGAATGTGCGGGCACGGTATCGGGGCTGACCTCGTGGAACGCGGGCGAGGGCTTTGCGTCGCTCGGCATCGCCCACTTCATCTGGTATCCCGCCGGACAACGCGGGCCGTTCGAGGAGAGTTTTCCGGGGCTGGCGCGGTTTCTGAAGGCGGACGGCCAGCCGGTCAAAGAATGGATGCTCGGCCCCTGCCCGTGGAATTCCCGTGCGGAATTCCTTGGCGACGGCAATGGTCCCCGCCTTACGGAACTGAGGGCGCTTCTGGCAGGCACCGTCGCTCTTCAAGCCCGTTATGCGGCCATGCGGCTCGAATCCGCCCTGCCGAAGATGCTCGCAGCCGCCCCTGCGGGCGAACGCGCGAAGGTTGCGGCGAATTTCCAGCGCGTGGCCGCTGAACCGCTCGGATACTATGCCCTCATGGACTATGTGAATTTCAAGGGCGAAGGAACGAACCCTTTAGAACGGTATCACGGAACCGGCTGGGGACTGTTGCAAGTCCTGACCAACATGAAATCTTCGGGGCCGGCGATCCCTGCATTTTCCCGCTCGGCGGACGAAACCCTGACATTGCGGGTGAAAAACTCCCCTCCGGATCGGAACGAAGCGAAATGGCTGCCCGGATGGCGCAACCGCCTGCAAACCTATCTGCAATGAGCAAAGACGACATCATCGGCATCCTCGAAAACATCGCCCGCCTCCTCGAGATCAAAGGCGAGAACCCGTTCAAGGTCCGCGCCTACACGAATGCCGCGCGCGCGCTGGAGACGCTCGCCGAACCGCTCGAAACGCTTGTCGGGGAAGACCGCCTCGAATCGGTGGACGGGATCGGACAGGCGACCGCCGAAAAAATCACGGGCCTGCTGCGCGACGGGAGGCTCGATTACTACGACCACCTCAGCGACGAGTTCCCCCCGGATATCCTCAGCCTCTTCGAGATCCAGGGGCTCGGGGCAAAAAAAATCAAGGTCCTCTGGGATGCGCTCCGCATCCACTCGATCACGAAGCTCGAACGCGCGTGCCAGTCCGGCAAAGTCGCCGGCCTGCCCGGATTCGGCGAGAAGACCGCCGCGAACATTCTCCAGGCGATCGAACACTACCGGAAGCATGTCGGAGAATTCCGCATCGGAGATATCGCCGGGCTCGCCGAAAGCCTCCTAGACGACCTGCGCCACCACCCGGACGTGACGCACGCCCGGATCGCCGGAAGCTACCGCCGCCAAAAAGAAATTGTCCACGACCTCGACTTCATCGTCTCGTCCCGCCACCCCGAGGCGGTCTCGGAATTTTTTGCCGCGCATCCGCTGGTGGAATCCGTCCTCGCGCGGGGCGCGACGAAGACGAGCGTGATCCTGAAGTCGGGGATCCAGTGCGACCTTCGCGTCGTCACCGGCCCGGAATTCCCGTTCGCCCTCGTTTACTTTACCGGAAGCAAGGAGCACAACGTGCGCATCCGGTCGCGCGCGCTGGCCCGCGGCTGGTCGCTGAACGAATACCGTTTCAGCGCCGCCGAGGGGCGCGAGCTCCGGGAACCGCTCCCGGAGATCCGCGAGGAAAACGACATCTACCACTCGCTCGGGCTCGACCCGGTCGCCCCGGAACTCCGCGAGGACCGCGGGGAAATCGAGGCCGCCGAAGCCCACAAGCTGCCCGCCCTGATCGAATGGTCGAACCTCCGGGGCACGTTCCACAACCATACCAGCGACAGCGACGGACGCGCCACGCTCGAGGACATGGCCGCCGCCGCCCGCGAGCTCGGCATGGAATATTTGGGCATCGCCGATCACAGCAAGGCCTCGTTCCAGGCGCACGGCCTCGATGGAAAGCGCCTCGCCGACCAGGTCGCCCGCATCCGCGCGCTTTCCGACGACTCGCTCCACCTCTTCGCCGGCACCGAGTGCGACATCCTCAAGGATGGATCCCTCGATTTTCCGGACGACATCCTTGCCTCGCTCGACTACGTGGTCGCCAGCGTCCACTCGTCGTTCACGCTTTCCGAGGCCGGGATGACAAACCGCATCATCCGCGCGATCAGCAACCCGCATGTCACGATGCTCGGCCACCTCACCGGACGCCTCCTCCTCACCCGCGAGGCCTACCGTGTGAACGTCCCCGCCGTCATCGAGGCCGCCGCGGAAACCGGCACGATCATCGAGCTCAACGCCAACCCCCGCCGCCTCGACATGGATTGGCGCTGGTGGCCGCTCGCCAGGGAAAAGGGCGTCAAATGCTCGATCAACCCCGACGCCCACTCGACCGACGGGCTCCAGGACCTCGTCTTCGGCATCGGCGCCGCCCGCAAAGGCTGGCTCACAAAATCCGACGTCATCAACACGCTCCCGCTGGGAAAAGTTCGCGCCGCCCTGACCGCCAAGCGTTCCCGGAAAGCCTGAGTTTTTTCTGCGCTGAAGAGGCGCGCTCTAGAATTTCACCTTCGGATAGGTCCGCAGGTAATCGGTGATTCCGGCGGTGAATGCGTCTCCAAATTCCTTGAGCTTCTTTTCCCCGATGCCGCTGATCGCGCGAAGCGCGTCGGTGGACTCCGGATATTCCCGGGCCATCTGGCGCAGCGTGGTATCGCCGAAGATGACATAGGCGGGGACGCCGCGCTCGTCGGCGATGCGCTTGCGGAGCTTGCGCAGGTAGTCGAAGAGCGTTTCGTCGCAGGCGATTTCTCCCGCGCGGGCCTTTGCCGTCCGCCTGGTTTCCATCGGTTTGGTGAGCATGACCACGCGCCGCGAACGCAGGGTTTCGAGCCCCGCTTCGGTGAGCGCGATGGTTGGGAACTCCCCTTTTTCCTGCTCAAGGAGGCCCATGCGGAGGAGTTCGCGCCCGATGGAGGACCACTCCGGACGGCTGAGTTCGCGCCCGACCCCGTAGGTGCTGAGATGGTTGTGGCCCCAGCGCCGGACCTTTTCGGTGTCAGCGCCCGTGAGGACTTCGATGAGGTGGTTGAGCCCGACCCCGAACCGTCCGCCCTGCCGGACACGATAGACGCATGAGAGAAGCTTCTGAACCTGGGTCGTCGCGTTGTAGGATTCCCTCGGCACGAGGCAGTTGTCGCAGGCGTCGCACGCCGCAGCCGGATACTCCTCGCCGAAATACGCGAGGAGCTCGCGGCGGCGGCAGGACGCGCATTCCGCGTAGTGCATCATGAGCCGGAGCTGCTGGCGCGCGATCTCCTGCTCTTTCCGGCTGTTCATCTCATCGATGAAGTGGGTCTGCTTCGCGGCATCGCCCGGATTGAAGAGGAGCAGGCAGTCGGACGGAAGCCCGTCGCGGCCCGCGCGCCCGGTCTCCTGATAATAGCCCTCGATGTTTTTCGGAAGGTCGTGATGGATCACCCAGCGGACGTTCGGCTTGTTGATTCCCATGCCGAAGGCGATCGTCGCGCAGATGATCCGGACCTCGTCGCGAAGGAACAGCTCCTGGTGGGAGGACCGCTCGCCCGCGGTGAGCCCCGCATGATACGGCTTCGCCGGGAACCCCCGGTCGCTGAGACTTTCGGCAAGCCGGTCGGCCGCCGCCCGCGTCGCGCAATACACGATCCCGCTGTCGGCCGGACGTTTGCGCACGAACTCGGCGATCTGTTTCCCCCCCTGGTCCTTGGGAACGACGCGGTACGAGAGGTTCGGACGGTTGAAGCTCGCGACAAAGACGGCGGGATCATTGAGATGGAGGTGGCGGACGATGTCCTCGCGCACGCGTTCGGTGGCGGTGGCGGTGAGTGCGGTGAACGGCACTCCCGGCAGGAGCGCGCGCAGACGCGAGAGCTGGCGGTATTCCGGGCGGAAGTCGTGGCCCCACTCGGAAATGCAGTGCGCCTCGTCAATCGCCACCGCGCAAACATTCCAGCTCCGGAGGTTCTCCTGCCAGTTGTCGAGCATGAGCCGCTCGGGCGCGGCGTAGAGCAAACAGTATTTCCCCTCGTGCAGCCCGCGCATCCGGGCCTTTGCCTCGGAGGCTTTCAGCGACGAATTCAAAAACGTGGCAGCCACGCCGGCGGCGTCGAGCTGATCCACCTGGTCCTTCATCAGCGCGATGAGCGGCGAGACGACGACCGTCAGCCCGTCGCGCAGGAGGGCCGGAAGCTGGAAGCACAGCGATTTTCCGCCGCCCGTGGGCAGGAGCGCGAACGTGTCACGCCCGGCCAGCGACATCTCGATGATCTCGCGCTGGAGCGGACGGAATTCCCCGTAGCCAAATGTCTTCTTGAGTGCCCGGAGCAGGGGATCTGTTTTCATGATTCGAGCGACATCACCTTACCGCGCCGCACGCAAACGGGCGAGAACATCGCGGGCAGCGCCCGAATCCAGGCCCTCGCCGGCGAGTCGCCACCCGGCTTGCAAATCGGGGGCGATGCCGGCGACGACCAGAGCGGCTGCGGCATTGAGTTGGACAATCGTCCGCGCTCCGCTCCTCAGGTTGCCGGCGAGGACGTCGGAGATGATCCCGGCATTCGTGGCAGCGGTGCCGCCCACGAGATCCAGCGGGTTGACCGGGCCGATGCCGAGGTCGGCGGGGCGGATGACAAAATCGCGGATCCCGCCGTCCTGCCAGGCGACGACCTCTGTTATGCCCAGAGGCGAGATTTCATCGAGAGACGGCGTTCCGTGGACCGCCCAGGCTCTCCGGCGTCCGAGCAACTGGAAGACCCGGGCATAGACCGGGAGGAGGGGGGGATCGAAAACGCCGGCGAGTTGGAACGATGGACGGGCCGGATTCAGCAGCGGGCCGAGCATGTTGAAGATGCTCGTCGAGCCGCGCTCCGCAAGGAGCTTGCGAACCGGCGCAACCGCCCGGAAAGCCGGGTGGTAATGCGGGGCGAAGAGGAAGCAGCAGCCCGCCGAGTCGAGGGCCGCAGCCGCACGGTCGGGCGCGAGGTCCACCCGGACGCCGAGCGCCTCCAGGACGTCGGCACCGCCGGATTTCGACGTGATCCCGCGGTTTCCGTGTTTGATCACGCGCGCTCCGCAGGCCGCCGCCACGAACATCACCGCCGTCGAAACATTGAAGAGCCCGGCCCGGTCGCCGCCGGTCCCGCAGACGTCCATCGCGCCCTCGCCGGACGCCGGGAACGGGGCCGCACGCTCAAGAAGGACCGTGACAAAGCCCGCGATTTCCTCCGCCGTCTCGCCTCGTCTGTGGAGGGTTTCGAGAAACTCCGCACGGGACTCGACACGTTGCGACTCGTCCAGCAGGGCGTCGCAGGCCCGCTGGATTTCCTTCGGAGAGAGAGAAACTGCGGCTCTGGCGGTGAGCTTTTTCATCTCCGCTCCAGCATTTTTTTCAATTCCAGCGCCGGCCACTGGCCCGGGACATTCGGGCGGTGGAGCCAGCCATAATTGAAAACCGAGCCGCAGGTGGCAAAGAGAAGACGCGAGGAAAACCCCAGCGGCCCCATTCCCATGACGGCCAGCGGGAGAGGGGAGGAGGAAAACAGTTCGAGCAGGCCGGCGATGTCGCCCGGCGTGTCCGTCCGGATCGCGATCTTGAAAACATCCGCCCCGGCGTCCACGGCGCGGAGTGCCAGTTCGCGCAATCTCGCGTGCGCGGGAGCCGGCCCGCCGAATTTGTGAAACGACGCGATCATCCGGATCTTGCCGGCTGCCGCCTCCGTGCGGACCTGCTCCAGCCCGCGCATCGAGCGGAGCTCAACGTCCACATAGGCCGCCCCGGGCAACAGCCGCAAAAAATGGTTTTCCCTTTGTTTTGTGGAGAGCCCCCCGCAGCCCCCTTCGCGAGGATGCCGGACGGTGAGGATCCAGGGGAACCCCGCGGGCGGGATCACGGCGGTCTCCGGCAGGCAATCCGCCCGCCATTCGAGGGCGTCGAGCGCGTCCGGACGCAGCCGCGCGGCCAGTCGCAAGGCCTCCGGGGAATCCACGATCCCAACAACGGCGGATTTAGGCAGTTTATTTTTTTGACCCATGGGGGGTTCAGTATGATATTGTTTTCAGCCCGTTTACAACCGCGGATGCGAAGGCGCACCCCCAATGAGCACACGCAGACAAGAAATCCATCTCCAGTTCAACCAGATCATTGATGCGTTGCTCCTCGGTGCCGTCTTTTGGCTGGCGCATTTCGTGCGATACAACGGGATCGTCATCCTCGACAACCTCTGGGCGATTGACGACTTTTCGAAATTCGCGTGGATGCTGGCGATCATCATGCCGTTCGGTCCGTTCATGCTCGAGATCCAGGGGTTCTACATCTACCCACTGGAAAAGACGGTCTGGAAATCCCTGCGCCAGATGTCGGCCGGCGGCTTCTGGCTTCTGGTCCTCCTGAGCTGCTCGGTGATTTTCCTCCGGCTCGATGTGCCCAGCCGGTCGGTCCTCATCCTTTTTGCGATATTCGCCCCGCTGGCGCTCTTGCTCCGCGAGCGGATCTTTGCCGGGCTGTATCTCCGTTCGCTGCGCCGCGGACGAGTCGGGGAGGAGATCGTTCTGGCGGGAGAACGGCAGAGCATGCAGGAAGTCCTGAATGCCTTCACCCCTTCCCAGAGGCTGGAGATCCGGGTGGTCGCGCGGGTTGACCTGGAATCCGACGGGATCGAGCGGCTCGTGGAGGCCTTGCACCGGCATTCTGTCGGGCGCGTTGTGCTGGCTTTCAAACAAAGCAACCTCGATAAAGTGCAGCGGGCGATCGAGGTGTGTGAAACCGAGGGCGTCGAGGCGTGGCTGAATGCGGACTTCATCCACACCTCGACGGCCAGGCCGTCCTACGAAATGATGGCCCGGCGTCCGATGCTGGTCTTCCGCACCACGCCGGATTTGTCCTGGACGCTTTTGATGAAATCCGTCGTGGACCGGGTCGGAGCGGCGGTCGGGTTGGCGGTTTGTCTTCCGATTTTTGCCGTCGTGGCGATCATCCTGCGCCTGACATCTCCCGGCCCCGTCTTTTTCCGCCAACAGCGCGCCGGTCTTTACGGGCGGCCGTTCGAGATGTGGAAATTCCGCACCATGTGTGTGGATGCCGAGGAGCAGCGCGCCGGTCTGGCCTCGCGCAATCTGATGCGTGGACCAGTCTTCAAGGTGGACGACGACCCGCGGATCACTCCCTTCGGAAAATGGCTGCGCAAGACGAGCCTCGACGAGTTTCCCCAGCTCTACAACGTCCTCAAGGGGGAAATGAGCCTCGTCGGTCCGCGCCCGCTCCCGGTCTATGAGGTCGAGAAATTCGAACTCATGGCACACCGGCGCCGACTGAGCATGAAGCCGGGCCTGACGTGCATCTGGCAGGTCCAGGGCAGAAACAAAATCACCGATTTTCAGGAATGGGTTCGCATGGACCTGGAGTATATCGACAACTGGTCCCCCCTCCTCGACATCTACATTATCCTCCGCACGATCCCGGTCGTCCTCTTCAGAAAAGGAGCCAAGTAGTTCTTTCCAAGTGAAAAAGAAAATCCTTCTTACAGCAGCCGGCTTGGCCGTGGCGATGATTGCGGCGTGGTGGGGCGGTTGGCTGCCCTTCCCGGAGTCGAAAAAGGCGAACGAAGCTCCGGAAACTGCGATGGCGACAAGGGAAGCGATCGAGCCAAAGCTCATGCTCTCCGGCGAGGTGAAACCCGCATTCGAACAGGAGGTCCGGCCCGAGGTCGGCGGCAAGGTCAAAAAAATCCATGTTGTCGCCGGGCAGCAGGTCGCCAAGGACGATCCCCTCGTGACGATCGATGACACGGATCTGCTCAACGAGAAAGCCAGTGTTGAAACGGAGATCGAGGGCGCCCGCATCGCGGTCGAAAAAACCCGCGGGAACTATGATCGCGCAAACGCCCTTTTCAAAGCCAAGCTGATCAGCAAGGAAGTCTTTTCCAACCTTGATGCGGATTTGCGGATCTCGGAGAATTCCCTCGAAAAGGCGGAGCGCAAATTGCAGACCGTGAATGACCGCCTCAGCAAGACCCGCGTCCTTGCGCCGTTCGACGGCATGATTCTCGATGTCAATGTCAACGTGGGCCAGGTGGTCGTCGGCGCTGCGAGCGTCAACTCCGGAACCGTTCTTCTGCTCTTCGCGGATCTCTCCCGCCTTCTGATCTTCGCCCAGGTCAACCAGCTCGATGCCGAACGTCTTTCGGTCGGGCAGGAGTTGACGATCCGTTTTGTGGATGAAGAAGAGCAGGGACTCAAGGCGCGCATCGAATTCATCGCGCCCGTGGCAACCGTCAAAAACAACATCAAGGGATTCGAGGTTCAGGCCCTGATCGGGGAGAATGCGGAAAGGCTGAAGCCCGGGATGTCGGTGAGCATGGACGTCCCGATCGGGCACGCGGACCATGTCGTCACGGTTCCGGTCTCGGCGATTTTCAAGGAGAAGGACGGGAAGGTCGTGTATGTGCGCAAAGGCGGCGGGATCGAGCGCCGCAAAGTGGCCGTGGGCCTGACCGACATGTCCCGGGCTGAAATCAAATCCGGGCTGGAGGAAGGGGAGGAGATCTTTCTCATCGAGCCGTCCCTGCTTCCTCCCACCAAATCCTGATCCGCCGTGCCGCTTGTCCATCTCGAAGGGGTCAGCAAAATCTACCGCGTCGGCGACCAGGAGATCCGGGCGCTCGATTCCGTGGATTTGCAGATCGAGAAGGGCGAGTTTGTCTCGATCATCGGGCCGAGCGGCAGCGGGAAGTCCACGCTCATGCACCTGCTGGGCTGCCTCGACGCCCCGACGTCGGGGCGGATGCAGATCTGCGGGAATGATCTGAGCAGCGCCTCGCAGAACCGGCTTGCGGATGTCAGGAACCGGGAGATCGGATTCGTGTTCCAGTCGTTCAACCTCCTGCAGAAACTGGATGTCATCGAGAACATCGAGCTGCCGCTCGTGTATTCCGGGCTGCCTGCCGCGGAGCGCCGCCGCCGGGCGGAGCAGGTCGCAAGTGATATCGGACTCGGCGACCGCATGGCGAACCGTCCGATCCAGCTCAGCGGCGGCCAATGCCAGCGCGTGGCGATCGGGCGCGCGCTCGTGAACAACCCGAGCATCATCTTCGCGGACGAGCCGACCGGCAATCTCGACTCCGCCACCGGCAAGATGATCCTCGGGATGTTCAGCGACCTGAACGCCTCCGGGAAAACGATCGTGCTCGTCACCCACGATTCCAACATCGCGGCCGTCTCGCGCCGGGTGATCGAAATCCATGATGGAAAAATCCGGAGGGAATACCGTCCGTGAACCTGTTCGTCGCCCTGCAGATCGGGCTGCGCGAAATCGCGGCGCACAAGTTCCGGAGCTTCCTTTCGATGCTCGGCATCGTCCTGGGTGTGAGCAGCCTGATCTCCACTCTGGCCCTGACGACCGGCATCGAGCGCGGAACGCGTGCGTTCATGCAGCAGGTCGGCGGCCTCGAATACGTGAGCGTCGTCAACAAGGAGATCTCGAACCAGATGTTCGATTTCTGGAACCTTTCCCCCGGACGGACGCTCCGTGATGCCCAGGCGATTTCCGCGTCCGCCCCGCTCATTTCCCACGTCTCGCCGGAGCTGTCGTTCGGGGCCGCCATTTCCTCGGGCATTCAATCCGACCGCAGGCAGATCCGCGGCGTCTTTCCCGACTATTTTGTGGTTGCCCGGCATGATCCGCCATTCGGCCGCTTTCTCACGGATCTCGATGTCGAAAGAGGGCTGCGCAGCGCGGTCGTCGGCGATGAGATCGCCCGCCTCCTTTGGCCGAGTTTGAAGCCCGCCGCGGTCGTCGGGAAAACCCTCCTCATCAATGATCGTCCGTTTGAGGTCGTGGGCGTGCTCCCGAAGTATGAGAGGGTGGAAGATAAAAACAGCAAAACTCCCGGTCGCAACAGGGGAGGAATCAGCCGCTCGGGACGGCGTTACGATCCGTTCCGCCAAAAAAACGAGGTGGTCCTGATTCCCTTCTCAACGATGTTTTTCGATTTTCGGGCCGGGGCCTTTCCGATGGATTCGATGGAGACGATCCGACTTGATGCGCTGACTTTGCGGGTCGGGGATCTCGGGCATTTCCGAACCGCCCTCGAGCAGGCGCGCGCGGCACTTGAAGTCACGCACCGCGGGGTGGATGATTTCGACCTCGAGACGCGCGAGGAGTGGTTCGACCGCATGGAGTCCAGCATCCGCGCCACGCGCCTGAGCGGCGGGCTCATCGCGACAATCAGTCTCGTGGTCGGGGGCATCGGGATCATGAACATCATGCTGGCCAGCATTTCCGAAAGGGTCCGCGAAATCGGCATCCGCCTCGCCGTCGGCGCGCGCGGACACGATATCTTCGTCCAGATCATGGCCGAGAGCATCAGCATCGCCGTCATCGGCGGACTTCTCGGCGTTCTGGCCTCGTTCGGACTCATCGAAATCCTCAAGCTCATCGCCCCGAGCGAAAATGCGCCGATCATGACGTTGGGCGGGATTGCTTTCAGCGTCGGCTTCGCCGTGCTGGCGGGATTTTTCTCGGGGATTTATCCCGCGCTGCGGGCCTCGAGGCTCAATCCGATCGCCGCCCTGCGCTACGAGTAAGCCCCCAAACGGATCAAGCAGAACGCCGGATTCGCACTTCGCGAATTGACAATAAATGTCACGGCCGTGACATCCATTGTCAGCAGTTGGCGCAGGTTTGAGACGGGCGCCAACAGGTGGAGGGCTCTCTCAGCGCACGACACGGGCGCCGCCGCCGCCCAGGATTTTCTCGACTTCTTTCGCCGTTACCATGGAGGTGTCGCCGGGGGTCGTCATGGCCAGCGCGCCGTGGGCGGCCCCGTATTCCACCGCCTTTTGCGGGTCGCCGGTGGTGAGGAATCCGTAGATGAGTCCCGAGGCGAAGCTGTCGCCGCCCCCGACGCGGTCCAGGATTTCCAGCGCGGGGTACTGGCGCGACTGGAAAAATTTCCCGTTGTGCCAGACGATGGCGCCCCAGTCGTTGACGGTGGCGGATTTGACCGCGCGCAAGGTGGTGGCGGTGACGGCGAAGTTCGGGAATTCCTTCACCGCCTGGTGGATCATGCGCTTGAAGCTGTCGATCTCGATCGAGGAAATATTTTCATCCACGCCCTCGACCTCGAACCCGAGGCAGGCGGTGAAATCCTCCTCGTTGCCGATCATCACGTCGACATATTTTGCGATTTCGCGGTTTACTTCCTGCGCTTTCTTCTGGCCGCCGATGGACTTCCAGAGCGAAGGCCGGTAGTTGAGGTCGTAGGAAACGATGGTGCCGGCTTTTTTTGCCGCCTTCACCGCTTCGATGACGACCTCCGGCGTGGATTCGGAGAGGGCCGCGTAAATCCCGCCGGTGTGGAACCAGCGCGCGCCGAGCTTTCCGAAAATTTCGTCCCAAGGGATGTCGCCGGCTTTGATCTGGGAGGCGGCGGTCATCCCGCGGTCGGGCACGCCGACGGCTCCGCGGATGCCGAATCCGCGTTCGGTGAAGTTGAGGCCGTTGCGCACGGTGCGCCCGATGCCGTCATAGGGCTTCCACTGGATGAAACGGGTGTCCACTCCGCCCTGCATGATGAAGTCTTCGATCAGGTGTCCGACTTCGTTGTCCGCGAAGGCGGTGACGACCGCCGTGGCAAGCCCGAAACATTTGCGCAGCCCGCGCGCCACGTTGTATTCGCCGCCGCCCTCCCATGCGGTGAACTGGCGGGCGGTCCGCACGCGTCCCTCGCCGGGGTCGAGGCGGAGCATGATTTCTCCAAGGGAGACGAGGTCGTAGTGGCAGTCTTTTGCGTTGCGAAGGGTGAGGCTCATGGTGGTTTGGTGTGAGAGGTTTCTTTGCGTCCGGCTCAGATCTCGACGGTCTTGAACGCGGCGGCCTCCCATGGGGCGGCTCCGCATCCGGCGGCGATTTCCGCGAAGGCGTCCACCTCCGCAGCCGTGAAGAGCAGGCCGCCATGTTGCGCGGACAATTTGCCGGCTTCGGCCTCGATCTGGCCCGGGAGCAGGCAGCGTCCGTTGCCGTGTCCAAGGACATCTCCGAGGACGGCCTTGATGTTTTTTGCCTGCGAACGGCCTTTGGCGAACGATCCGGCCGACAGCGCTTCGGGATGGATGACCTGAAAGAAAAATGTGGACGCGTGCTTGTCGCCGTCGTCTTTTGCATATCCCCGGATCGTGGGAAGGGAGCCTCCAATGAACGCCGCATAGAGCTCGTCGATGAGCCCGAGGCCGTAGCCTTTGTGGGCACCGAACGGGAGCAGTGCGACGGCAGCATTCGGATCCGTGGTCTCTTTTCCTTCGGAATCCACGGCCGATCCGGGCGGAAGCTTTTTGCCTTCGCGCTGGAATTGCTGGACGCGGCCCATGGCGACTGTGGAAGTCGCCCAGTCGATCACGATGGGAAATCCGACTGCTTCCGTGGTCGGGAATCCCCAGGAATGCGGGTTGGTGCCGAGGGTTGGGGATTTGCCGCCAAAGGGCACGACTTCGGCGATGGCGGAGGTGCAGTTCGTGTAGGCGATGTAGCCGCGGCGCGCGGCTTCCATCACGTAGCCGCCGCCCCAGAGATAGTGCGTGGCATTGTCCACGCTGACCGTGCCGGTGCCGAATTCCTCCGCCAGCCGGATGCATTCCTCGATGGCGCGGTAGGCGACCGCCTGGCCGAGCTTGTGGTGGGCATCCCAGACTTTCGCCGCCTTGAACCGGCTTGGCTTTTCCTCGATCTGTGCCCCCGGCACCCATCCCCCGGTGTGGCTTCCGAACAACTCGTCCAGATGCAGGGCCTTGATGGCATTGTGGGTGCGGATGCCGTGGCGGGCCGCGCTTTCGCAGAAGCGCGTGGCATCGGCGGCCTCGTCGGTCAGGTAGCCGCGATTTTCATAAGCCGCCTGGACGAGCGTGTTGTGGAGCTCGACGGGAACGATGTGATAGGTCCGGGACATTCCTGTTGGTCTTCCGAGTGTTGGGGGATCAAACGTCGTGCTGCTGCCGGTCGCCGACCCAGTCGTAGTGGAACCATTTCCCGCGCGGGCAATCGGTGCGCTCGTAAGTGTGGGCACCGAAATAATCGCGCTGGGCCTGAAGCAGGTTCGCCGGGAGACGGGCGCTGCGGTAGCTGTCGAAGTAGGCCAGAGATGCGGAGAACGCGGGGATGGGGAGACCCGAGAGCGCGGCTTCGGCCACGATCTTGCGCCAGTTGTTCTGGGTGCGCAGCACGATGTCTTTGAAATACGGGTCGAGCAGCAGATTCGGCAGCGCGGGGTTGCGGTCGAACGCCTCTTTGATGCGCTGCAGAAAACGGGCGCGGATGATGCAGCCGCCGCGCCAGATCATCGAGATCTCACCGAACTTCAAATTCCATCCCTGCTCCCCGGAGGCGGCGCGCATGAGCGCGAACCCCTGGGCATACGAGCAGATTTTCGAGGCATACAACGAGTCGCGCACGGCTTCGATGAGCGCGGCCTTGTCTCCGGTGAACGCGGGTTTTCCCGGTCCTGCGAGTTGCGCCGAAGCGGCCACGCGTTCTTCCTTGATGGCGGAAATGCAACGGGCGAACACCGCCTCCGACATCGTCGAGGCCGGGATGCCCATGTCGAGCGCGGAATTGATCGTCCATTTGCCCGTGCCCTTCTGTCCGGCACGGTCCATGATGACATCCACCATCGGCACTCCGGTCACGGGATCTTTGGTGCCGAGAATATTGGCGGTGATTTCGATGAGGAACGAATCGAGGTCTCCCGCGTTCCAATCCTGAAAAGTCCGGTGCAACTCCTCCGGGGTGAGCCCGACCCCGTTGCGCAGGATGTTGTAGGCTTCGCAGATGAGCTGCATGTCGCCGTATTCGATCCCGTTGTGGATCATTTTGACATAGTGGCCGGCTCCGTTGGGTCCGATGTGGGCCGTGCAGGACACGCCGCCTGCGACGGGTTTTCCGGGGACGGCCCCTTCGATCGGCTTGCCGGTGGTGGCATCGACCTTTGCCGCAATCGCCGTCCAGACGGGTTCCAGCTCTTTCCAGGATTCGAGGTTTCCCCCCGGCATGAGGGAAGGACCGAAGCGGGCGCCTTCTTCACCGCCGGAAACTCCGGAGCCGATGAAGCGGAACCCGCGCGCGCTGATGGCCGCCTCGCGGCGCACCGTGTCGGTCCAGAGCGAGTTGCCCCCGTCGATGATGATGTCGCCCGCTTCGAGCAAGGGAAGCAATCCGTCGATCACCGCGTCCGTGCCTTTGCCGGCCTGGACGAGGATGATGATTTTGCGGGGGCGTTTCAGCGAGGACACAAAGGCCTCGAGGGTGGGGCAGCCCACCAGCCCTCCGGGGGTGCCCGGGTTTGCGGAGACAAATTCCTCCATTTTGCTGGTGGTGCGGTTGAACACCGAGATACGGAATCCGTGGTCTGCGATGTTGAGGGCAAGGTTCTGGCCCATGACGGCCAGACCGATCAATCCAATGTCCGAGTTGCTCATAATAGGTGGTGTTAAAATGTGTTGGCTTGTGCGACCGGCGGTCTGCCTTCCAGCACGGCGATCAGGTTTTCGACGGATTTTGTCGCCTGGCGGACCACGCTTTCGTAGGTGCGCGAGCCGATGTGGGGAGTGATGATGGCGCGCTCGCTGCGGAGCAGGGGATGATCCGCTGGCGGGGGTTCCTCGTCGAGCACGTCGGCCCCATAGCCGCGGAGTTTGCCACTGGCGAGCCCGTCCACGATGGCCTCGTTGTCCACGATTTCCCCGCGGGCGCAGTTCAGGACGACCGCCCCGTCCTTCATGGCGGCGATGCGTTCGGCGTTGATCAGGTGGCGCGTTTCGTCGGTCAGATTTGTGTGCAGGGTGATCACGTCGGACTTGCGGATCAGAAAATCGATGTCCGGCGCGCGCTCGACCCCGTGCTGCGCCGCGAACGCGTCGTCCCAATAGAGGTCATAGCCGATGACATCCATGCCGAACGCACGGGCGCGGGTGACGACCTCGCGCCCGATGCGCCCGAGTCCCACGACCCCGAGGGTTTTGCCCGCGAGCTCGTGGCCGGTGAGGCGCTTCCAGTTGCCGGATTTCACATGGTTCACCTCCTCGACCAGGTTGCGGTAGATGGCGAGCAGCAGACCGAAGGTGTGCTCCGCGACGGTTGTGTGGTTGACTCCGGGGGTGAAACAGACCGGAATCTTCAGGGCCGTGGCCGCGGTCACGTTGATTTTGTCGAGCCCGATTCCGTACTTGCTGAGCACTTTCAGACGCGGCAGACATTTTTCGAGCACCGGCCGGGTGTAGGCGTCGTCTCCGCAGAGGATGCCGTCGAAATCACCGACCAGCTCCAGTATTTTTGCCTCGGGCAGCGGCCCGCGGGCATTCACGATTTCATAGCCCCGCGATTCCAACAGTGCGTGGTGGGATCCGGGGGTGTCCTGAAAGGAAGTTGTGGTGACTAAAACGCGTTTCATACGAATGAGAAGGAAGGTAAAAAATAGAAATCCCGCAGAAAGAGTAAAGAAAAAACTGGCCGGAGGCGCGGGAAGACACGAGGAAAAAAAGATCTTCACAAAAACCATCCGCCTGTTAGAAAAACACAGATGAAACCACATCGCGGCACGCTCGTTCTTGTCCTTGGAATTCTTGGCCTTAGGCGGCGTCAATAAATAAAGGTAGCAAGTCATGGTTTAGGCTGAGGCATGATTGCATAGTTCCATTCTCCATGAAACTTATGCCGTTCGATGTGAACTCCACGCATCTCTTCATCGGAAACT
>Ga0247841_10001721_pt1 | contig 46813 bp, 44 predicted proteins | sample LaCruzMarch2015__2_FD_192410 | JGI IMG/M metagenome (GOLD analysis project Ga0247841, IMG submission 192410) | Freshwater microbial communities from meromictic Lake La Cruz, Castile-La Mancha, Spain - LaCruzMarch2015_18m | ecosystem: Environmental > Aquatic > Freshwater > Lake | place: Spain... | reverse complement strand
TCCCGGAAGCGTTTTGGCCCCTGTTCATGACGAACGAAGTGATGGTGCGTTTTGTCGGTGCCTATGTCTGCTTCGGCGTAGCGGATAGCAGCAACCGACTACTCGTAGTCTATGCACACGATACTGCCAGACGGCTGCACCTTCCAACGCCGGAAGCACTTGCGCGGGCGTTCCCCATTCAGAACGCTAAACAACAAGAATACACCGGCCCACATGATCTGCCGGTACCTTACGGGGAAATTCAACGAGTTCACAACGTGATGCGTTATGAGTTTCTTCAAGAGACCAGGCGCGTCTTGCTTCTTGTTGCGGCTCAGCAGGAAACTATATTCGAAGCTCCCGAACAGTTGATGTTCATCCAATGGAGTAGACCGAACCCACTTCAAATTGCTCGCATCGTTGAGACTATTGGTGCTGATCGAGTTCACGTCATACGAAAAAATGCGCTCGAAACGCGCATCTTGGTGGAGTTGAAACCCAACGAACGACTGAAGTTCTCCGTAACTGGTTGCCACTTTAGCAGCCCCTTTGCGGCCACGTCCATATTGCCGGTGTGGTGCGAAACCTGCACTGCTTGAGAATAAGCCAGCCTTGATCCTCGAATCTTGGCTGGCTTTCTTTTTACAAAATTAATTTAAATTTCATCAATAAATTTTTTAGTGAATTCTTGCCGAACAGGATGAAGTAGTTTTAATAATTCTTCTTTTTTAACCCATTTGATGGCTGCGACTTCCCTGTTTGGTTTAAATTGATTTGAGTCGATCGCACCACTGTATTCAACCAGAAAAGCAATTTGTTTTTGACCTTTATAACCATGAAGTAATTGATAGTGTTTTGGTGAAATATAAGAATGTTCAGCCTTTAGTTTTTTAATTATTTTCATTTTGTCTAATTCAAATCCGAGTTCTTCATTAATTTCGCGAAGAATTGCAATCTCAATTTCTTCGTTCTCATCTACTCCGCCTTGTGGAAACTGCCAGTGATCTGGAAGATGCGCATTTTCTTGAATTAAATATAGACCGTCCTTGTTTTTTATAACGCCGAGGACATTGGCGCGGTATTCATTTTTAATTCGTTTAGCCCATTTATGACATTCTAATAAAAAATCTGCGGTAGCATGTTTAATCCGAGCCAATCTTTTTGGTTCTTGATAAAGTCTAAAAAGCCACTCCATTCCTAATTCTTGCATCAACTTTGGTGCACGTTTAATTTTTTCTGATAAAAAGTCAAAAGATCCACCAACACCTAGTGCTATTCTGACACTGGATAAATGTTTTATGTTCTGCTCAATCCATTCTTCCTGTTCAGGCGCGCCCAAACAAACAAATAGAATTTGTGTTTGATGTTTTTCGATTTGATCTAAAATAGACTTGTCCGCAACTGAAGTCTTTGCAGAAAGAGCATAATCAAACTTTATTTCTGGATATGAATTATCAAAGAACTTTTTTAAATCGTCAGGTGTTGTCAGAGAATCTTGACGCAAAAGAACAAAGACCCGAGCTGATTTATTTTCATCTAAAATAATTTTTGAGAAGTCTGCTCCGGTAACTCTATTGATCAGTTCTGTTCCGAGGATTTTGGCACCTAATTTTAATCCGAAACCGTCAGGTAGGTTTAGACTAGCTGAATTCAAAGTGTCCTTATATGCTTCTGAGTTAGCTGCTTTTAAGCAGATTTCTGGGTTTGGAGTAAAAATACTGTGGGGCGAGTTTGATGTCATAAACTCCTTGGTTTTTTCAATGAAGTATTTCAAGGGTTGGTCGTCTATTTTGACGCCAAGAATTATGGCTTTGTTTTGGAGGTCTTTGGGAACGTTCATAGTGTTTTGATACTTGTGGGTAAGCAAGAACAATATAGCAAATTTTTGCTTAAATTTAAATAACCCCACTAGATTTGACAATTTGTGTCAATCCCCTATAATTAATTAGCAGTCTAACATTAGGACTGCTAATTAACAAAAACTATGGATATTAGAAAATTTACCACGAATTCACAACAGGCCATGCAAGAAGCACAGGCTTTGGCTTTTGAATATAATCACCCGCAAATCGATACTTTACACTTACTCTATGCCCTACTCCAACAAGACGAGAGTATTGTTTTAACTGTCTTAAAAAAGATGGAAGCGCCTGTTGAAAACATCATCCGCGATGTTGAAACGGCTTTACGTCGCATGCCAAAAGGCGCGGTCAACAAACAACCGCAATCTGGCCAGGTTTTTATAACTGCTTACATGAACCATGCCTTGGTTTATTCTGAAAAGGAAGCCTTAAAATTGGGCGATGAGTTTGTAAGTACAGAACATTTATTATTGGCTTTACTCAAAGTTGATTCAGCAGCCAGCGAAATTCTAAAACTTTACAATATAAATTACGATTTAGTGGCAAAGATTTTATTAGATGTCCGCGGTGGTCAAAAAGTTGATTCTGCTGAACCAGAAAATAAAGTTAATATTTTAAGCAAGCACACAGTAAATTTAACAGAAGAAGCACGCCAAGAAAAATTAGATCCGGTTATTGGCCGTAACGAAGAAATTCGCCGTGTACTCCAGGTTCTTTCTCGTCGTACAAAAAATAACCCAGTTTTAATTGGTGAACCAGGCGTGGGTAAAACTGCGATTGCCGAAGGTTTGGCTCAACGAATTGTCTCTGGTGATGTACCAGAAAATTTAAAAGATCGTGAAGTTTTATCTTTAGATATTGGCTCGCTCGTTGCCGGTTCAAAGTTTCGCGGTGAATTTGAAGAACGCATGAAAGCGATTTTAACTGAAATTAAAAAGAATAAAGATCGTTATATCATTTTCATCGATGAATTGCATACCATTGTTGGTGCAGGATCAATCGAAGGTACGCTTGATGCTTCCAATATGCTCAAGCCAGCTTTAGCGCGTGGAGATTTGCATTGTGTTGGCGCCACAACTCTAAAAGAATATCAAAAACATATTGAAAAAGATGCAGCTTTAGAACGTCGATTCCAACCAGTTTTTGTTAGCGAACCATCCGTTGATGACACAATTGCTATTCTTCGTGGTATCAAAGAAAAATATGAAGTCCATCATGGCGTTCGTATTACAGACGATGCTTTAGTCGCAGCTGCTAAACTTTCCCAAAAATATATTACTGATCGTTTCCTGCCAGATAAAGCGATTGATTTAGTTGATGAAGCAACCTCAGCTTTGCGAATCGAATTAAATAGCATGCCGGTCGAATTAGATTTGATGAAGCGAGATATTATGCGTTTGGAAATTGAAAAACAAGCGATTTCTAAAGAAAAAACCACTACAACAATTAAACGTTTGCGCGAAATTAACAAAGAGTTGGCTGAGCTTAAAGAAAAAGCGCATCAATTAGAATTGCATTGGAAAAAAGAACGCGAACTTATTAATGATATTCAGGAAGCCAAGAAAGAAATTGATAAAATGCGACAAGAAGCAGAAATCTTTGAACGTAAAGCTGAGTACGAACGTGTCGCTGAAATACGCTATGGTCGAATTCCAGAGAGAGAAAAAGCCATCAAAAGTTTACAAATGCGTTTAAAGAAATTGCAATCTGGCCCTGGTGGCAGAAAGATGTTAAAAGAAAAAGTAACCGAAGAAGATATTGCTGTTGTAGTTTCAAAGTGGACCGGTATTCCTGTTTCCAAAATGCTGCAAAGTGAAATTGAAAAATTAGCTCATGCAGAAGAAGAATTATCTAAACGTGTTATTGGTCAAAAGAGAGCTATACAGGCTGTATCAAACGCCTTGCGTCGTTCACGTGCTGGTTTATCTGAAGAAAATCAACCAATTGGGACCTTTATGTTTCTTGGTCCAACTGGAGTTGGTAAAACCGAACTCGCCAAAGCCTTGGCGGAATTTATGTTCAATAGTGAAGAAGCAATAGTCCGTGTCGATATGTCTGAATTGATGGAAAAGCATGCTGTTTCAAAATTAATTGGCTCACCTCCAGGATATATTGGTTATGAAGAAGGCGGACAACTTACAGAAAAAGTAAGACGCCGCCCCTATTCTGTTGTGTTATTTGATGAGATTGAAAAAGCTCATCCAGATATATTCAATGTTTTATTGCAATTATTAGATGATGGTCGTTTGACCGATGCCAAGGGACGAATTGTTAATTTTAAAAACACTGTCATTATCATGACCTCAAACATCGGTAGCGACATGATTTTGCAATCTTTGAATAAGCGTGGAGACCTTGGTTTCCAAGGAAACGAAGTTAATCAACATGATGACATTGAATCTAAGGTCAAAGATCGACTTAAAGAATTCTTTAATCCGGAATTTTTAAATCGTGTTAATGAAATAATCGTTTTTGAAGCTTTGCAAAAAGATGACATTCGTCAAATAGTAGATTTACAGCTCAATCTAGTTGCCAAGAGGTTAGCTGACCATAATGATATCAAACTTACTTTTTCTAAGGCAATTAAAGAACTCCTTGTAGAAAAAGGTTTTGATCCTCAGTTTGGTGCTCGGCCTTTAAAAAGATTGATCCAAAACAAGATTTTAGATGAATTAGCCTTAAACATTATAGAAGGCAAGATCAAAAATAAGGTCACTATCGACTACAGTAATGATAAGCAAAAAGTGTTAATAAAGTGCTAAGATACTACAGCCCTGCTTCCCGCGGGGCTGTTTACTTTGAGGCAGAATTTCGCTATAATTTAGTATATGACAAAAACTAAAATTTTATTTAATTTAATAGTAATTTGTGCTCTTTTTGTGCCTTTTTTGCCAGCCGAAGCTGCGAGTTTTGACCCTGGCAATATCCTCTCCGATGTGAACATGACTAATTATGGGACAATGACTCAAGAAGATATTCAAAATTTCCTAAATAAAAAAAGTGGCACCTTAAAGGCCCTAATATCTCCAGATGTAAATGGTATCCCTAAACTAGCCAGCGAAATTATTTATCAGGCTGCTGTTCAAAATCAGATCAATCCAATGTATCTATTAGTCATGCTTCAAAAAGAAATGAGTTTAATTGAGGATCCTACTCCAAAATCAACTCAATATGATTGGGCTATGGGTTATGGTGTCTGTGATAACTGCAGTGTTGCAGATCCTAAAGTATTAGCTTTGAAGGGTTTTGGCGTGCAAGTTGATCGTGCGGCCGGTGTTCAGCGTTGGTTCTATGATAATGCTCAAAATGGCTGGGTAAAAAGAGCCGGTAAATCTTATACAATTGACAATCAGGATGTTTTTATGCAAAATCAAGCGACTGCTAATCTGTATAACTACACCCCACATATCAAAGGCAATCACAACTTTTGGAAAATCTGGAATAGTTGGTTTTCCCAAAAGTATCCCGACGGCACATTACTGCAAGGTGCTAATGATCCTGGCGTTTGGTTGATTCAAAATGGAACACGACGTGCTTTTCAATCTAAGTCCGCATTGCTTTCGCGCTATGACCTAAAAAGTATTATCATTGTAAGCGCCGATGAACTCGACAAGTACGAAATAGGTCCTGCCATTAAATATCCAAACTATTCATTGTTAACAACACCAGACGGAGCTGTATACATGATAGTAAATGATAAACTAAGAAAATTTGAATCGAAAGATGTTGTCCGAACTTTGGGTTACAACCCAGAAGAATTTGAAGATATTACTTTTGATGAGTTGGCTACATACGAACTTGGCGATCTCATAACTATTACAAGTTCATATCCATCTGGCGCATTAATACAAGACAAAAAATCTGGTGGCGTGTTCTTTGTGATGGATGGGTACAAATATCCAATTATCGCCAAGGAAATCATGCAAATTAATTTTCCGAAAATGAAAATAACCGCGGTTTCAACAGAGGAGCTAGATAAATTCCCTCGTATGGATTCAGTTAAAATAAAAGATGGTACTTTGGTAAAATCAAAAGAATATTCTTCGGTTTATGTAATTGCCAATGGCATGAAGATGCCCATTGCAGCCAGCGCTGTTTTCGAAGGGCTCGGTTATAAGTGGGCAAACATTAAAGAGGTCTCTGAGGTCGCTTTGAGTAATTTACCATTGGGTAATTATTTAGATCTTGATTATAAAAAATAATATGCTTGTTTTCGCAGGAATAGTTCCCCATTCTCCAATATTGATTCCAACTATTGGAAAAGACAATCAGTTGAAGCTTAAAAAAACATTAAAGGCTTTTGATATCCTAGAAGAAGAGTTGTACAAAGTAAAGCCAGATACCATTATTGTTATTTCCCCACACGGAGAGATTAATAATAATAATTTTATTGTAAATACACAGAGCGATTATAAAGCGAGGCTGCATGAATTTGGTGACTTTGGAACTGAATTACAATTTAAGTCTGATTTAGTTTTCGTTAACCAATTAAAAAGTCAAAATGAGACTACTCTCCCTATTCAGTTAACGCATAGCGATAATATTGATCATGGCTTCTCGGTCCCTTTATATTTCTTAACGCGAAAATACAAAAATTATCGTATTGTTCCAATAAATTACTCCATGTTAAATTATGAAATGCATCTAAAATTGGGCGAAGCAATAAAAGAAGCTTGTTTTTCTCTGGGTAAGCGTTTTGCAATTATTGCTTCGGGAGATTTGTCACATCGTTTGTCATATCATGCACCAGCTGGATTTTCACCACAAGCCAAAGAGTTTGATAAAAAAATGATTCAGCTTTTAAAAAAGAAAAATATTGAAAACATTTTAAATCTTGATCCTGACCTGATAGAAAATGCGGCCGAATGTGGGTTACGTTCATTTCTTGTTTTATTGGGTGCCATTAAAAAGATGGATTATGATTTTCAGGTTTTGAGTTATGAAGCCCCTTTTGGCGTCGGTTATCTTGTAGGTGAAGCCAAATTCAAATAAATTTATGATGCAAATAGGACAATTTATTCCTCTTACAAAACTACCAAGAAATCTTGGTTGTTTTGATTATCAAGTCGAATCAAAATTGGCCGCACAGTTAAAACTTGGTCAAGTCATAAAAATACCTTTCGGCAAAAGACAAGTTTGGGGTTGCTTCAATGGGTTTATTACCAAGAGCAATTTTGCAAACATTAAGACAATTGAAAAGATCGAGCCTCTAACAGAACTTGATGAGTTTCAGCTGGAGTTTTTGAACTGGTTCTCGAAATACTATTATTATTCTTTGGGATCAACATTCAAATTAATGCAGCCGGAGTTGCCCTTGAAAAAACAAGGTGCTCGAGAGTCAAAGGAAAAGATAGATGATTTTGTTAAGATTGATTTGAAGACAAATATTCAAGCTCAAAAGTTAGCCAATACGATACTAACTGGAACTGAAAAAAAATATTGGTTAGCTGATTTTGATAAGAGTCTTAAATGGTCACTCTATTTAGAACTAATTAAAAATTCCACAAAACAAATTTTCATTTTATTCCCCGAAGTTTCGTCGGCACAAAACTTCTATCAATCACTTCCAGCTGAGATCCAAGCCGAATCGCGTTTGGCAATTGGCGACAGCATGAAGACAAAAAATAAAGCCTATCAAATCTGGTCAGATATTAAAAATAGTAAGTGTAAGTTAGTTATTGGAACTCGTTCAACTTGTTTCTATTTAACGGAAAACATTGGAACAGTCGTTGTAGATAGCGCTGAGTCTGACGATTATAAGCAATGGGATCAAGCGCCATATTATGATTCCATTGAAGTTTTAAGGCAAGCTCAATCGATATTGAAAAATACGCTAATCTTAACAACAACGAAACCGCGGATTGATGACACTTTTGTTTTCAAACAAGAGCAATATCAATATATTTCATTAGGTGAAAAACAAAAACAAAACATTGTGATTGTTGACATGAAGAAGGAGCAAAAACGTAAATTCTTCTTCCTTTCATACCAAGCAGAAGCAGCTCTTGATGATTGCATCGAACAAAATAAGCAAGCGCTAATAATAGTTAATAAAGTTGGATTGTTTAGTAAGTTGGTTTGTTCCGATTGTGGCTACGAGGCCCATTGTGAAAAATGTGAATTGCCCTTGATGGTTAATGAGCAGGATGAATTAGAATGCCGTCATTGTAAACTAACAACCAAAACTCCTATAGCCTGTCCTAAGTGTGGCAATATAAAATTGCAAGGTCGTGGAGCGGGTTTAGCACAAATAAAAAAAGAACTAAGTCAGCTATATACTTGCTCGGAGGATTTGACCAACAAGAAAGCTCAAGTTTTGTTAAGCACCGGGCAATATATGAACATTAGTGAACTTAAAAATATTGACGTAGCCGTATTTGCGTACTTTGATAGCCTGATTTATTTAACGGATTTCAATTCTAACTTTCGGCTTTACAACTTTGTTCAAAATGTTATCGAAGGATTGAATAAACCACAAAAGATTATTATTCAAACACATTTTCCAGACAACGAGGTTTTTAAATATATCAACAATGATTATTCAATTTTGTATAATAATGAAATTTTGTCTCGGAAAGAACATAACTATCCCCCATTTTGTACTTTAATTAAACTTTTTTTTCAACATCATGACAAAAAGATTTGTTCAACAGAAGCGGACCGATTGTACGTCGAGTTATTACCAAGGATTAAAAGTATTAGTGGATCTATTACTGAGCCGTATCTTTATTATTTGAATAAAATACGAAAACGATACCGCTATATATTGACAATCAAGCTTCCGCCTTGTGATTTAAATAAAGAAAACGAGATGTTGTCGGTCGTTCCTGATTTTTGGAGCATTGACAAAAACCCCAAAGACTTGCTATAATTCTCTTAATTTAAATAAAATATGATATACAAAATTTTAACACATCCAAACAAAGAATTACGTAAAAAGTCACAAAAAGTTTTGATAGCTGAAATTTGTAAGCCTGAAATGCAAAAGTATTTGGTGAACATGGCTAAAACAATGATCACAAAGGACGGTATTGGTTTAGCGGCACCGCAAATTGGTGTTCTAAAAAGAATTATTACCATAGCTTACAAAGATAAGGTATTAATTTTGATCAATCCTGTATTAACAAAAAAATCATGGTTAAAAGAAGTCGAGGAAGAGGGATGCTTAAGTGTCCCAGGAGTTTATGGATTGGTCAAAAGACATCGTAAATTGTTTGTCACAGCTTATAATGAACAAGGCAAAAAGGTTGAGTTTGAAGCCAAAGGATTATTAGCCCGCATTATCCAACATGAAGTTGATCATTTAGATGGAACTTTATTTATCGACAAGGTTATAAAAATCACCCAAGGTGTCATGCCAGAAACAAAATGAATAAAAAAGACATAAAAATTATTTTCATTGGTTCAGCCAATTTTTCGGTTCCAATTTTAGAAATGTTAATTAAGAATTACACAGTTCAACTGATTGTAACCGAAGAAGATAAAGCAGCTGGACGAGGTAAAAAAATAACTGCACCAGCACCCAAATTAATTGCTCAAGCAAAGAATATTCCTTGTGTGCAACCTCAAAAAGTCAAAGGAAACTTAGAACTGTTCGATCAAATAAAAAAATTGCAACCAACAGTTTTAATTGTTGCTGCCTATGGCAAAATTTTACCTAACGAAATTTTAGAGATGACAAAATTTGGCTGTTTAAACATTCATCCTTCCCTGCTACCAAAATATCGTGGCCCCTCTCCTATCCAAACTGTTCTTTTGAATGGAGAAACTCAAACTGGCGTCTCAATTATGCTATTGAATAGCGCTATGGATGAAGGCGACATTCTAAAGCAAGATGAAGTTGCTATTAATTTAGATGAAACTTATGAAGAACTGGAATCTAAGTTAGCAATTAAAAGCACAGAAATGCTTGACGAGATCTTGCCCAGATACGTTGATAATAAAATTGCCTTAACCAAACAAAATGATAGCGAGGCTACCTATTGTTATAAAATTGATAAATTGGATGGCCGAATAGACTTTAACAATTCAGCCGAAGTTATTTTTAACCAGTATCGAGCGTATCATTATTGGCCCGGGATTTATTGCTTCTATGGGAAACTTAAACTAGATTTAATCGAAGTGATGGGTGCCCCGCTTGAAGATATTGATAATTATAAAGGCGGTGAAGTTTTTAAAAAAAATAAGGCGGTCTATGTCAAATGCAATAACTCAGCCTTACAATTAATTAAAGTTAGATTGGAATCAAAAAAAGAAACACTAATATTAGATTTTTTAAATGGACATCAAGATTTTATTGGAACTGTGTTAGAATAATTAATGCATTCGATAGTAGCCATGACTAAGACTAGATAGCCGATTCCGAGTGGATGATTTAAATAGGGACTAAAGACGTGAGTTGCGACAAGTGCAATTAATCCCAAAAATAAACCGACAAGAAGTACGTTTTGAGAATGTGCTTCTTTATTTTTTAATAAAATAAATAATTGACGCATAATTTTATATACAAGTGCGGCGTAGATGAACAATCCGAGTAGACCGATTTTAAGTATTATATCCAAATAGCCCCACTCAAAGGCATATGTCGTATATATTCCTGTGGGGTTATTAATACTTGTGATGCGCGGATCACGACTTTCATAAGTGATTGTTGCCCCCCAACCAGAACCTAGAATTGGATGTTTTACGATGGATTTAAAAAGATGTGGTAGTTGATTCCAGCGACTAGCTCCTGCTTGATCTTGGATATCAAAACGAGAATTTAAAGCTAAACTTGGATTTAGAACAGTTTGTTGTGGAATAGGAAAGAATAAAATTATTATTAAAACGATCAAAGATAAAAAAAACACAACTAAAGACCTCCCAACTAAACCCAAAATTTCAGTAAATTTAAAACGATAATAAAATATTGCAAATAATAACATCACGACTCCTGCAGCGAGTAGCCCAACCCAAAAGCTTCTGGATAAAGAAAGTAGAACTGTTGAAATGTTAAGTGCTGTTAAAACAGCGAAAGACCACCACACTTTTTTATTTAGTTTAAATTTGTCAGAGAAAAGAAGACTACCCAACAAAAGCATGGTTCCAATCAGAGCAAATACCTGCGCTTGAGAAAAAATGCGAAACAATCCCCCGCTAACTAAAGTGAATTCGCCCCAGCGAGTGTCGCGGCCCCAATCGTATAAATAATCCGTAAGATGATTGAATTTATGCGAAAAAACATACAAAAAGAAGATCGATTTTAAGGAGACGGCAGTTATACCAGCAAGTAAAAGCGGCCAAACGGTTGTTAAGTGTTTTTTATCCCGTAGAACATAGATAATTGGCAATAAATAAAGAAAGTAAAGCCAAGCATTGAAATCATTAAAAATATTGCCTAATGTATTCCCATTAATCTTAGCTGATATCAAGCCCCAAATACAAACAAAGCCTAATAACAATAATGTTTTATTTCGAAAAAATGAAATTAAATATCTTAGTAAAGTTTTTTGTCGCAAAATGTGATACAAAAAAGAAATCAAAACGATCGCAAAGATAGCCATGCGCATTGAAATTGTTTGTCCATTAATAACAAGATCAAAATAATGTCCCTGGGAACCGATGAGTAATTCAATTAGAGCAGCATAAATACCATATTGCAGGCGATAAATACTCAAACAAAGTACAAGTAAACTTAAAACTACAAAAACAATTTTATCTATTTGCAAAAAGGTATTGATCCAGTGCGTGAAAAACGAAAGAAATTCAATAAAAAAAATCAGCAGTAGCGTGGTTTTAAACGTTCTGCCGAACCAAGTAGGAATTAATGTGTCTTGATCATTATTCATCTGTTTTTTGGTATAACTGATAAATCAAACTTGCAGGATTATTGGAAATATAGCAATGAGTATCGAATAGATTTCGGAGAAAAGCAGGCGCACAATTGGGACATTTTTCGAATTGTTTAATTGTTAAGTCAATTAGCAAATCCCCCACCATCAACCAACAATGTTTTATTGGAGTTTCCCCAAATTCGCCAGATTCAACATGACAATCACATCGATTAGAACGCAAATAGTTGGCTAATTCATTGTGATGATACTCTGCTAAGCCACTAAGATGTAAAACATAAGCTGGCTGACCAGCAATAACAGCTTTGCGGGCTTTTTCATGTATATATTCTTCGATTCGTTGAAGGATATTATCTAAATTATCATTAGGCTCGGCTAAATCAACATAAGGATGCAATAAAAATGGTTTTTCAATTAGAAGCATATAATTACACACGTGATTGAGGACGCGCTTTTATTTTTAAAAATTGGGTTAACAATGTGAGTAACCAGCTTAGGGGCTGCAAAACATAGAGCACCCAGTATTCATAAGGTTGATGATGTTTTTTAAAATAGCGCAACATGCCTTGGTTGAAACGTTTTTGTTTTTTGAGCCCAAAGGTTTGAGCAAAACTCTTGCCTTCGTAATGAGTTACTTCTGCAAGAGGTGTAAAGTAGATTTTGTATCCCTGAGCTAATATGTTTTGGCATAGTTCTACATCTTCCCACCAAAGCCAATAGCTTTCATCCCAGCCACCAATTTTATTCATTATCTCCTTTTTGGTAAATATGCAGGCACCCATGGCTTGCTCGACTTCCCTCTCGGATAAATAATTGAAATCTTTCATTAAATAATTCTTAATGCAAGGTAACCAATTTAAAAAGTGATGCAGCTTTAATAGAATTAATATCTGGCTGCAAAGATCAGGCAACGTTTTGACGCTGGGTTGAATGGTTTTGTCGGCATAGACTAGCCGGCAAGTGACAATGCCAGCATTTGTTTTTGATTCAAAATAATCATGTAACTTCAGAACCACATTTTCTTTAATTTCCATATCAGGATTCATGAAAAAAACGTATTCCCCTTTGGCAATTTTTAGCCCTTGATTATTTGCTTTGGCAAATCCGGCATTAAAATCATTAGGTATGATAATGAAACGTCTTTCATTTATTTGTGATCTGAATATCTGTTGGAGATGTTCGACTGAGCCATCGGCCGATTTATTGTCGACGAGTATAATTTCGAAACGTATATTCCTCGTATATTCAAAAAGAGATTGAATCATTTTAGTAACAATCTCTTTAACGTTCCAGTTAACAATTACAATGGAGACATCAATTTGATCACGAATTTCAGTGTTCATTTTTTGCAGCTGTGTAACAAACTTATAAGTTTGATCTAAAAGAGTTTTCATGACTTAAAAACTTTACTGTAAACAATTTTAGTCATCATGTCCGCGCGTTTTTTCCAGGTGTGTTCTTTAACGCAGTTTTGACGAGCTGTGTGTTTTTCCTCAGAGTCTTCTTTAAGCGCCCGATTAATCAAATCCAAAAAATCATTTGAATCTTTTGCGATATAGATATTGTCTTTGAATAGTTCGACACCGGCGCCATTGGTTGTTACTACAGGCAACCCACAAGCCAAATAATCATAAAGCTTCATGGGATTCATCGAATTAACAAAATGATTTAATTTATGAGGTATTATAGCGACATCGAAACGCTTCAAATAGCTTGGGGCATCATCGTAAGCGATACGGCCGAGCCAACGGACATTCTGAAACTGGTTCAACGCCCGCTCGGCCGCACTCTTCACTGAGGGCCAAACAGGTCCACATAAAACTAATTCTTTATCTAGATTTTTCTTCGCAATTTGTGCTAATAATTCAAAATCAATTCTTTCTTCAATGGTTCCTAAATAGCCAATGATTGGCTTGGTGATCTTAGAAATCTCATTAGTTCTGTCTATTAATTCAGGGTCGTTGAAGTGGTCGTAGTTGGCACCGTTAGGTACCCAATAAACGTCTTCTGTCCGATTAAATTCCTTAAACATTTCCTTCATGTGTTCGGAAACTGTAAAAATAACTTGTGCTTTTTCGCTGATTGTTTTGTAGTTGTTGAGGATATGCTGCTTCGTCATCAGTTTAATATAGCTTGGATGCTCAGACCAATCATCAACAGCATCAAAAACAAACAAATGCTCATTTAATTTACCAATAAAATCTGTAAACAACGGATTGTATGACCAAAAAACCACATTTTTTAAATTGAGTATTTTTTCAATGCGTTTTAGTTCGTTAGCCACTGTTTTATGAGAAAAGAATGAATCAACTGTACTGTAAATATAAATTTTATCGGTTTTGCGCCAACAAGCACTGGTCAAATCACCGTAAATCATTTCAGAACTTTTTTTCTCGAAAAGTATGTTCTTGATAAAATGACCAACGGTTTTTTTAAATCCAATAGGTAAGAAATCAACTGCAACAATCTTTTCAATTTTTTCTTCCTCGGCTAATGCTTGAAGAATATTATAATTACGGTTGACTATGCCATGATCCCAATCAAAATAAGATGACATGTTAAACATGACTAGATTTATTTTTTCGTGGTGTGCGAGCATATTTAGTTTAAAAATAATTTTGTATCAAGCGCAAAGATACGATCTGAAAAATCTGCTGGCGACCCTTGATTATCAAAAATCGCTTTATCTGCAACATTAACCTTAGTAGACAGATCATCGAGGTGATTTAGAGCAACTGCTTCACGTGTTTGTGGTAACACGGGGCTGCCAAACTCTAATCTTCCATGATGACTGGCAATTAAATGTATAACTTTTGTCTTTAATAAATCAGGAAAATCTTTGATGCTATCAATGGCTTTAGCCACAGCGATTGTGCCTAACATTAGATGTCCAATGAGTGCACCATCAACTGTCCGAAAAATCGTATGATTAACATTTAATTCATCAAGCTTGCCAATATCATGCAATAAGATACCAGTCTTTAAAAGATCTTTATCTATTCTTGTAAAACTTGTACATAAACAATCTGCTAATTCAAGCATCTCGGATACATGTTCCACGAAACCACCAACATAAGCATGATGTATCCGTTCTGCGGCTGGAGCTTTTTTGAATTTTTCAACGAATTTTTTGTCTTTAAAAAAAGAATTTACAAGTTTCTTTAAAGCATCATTTTCAATATTATCAACCTGTTTCATGATTTGCTTAAATAGCGCTTCTAAATCTTTTTCTGATCCTGGCAAAAAATCAGCTGTTTCTTGATTCTGAGCTTTTTGTAAAAAAGAAATTATGAGTTGATTTTTTTCTTTAAATTCATTGACTTTACCCCCAAGACTGATAATGTCACCGATTTCGAATTCATCGCAATTATTTAAATTGTCTTCCCAGATTTTGGCTGTTATTTCACCTGTTCTATCAGCAAGAATAAGGTCGATAAAGTCTTTGTTTTGGCTGGTTTTTCCTTTTTTAATGTCGCGTACGACTGCTAAAAAATTAGCGACCTGATCGCCTGCTTGTAAATCCTTGATGAATTTATCTTTCATATTTGATTGTTGTTTATGATTATTAACCTCTTCTATAAGCGAAAGTTGAGCCATAATGCTGTGATTTATACTAAAATAGCGTAAGAGTATAAAATTATTATAGCATTTTTTGAGAAATATAAAAGGCGCACTGATCTTCGGACCAGGCGCCAACGACGCTACGCGGCTGCAACGATACGCTGAATTTTTCGACGCAGTTCAACTACATCGAAGGGTTTGGTGACTACTTCATCAGGTTGCTCGTCGTGAGTGAACTGTTCGGGTGGTGCACTTGAAACCATGATGATGCGAGCATCGGGGCAAAGTCGTCGTGCGTGAACGATGAACTCTGCTCCGGTCATTCCAGGCATGTCATGATCTGTGACAATGACTCTGGCTGATCGACCACCAAGGCATTTTAAGGCCTCAAAGGGTGAATGATGTGTTCTGTGTGGTAACATACCGGCGACGGCTTTGAACAGGGCGAGATTTTCCGGCTGATCATCGAGAAAAAGCACCATTAGCCTACTCCCAAGATTGATAAGAGCTTCAATAATATATACTAAAAAAAGCTTCCTGTCAAGAGGAGCTTTTGTGAATAAATAGATTTATTTAAAGAAACAAGCGTCACCAAAGCTAAAAAATTTGTATTTTAGTTTAATAGCCTTTTGATATATTTCGAGCGTCGATTTTCGTCCGACAAGAGCACTAGCTAGCATTAAAAGTGATGATTTTGGTAAATGAAAATTGGTTATTAACGCATCAACAAATTTGAATTTGTATCCTGGATAGATAAAAATATTTGTTTGTTGTGTAATTGATGCATCCTCCGCAACAGGCTCAGCAAAAACAGATTCAAGTGTGCGCAGACTGGTTGTCCCAACTGCAATGATCCTCTTTCCAAGCCTTTTAGCCTTGATGAGATGTTTAATTGTTTGTTTGTTTATTTCAATAAATTCAGAATGAATTTGGTAGTCTTCAATTTTTTCGGTATTCACTGGATCGAATGTTCCTAGCCCAACATGCAGAGTGACAAATTCGATCTGGCATCCAATCTTCTTAATTTGATTCATTAACTTCTTGGTAAAATGGAGCCCCGCAGTCGGCGCTGCGGCGGAACCTATTTTCTTAGCATAAATTGTTTGGTATTGTCGTTGAAGAACACATTGACTAGATTTTGAATGAATGTATGGCGGCAATGGCATTTGACCAATTTTAAATAAAATGTTATTAAACTTTGTACCCTTAAAATTGAACCCTACTAGCCAAGTTTTTCCTTCATTCTTAGATACTACTCGAGCCTCTAAACCCTCCTTAAAAAGCAGTTTTAGACCGATTTGAGGGTTTCGTAGACCTAACAAGACTTCCCATTGATTGCCGTCTTTCTGTTCTAACAATAAAACCTCAGCCCGGCCACCACTTTCTTTATTACCGGTGAGTCTGGCTGGCATAACCTTGGAATCATTAAAAACAAGAACATCATTCTTTGTTAAATATTTCGGCAGATCAAAAAAATGTTTATGCTCAATCTTTTTTGTTTTACGGCCGTAAATTAAAAGACGCGCTGACTCGCGCGGCATGGCTGGTTTTTGAGCAATAAGGTTTGGTGGCAATTTATAATCAAAAAGTTTTAAATTCATATTTACAAACGACTCAACTCATTTAGTAATTCATGCGTTTCAATACGATCATCAAAGTCCTTCCCTACATATCGATAAAGTTCTGTTCCATTGTCATTAAATAAAATGACAGCGGGTTTTGAAACTTCCTTACCTTTATAAATAGTTCGGAAATTAAAGGAATCAATAACCTTATAGTCACTATCCGAGAGAACTGGATAATCGAGCTTTAAAAATTCTTTTAGTAAACTGGAATTTAGTTTATTATCACAAGAGAGTGCAATAATTTTAATATTCAATTTATTAAATTCAGCAATTTCTGATTGAATTTCCTTTAATTGCTTTTTGCAGTAATTACACCATGCGCCACGGAAAAAAATAAGCAATAACCTTTTTTGATTTAAATAATCAGAAAGATCGATAACTGAGTCATCATTATTTTTTAATTCGAAATTAAACATATTAGCAGCAGTTGTCCCAATTTACGACCTCGCTTAGTTTTTTAAGTTTTTCTTCATAGTCTTCAACACATTTTTCAGAGCAGAAATGCACATCATGCTTATTGATGATGTTTTCCGTTAATTCTTTTTCGCAAACGATACATTTTTTCATATTTATCTTCCAATGGAAAAATATTTAAAACCTAGACTGAGTAATTTATTTTTATCTAAAAGATTCTTGCCATCAAATACAATTTGCGATTTCATGACATTTCTAAGTTGCACCAAATCAACTTCCTGAAATTCCGGCCACTCAGTTCCTATAATTACAGCATCAGCTCCGCGGCAAGTATCTAATGCGCTTGCTGAATAAACTACATTTTCTTGGCCCAGTATTTTTTTTGCACTCTCCAGTGCTTTAGGATCATAAACACGCAATTTTGCACCTTCTTCGATGAGCCTCAAAGTTAAATCAAGAGAAATGGATTCGCGAATATCATCAGTATTAGCCTTAAATGCTATGCCCCAGATTCCAATTTCTTTATTATTAAAATCGCCCAAAATATTTTTAATTTTATTAAAGAATTTCCAACGTTGATAATTATTAACATCAATAACAGATTTTAGTACTTGAAAATGATAACCATTTTCTCCAGAAATACTTTGTAATGCTCGAACATCTTTTGGTAAACAGCTACCGCCATAACCAAGCCCGGCTTTTAGAAACTTATGTCCAATTCTTGAATCAAGCCCCATCCCGTAGGAGACAACGTCAATATCAGCGCCCACACTTTCACAAACATTAGCAATTTCATTAATGAATGATATTTTTGTTGCTAAGAATGCATTTGAGGCATACTTAATCAATTCTGACGAAGGAATAGATGTTTCAATCTTGGGACAAGACAGTTTTTCGTTTACTAAATGTAAAACGCGGCGCGCAGTTTCGCTTTCGGTTCCATAAACAATTCGTTCGGGATTCATAAAATCTTTTACTGCTGTTCCCTCTCTAAGAAATTCTGGGCAAGAAGCCACATCAAACGCACCATTATAATATTGAGCAATAATTCTTCTTATTTTTTTTGAAGTTCCAATTGGCACAGTACTTTTTGTCACGACAACATTGTAGTTTTGAAGATTTTGACCAATTTCCTTGGCGACTTCAAAAACGTACTTCAAATCAGCTTGGCCATTTTCTTTCGATGGAGTTCCAACTGCGATAAAAATAATATCCGATGAATTAACATCGTCTTTGATGGAAAGCTTGAATTGGAGCCTTCCTGCAGCTTTATTTTTTGAAATTAACGCTGGTAAACCTACCTCAAAAAAAGGAACTTCACCGCGATTTAATTTTTCAATTTTTGCTGAATCATTATCAACGCAAACAACTTCATGGCCAAGTTCTGCATAGCAAGCTCCGCTAACTAAGCCAACATAGCCTGTTCCGATAATTAATATTTTCATAAAGTTTTGATTGTCTCGAGTAAAAGTTTTGTAACGCGTTCTGCATTGTCTTTCATGCGCGTAAAAATCAAATCGATGGTAACACTTTCTGCGCCTTCTTTCCAACAATCATAATCGGTTACCATGGCGATTGATTGATATGGAATGCCAAGTTCGTTCGCTAAAGTAACTTCTGGGACAGTCGACATATTTACTACATCGATATCCCACGATCGAAACAGGTTACTTTCCGCTCGGGATGAAAATCGCGGGCCTTCGATGGTAATAACGGTTCCTTTGTCGTGGAAAGAGTAATTTAATTCTTCAGCAGATTTTATAAGTGATTTTCGTAAGTCAAAGTCAAACGGGTCCGCCATAGGAGTGTGAATCACTTTGTCTTCAAAAAACGTAAGATTGCGATGCTTGGTAAAGTCGACAAATTGATCCAAGAAAACAAAATCACCAGGCTTATATTCTTCTTTTAATGATCCGCAAGCTGTTGTTGCAAGTATGTGAGTGCAACCAAGTTCTTTGAGAGCCCAAATATTCGCTCGATACGGAACTTTAGTTGGCATAATGGAATGATCTTTCCCATGTCGTGCTAAAATAACGATTTCCTTGCCTTCGACATTTCCCGTGACCAATTTGTCTGAAGGTTTACCAAAAGGAGTATCAATTTCAATTTCTTGATAATCTTTTAAGATTTTTGGATTGTCCATACCGGAGCCGCCTATGATTCCAATCTTCATAACGATTACTTATTTCTAAGTACCACAATATCTTGGTGACCGTTCATACCTTGAGGGATATAATCAATTATATCGAAAAACTCTGTCCAGACTTTATTTAAATATTCTAACGTATGGTATGTAGATCGATACCAATCTGGAAAAATATTTTCCCAAAATGGTTCCCTGTCAAACAATACTCCATCTTTTCTAAGAGTTTCTATGCGCTCAGGCGGTAAATTTCTCCATACTGTTTCACCATGGCAGGTTAATAATAAATAGCCACCAGGCGCAGAAATCCTTTTTAACTCTGATAACCAGCTTAATTGATAATCTAAGTTTAAATGTGTAAAAACAGAAACAGCAAATATTAGATCAAACATACCTGTTGGAAATTTTGTTAATGGTAATGCTTGATTTACGTAATATTTCCCAAAAGGAATATGTTCGCGGCACCAAGCAATTGCTTCAGCATCAAAATCAGATCCATAAATATTGCTCTTTTTAGCTATCTCTTTGCACCAAATCAATGATCTACCACAACCACAACCAAAATCTAAAACATGATCAAAATCAGAGAAAGATTTGTTTATTTTGCTTAATGCCCGAGTCAAATCATTCATGATATTTTGTCCGTTACACAAAAATTCGGCTGCATTTCTTGAACCAGAGACGCGGTGCATAAGAGTTTCTGAAGGCAACTCGGTAACACCAGTGTTTGAAATCAGGCTTTCCATAGAGTTAATTTAGTATTTAATTAAAGAGCTAGTATTATATTTTTTAAATTTTTCGCTTCCGCCAAGAAAAGGCAAATCTACTACAACACTAATTCCAATGATTTCCCCACCTAATTTTTCAACCATATTGACTGTGGCTTGCATTGTCCCGCCAGTCGCCAAAAGATCATCAACAATCAAAACCTTTTCTCCAGGGAGCACAGCATCTTCGTGCATCGTTAGGATATCTGGGCCATATTCTTTTTGGTAGCTTTCTTCTATTGTTTTGTAAGGTAATTTACCTTTTTTGCGTACAAGACTCACACCACAACCAAGTTTGTAAGCCATGGCAGTTCCTAAAAGAAAACCACGGGCATCAATGACTACAATTTTATCTAGCTTGATTGTTTCGTAAGGTTTAACAAGCGCATCGATAAGAGCTTTAAAAACATTAGCGTCTTGAAGTAGCGGAGTAATGTCTTTAAAATTGACACCTTCTTTGGGCCAATTTGGAATCTCACGGATGTGTTCTTTAAAGTTGATCATATATGTAAATTCAATGTGATTTTAGCACAAAGACTGACTCGCTGCAAATCAAACAGATGCTTCTTAAAAGCATCTGTTTGATTTAAATAGTTGAATTTAAATGACTCAACTTTAAACTTTTTAACTGATCCTGAGATAATTCTTTCTTTTCACGCTTTTGTCTTTCAAATTCTTCAAATTTTTTACTCCAACCGATTGGATCACTTTCTCTTAGTTTATTCAATTCTTCTAATTCAGTGTAATCAGCAGGTCTAATTAAAGTGATTCCAGCATGGAACTCATTAAAATCGTTGATTCCTTGATTATAAGTATAGGCTAACCAATCCCCATCCTCAAGATGAAAGGTCTCGCCGAGTTTATGACCGTAATAATTTATATACTTTTTTTTCCCCGCTAATGTTGTATAGGGGTGGTTATCATCACCAGGATTAGTATCAAGTATACGATCACCTAATGAAATTATCTCTTCTTCTTCCTTGGTTTGTTTCGCAACTCGCGCCTCTTCTGTTTTGCGATCAAGAATAATTTGAAGTCGATCACGCTCTTTAACTAGAAGGTCAATGATTTCCTTCATTTCAGAGTCTGTAAATTGTTTTTTGTAAATATCACTGATATCATTCACTTTCCCTGTCATCACGCCCTCTATGTCTGCAATAAGGTGGTTGATAGTATTAATTTTTTCTTCATTTGAAGAATAATAGGCAACGCCCTCCATTAAAACGTAAAACTGTTCTACAATTTTTATGTTTTCGTTCTTGGGATAAAGCGCTTCTACCACAGCTAAATATGTTTTTGCTGCTTCTTCTTTTTTTTGCCAAATTGATTTGTCGAGGCCGCCATTAAACATAGAATTAATTTATTGATTAAATGGCAGGGGCGGTAGGAGTTGAACCCACGCTAGAGGTTTTGGAGACCCCTGTACTACCGTTATACTACGCCCCCGTAATTACAAAGTTGATAATAACACAAAGGACAGGTTATTTCAACTGAGTTTATTTCAAGAGTTTTTCAATATAAGTAGATAAATCAAGCTTTTTAACAGATTCCTGCGAATTAAAACTCATAGCCGTATACTCCAAATCATTTAAATTAATTGCTTTCTCGATCGCAGTCAGAAAATTGTCTTCGTTTTGAGGTTTGAAAATAAATCCAGACAAACCTTCTTGAACAAGTTCTGCTGAGCCACCAATGTCTGCAGTTATAACTGGCGTAGCATTTTGCAAAGATTCGATAATTACGGTTGGTGAATTTTCATAACATAACGAAGGGAAGATTAAAAAATCTGAACGTTTGAATAAATTCTCTATTTCATTTCTTTCGACAAAACCAACGATCTCAATGTTGGTTAACTTTTTATATTTATCGATATTTAGATTCCCCTTTCCAGCGACAATCAATTTTGACTTAATTTGATTTTTAATCCAACAGTCCAATAACCAAGTCACGCCTTTGTGCTCTTCGAGCTGACCGAGGTATAAGAATGTATTTAATTTTTCTTTTTTTACGTTGGCTATAATCTCTGGCGGAAGAACAGGATTACGTAAAACTTCTTTTTCAGATTTTTGAAAAAACCGATGCTCCCAATAAAAGTTTTTTAACCATTCAGACGGAAAGATTGCCTTTGAAACATTAGAAAATATGCGACGCAAAATAAATTGATATATTTTTGATAAGAAACCATTTTGCATGAAGGAGTTTTCTTGGTGCCAAATCATTAAACCGGATGGATTTACTAACTGGATATCATGAAGGACATGCGTATGTCTGATTTCCAACAACTTAATCATTAGCGGGATAAGCATGCCAATCCCCTTCAAATTGTGTGTGATAACTAATTCTGGTTTTTCCTTTTTTAAAATCTTCCAAACCAACAAAGCACTGCCAACATTAAAAACATCAAAAACATTCCACGCAAATCTAACCAAAGCATTATACTTATGATCATCTAAATAATAAAAGACGTTCAATGGACGAAAACGATAAACACGAACGCCCTGTTCTTCAGTTATTTCTAGCTTATCTTTTGGTTGGGTTGTAACAACAAAAACTTCATGTCCAGCTTGTTTTAAACCTTGAATAGTTAATTCGACGATGCGCTCTGCGCCGCCACGAGTAAATGGTTTATAAAGATTTGATATTACTGCTATCTTCATAACTTTATACGATTTGCGAGTAGTCTAGTCTTAATAATTTAACTACGAAGCAATCTCTTACTTATCTCTAAATGTCATTGCGAGGGCACTCTGGGTAGCCCGAAGCAATCCACGAAATCTTAATGGTCGTTAACTATTGTTAAATTTAGATCTAACAGCAGTACATAATAATTGAGATATCGGAGATTGCTTCAACCTGTCCTTCGATAACCTCAGGACGGTTTCGCAATGACGATAGACTTGTGCCTCGCAAATCGGTTGGTAATTATTTATTGAACGTTCTGATTTTTAATACATCGCATTCACCACAAGCAATATTTTGCTTACGACGGAAGCGACGAAAATTAACATTATTCCAGATCGATTCAAGAGAGTCTTCACAAGCATCTCCCATTACAAGATTTGGCAAAGCGCAGCATGGAGTTGCTTTACCATCTTCATTGATATAAATATCATTATATGTTCGCAAGCAGTATTTGCCGAAACGATGAAGAAAAGGACTTGTTAATTTAAAAATAAACTTGGAAAAGCCATCAGAAGCAACGTGTGGAAGAAAATCAATTCCAATTCCCGTGTCTTTTATTCTAGATTCTATATTCCGGATTAGTTTCTTCTCGTCTTTAAATGAAGGACGCTCAAACTTTTGAAAACGAACATCAAGCCGAGAAAAACGTAAACGAGTTACTCCGATTTCTTTTCCAAACTCGACCACATCGTATAAATCTTGTTCTTTGTTTTTATGATAGGTGGATTGTAAATAAATTTCTGTTTTAGATTTTTGGTCTTTGACTGTTTTTGCGAAATTGCAAATATTCGTCAGCTGTTCTTGTATTGGATGGCCGAATTCATCGTCTGCAGATTTAATTGCGTCAACCGAAAAGGTAATCGCATCAAGGCCCACGTCGAGAAGTTTTTGACCTAATTCTGGCGTCAGAAGATTTCCGTTAGAGGTGAAGCGGACATCGCAACCTTTTTCTTTGCATAGTTTTATCATTTCAATTAAATCTGGATGGAGTAAGGGCTCTCCCCAGCCGGTCAAAACAATATTTTTGGCTGAACCGATATGGTTTAACACTTTTTTAAAATCTTCTAAGCTCATGTCGCCAAGTCGGACTTTAAGATCGAAACGTTGACACATTTTACAAGTAAAGTTGCACTTGTTAGTGATACAAATTTGGACATTAGCCGGAGCTATCGGAACGAGATAAAACAATCTTCTTAAAAACTCAGTTATCATCTTTAACATAACTATATTTTAAATAAATTTAAATATAAATTTTTTAATTTTTCACTCACAATTGCCGAGCGATATTTTTCATTAACACATTTTAAGGCATGATCAGAAAATTGCTTTTGCTTTTCTTTGTCCTTGTATAAAAAGACTATCTTCTCAGCGATATCTTGAGGATCATTTGGCTCTAGCAGTAAACCGTTGTGATTGTTTTCCACAACACAACGCACCCCGCGTAAATTTGAGGCCATAATTGGTTTACCACACGCCAATGCTTCAATAAGCACGATACCAAAAGCTTCATTCTTATTTATTGATGGTAAAACAACAACATCAGCTAAATTATAATGTTGTGGCAAGTCTTCATTGAAAACATGACCAGCAAATTTAATTTGATCTTCAAGTCCCATTTCTTTAACCTTTTTTTGATATTGAACTTTCAAATTGCCTGAGCCAACAATCAACGCTTTTATCTTTGACTCCTTAGTTAGCTTAAGGGCATCAATTAAGCAGTCGACTCCCTTAAAATAATGCGCCCAATCAAGTCCACCGACAAAGAGCACAATAAAATCAGCAGGAGAAAAACTATACTTGTCTAGCAATTGTGTATTTTTACTTGTTGGGAAAAAGCGTTCGCTAACATCAAACGGAATTTCAACAAATTTATTCTTATGTGCAAAATAATATTTTTTAATAAAAGAATCTTCAACATAATCAATCGTCGAAACAACAATTTTATCCGCTAGCTGTAAAATCAGCGGAGTTAAAATAAACATTGATGCCTTGTAGTACCAGTTACGCCAACCAGTTAAAATTAAATCTTGATGATAAGTGACAACCAACTTTGTCTTACTACCTCGAAATAATTTTACTAGAGCGACGATAAAAGTTGCACCAAAGAATGGAAAATGTAAGTGAATTTCATCAAACTCTAATAGCTTAAAAAATAACTGAGGCACAAATGCACCGTGGCCCAATTTTAAAATTGACCTTAGTGGGTCAACTTTATAATTTCGCTCAATTATTTTTGATTCCTTTGTTTCCGGCGCAAAAACAGTGACATCAAAGCCTGCATCAGTCATTAAGCCTGCTTGGTTATGCGCCGCAACTCCAAGACCACCGCCATATGGCGGCAAAACGCACACAACATGCGCGAGTTTTATTTTATTAGACATTATTTTGTTTCTATTTTTATACCTGAAGCTTGTGTTTCGTTGTTCAAGGTTTGAGTCCGGATATCATTAACATATGCTGGCTCACAGCTTTTTTCTGGCTTATCGTTTAAAACAGTACATGTATTAACGAAGTTCAATGGAACTTGACCTTCAAGTGGTTTAGAAAAAGTATATTCCTCGTAATTATTTTGAATAATACAATCGTTTTGATCGTTTGCCTTAATAACGCGCAAAACAGAATAGGTTATATTATTTTCTGATGCTGAAAAATTATCTTTAACTATAAGAATACTTCTGTTTAGACACTTGGTAAAGGCATCTGTAAAACAAACCGTAACTTCGCTATTATCTTTGCCAGCTTTGAATTTTGCGCTTGGGTTTTGACTTTCATACCAAATGCCACACTTTTTATCAGTACTATTTAAATATTGTTCAATTGGCGCTGATGACATGTCCTTCAGTGCTTGTTTGATTTGCATTTGTGAACTTGGATAAATTAATTTTACATAACCCAAAATCGCCAACAAAACAATTACGAATATGATTCCTGCCAACTTTTTCGACATATGCTTACCACTTTATTAATTTCTTTATTAGATTGAAATACGTATTCAATATTGGATTACCAATGTATTTTAACAAAGGATTATTGATCTCTTGAAATTCAACTCGTCCCTTAAAACCCACCATCATTTCTTTATCTGATATTTTTCGATATTTATTAACCTCTTTTCGCATTTGAATAATATGCGTCCAACTCTTTGGCTGCAAAAAATATCCAGCAACCCTAGTTTTAGTTTTCAACCATCCACGCATTCCTGCATATAGCCACATACCTCCTTCCAGAAAAACTAATGCAGGAAAAATCACTATGAGTGTTCTGAATCGATAATATGTAAATATAGCCAAAAAACGATTTCGTTCCATGTAATAGAGCATACGAACACTGCGATTGAATTCGTATTTGTGATGGATCACTGACCTATTCGCTAAGACGATTTTATAGCCTGCTAGCTTGGCACGCCAGGAAAACTCCAAATCATCATGGTACATGTAGTATTCTTCATCATAAGCACCTATCTTGTCAAGTACCTCTCTCTTAATAATCAATGAACAACCGCTGGCATAGCCCTTAATTTCAGTCACATTCTGTGCCTCCGATTTATCTTTTTTTTGATAACCATCAGTAAAACCAAAGCCCAAATAATGGAAACTATTGCCAAGGGAGTTGACTAAACTATTTCCCAACTCATCCTTTTCATAAAGCAGAACTTTTGATTGTGCAATGCCAATTTGCAAATTAGATTCAAGCGCCTTAACTAATTCGCTTAACCAATCACTTTCGAAAGCAACATCCATATTCACAATCACGAAATATTCGCAGCCATCGTTCTTTGCTTGTTCAATCCCCGCATTATTTCCAGCGGCGTAATTACCGTCTGGTCTAGTTACAATCGTAGCCGAAGAATAGTTTGAATTTAAAAATATGTGGGTTTCGTCAGTGGCTGCATTATCAACAATATATATTTTAGTAAGTTCTTTGGGGTAGGTTTGTCGCATCAATCCTGACCAACATTCGTCCATAAACTTTTCAGCATAATCCTTGTAATTTATTAAAATTATTCCAACTTTTTTCATACTAATCTTTCTTTTTGGCTTGGACTAAAGCTATCTTACGTACAATACCCACAATATCTTTTTCCATCTTTTTCTGCTTAACTGACATTTTAAATAAAGTATAGAAAGAAACAAACAACGCAATATAAATAATTAAATCAACGCCACGTTTAATTCCTACAAATGTTGCTAAAAATTCAATTATCACTGGGAAGACAGCGATTAGCCCTACGGCGATCCAAAACCCACACCAAAGAATCAATAAATAAACAGAGATTTCTTTATTTACAAAACGATGAATTGCTTTATAAAGAACAAATAAAATAAAAATTATAATTATAATCTGGAATAAGGTCATACTAATCAAAGAATTTATTTAAAAGTATTTTTAGACCCATACTTAGTTTAGGACGAACTTCTTTTTTCCCATCTAGATGGTAATTAACAACAATTGGTAATTCCTGATATCGAAGTTCATTTTGGATGATCAAAGACAAAATTTCGGTACAGTGTAGAAAATCTCTCTTTTGCCAATCTAGTTGATCTAAAATTGATGTTTTAAAGACTCTTAAGCCACATTGTGGATCGGTAAAACTCAGACCAATAATTTTGTTGCTAAAAATTTTAGCAATATTGAGGATAATTCTTTTTTGAGTTGGAAAATTTGTTTCATTATTTAAGAAACGTGAACCTAGTACAATTTCCACATCATTACTTGCAAGATAGTTAACCAAGCTTACAAGGTCTTCGACTCGATGCTGTCCATCGGCATCAAAATGCGCAACCACGTCGCTCCCCAACTGTCGTGCATATTCAGTACCAGTTTTTAAGGCGGCCCCTTGACCACAATTCACTGGATGGGACAAAAAATGAATGGGGTATCCTTTAACTATTTCAGCAACATTATCTTTTGAGCCATCATCAACCACAATTACTTCATACCCCGTAGGTAGGAGTAAGTTAAGTGTTGATTGAAGGCGCATACCTTCGTTATACGTAGGGACCACGACAGAGACTAACATAGTTATAAAATTTAGCTCTTACCTCCTGTCAGAGCCTGCTGTGTTATATAGAACTAGACTTCGGTACTAAATGATAACAAATCCTTATGTGCGCGTGTAAAATCAATTGTTTTTTGTAGACCTTCTTCTAAAGTTACAATCGGAAACCAACCGAAATTGTCTTTGGCAAAAGTAATATCAGGTAAAGCCAATTCACGCATAAATAGTTTTGCTGTTTCAAATTTTACTTTGGCAGTCGAACCAGTCAATTCAATAATCTTCTGCGCGACATCAGCTAGACGGAAAACCTCAGTGCTGCCGAGGTTAACAGGATCAGTAATAGTTGAATCCATAATTTTAACACAACCTTCAACGATATCTCCAACATAACAAAGTGATGTTCTAAAATCTTCGTTACCGTAAATAACTAAATCTTTATTATCAAGAGCATTTAAAATAAAATCTGGCATCATTTGTCCATCGCTTAACAACATGCGAGGACCATAGGTTCTAAAAATTCTAACAATTTTTGTATCAAGTCCATTCACAAGGCGATAATTATCAACTACAGACTCGCCATAGCGTTTACCTTCGTCATAGCAGGCGCGTGGATCGAGCATATCGCAAACCCCACGGTATGATTCGGTTACAAATTCGTCGCGTGGAGATTCGCCATAAACAACTGAAGAAGAAAACTGCATGAACTTGGCTTTGTATTTCACTGCAAGTTCTAAAGCATTAATTAATCCACGCGTACTGGCTTCGACTGTTTTGATTCGCAACTTTTCAAAATTCTTAACTGATGTTGGGCAAGCCAGATTATAAACTTCTGAAATTCCAAAAACATTAATTTTAAACTTAGCTAAATCTGTAACTTTTTCCAATTCAATCGGATTTGAAATATCATGGTTAATAAATTCGAATCTTGGCAGCTGCAATAAGTGATTGATGTTTTTTTCAGCGCTACTAGAAAAATTGTCGAGACAAATAACGTTATTCTTAGCCACTAAACGCTCACAAAGCAAAGAACCAATGAAACCAGCGCCACCAATCACTAAAATATTTTTGTTTTCATTCATACGATTAAATGTAAATTATTATATAAAGATAGCAGATTTTTGCTAATTTTGCAAATAACTAATCCCCATGTATTTTCAACTTAAATAGCCTAAAAGGCTTATCAATCTCTTGTATTAGCTCCCAGGACAATCCATAAGTTCTTAATTTGTTTTTATTTATAAAATCCATGTCGTTATCAGTACTCACACTCAAATAGTAAACAGGTACTTCAGAAACCACCTTCCTTAATTCACTGAAAATTGAATAATTCTGCTCAAATGTTATTACTTTGTACGTCGGGAAAAACAACTTATCTTCTCTTTCAACCAGAATCAAAGAGTTTGGTTCAATAATCGAAGAAACTGCTTGCGCTCTTTCATAATATTGGCGCGTGACTTCAGCTTGTGCCAATAATCCATCGTCCTTAGCCGTAAAAGCCTTGGTAACTGAGATAAATAGCAATAAGATAATTGTAATAACTACCAAGATAAATCTACTTGATAAAACTTTTTTTGCCTTTCTCAAAACATGGTCTAGTAAATAACCAATGACTGGTAAGATCATAATTAAAATTGGCAACCAATAGCGAGTATAGGAACTACTAATAATGTTGTTTCGTAAAACCATCGTATCTGTAAAAATCCAGCTGCCATAATATAAAATTAAAATCAGGCTCGATAATCCAGCGCAAGCAGCATATACTTTTTGTTGATAAGATTTCTTTACTTTTGATGTTGCCCAAACAACGACACCCACCAAGAAAAATGCTAGGTATGGCGCATAAGGCATCCAGACATATTGAATAAAATTATGATAAATATTCCGTGCAGAAAATCCAAACGGTAAAAACAATAATTTTAAATACGCAAATAGATTATTTTCGTGATTAACTGAAATCTCTGCTGGCAAACGATATGCGATTGAATCAGTGGGATTATTCATCCGCAGATAACCAACAGTCAAAAAGTCTCCATAGGTTTGCCAGTTATACAAAAGCATGATTGCGATCGGAAAAATAAATCCCAAGATAAAAAACAGTATTTGTTTTAATTTAATCTGTTTTAGCTGACTTAATAAAATTATGATTAATGAGGCTACAATCCAAAGTGCTTCTTGATAACGAATTATGACTGCTAATCCCAGCAAAAAACCAGATAGCACATGAGCTACGTTTGACTTCTTCCCTTGGTAATCATTTGATTTCATTAAACAATAGAAACCACTTATCGCTGCAACTAAGAACGGTACGGTTGCGAGCATTGTTTGATTCGCGAAAAATATGTAAGGCGCCAATGTCGCCAGCAAAAGAGCGCTGATTATGGCTGCTCGTTTGTTTATTAGTTCTTTAACGAAAAAGTAGAAAACAAAAACGCCAATTGAGGCAATAATTGGCGTAAAATAAATGACGGCATATTTAGTAAACATTTTTCCTAACCAACCATAGAAAATCAAAACCCCTAAAAAACCCGCCGGAACTATATTATGATTAACAATATTAACACTGCGTGGCCTGACGATATCATTCAAAATTACATTCAGCGTTTCCGATTGAACGAAGGTGCTAGATTCGATAAATTGATTGATAAAGTAATTATTGGCCATAGCATCAGGCCAATTGAAGATGTATTGAGAGTTAAACTCATGGGTAAGAGGTTGTAAGACTGACCAGTTAAACCAGGAATACAAAATAATCAAAAAAACAAATATGCAGATAGACAAAATGATTTTTGTATATTTGTGATTTAATTTGATCATATTAGTATCAGTATAGACAAATTGGGCTAAATTCGCAATAATATAGCTATATTCTATAACATATTTCAGTCTGAGCTTTAAACACATCAAATCCTTTTTCGAAATGAATTGGCAGCCAAAGTTGCTAATTCTTTTTATTGTTGTAATGATAATTCCCTATTGCTATTTGAGTTTAACGACTGACCAAAAATTCTATTCACCGGATGAAACTGCAAACTTTGTTTTTACCAAGCAGTTTATCGAGCACAGCAACCTCAATATTCTGATTACTCTTAATAAAACCGTTAACAATGTCATTTTCCCACGGAGTGTCAATGTCCTTAATGGAAACTTCGTCCCTATGAGCTTCCTTGGCCTACCTGTCTTTTATGGTTTAATCGGTAAAATCATTGGTATCAATTTAGTAACATTTTTAACTCCACTTCTTTCATTAATAGCGGTTTTCTTGTTTTATTTAATCATCAAAGGAATCTTCAACAAAAATATTGCCTTCATTTCTGGATTGCTCTTGTTGTTCAATCCTGTCTACTGGTATTTGGGCGGAAAGGCCATGTTACATAACAATCTTTTTGTTTTCTTTGTTATCTTAGGTCTTTGGATGTTATTATTGGCTTTAAGAAAATCAAACATAATTCTTTATGGCATTTCGGCTATTATTTTTGGGGCAAGTATTTGGACCAGGACTTCTGAAATTGTCTGGGTGGGTTTATTGATATTAATTTTTTATGTCGTGAACCGCAAAAACGTGAGGTATCGCGATCTAATTATATTTATTATTGGTTTTTGCGGCATGCTCGGTTTACTGCTTTTTGTAAATCATTCTGTTTATAATAATATTTTCCGTTCCGGTTATTCTTCGCTTGAAAACAATTCAAAGACAGGGTTATCTTCATTGTTAGCTCAAATTGTACTTCCATTTGGATTTAAAATTAGAATTATTATTTTCCATATCTGGGAATTTTTTATCAAATACATTTGGTTTATAACCTTGCCAGCTCTTTGGGGATTTATTTATTTTTCAAAAAGAGGGTTATCAAATCTGCAAAAAGCTTACTTGTATTCGACTGGGCTAATTTCGATCTATTTACTGAGCTATTATGGAAGTTACTGGCCCTGGGGTGAGTACGGACAACCATCAACTCCAGAAGTTCTCATTGGTAGTCCACATTTGCGCTATTGGTTGCCAGTATTAATATTTTTAACTCCTTTTGTCGCAATTTTCATAATTGAAGTTCTGCCACGATTATTTAAATCAAAAAAAACACTTTCTCTGATGATCCCCGCGGTATTTTTGACGTTATTGATTTGCTTTTCAGTTTCAACTGTTTTCTACAATCCCCAAGAAGGTTTTATTAAAATTAAAAATGATATATCAGAGTTCAAACCACAAATCGAAAAAGTAAATAGTTTAGTCGAAAACACGGCAATTATAATAGTCCCTGATTGGGCCGACCGCATTTTTTTCCCCGAATATCAAGTAATTCATTCGCTTGGGAATAAAAAGGTTTACGGCGGAGATTCTTACATGGAAGCGGCAAAATTAACTCATTCAGTACCAGTCTATTATTACAGCGCCGACTCAGACAAAGACATTGCAACCCTGTCCCACATTCTGAAGGAATATAAAATAAATCTAAAATTCATCTCCGAAATATACAAGGGCGTAAAACTATATCAGTTTAATTATGAACAACTATATGAACAACTATAGGATAAATTCACTTGCAAAATACTGTTTTTGGCTCTTTGCGCTAGGGCTATTAATCTTTTTATTTTGGAAGAATTACTCACCTCTTGGAAGTCAACATATAGTTTTTAATTTAATGCCCAATAAATTTATTTCAGACATTAATCCAACCGCCAGGGTTACCCCTCCCTCTTGTGACAACGAAACTTGCAGCCAAGTAATGTTTGGAGATCCACTTTACTTCGACCTATTACTTGCCAGAAAATTTGATCTCGCCAAAATCAAAATATATTATTCATCAGATATTGATATGGATTTACGTTTGGGCATGCAAACCAAAGAAGGTTGGAACTATATGATTAAGACCCCGGACAAAAAAGATAAAAATGTTAACATCTCAATTGCGGAATTTTCATTCCCTTTAAGCCAAGCGTTAATCAATAAACGCCATGTAAGCTTCATTATTAGCGCACCGGAAACCAAGGCTGAAAACAAGGAAATTACAATCTATAAAATGGAACTTGATTTAAAACGTTAATATGAAAACACTCCAATCAATTAATAATGAATTATTTAAGTGCTTAATAATTTTATATTTAATTTTATTTTTGTTTGAGTGGGCACTACCTGGATTCGTATCTCTTTATTTTAATCATTCAATTGTTTTGCTGGTAGCTATTGTATCTGGTTGTTTTTACGTTCTAACTTTAAAAGATTAAAAAAAGATGCCCCGTTATGGAGCGTCTTTTTTATTTGGTTTCTTTATGTGCTGTATGTTTTCGACAAACTTTGCAATATTTATTAACCAGCAACTTCTCTTTAACTTTTTTCTTGTTGCGAAAAGTTTGGTAATTGACAGCACGGCATTCTGTGCATTCAAGTTTTACTAAATTATCTTGTGACATATATTTCAGTTCTATATTAACTTAATTTATAAAATGGAGCCAGCGACAGGATTCGAACCCGTGACCAATAGTTTACAAAACTACTGCTCTACCAACTGAGCTACGCTGGCAAGTATCGCTATTATAACAGAGAAGTTATAATTTAGCAAGTCTCTTCATGAACAGCTAACATAACGATTTATTAGCTAAATATAAACAAAAGGTGCAATTTAGCTTGGCTAGATTGCACCAGGTCTGTCAGTTTGTATTCACAAACAGCGAGCAATGTCCGTCCTTCTGGACGCAGCGCCTGAAGTCCTCAGATCTTGTTTTTGCGAAAGAACAGACACAAGTTGACGCATGAACTCTGGGTTCTAGATCAAAAAAACTCTTCTTCCGTAGACCCAGCTGAACACTCATGGCCTTGACGATCGGGTTGGTCGTTGTCATCAGAATGCACAAGTCCTTCCTTTGACTAAGCAGCCTAGACATAATTTCTTCCCCGACGCCATGCTTACGCATAGCAGGATCGACCCACAAGGTACCGAGCTCGTACCAACCAGTTTCAAGATCCCAGAGAGTCACATGCCCGACGATTCTCCAACCAAGCATCTTGACGACAGATAAGCCACGGAACATCTGGAGCATAAGATCAAGGGCAGACTTGGGTAGCAAGTGTTCTTCTGTCTTTAATCTTTCAGAGAACATCCAAAAAGCCCAGACGATCTTAATGAAGTTGAAAATGTCCAGTTGGTGAACCACGCGACTTTTCATTTGCCTCTCCCTTCTAGAAAAAAACAAAGAGCTGGGTCACCACGACCCAGCTCTTTCTATCTAATCACCAAAAAGCTAGCTGTCGTGGAGACAGTTCTTCTTGGCTTTCTTTGAAATGATATTTAAAAACATAAGCTTTTTATCAGTTTTTTGTAACACTCTATCATTATATCTATTTGATCGAATTTTACAAATTCATCCGCTTGATGAGCCATTCTGAAATCACCCGGCCCCCAAATAAGACAATTTCCCCAAATCTTAAAAAGCCCTGCTTGAGTCCAACCTTCAATAACATCAATCTTTGATTGACGCATAACTTCTTCAGAAATAAGCTTGGCATTTAAAAACAGTTCCGTATCCTGACTGACCAAATTCGCATCACCACGAAAAACAGACTCAACTTTGGCGGTTTTATCAATGCCGAAAATTATTTTTTCGATTCTCTCAAATTCTTCTTCAATATTTTCCGTTGGCAAAAGTCGTCGATTAATATTAAAAGTGCATTCATCGGGAATAACATTCGGTGCCGTACCTCCACGAATAGTACAAATTGATTGTGTTGGTACACGGAATAAATCATGTGTTCTAGTTTCCAGTTCTTCTTCTATCTTTGAGAGCTCAGCATAAGCCATCATAGCTTTGTGAATGGCATTATTCTTTTTATTATTTTCTAAATTTGTATCAGCAGAATGAGAAGCTACGCCATAAAAAGTAACCTTGATTTCCATCGCTCCCTTTTGTCCAACATGCAACTCACAGTTTGTTGGTTCAGCAACTATAACATTGGCTGAACCTGGTTTAATTTCTACAGTATCAAGAAAGCTTCTTCCGCCTAGACCACTCACCTCTTCATCACAGTCAAAAAGAAAATAAATATCTTGCTTGGGTTTTTGATCAATACTTAATGCTGTTTGAATCATCGCTGTTAATCCTGCCTTCATATCACATGCCCCTAAGCCAAAAAGTTTATCGTCTTTGATAATTGGTTCGAAAGGATTTTGTGTCCACTTACTCGAAGTCGGAACAGTATCTGTGTGCCCGCTGAAGATGAGTGGTTTATCATGTTCTTGTCCTTCGAATTTAACTTCTAGATTGTAAATTAAATTTTCCTCATTTTTAATCGGCGTGATCTTGATTTTATCTGCGGGGAAAAATGACACAATAAAATTTACAATGTCTTTATTAGAGTTTTGGCTTTGGGAATCGAAAGAGATAAGTTTTTTTAGAAGTTCTAAATTTTTCATAAAATTGATTATTGATTCCATCGTAACAGACAGCCGAAAGTTGTCAAACGAAAATTTAAGGAAAAAAATTGAGGGAGAAGAGATTGACTCTTCCCCCTCGTGCAGTAGCCGGGACGGGCATCGAACCCGCGACCTCCAGATCCACAGTCTGTTGCTCTACCAATTGAGCTACCCGGCCATCTGAGTACAGGTTAACACTATTTAATTATTTGTCAAGAGTAAAAAAAACGAGCCGTAGCAATGGTGCTTACGGCTCGAAACTTATTTTTTGGCTATTCGAAGCAAGACAGGAAGTAGCTCAGTTCCACAGTCCCTTGCTTCCGTTGCACCATATCCTTGACTGTGACAAGGCCACTTTTCAGCTCGCTTTCTCCGATGATAATACACCAGGGGATTTCCAACATCTTCGCTCGGCCGATCTGAGGGCGCAGGCCCTCCTCGTTTCCGTCATAGAGCATGGTTCCTAGACCAGCTGCACGAATCTTCCGAGTGACTTCAATTGCTCTTTCTTTACATCCAGGGCTTGATTGGTAAGCGACGAGAACCTTCGCCACTGACTTCGGCAATGTGAAGAGCCTCTTCTCTTTGGCGTAGACCATGAACCGGTCAATGCCGAAGGATGCGCCCGTGGCCGGTGCCGGCATCTCGACGAAACGATCAGTCAGGTTGTCGTAGCGTCCACCCGAGAAGATTGAACCGGTCTTGGGGCTGTCCGTGAGAACCGTCTCGAAGATCGGGCCAGTGTAGTAGCCGAGTCCACGAACCATGGACGGCTCGATTTGGATTCGGCTCTTCTCGACGCCGAACAGGTCCAAGTAACGCATGATCTCTTCGAGTTCACAGCAGCCTTGCTCGGCAATGGCACTTCCCGCGAGGATAGTGCGGATGGCTGCGAAACGTTCTTCGTTGTTGCCAGTGATGTTGCAGAACGCCACGAGCTTCGCGATTTGTGCTTCGTTCAGCAGGATCGTGTAGTCGTCACGTTCGATCTTCGCGAGTTCGCCTTCGAGCGTCTCCTCGGGCTTGAGCTTGTCCTTCTTGTCGAGGACCGTCAGCACCGCTTGCAGATAACGCGCCGGGAAATTCACGTACTCGGGCAACCCGTCGAGGATCTTACGATTGTTCAGGAGCACGAGGTGCGTCGAGATGCCGAGAGCGCGCATGCATTCATCCATAAGGGCGATGATCTGCGCATCGGACATCATTCCGGGTGCGAACACGGTATCGACATCGCACTGCGTGAATTCGCAGAAACGTGTGGCCGACGGCGTTTCGCCGCGGAAGACCTGTGCGATCTGGTAACGCATGAACGGACGAGGCAGTTTTTCGTAATACTCTGCCACGAACCGGCCCAGCGCAACCGTGAGGTCGAACCGCAATCCCAGCTTGGGACGATCACCCTTTTCGGGGTGGAAGGTGTTCTCGACTTTATAGAACTGCATGTCGGTCTTCTCGTCGGCGCCAAACAGCGTGGCGAGATACTGCACCGTGGATGAGTCGAACGGTTCGAAGCCGAAGCGCTCGAACACGGAAGTCAGGATGTTCAGGATGTGGCGCTTGAGGATCATGTCCTCAGGCGTGATATCTCGGAACCCGGCAGGCAGTGCGGCTTTCACACGATTCGTTGCGTCCATGATTCTTCCCTCTCTAGAGGTCAATTTCGAACTCCACGAACACTCTAATTTAACACCCACGCTATAAGAAGTCAATAAAAAAATCGAGGGACGTGGTTGACCACATCCCCCAAGAGGAACTTGTGAGCTTCTAGAGCATGGAACGCGAAATCGCGATCTCTTCGAGGATCGGAACGTCAGGACGGCGGTAGAAGTACGGTACGCGATCCAGGTCGCCTACCTTGATCGTAACTGGGTGACCAACGAGGCGTTCGGTTTCCAGCTCGATCCCACGGTAGAGCATAGCCGAAAGGTCCAGCATTGCTCGAGAGAAGTTCACGGCTTCACTTTCAGGGATACTAGCCCAGTGCACCGGGTCGCCTAAAGGCAACAGGTACGGTGCACAGAGGTTCCCCGGCATCGGTGTGTTGGGGTAGCAAGTTGTCACTTGCGTCGGCGGACCAGGAGGTTCGTCGACTTTCTGTCCGAGGGTTCTTCCCCCGTCAGGCACTCCAACGTAGAAATCACGTTCCACGACCCAGTCTACGATCTGACCAGGCTCGAATTCTCCGCCTTCCGCAGCGAACAGACGCTTCTCGATCGCACGTATTTCTGGAGTGCGTTTCGCTTGGCGGATACGGAGAGCGACAAGGAACTTCTTGATTTCAATGCCGCGCTCACGAAAGATCTGATCGACAGCATAGAAAGTTCCACCAGTCCAGACACCGTCGTCCACTATGGCAATGGCGCGACTTCCCGCCACAGCACTGTGACGTTCAATAGCCTCGAGCTGCGTCTGAATCATCGGAGCCCCGATACGATTCCCCTTGCCCAGATCGCTCCAGGTGGGATTATCAGGGTGTTTGCTGTGCCCGATGAGACGCGTAGTCGACAAGGACAGATCTGCTTCCTCGACGAAGATCTTCTCGAGACTGACGAGCGGCAAGCCGTTGCGTTCCTTCTCGATGAGATCCATGAGGCGCCGCTTAGTAACGCGCCACGGAATGAACTCCACGTCCACGCCGCGCGGTTCGAAGATGCGCTTCAGCTCGTTCGTCAACCCGTCCATGAGGCTGCCGAAGAAAAAGCGGGCCGGAACCGAGAACCCGTGTCTCTTGGCCCACTCCATGACAACGATCGCCAAGTCGCCGGTTACGAGATACTTGGGCCTGATTGCTGGGCTCATACGCGACCTCCCAGTGGTTGAACAAGCAAATCCTAGGCGTTCCTCCTGTTAAGGCTATGTTAATTTATACCTTATAAAAATGCAACTATTTATTTTTCTTGGCAATTTCAGATTCTGCTAAAGCAACAGCTTCTTCTGGAGTATTTGCCCCAAGGGCTTTTCGTCTATTTCGTCCATCAATAAATTGATCGGCTAGTTTTTCGGCCCAACCACCAGTATTTTTCATAACGATTATAGGAATATCTAACTGATAAGCAATGGCCATTTCATTTAAAGTTCCAGAACCACCACTGACAGCAATGATCGCATCGCAACTATTTACCAAAACAAATTCACGACCACCACCTCTTTCTAAACCTGAAACAATAATGACATCTGTATTCCCTTCTTTATCCCAGACTTCTTTACCAGTTCCATATGTAACACCAACAGTCATGCCGCCTTTTCTTTTAGCTCCACGAGCACCGGCTGTTGATAATGAATCGTAATCTTTTTCTGCACCATAAACTAAGATGTAACCTTTTTCCGCTACAATCTCACCAATTCGTTCGGCTATTTTTTGAATTTCTTGTGAATATTTTAAATCAGCTGCTGAACCCATCACTCCGATTTGTAACTTACGCATAAACTATTTATATTATTTTATCTAAATTTAGCAAAATTTCTTCTACGCCTTTGGTTATTCTTTCTGGACTGACATAATCAGCTAATTCTTTAACTTCTGCGCTTGCGTTATTTACCACACAGAATTTATCAACTTTTCCAAGCAATGGTTTATCTAAACAATCATCAGCAATAACAACCTTTTTATAATCTGGAAAGTAGCTGGCTAATTTATCAAAAGCTTTTCCTTTATCATAATTCTTTGGATAAATTAATAAGTTACAGAAATTTTCACAAGAGCTCACAACTAATTCTAGATTCTGACGTTCCACGTAGCCAGTTAATAAACCAACTATTTTTCTGATTGCTAATTTATTTTCTTGTAATGAGCCGTTAAAAGATTCACGTACATGCAAACTTAAACTGAAATTACGAAAACAATTTTCAACAAAGATATTTTTATATTCCTGATCAAGTTCCAAGCTTTCAGGATTTTTATTGACTTCGGTTGTATCTGCAATAGTGTAAAATGAACTTTCAAAATTCTGTTTGACAATTTGGGGTAAAATATTGCGCACTTGATTTAATTGCATGATAGTTTCGTCATCAACAAGAACTTCGCGCTCAGCAGTAATGGTGTCGTAGATGAAACAACCATTTTCCCCAATAACCTTACCCTCTAGCTCGAACATTTTGGCGATAGGTAGAATATCTTCGAGTGATCTATTGGAGTTAAGAACAAAGATGTGCCCTTCTTTCTTCATTTGATTAATAACAGAATTAATGGTTGGCGAAGTAGACCGATAGTTATGATCGATCAAAGTATTATCAATATCAAGAATTATAAGATATTTATTCATATAGTCTGTAATAATCAGTATAGCCAGTGCCAAAATTGTTGTCAATTTAAATAAATACGGGGGCAGCTGATGTCAGCTGCCCCCGGGGGTCACTTGTTGGAGAAGTCGAGATCTCCGTTTTCCACCAAATACAGAACCTGGAGCAGTTCCGGCTGGAAGAAACTGTCTTCCTCCATCATCGGGAAGAGTTCTCGAAGCATGGCATACGCACGTCCAGTGTAGGTGCCGAGTCGAGCGTGCTTACGCAGCTTCGGCTCGCCCAGCGAGATCGCCTGGGCAGTGGCATGGATGCAACGTGCCATGAGGAAACCGACGCGACGGAGAAGCAGCTCCAGCTGTTCGACCGTCACGGAAGCCATGGACACGTAGTCCTCTGTTCCCTTGGAGGTCGGGATACTCATCAGTGTCGCCGGGAAACACATCGATGCTGCAAAGGCCGCATCGGACGCTGCGCCGTACTGTGCAATCATGAACCCAGTCATTCCGTGCTTGTCACTACCGACCAGGTCATTGGGCAGTCCGTAGCTACGGTCGTGGTCCAGGAGTCCGTACAGGCGGTCGTTGGTGATGCGCGCCAACTTGGCCATGGCAATCTTGACGCCCTCGAGCGGGACAGCCAGAGGATCACCATGGAAATTGGCACCAGAACGCGAGACCATTCTCCCACCATGTTCGAAGATGAGGGGGTTGTCGGTCGAAGCGTTCATCTCGAGAAGGAGGACGCGACGAAGTTCGTTCAGCGCGGAGAGGACAGCTCCATGAGCCTGGGGTACTGCTCGAGTGGAGTAATCGTCCTGCACACGTTCAGCCGCGAAGGTTTTCAACTTCGGATCGTCAGATTCACAGACCGGGATGCACTGCCCCTTGCGCGTTGTGCGCAGGCTTCCCTTCAAGTACTTGCGAACATCATGAGCGACGGCCATGGCGCTCTTGTCATTCCTCGCCTTGTGGATGCGCGCATCGAAAGCCGCGCGTTCACCACGGATCGCTTCGAGGTGCAAGGCTGCAGCCAAATTGGCTGTGTGGAAGAACCGCAGGGAACGGAGGTAGGCGAAGATAGCACGCGCCAAGATCATGGTCGCGCCATTGGTCAAGGCCATCGCCTCTTTCGCCTGAAGAACGTACGGCGTGAATTCGGTCAGTCTTTGCAGTTCGTCGGTTCGAATGATCGTCCCGTTCAACTTCACATACGCCTCGGGCACGCCCATGAGGACTGTTCCGAGATGTGCAAGTGGGATCAAGTCGCCACTGGCCCCCACGCTACCGCTATCCGGGACAACGGGAAGCCAGTTGTTGTTGAGCAGCTCTAGGAGTCGACGACACAGCGTGATCGTGACAGCCGAGTTGCCCTTGGCAAAGGAGTTGACGCGAAGCAGGATCATGGCACGTACGAGATGGTCGGGTAAAGGATTGCCCAGCCCCACAGCGTGTACCGGAATGTAACTGGCCTGGTAGGCCACGAGGTCCTTATGCGGAATGCGCAAGCACCGTCGAGAACCACAACCAGTGTCATAGCCGTAGATAGGCGGGCTGTCTTCGCCACGAGCGTCGAGAACTTCACGCGTCGCGATGATGCGTGCTTCGGCATCCGGATCGAGCGCGACGAGCGGGAACTTGCCGTTGTAACCGAGACTTGCGAGCATCACGTCTTCAAACGAGAGCGTCTCACCGTTGAGATGGATCACATGACCATCTCCTTGTGCGTTTGCGTTCATGGGATCCTCCTCATGGGGCAATTGTTCAGAAACCAATATTTTCAGCACCCTGGTTAGTGGGTGCAACCCAACTTACCATTAGATTAGATTATCACTTTTAACAATGTAAAGTCAATAACAAAAACACCGAAACTGTTACTATCTCGGTGTTTTATAATTGATAATTTATTTGACTTTTGTGCAAATTTCTTCGAAACAACAAATTATTTGTTCGCCAGTTGTCATGTTCTTCAAAGTATATTTTTCCTGTTTAACTTCATCATCACCAAGTACAACTACCCACGGCATGCCATAACTATTGGCATATTCCATGTTCTTACCAACTTTTCTTTCAAGAAAATCTATATCAGCGGCAATTCCATTCTGGCGTAATCTTTCAACTAATTGAAATGCAGGTGCGAAATTATCTTTACTAACTGGTAATACATAAATTTCCGCTACTGATTGCTTTGACAAAATACCTTTATTTTGAAGTTGAAGTGCATCAAAGATAGTATCAAGCCCGAAACTGACGCCAACCGCAGGATATTTTTCATCTGTGCCGATAAAACCACCAATCATATTATCGAATCTACCACCAGCGCAAATTGATGAAGAAAGTTGTGAAGTATCTTTCAAGAAAACTTCAAAAACATTTCCTGTATAATAGGCTAAACCACGAGCCAAATTCGGCATGAACTCAAGATTCTCTGCGCCAGCTAAATTAATAGTCTTTTCCAAATCTTTCAAGCCATCAATTTCGCCCAGCAAATCTTTTAGGCTTTTAATCTTTTCAGTATTTGAACCTGTTAGTGCTAATGTTTTTAAAATCTCATCTGCAGTTTCTGTAGTTATTTTTTTATCGAGTAATTCTGCTTTAACTCCAACGTCTCCAATTTTATCGAACTTATCAATAGAAATTATAGCTGAGATCTGAGATTCTTCTGGTACGCCACATTTAGATAAAATGGCATTTAAAACATTACGATTGTTTGTTTTGATAACAACTTCTAAATTTAATTTGCCAAATACAGTATTGATTAATTTCACAAGCTCAGCGTCAACCGCTGGATTCGAGACACCAACAACATCAACATCACATTGATAAAATTCGCGATAACGACCAAGTTTAATTGGACCATCACGAAAAACTTTACCAATTTGATAACGTTTAAAAGGCATCTTGAGTTGCGGATTCATGCCGACAAAACGCGCAAAAGGAACTGTAAATTCAGTGCGTAAAACTAAATCGCGCAAACCCTGATCTTTTAATTTAAAAGTTTCGCGCATGGCATCTGACTCTTGGCCGATACCATACTTTGAGGCAAAAAGTTCATAGCGTTCCATTACCGGCGTTTCGATAGGATTATAGCCGTACAACTCAAAAACTGAGCGCAATGTTTGGATCAACTTGTCTCGAGCAATCTTTTCGGCTGGGCCAAAGTCACGGACACCCTTGGCACGTTGTAAGGCTTCATTTTGCATAAGTTACGAATAACATCTTTATATTGATGTTACAAATTATATTTCAGGAACTGAAATTAATATGGGGCGGACGACGGGGGTCGAACCCGCGACCCTTGGTACCACAAACCAATGCTCTAACCAACTGAGCTACGTCCGCCATATTTATTTAAAAAAACAGTCAGCCGGCTGGCTGACAATTTACAAAAAACTGCAACCAGCGTTTACTGATGATGATGGTGATGATGAATTGCAGTTACTTTTTTCATATGAATATATTATATCAAAAGATTTCACTTTGTCAACCGTATTAGAAAACCTCGCTATCGATTCGTTCGAAATCCCTTAAATGTCTTTCTTTTTCGATGCGGTACTTTTTCTTATCCATTTTGAATTTTGAAAAAACATCAGCTATAAATCTTCGACCTAAATATGGTGGCATAATCACATAAGTAGCACCTTCAAAGTACAATCTTTCTGCATCGCGAACATGATGCGAAACACAAATAAAATTAATGTTTGGTTTTTTCTTTTTGAAATAATTGAGCAAGGAAATATTAACATCATAATCTGGAATAGTTGAAATGATCATTTTTAAACCATCTTTTGGCAAAGAATCCAGCAAATCAGTATCATCAGCTGATCCAAATATAACTGGTAGACCCTTTCGATTAAGCGTTCTAACTGTTTCGGGACTATGATCAACTAAAATGTATTTTAACTTTTGTTTATCCAAAACGCTGAGCAATCCACCACCCGTAATATGACAACCAAACATAATTAAGTCGGCTTTTTCCTTGATAGTAGCCGCTTCTTTGGCGCCATTCTTTTCTAATAAAATTCTATGTAAAAATGGTTTTAAAACTCGATAGAAGGAGTGATTATAATTAATATAATAACTTGAAACGGCGATTGTAATTAAACCTACAAAAGTTATGGGACCAAGTAACTTGGCGTCTAGATGCCCAAAGCCAACTCCCATACCAATCAAAATCAACGAAAATTCACTGATTTGCGACATGGAAATACCAGCCAAGAAACTAGTTCGTGCAGTATATTTCATCAAGCGCAAAACAACCGTCATCACTATCGGGTTAATAATCAAAACAAATATAGAAAAAGCAACGATAGGAGCAATAAAAGTTTTAACATCAGCTATATTAATATTTGAACCCATGACAATAAAAAAGATAATCAAAAAGAAATCTCGCAGCGATTGAATACGCATGGCGATTTCTCGTTGATAGGGCGAAACTGAGAGCAAGACACCGGCCGCCAATGCGCCCAATTCCAAAGAAAAACCAATCTTATAAAATATCGTAGCGACAACAAAACACATAGCTAAAGAAAAAATGAAGAGCATTTCCTTATTCTCGGCAAAAATGTGGTCAATTCTAGGTGTAACGAATTTAATTATCAAATAAAGAGCAAAACAAATTATGACAAAGCGTCCGATCAAAAGTAGGAGCACATGAATATAATTACCACTTCCCATACTTTGAGAACTTGATAACAATAAAAATAAAATCATGGCTACAACATCTTGCACCAACATGTACCCGATAGTTATTTTACCAAACAAAGTATCTTGTTCGTCCTTGTTAAATAAAAATCGCAAAATGATAATGGTACTGCCAAAAGCGAGAACAAAACCTAGATAAAGACATGTGATAGTATCAAAACCCAAGAAATGTGCTGTCGTAAAACCGAGAATAACTGAAAGCGCAATTTGAGATATTCCAGCAATGACAGCGGTCTTCCCTACTTCGCGAATCAAGGTTGGTTTTAATCCCAGACCGACGATAAATAATAAAAGCGCTACTCCAATATGGGAGAACGCTTCCAAGGTGCTTCTTTCTGAAATCAAACCAGTTACCAAGGGACCGACTATAACGCCAGTCAAAATGTATCCGATAATTAACGGCTGACGTAAAAACTTCATGGCCAAAGATAAAACCAGGGCTATTCCAAGTGTGATGCTTAATTGTAAGAAAGCTTCGGGCATGATTGCTCAATGTCATCCTGAATTTATTTCAGGATCTGGTGGGGTCATTGCGAGACGATTTTGCAGATGCTGAAACAGGTTCAGCATGACAATGTGGGGTTATTTTTTATTTTTATTTTACAAACAAATTATAACATTTTTTTCAAAATAAAAAAACGCCCGTCTGCAAGAAGCTGCAGACGGGACGTTGTAGAACTAGGTCAGCTCAGCATGTGGCTGGGCTAGGCCTTGGGCGTGGGCTCCGGCTCGGGGACGGGGGCCGGCTGGGCGTCGGGACCGGGCTCGGGCACGGCGGCCTCGAGAACGACCTCGGCGTCGACGGGCGGAACGTCGCGGATGCCGCAGTCGAGGTCGTGGCACTGGGCGCAGGGGCTGTCGATGACCTCGGGCTCCGGGGCCGGCGGCATCAGCTCGGGGAAGGCGTGGCCCAGGAACGGGGCCAGCGCGGCCTCGAGGGCGTCCCTCGTGCGCCGACGCTCGTTGGTCTTCGCCTCGAGCGCGAGCGGGGCGACGGCGTCGAAGAGCTCGATGAGCCTCACCTCGACGCCCTGCCTCGCCAGGAAGTTGCGCAGGACCTGCACGGAGGCCGCGGCGTCGCTCAGGATCCTGGGAATCTGGGCGGTGGTGGCCTCCTTCATCTTGGCGTAGAAGGTGGCCAGGACCAGGGCGTTGACGTCGTCGCGGTAGGCGCCGTACTTGGCGCCCAGAAGCTCGAGCGAGAACTGCTGGTCCTCGTTCACCGTGAGCTTCCCCATGAACGGAGCGCCCCCGAGCATGTCACCCAGCATCTCGGCGAGCATGGGCGGAACGCCGTCGGGCAGCCGCGGGAAGCGCCGCGGGTTGGGATCCGGGAGCACGAACTTGACCGGCACTCGCGACCAGTCGATCTGGGGCAGGAACATGTAGCCCTTGTCGACGAGGTTGGCCACGAAGGTCTCGACGGTGTCGAGGAGGTTGCCGTGGTCGTACTCGAGGGCGGCGACGAACTCGCCGATGGTCTTGGCGACGGTGGTGCCGATCTGCAGGCGCTCGGCCTGGAAGCCGCTGACGCACATGATCTTGGCGTTGCCGTCCATCTCGAGCACCCACGAAAGGTCGGCCTCGGGGAAGCCCTCGGCCAGCAGCGCGAGCTGCCGCTCGATGGCGCTGATGCGGGGGGTCGTCCTCACACCGAAGCTGCCGACCTCGATCAGGAAGCGTAGGTCTTGTCTTCGCATCTCGAATCCTCCTCAGAACAGGGTTTGGGGAACCACCAGGGCGCTTGCCCTTGATGACCACAACTTAATACATTATTAAACTTTTGTCAACCCCCCTTTGACTTTTGAAGTTAATTATGAAAACATAATGGCATCAGTGGTTCGTCAACAGGAGGTGCAAATCATGATACTGGCAAAGCCCTCACCGACAGGTCAAAGGTTCGTGCGGTACATCGAGGTTTCGTCCATGTTGGACTCGGCACGACTCGCTGCCGGATTCCATCCGTCCTCGCCTGGCCAGGTCGAACTCGCCAAGCTCTTGCTGACCGACTTCGCGGAATTCGCCGATCCAGTCGGCACCCAGTACAAGGTCGAGTGGACTCCTGGCGGCGTGCTGATCATCAAGATCGCTGCCACGCCCGGATTCGAACTCGCGCCCCGAATCGGTTTCTCGGCCCACCTGGACAGCTACCCTAACGGTAGCCCCGTGGTCGAACCGCTCGTGCACCTGTACAAAGGCGGGGATCTCGCCTTGCCACGTTGTGGCACTGTCGTTCCGGCCAGGGTTCTGAAGAACCGAGAAGGACAGCTGATCATTACCTCGAGTGGCGACAGCGTACTCGCCGCTGACTGCAAGGCTGGCATGGCGGCCATAATGGAAGCCATGGCGACCATCCTCGGCGACCAGGTGTCGCACGGACCGATCACGCTGATCTTCTTCCCCGACGAAGAGGAAGGCGTGCTCAATGTCGAAGACTTCTCGCCCGCGCTCGTGGGTTCGCTCGACGTGCTCTACACGGCCGACGCTGGCATCCCCGAAGAAGTGGACACTGACTGCTACAGCGGACGTTCCGCCACGGTCACCATCACCGGAACGGAAGCCAAGAACTACGAAGGACAACAGGTGGTGGTCACGGTCATCGGCAA
>Ga0247841_10001720_pt1 | contig 46824 bp, 53 predicted proteins | sample LaCruzMarch2015__2_FD_192410 | JGI IMG/M metagenome (GOLD analysis project Ga0247841, IMG submission 192410) | Freshwater microbial communities from meromictic Lake La Cruz, Castile-La Mancha, Spain - LaCruzMarch2015_18m | ecosystem: Environmental > Aquatic > Freshwater > Lake | place: Spain... | reverse complement strand
CGAAGTATATGCCGAGCTACCTCGGCTGGCACCGTATGATCGAGCGCGACGGCGACCGGCTCACGCCACGGCATATCATCGCAGAGGCGTTCGGTTAGCACCTACGTCAAGCCGAAACACAGCCATACCGTTAGATACCGTTAGTCTTTCAACCGGTACCAAACAGGGTGGGTTTTTCAGCAAAGGAGAAAAAGGAAGCAGGGCAGGGGAGCGAGCCCATTTTGACCGTTTTGCGCTTCGCGAAAATTTGCCCCGTGTGGGCGCGAAGACGCCGCGAGCCACCAACCCCCATCACCCAGCAGAGGACTCGGCTGGTTCAGCCAATTCTAGCGATTGTCGCAGCGATCACGTCGCAGGGTGCGGGTCGCCTTCGTGATGTTTCGCAAAACGCTTGAAGTGGCCTGCCGGTTTTCCAGCAAGCCACCTCAAAATTCTCGCGTGTCGATTTGGTACCGTTAGTCGGTGCTGGCGACGTAATCCTCGCCGGGATACATCAGGCTGTAGGCCTCGACCATTCGAGCCAGCAGTTCAGCTTTGCTGATCCGATCCCGCGACACGAATTTCTGAATCGCTTTGCGGTGTTCGTCGGATAACCGGAAATCCATTCGCTGGTCACGCCGCAGATAGCTTCCTCGCTTCATTTTGATTTTCCTTCGTGTGATGCATTACAATTGCCATTACCTACGCCCCTTGACTCAAAGCTACTTCATACGGATTGCATTACTTCGCGATGTTTGTTCGTTCGGGATGTGCAGCTTGGTAATCGGCCAAGGCGAGTTCCAGCAGCACTGCAATGCTGGGCAGGCCGTCACGCACAACGAGCCGTTTGATCAGACTGACCGTCTCGATCGTAGCGCGAATATTGATCTGCATGAAGCGCTCTGTCCGCCCGATGGATCGGCCATCGATCAGGTTGTGCTTCGTGCGAAGCGGCGGGCGATTTTCTTCACGGTAGTTTCCGTCGCTGCCGTCATCGCAATCGGCGCTGGCGGTGACAGGCTCTGCAATGCGCGGCGTATTCTTGGTGATAACAAGCATAGCTTCTCTCCAATCGTCCAAAGCATGGAACGAGTTACAAACATCATGAGAATGGATAGGAGTGCTGGTTCTTATTGAATGCGATCAGACCAGCTTCGTCCGATCGCTGCCATCGTTATGGTCGATGGTTGATAACCTTAATTAAACCATCGATTTAAGCTATTGGCAATACAGTCAGACTCGCTTTTAGCTATTTTCTTCAGCTATCAGCCCTTTTGCTAAGGTCTGTGGTTTTAACACTTGCGCTTGCAATACGGAGGCTGGGCGCTTTATTAAAATTGGAGGCATTACTTTTTTCGGTTTGTTTTTTCTCCTTTTCTTTTTCTCCCTTTCCGGCGGCGAGTGTTCCGGCAATTCGCCTGAACGGCTCCCCGATGCCAGATAAAGTCCGAACGCCGCTCCGCTTTCAACCAGCGTCGCGCCCACCACGATCAGCAGCCGCTCGATGCCCTCGCTCTCGCCGCCGAAGATCTTGGAGAGGATGCGCACCTGAGGATCAGGCTCGCTGCCAGCACCACGCGCCTTCAAGGCTGTCAGCTCTTGGCGCAGCACTTCCGCTTGAGCCTCGAATTTCTTTCCCTCGTCGCTCGCCCCCAATTCGGCACGCAGCGCGTAATATCTATCGCAGAATGTTCGTGATGCCGGCGACGTGACGTTTGTGCACGAGGCTGTGGCCTGCCAGCGCCGGTCGATTTTGGCTGCGGCAAGAAGTTCGTCGATCACGACGGCCGGACGATAGTTGCCCAGCAGTTTGATGCGGTCTTCGATAGCTTTGAGTTGTTGTGCGGCTTCGGCCTGACGGGTGTTGAGGCCCGTCTTTGCGCCCGTCACTTCGCCGCGATTGCTCGCGGCAAAGCCAAGTGCCGCCAACATCGAAAAGGTGGAGAAGAACACAAACACCGCCGTGCCGATGCCAACGAAGACGTAACGGCGCGCCTTGGCTGCCATCATGAGCAGCACTGGCAGAAGCGCCTTGATGATGTCGGCGGCGACGCTGACCGCGCCCAGGATTTGCCCCTCGAATGGCGTTTTGCCGAGCGAGAAGGTAAACATAAAATTCATCGTCGCCGATGCCGTGATAAAAACCAGTGCGGACGCAAACCCGACCGCCAACATGACAATGCGCATTCCCGGCTCCTTGATGCTTGGGTCATCAAGAGGTACCGCCGTGGCGCCGCTAGGCGAAAGCAGGGAAGGGGATAGCACCATTATGCATGTTGCTGGCAAGCATAGGCGGTGACGCAGGAGCAGGGACTGAAGCTTCTTCCAGCTTGCGGGCGGGGGAAGCGGATTTTGCATGACGAGTGCGTGATCGTCACGCGCGCAAACGTTGATCGTATAGAAGTTGCGTTGAAGGATGCTCAACCCGGTCTGGTCATCGTTCAGCGCACCCGCCAGATGCTACAGTGATGTAGTCACACGCAATTTCGTAGATTTCGCGCCCAACATGAAATGAAAAAGTTGCTTAGTGAACACACCAGTCATCCAAAATGGGTTTGGTCTCTAGTGTTGCTGTCCTTATGCTGCACACCTCGTAAGAATATCCACTAGCTAAGAAACCATCTGGGCCCAGCGGCAAGCAACAGCACGCCTCCCGGATGATGCTTCACTCATGGCAGCTAAGGGCCGATGATGGGCGATCCAAAGACAGCAGGCGGCAGTGGTTTTGCAGTTTCTCCAGCAGCCATGCAGGCTCACGTAGCCAGGGTACGAAAGCGTCTCCCTAAGGTAATCAAAGCTTCCATCCAACTCACTGTCGCTATTGCTACAGGCTATTTTATTTGGAATAATCAAAGGCATATTCTTGCCCTGCTAAATGTTTTGGCAAGCGTCCATCTGCCAAATATTGTCACACGGTTGCTTTCTGATCCCTTCGTTCTGGCCGGCTGCGGGCTTGTCACCGTCACGATGTTCGTTGCCGTGAGTAAAGAGATTGTAGTGATAAGAAGGTTGAAGTCTCTTCTACAGGAGATCCAAAGAGGCTTTGAGAAGCATTCCACGGACGAGTTCAGTGAATTTTTAACAACCACATACCGTCGTTGCGGCACCGACCTCAATTTCCGGCACTTCGAGCTTAATCGCCAATTACAAAAGTTTATCGAAGCGATAGAGCCAAGAGATTATGATCCGAGGCTCTTTAAGCCCCTTACCGCACGTCACTTTCTGACACCACATACAATTTATAGAAGCGCTCTTCTTTCCGCTGCAGATAACTTAGTCCGCCTTGCGCTGTTTATGACTTTCCTCGCTTTAACTTGGGCGCTTGTCTCCACCGCGCAGCAGTTGCCGAAGTTTGAGCTTTTGGAGCAACAGGGCGCCACTGATGCCAACGCAATCGTCGCTCAGACCTCGAAGCTCGTAGCCGACCTCATATCCGTCGCATCGTTCAAATTCTTCATATCTGCGTTTGGCCTACTAGCATCGATATTGACACGCACCATCGGCACTCACATGGAGTCTTCTTTTGCTTTGCATGTTGTGAAATTCTCGGATGCCATAACCGAAGCTTCAGAGGTATTTCTGTCACACAGAGCGCGTGGTACCTTAGCGACAAAATCCGTCGACCGGGTCGACTTACCGGCAGCCCTCCATGAACTGGCGCTAGCTGTCGGCGAGAATACTTCCGTCAGCAAAGATATAATCGGGCTTGTCATGGGAGGAGGAACTCGTGGCCGCTCAGTCTAGCTCAATTAAACTAACTCTCCCTTCCGCTCAAGTCGATGGAAATGTTCGACAAACATTTCTTCAGCGGGTTTCCATAAAGCTCTATAAGCGTTCATTGTACTTACTGCCCATGGATGAATCTACGCCTCTAGTTGACCGCATCAAATCTAGTTGTCAATCTCTTCTTAATGAGTCGGTCGCGAATGCCTTGCTCTCGCGAAAATTGTATGACAGCATTGAAGCAATCAAGCTATTGCGGGCGGTCGCGGAAACTAGCCAGTTGCCAGCTTTCGGCGCAGAAAAGGTTCCGTTCTTCAATCGCGACCTTTATCATTTAGGCGATTTGGCAGCGGGCGCTGCATTCGCCCGTGCCCTGGACGTGGGAGATGGCATCGCCCGGAACAACGATCGAGCAGAGCAAATTTACTCGCACATCTTTGTTGCAAGCCTTAATGATGCTGCGGCCGGATCAAGGTTCGCTATGCTAGCAACAGCTGATTGCTTGATTGCTGGTAGGGGCGTACCCAAGGATCTCTCCCCTGAGCGAGCAGCCAGAATGGCTCTCTATTGGCTTCTCCGAGCCGCTGGGAGCCAAAATCCATTCAGTCGTGCTCCCGTGCCGGCCGATTTTCCTAATGTGCTCGACGAAATTGCCGTTGATAGTGTGACCAGACTTGGAAATCTATTCCAAACGACTCTGGTAGGTGCCTCAGATCGAGAGTCGGCTGCTACCATGTTATCCTTAGCTGTCCGACACAAGGGAAAAGACGCCAAGCTATCTGAAGCTGACAATCTTCTCAGTCAAGGTTGTGCTTGGCGATCCATCGGCGAGAGAAAGCATGGCGAGGGATTGATAGCCCTATCATACCAAATATTACAAGCTCTTAGGGCAAGCGGATACAGTCGCGCGCATGTTATGAATATCACACAGTTCAGTCGGATAGATACATGCGCAGGTACACCACTTGAACGCGGGTGCGGCGCAGGAGCGCTCGGGAAGGTTTGCTTTAGCGCTGAACAAAAACTAAGTGACATCTACGAAGACATCGAAGCGGCAACGCGGGATCATTTGTCAACCGGACCTCTTATACGTGCGTATCGGCTTCTTGTGATCTGGCCAGGACTGACAGAATTGCGTCATCGAGCTGAGGTGGCGGAAAGCATTGAGATTGCCGTATGCGCGAAATCGCATTGGAACAATGCAATGCTGGGATATTTTATGCCAAGTTTAGCCGAACGGGCTTGCTTCGCCAGCGACGCGCGCCTTGAGGCAATTGTGGCTTTTCGTGACGTACTAGCAAAGCTTATTGCCGATCGAAGGAAGGTCTACGATAATTATTGGCATAGTGCTTTTAATTCAAAGAACGCTGTCTGCTGGCATCGCGGTGAGTACGCACTCTGCCACTTGCTTCAGCATGTTATCACAACGGGTCAAATTGACGTGACGAGCACAATGCTTGACTGGTGTGCTATCCGTTATCGCTTGGCGAGTCTTGAGGACGATATCCATACAATACATTGGCGACGCACTCTAATCGAGTGCCAGCTAGCTTCTGATACTGTTGTCAGCGGCCTCCAACAGACGAACGCCAAGGACGTTCGAATTGCAATTGCCCTGAACGAGGCTATTGCGACCGCAAAGAGTTTGGTAAAAACCACCTTCACGCGGCACAGATTTCAAAGAAAGGACGAAACTCAAAAGAGTAGCGCAGCTGTTGCGAATATCGAACCGGAATATATTAGGAGAATAAAATACCAAAGCCGCCGGAGCGCAGTAGTTTGCTCTACTCAGGAAGTTGGACCTCACTACAACCGCTTGCACCCCGAGACAGGCACGCCAATGCCTTTTCAGCTATTGCCACGCGATAAATCCAGGACCGAAGGCTGGATGCGTATTGACGGAATACACGTTGAAAGTCGAAAATTCGAGATTGAGGGATTTAAGTCTCAACCTGGTTTGGTGCCGTTAGTCACCATCGATGATGTTGAAGTGCTGTTATGTTGCCAATTCATCGAAATGATTGACCAACAACTGTCACTTGAGCCTTTGGGTGGGTTTGGCCAGCAGGAAATTATGGAGCCCCAATTTCTGAAAAAGGAGTGGTCGCCTGATTGGTTATCTGAGACCGACATTGGCCGATCACTTTACTACTCTGACAGATTGCTGTCATTAGAAGAAAAGGGATACACGCTGTGTTCATTGGACGGAAAATCTGGTAATGCCCTTCGAACTGCCGAAGACACCAGCATTTGGAGCCTTCCCGAGCCATGGCGCACTGCGCGAAGAGTTGGAGGCACCACGACAGCGCCTAGCGGTCGCCTCATGCACACACCTTTTTCCATGCGTTGGACCCAATCAAATCTACCGAGTGGATCAGAGGTGAAGAATGGCGTCGGTCGCCTGCCAATGCCCCGCGTAACTTCAGGTGTTGTGGGTGCGGACGTGGTAGCGTTGCCATGTGGCGGCTTCGAGGACCGACGCGTAGGAGAGGGAAATCTTCGGTTCCAGCGTGCGCGTTTCGCCTATGTAATGTCGAAGCATTACGATGCAATGGCAGCGGCATTTCCGGTGTTTAGACGCACAAGAGAGCTTCATGCGATCAACGCAGGCCTTTATTCTGCCAGAGTGCATCATGGCGTGCAGCTAGCGCCGCCGCTCAGGCGGCGGCTTGAGGTTCTGCGAGAAGAATATCGGACTGCGCGATCTCGCAGGTTAGCAGCGGGTGGGCTTGACATCGTATTGCGTTAACCAGTCACAACCGAGGAAGTCCAAAATGGGTTCCGTAACTGTTGGTAATTTGCCAGTTGACCCAGTTAACGGCGGAGGTAATGGCTCTAGCGGAGGGCACAATGGCGGCGGTGGCGCGGGCGATGACCCCTCTCGTCGAGCTCAGAGAATTCAAATCGTTGCCACATCTCAACTTGCCGGAGCCGAGACTACCGATCCCAATTCAGTGAATCGTGATGGTCTAAGGAACATCAAAATACAAACAGAGGCTGTCGGTCAAGTATTTGACCAAAGCAAGCTGGTTGCCTTTGCGACTGTAGAGTCAAAAGGAACTGCGTATTTGGAAGTAGCGAGGCTTGAAAAACTTCTTAAGAGAGATGGTGGCAGCCGATGGGAGGCTATGAAGTCTTATTCTGGTTCAGCCAGTGACGTCGATCTTGCCATGGAAATCGTAAACGTCGCTGCTACTTTGCCCACCGGAAGGTATTTATCACAAACTGACAGCGAACACGTGGCTTGTAGAGACTATAAAAAAGGTAGGCTTCGCGTCGCTGTGTCAGACGCAGGAAACGGTTGGGTTGTCACCGCGCATCCTGAACGATATAAAGAATAGTAATGTCACCAGCATATGCGGAGCTACAATGGCCTCAATTCCCCTGCAATTATACCCTTACTATTGGTCAAGTTTTTTTGTTGACCTGTCAACTAATGAATTTATTTCTTGGGGGACATCTGAAGAGCGAGTTGAGATAAAGCTGTCCATTGACGCAATAAGCACTATCAAAGCGGTGCTCAACCATCACAGAGAGTTGTGCACTAAATATCTAGGGGCTCATTTAGATAAGCAGCTAGGCCTGCCATCCGAGGTTGAAAAGCAATCCTTTTGGAAACTCATGGACGCGGCAGTTGAAGCAGTGCAATTGGGGTTGGACCCAGAACGATACGAAGTGGTTTCCGTAGCGCTGCCAGAACCTAATCCTTTTGCGATTTGTGCTGATGGATAAAGCTAGGTATTCTGGCGCTCAGGTAGGATATTTACCTATGCATCAACCCGAGAGCCCATATGCCTCCTTTACTGATCTTCTCGTCAGCTTAGTCTTTATTTTTCTGCTTCTCGTAGCGGTATTGGCAATCAATGTCCGCCCCCCCGGCAAGCCCGAGAGCATGCCGGACAAGCTTGCTAAACTCACATCTGGACTAGGGGACAAGCTTCGCGATAGCGGCGTTGCTGTGCAAGTCGACGCGCCAAACGGACGTCTTACCTTTGGCGCCGACGTTCTATTTCCTGTGGGTAGCGCCGATCTGACGCTCGAAGGTCAGCAAGCGGTAGCTGAATTGGCTATCCAATTGAGGCGCATACTACCTCCTCACGTTCACAATCTGTCGAGAACTGACGATACCCCGAATCCAGTTGAGCCGCTAAGCATCGACACGATATTGGTCGAAGGACACGCAGACCCGTCCCCCTTTCGGGGGACGGGCGGTCGGTACAAAGACAATACTGAGCTATCGGCTGCACGCGCGCGCGCAGTACAATTATGGCTATTCGAGACCACACCGGACCTTGCGGAAGCATTGTCAGGTTTGCTTACGACTACTAGTCAAATGCACCCACTTTTTGGTATCGCTGGTTATGGGGAGTCGCGACCAGCTAAACTCGGTCTCCCACCAACGGATCCAGCGCATCGGAGAGTGGAGATTAGAATTATTGCTTTTCCGCCCAACAATAAATGAGGCCTCATGAGGAAATATATTGCCTTCAGCGATTCCATTCTGTTCTCGGGAGCTTGTGATGCAATTAAACTTTTTAGAGGTAAAGCATGCTGCGTCCCACGCATCTGATAGGGACATCTCAGATGCAAGCGAGCTAGCTCACGGCTATGAGCAGCCTTACCGCCTGCTGCGTCTCATGCACCTCCATCCTAACCGCCCTAAATACGGGAAAAGGCGAGGCTTTGACGGCCCCGCCTTTCTTTGATGGCTGTTCATCAATGGATCGAAGTGCTTTGCGATCTTGCCGCTATCATCCGCCTATTGAGGTGGCGTGACGACTTCAGGATCTTCGACAACCGTCTTTTGCTGGGTCGTTTGGGCTGAGTAAATTGAGCCACTCGCGCTAGATCGGGCGAGAAACACGCCGAACACGACGAACCAAATGACGATGAGGATCGCAACTGCCGCAACCAAATCAAACCATGAATTCTCTTCGAAAAACACCACGGCAGCGATTGCGCTAATGATAGCCAGAAAGTACAGCAGTGCCGCAAGCCGCACCGACAACATCCCGTGGTGGCCGAAGTCGATGAAGGACGTGTTCCAGAATTGGCTGATCATCTCGAAGAATGTGTTGATGTTCATTGTGCGGCTCCCTTCGTGGCATCAAATCCCAACGGCTTGAATACAGTCTCAAAATCGGTGAACTCAGACCACGGCCGACCCTCAAGCCGCCCCGTCAAATGAACGGTCAGGCTGGTACCCTTCGCCATCGGCGCAACTGGCAGCGGCACGATGTAAAGGCCCTTGATCCCAGGCACGCCGTCGATGTTCGTCGCGGTGCCGTTGACGTTTTTGCGGAAGACGAAGCGGTCTTTGGATTCCGGTGAGATAGCCTCCCAGATGGTGTAGAATTTGCCATCCAGCCGGAATCCATAGACCTTGCCCATCGATACGGAATAGGCCATTGGCGAAAACACGGCGCGCGCGGTTGTTCCTGCGCCCATCAAGGCGTCGATATTCTTGGCGAGCCCCTGAACATCCCATTTGGTCACGCCGGATTTTTCGGGCTGGTATCTCACTTCGTACTTTGCAGCCGCCGGCGCGACATAGGGCTGGTTCATCATGGCAGCAAACAACTTGAAGCGCTGTTCGAGGCCTTCCTTGATGGCTACGTCGGCGAGATTGCTGGTCGTGAAATTGCCAAGCGTGTCGCGCCAGCCTTCCTTGCTGTAGCCGTAGAACAAGAAGTTCGCCCAGCAGGAGGAATGCGTGCACCCAGGGCGGCGCCGTTCAAACACACCCGGATCGTCGATGAGATAGAAACGGCTTCCTGCACCTTGGACTTCCTTTCCAAGGGCAAGCTCGGTCAAACCGTTGCCGCCGCCGTGCCAAGCCTTTGCGACAAAGCCTTTGCTGGTATCCCATGTGTCCGAACGCACGCGCGAGAAGTCGATCAGGATCTGCGGCTTCCCGGCAAGCCCGACGAAGAAGGCGACCGCTAGCATATCGCCCTTGTGACCTTTGACTTCTTCGAGAAGCAGCCATTCGGTCTTGGGGTGCATGAACTGCAGCAATGCTGTGAAGATCGGCTTTGCATCTTTGAGCGCATTGCATTCGCTGGGATCACTCGCAATGTTGGTGCCGCGCCGCCATTCGCACTGCACGCCATCCTTTGGCTGGTAGAGTCTGCGCAGCTCGCCAAGCTCATCGTGTGTGGGGACGGTGCCGCCGAACGCCGCCGACACGCGCGCCGTCAACGCCGCCCGTTCATCGACCGTCAACCGCACTGGGCCCTTCGGCGCGCTGCCATGGACAAGATCGGTGACATGGAAACCTTCGGCGTTGGTGAGTGGCCGCCACGAGAGATATTTAAACAGGCCAAACCCGTAGCCGCAGGCTTCGATCAACAGCCAGCCAGCCAAAGCCACCAGCTGGATTTGAATATATTTGTTTCGCAGCAAACTCTGCATTGCGACAAACATCTGCAATCCCCTTTCTTTAAAAGCAGAACCATTTCCGCAATCAAAGAAATAACGCCGCCGTTTCGCTATCAGAAAGCAAGCGAGCACGGTTCGCGCTGAGAATTGTTGCCGCTGTCTTTCTGCTAGCAGCGCGACTTGGTTAGCTTGTCGTGTTTTCCGTTTGGAGACCTCGATGGCAAAATCACCATCCCATATCCCAGCCCGATCCCGGTCGATGCCCGAAAGCTACTACGGGCGCTTCGACATCAAGACCACGGATGACGGCAGCAAGCAGTATTCACTCCCGCACACCCTTGGTGCCACCATCATGGAGCTTGCGACGGGACGGGTCGTGTTGCTTGCCGCTGCCGCTATCGCATGGCCTTGCGCGTCGATATTCCCAGTAAAGGACGATAGCTCGCCGCTCGCAACGACGTGGGTCTATGCTGCCTTCCTGTTTTTAGGATTGCACGCAGCTGTCACAACGTTGATAGCCCTCACCGCCGTTCTAACGGGCTGGCGTAAGGTCACGCGGCTGACCATCCGCGCCGACGGGCTGATCTGGAACGACCATCATTTCTTCCCCGCCCACCACATCTGGCGCATCTGCTACGGCACCACCACAAACGCCGACAAACCCAACGCGGTATTCACGCCGAAGATCGAAATCCAGGTCGGCGTCGCGACCATCGTTCTCGCGGATGGGCTTGACGTTCCGTCAGCCCAGCTGTTCGAGCGCCTGTTCCGCGAGGACACACGACGCTACTGGCACCGGCATAATTGACCATCTCCTCACATTGAAATGTAACAATTCACTAGTTTACTATGCTGTCTGTTTACGACAAGGGATCTGGTCACCAGCCTCCTCCAGCGGTTCACAGCGTCAAGTCGCTAGCCTTAGAGTGTCAGCACTTACCCAGCATCGCTCCTGATGCTATGTTCATCGCTGTGTGGGCGAAGCATTTATAGGGGTGCCTGATGAAGAGTGTTTTACTGCGATGCTGGCTGTATATCACATTAATGAATATAATTTTGGTCATGGGATCATTGGAAGCCAAGTCACAAGGCCTAGACAATCTAGCCAAGTTGAACACCAAAGTTATGGATTTGTACAGAAAGCGAAAATTTTCCGATGCAGTCCCATTCGCTAAGCAAGCCATCAAAGAGACAGAGCTAAAATTCGGCAGGGATCATTTTTCTTTAAGCACGCCACTGAACAATCTTGCAGCATTACATCAATCCCTTAATCAGCTAGCTGAGGCTGAGGCAGGCTTTAAACGAAGCCTTGCCCTCACGGAAAAAAAACTTGGTCCCAACCACCCTTCGGTCGGAATTTCGCTAACTAATCTTGCTTTGGTTTATCAAAATCAAAACCGCTTCGGCGAAGCTGAAGCACTCTACAAGAGAGCACAAGCCATCAACGAAAAGGCCTTTGGCCTCAACGATATTTCAGTTGGCACGCTACTTAATAATCTTGGCGGACTATATTTTGCGCAGCACAACTACGCTACCGCGGAATCAATTTACAGACGAAGCCTTACTATAAGTGAAGGCGCTCTTGGTCGCGACCATCCGGATGTGGGCACCATACTAAGTAATCTTGCCGAAATCTACCAATCCCAGGGGCGCTATGGTGATGCGGAACCTCTTTTGATACGAAATCTTACTATTAACGAAAAGTCGCTCGGCCTAGATCATCCAGACTTGGTTGACACCCTTGAAGATCTTGCAAAAATTTACAAATCGCAAGGCCGATTTTCAGATGCCGAGCGTATTTTTAATCGCTGCCTCGCGATTAATCAAAAGGCATTCGGCACAGACGACGTCAATGTAGTCACGACCCTCAATAACATTGCTATTCTATATCAGACTGCAAGCCGCTACATTGAGGCCGAGGCGATTTATCAGCGCTCACTTAATATTGCAACAAAAGTGTTTGGTTCCGAGCATCAGAATGTCGGCACCATCCTAAATAATCTTGGCTCCCTCTATCAATCCACTGAAAAATACAACGAAGCCTTAAATTCATATCTAAGCAGCTTGGCAATTCTCGATAAAAATCATGGTAGCGATGACGTGTCATTAGCGTCGCTACTCAACAACATTGGTTCATTGCGGTTCACCGAGGGTCTTTATAATGAATCTGAGCTGTATTTTTCTAAAAGTTTGGCGATATATGAAAGGCAATCCACCTCCAAACCGATTTCGATGAGTATTCCGCTAAATAATTTATCTGCTACCTATGATGCCCTAGGCCGATACAATGATGTCGAAGCGCTCCTTCGTCGAAGCTACAAAAACAGTGAGACATTACTAGGTCCCAATCATCCACAGACTATGCTAATAGCAGGCAATATTGGACGATTTTTAAAATCGGAAGGCCGCATAGACGAAGCCTTACCTTTGCTTGAGCTGGCTCTGACTAAGAGTCGAGAGTCACTTGGTATGAATCATTCTCAATCAATAGGAGCGGCCCTGCACGTTGCCGAGTTATATGGACTGCAGGGGAGGACATCAGAGGCCAACAAGATATTCAACGAGATTGGTGTTGCTAAACCTGTTAATCTGAAAGAATTTCCAATATATTTTGCAACCAATAGAAAGCGCATTGGTTCTGATAAGCGCATCGCTTTCGGCACAGAACGAAATCCTGGAAGCCCACACTTCGGCATTGCCAGGATTACAATTTTGTCAGCCAATGCAAACGGATTGAGAAACACGTCCGGCGACTCTGTCGAAACCAGTGTCGGCGACTTGCGCCAAGTAGCCTTGCAGCCGGTATCACTTAGTGAAGCGGATGAGTTAATTCGAGCGGCTCGCTCCCGGTTGCTAAATGCTCGCTCGTCGTTAGGGCAGGCGCTTATATTTATTCATGGCTATAATACGTCGTTTGAGAATGCCGCCCGTCGTGCAGGACAGCTTGCTTTTGATCTAGACTTTGACGGACCGGTGTTCTTGTTTAGTTGGCCGTCACGCGAAAAGACCCTTTCGTACATTGCGGACCGTGAAAGCGCTCAGCTATCAGCAGACGCCTTGCGTAATTTCATAATTTCTGTCGTTGGAGCAACCAACGCTAAACGCATCCACGTTGTTGCGCACAGCATGGGGAACGTTGCGCTTGTTGATGCTATTCACGGAATGGATAGCGAGAACCTTGCAAAACTCAATTTCGGAGAATTAGTACTCGCCTCACCTGATCTAGATCCAGATCTTTTCAAGCGCACCTATGATCGGCTCAAGCCTCGCGGCGCAAACAGCACGATCTACGCTTCATCTAACGATAGGGCATTGAAGTTGTCGAGTTGGCTGCATGATGCCCCCCAGCTTGGATATATACCTACTTCTGGCCCAAAGCATCTAGTTGATGGCGCTGACCTTATCGATGTAACTGGGGTCAACACTGATATTTTTAGCCTAAATCACGACACTTATGCCAACAGTCCCTCTGTCATCGCGGACTTAAGGGTTTTAATGAAGAATGGATTGCGTCCACCCGATGTGCGCACTAGTACTTTATCACGAGTTCGAGTTGCTGGGGGAGTTTATTGGCGATACATTAAGCCATCAGCGTTACCTCTAGTCACACCTAGGCCTTAAATTGAATACTACCAATTTCAAGTGATCGACTTTAATTGTGACACTTCATGGTCGTCATCACTCCCTTCTTGTGGGCTGGCTTTTTGTTGGCGTTCTTAACAGCGGCCTCGGCTACTTCTTGTGTGAGATTTTCGCTATGCCCAGTCATGCCAGTTGGCGAAGTGAATTCAACTCTGCGTTCTGCCGCCCCTCCTAGCTTCGTGTTCTTTGTCAATTTTTTCAAACTATCATATTTGGTTTCGACATCTTGAGGTCCTCTATTTCATAGAGTAGATATCTTATGCTTGTGAGTGCTAGTTTTTTATTAGGTATTTGTAGCTCTATGTATTTGCAATTCGCGGATTGGCCGCTAAGTCGCTATAGTTGTTGCGGGGACTCTGAATTGGCGTCATGCTTTTTACTACGAAGCTGGCCCCTTTGTGGCCATGGCCTTGACGCGGTCGACATCGTCGAAGCTGAGACGTTCGAGCGCCATGGGTGGCTGGCCATCGACGATGAGGAGTTGCGCGCCGGTGCCGCGCGCGAAGGCTTCCGCCGTTTCATGCGGGTAGAGCAGACGTTCCTTGTCGATGAAATCCTTGCCCGACCCGTCTTCGCCCGTGGCCCCGAATTTGCCGCGCACGAAGGACAGTGATCCCAGGCGATCGGAAATGTAGTCGAGCGTGACCTTGTCGCCGTTGCCGAAGAACTGCAGCACCCCGGCATTGCCGAGGAACGTCTGCCATGCCGCTTTGTAGTGCCGTTGCAGTTGCCCGAGGTCTTGCAACACGCACCACAGCTTGACGCCAAAGCCCGGAAAATACGCGGCTGCCTGCTCCATGATCGGCATGTGACCAAGCGTTGCGAATTCTTCCATCAGGAAGATGATCGGCGGTTTCGGAGCCTCGCCTGCCTTGGGTCGCGGCCAGGCTCCCCGCCGTTCCAGCGACATCAATGCAAGCCGAACGATGAGCCGCAACCAGCGGAAATGCTTTTCCATCTGACCCGATGGCAGGCACAGATAAATCGTCGTCGGTTTTTCGGCGAGGTCCGCAAGCTTGAACCGGCACGCGCCTAACGAGGCTTGCAATGGGACGCTGTCGAGGAACCGCGTCTGGGTTTCCGCCGTACTGACGATGCTGGATCGTTCCCGTGGCGCTTTGCGCAAGAAGCTCGTGCCAGCGCCTGCGAGTGCTCCGCCAAAGACGCCTACGTGACTGGCCATTTCCATGAACAGCGCATTCTGCGTGGCCTCGGCCGGATCTTTTGTCCCGGATGCCTGTAACGCGGCTTGCGTGGCAACCAGCGGCGGGTAGGTCAGTAGCAACAACTGGCGTACCGTCACGAGATTGCGTTCTGCCGCCGGCTTTTGCAGCGCGTGCAGGATCAAGCCGCGTAACAATGCCTGCGCACTGTTGGTCCAATGCGATCCATCGCTTCCGCCGCCCTCTTCGAGGATCAGCGCCTGTGTCACCGCATCGACATCATCCACAATCGTTTGACTGTTTGAATCCAATTCGGCGAGCGGATTGAATGGCGACGCCACTTGCCCCGAGCATCCGAACGGATCGAGGATGTGAACGTCCTGCTTGAGCACTGACCGGCGATGCTCCGCCGTATCGCGCGCCAATTCACCCTTGGGATCGAGCACCAGCATCGAGCCGGGATAGGTGTAGAGCGTCGGCTTGAGCACCGTAGCCGTTTTACCGGAACGCGCCGAAGCACACGTCACCATAGGTTTGTCATCACCGTAGCCAATGAGGCGTCCGCCGTTCTTACCCAGGAGCACTTGGCCGGGTGCGTAACTCAGCGCCGCAATCTCGCTTGCACGCGCCCATCGTGCCCGCTCCTTGCGATCAATCTGATCCCGAATGACATCCGCGCCCCGTGGCAGCCTGTCGGTAATGCGCTCTGCATTGCCGTCTCCCGCACCGACGATCGCAGCATCACGCGGAGGCGCAACCGGCGTCAGCTCCGGCACCGATTGTCCCAGCCGTTCGGCGTCGGATTTGAGCCAATCTCTGATCCCCATCACACGTCCCCAGTTGCAGATTGCGGTCCAACATGAACTCACAGCCTCGCGCGATTGTGCAGGCATCAGAAAGCTATCGGCGCGGTCGGGGAGAGCGGCGATATCTCGTGTGTCCCAACTGATGGATGGCGCAGTGCCGGCCGCGTCCGTGCCGGTGCGAATTTGTTCGCGTGGCCGCTTGCGTATGATGAACCTCTGTCTCGTCATTCGTCAGTCCGGGCAAAGCGACCCCGTCATGTTGCCGCTTCTCATCTCACAGACGGCGCGTCCATGGGGACGCCGAAGCTGCACGCAGACGCGTAAAGCAGCTTCCGCTTCAACGTAAAAATGGCGGGACTTCCCATAATTTTGCACTTGCCCGCTCCCGCGCAAGGCGCGGGCTTGCGGGACCCGCCTCAAGGGGCGCAAGCGCCAAAATTCCGGGCCCCTCCGCAATTTTTTCGTGTGACCCCGCCGCGCACGCTGTGAGGTTTCGGCGTCAACGAGGTCGCCATTGCCGGTGATCTCATCATCCGAGAAAGGAACTACCATGATTACGCAACCAACCCCGTCGAAGAAACCGACGCACCGCATTTACGCGGTGAGCAAGCGCCAAGGCGATATCAACAACTGGACCGAGATAGGTGCCGCCTGGCCTCACACCGACGGCAAAGGCTTCAACCTGAAACTTGAATTTCTCCCTTGGAATGACGCCGAACTCGTCATCCGTGTCCCGAAACCCAAAGGGGAGGGGGCACCGGCTGGCGAACAGTCCCGCGACAGCGAAGGAGGTGACCTATGAGATTGTATCACCCCAACCAGATCGGCGACGATCGCTATCTCTTGATCGACGATACCGACGAAGACGCAACCGAAATTCTAACCGTCCTGTGTGAAGGACCCCGCCACTCCAGCCGCGACTTCGATTGCCTTCGTGCCTACCAGCAGGTAGGTGCCGAATGAGACCCGACACATACATCAGCATCGAAAGGCGCCGCTACGCGGCGCTGATCGACGCCCTCAAGCTCGCCCGCGAGACCTTGAAATGGGGACGGTTGTTCCATTGCCATTCGACCGACAGCTACACCGTCGCCGATAAGATCGAACGGGTGCTGGCCGAAGGCCGGGAGGTGCGCTCATGAGCACACACGCGATCATCATCGGTTGTGGACCATCACGACCAGTGTTCCCGCAAGCTGTCACCGCATCGGCTGTGCCGAAGCGGTTGCCCAATGAGTTTTATCCGACACCGCCGGAATTCCGCAATCACCGGTCGGTGATCAACAACAATAAGAAACGGGGCTGAACATGGGTATGGACGTAATAGGATTGGAACCAATAACCGAAGCCGGACAGTATTTCCGGCGCAACATATGGGGCTGGCGACGGCTCGCTGATATGGTGTGCGTGATTGCACCTCGCCTGACTGCACATTGCGAGCACTGGCACAGCAACGATGGCGACGGGCTGGATGCAGAAACCAGCACATTACTGGCTCAAGAGCTGCAAGCAGCCATCGCTTCCGGAAAGGCGCTGCGCCTCATCGCTGCACGCGACGCGGCTGTCGCCGGGCTGCCGCGCGAGGCCTGCCACCTGTGCGACGGCATCGGCATCCGCCGTGACCAGATCGGCGTGCAAGCCGGTCAGCCGGAGCGCGTCATCGGACCCGACACAGGTGCCCCGCCCGATCACCCGCGCTATGGCCAAACGGGATGGTGCAACGGCTGCAGTGGACGCGGTTCCAACGCCAATTTCGAAAGCCACTACTACGTCAGCGTCGACGATATCGCCGAGTTTGCCCGCTTCCTCGCGGGCTGCGGCGGCTTTGAGATCTGCTGAATATCCCACAACAAACGAAAGGAATTGAACATGATCGGCTGACGACACATCGCAAATACCGGCCATTTCGACTGACGCCTGACTTCGGCTGGACGATGCCGTCCAGCTTCACGAACACTTTAAAAAGGAAATCAACATGGAGACCAACACCACACCCGATACCAATGCCACTCAGCCTGCTGAGACTGAGGTGTTTCTGTACGCCGTAAATCTGCGCTCAATCGCTCATCATACGATACGCGTCAAAGCTGAAGACGCCCTGGACGCACGAGAACTGGCGATTGCTCAGTGGACTGCGGACCCCGCGAAGTTTGAACCAGAGCTTGTCGAACTTGACGGCGCGTGCGCGTTTGCAGTGCCAGTTGCAGGATCGGCAATCCGGCCTACTGGCACCGTGATAACGCCCGTTCTAGCCAGTGAGAGCGGGCCTCCCGCGATCAAGCGGTTCCGGGTCAATGTCGCCGATACGCGATATTATTTTTTTCTTGTCGATGCCGTGTCAGAGGAAGCCGCCGATGAGATTGCGCGCGAGCGTCACGAAGCAGGAGACGAAGGCACCGAATACAGCGGTGACTACGGCGAATTTCTCGACACCTTCGAAGTCGATCCAGCCGATTTTGAAACCAGCAGCAAGGCGCAGGAAGGCTGTGACGCATGATCCCAACCCTTGAATCGTTCGCCTGTCCTAAGTGCCAGCGAAGCCACAATTTCTACGTCGACGTTTTAGCAACTGTGATGGTGACGGCAAACGGAACGACGCTTTCGGGCGACTATTTTGCCGATGCGGATTTGACCTGTTGTTGTCTCGACTGCCAGCATGAAGGCCGTGTCAGCGATTTTACTAGGCCAAGCTAGCCAAAGCGTTTTGCGTACCGATCCGGGTCGTTGAGTTGCTCGCACCAGCCCGACCTGGATCGAGGACGCCCGCGCCATCTGGGCTGAGGAGAATTGGCAAGGGGACGCCTCTTAGCCTTGCCGTTGCCTGGAAAAAGCGAAACCTTTGCTTCCTTCGACTCGATGGGGTGGCAATTTTTTTTGCGTGTCGAAGACTGCACCCTATCGCGGCAGCGCATGGCATCTCGCTCGGGAACTGGTTGGCGTTTCACTTGCAGGCAAAGCCGTCACCATCCCCGTGGGTCCATGCGCGGCGCCGATTTCCTGTCCGCTGCTTTTGCGCCATTGATCTTGCCACGCCGCAGACGCGAGGGTGCGGCCGTGTGCTGGTTGCCGTGGACGATGGCGAAGCCTCTCCCTGTGAATTGGGAATTCCGCTGCCACGCGTCCCTTGGTGTTGCCGCTTCTCGTCTCACAGACGGCGCGTCCATGGGGACGCGAAAGCTGCACGCGGACGCGTGAAAGCAGCTTCCGCTTCAATGGAAAAATGACAGGTCCCACCAAAATTTATGCGCTTGCGCACCTCACGCGCCATGCGCGCAAGGGCTCCGCGCCGGCGGCCATACCTGTCCAATTCCAGCGTGCTTCTTCAGAACCCAACGGCGGCCACGCAGCGCCGCCTCAAGCACAAAATTCCGGTTCCCCCGTAATTTTTCCATGTGACCCCGACGCGCGCGCTGTGAGGCGAGAGGCGCAACAGGGCCGCGTTGTCTGCGGCCTTCCTCAACCCACAGGGAGAGGCTTCGCCATCGTCCACGGCAACCAGCACACGGCCGCACCCTCGCCTCTTCAGCGTGTGCAAGCTCAAGGACGGCAAAAGCAGCTGGACCGAAATCGGCGTCGCTTGGCCCCACAAGGACGGCAACGGCTTCACCTTCAGGATGACCGCCATCCCAGCCCCCGGCGGCGACTTCATGCTTCGCCGCGACACGGCGCCATCTTCAACCTCTGCCAAATGAGGTGCGCCATGACACGCAATCGTATCGCATCCCCCAAATGGATCTCGGCCAACGGCATCTGGTCGTTGACCCGCGACGGCCAGCGCCTCGCCGTCATCGAGCCTAGCTGGGATGACCACAGCTGGTTCCTGTTCGGCATGGATCGCAGCGGTGAACCGGCGTTCGCCGGTGCCTACCGCCGCCTCGCCAGCCTCAAAGCAATGCTGCTGCTCAGCGCCCGCAAAGCCCCTTTCGCGGAGGGCGCACTATGACCCAGCCCGCACCCCTGTTTGTTGATCCACCTAAACGGACCTTCCGCCGGCCTCGCCGCTCGGAGACGTTTGAAAAGCTGTTCAACTCGCTCGAACACCACGATGGATCCCCCATATATGAGCCATGGGAGGTTCCCAAGGATGCCGACGGCCGCTACTGGTGGACGGTCTTGGATTGCGACGGGCGCCTCTTGCTCGCGGCCGGATTCCACTTCGTCAATCGCATCGGATACATCAAATGCGAACGGCCCTGGGGCGGCGAGTGGAGCGACCATCCCGAGTACTTCTATTAGAGCGAAACGCGCCGTGTCCGCCGTGAGGCGGGCGCGGCGTTCGAGCCTTCTGATTGGCCGCTTTTACGGGCATCGGTCAAAGTTCTTGCAATGTACGGTGTTTTGCCGTACATTGGTGAGCATGATTGGATTGGAAGAGAACACCCCCATGTCACGCACCGCACGGCTTGAAACGCGCCTGCCGCAGGACATCCATGCCCTCCTGAAACGTGCCGCCGAAATCCAAGGCCGTTCGGTGAGCGACTTCGTCGTCACCGCCGCGCAGGACGCCGCCCGTAAGGTCATTGCCGATATCGAGCTGATCCAGCTGAGCCGTGAGGGCCAAGAGCACTTCGCAGCGTTGCTAACCGCGCCGCCGTCGCCGACACCAGCTTTGCGCGCTGCCTTCAAATCACACCGCAAGCTCATTGCGGAATAACCGTGCCAGCACGCTCCAAACCTTTTCGGATTGAACTGCTCGGCGACGCTCATGAGCGTAGTGCGTTCGATTGCGGAGTGACCGCGCTAAACCGGTACTTTCGCGAGCAAGTGTCTCAGGATGTCCGGCGGCGCGTCGGTAACTGTTTTGTCGCCGTCGATAATGCATCGGGAGCCGTTGCTGGCTTTTATACGCTGGCGGCAACGGGCGTTTCTTTTGATGCCCTTGAGCCCGCACTGATCAAAAAACTTCCCCGTTACCCTGTCGTTCCCTCCGCTTTGTTGGGACGGTTGGCGGTCGCCACCACGGCACAAGGACAAGGCCTTGGCACGGCGTTGCTGGCCGATGCCATCCGGCGGGTCGCGCGCGGCGACCTCGCAGTATTTGCCCTCTTTGTCGACGCCAAGGATGCGGCCGCGATCAAGTTCTATGAACGTCACGGCTTCTCGCTGCTGCCCGGAGACGCCAAGCGTCTCTGCTTGCCAATCGCGACCGCGTTGCGCCTCATCGGCAACGATTAGGCCGCTACCCCTCGCTCTTATCTGCTTTGCCAGCCATGTATTCCGCCGCCGCTCGCGGCGTTTGATGCTAGCTCCCTGCTAGGTTTCTTTCGGGGGAAATTGTGAGCCCTCCCTAGTCAGTCATGGTTAACCCGCGTTAACGAATTCTACCTGCCACGAAGGTCGCATCGACGAGACCAAGTCTTTCTGCTTCTTTTGCTTGGATGATAGCTTGGACTTAACACTTTATTAGCACTGCTTGCTTTCTGATATTTTTAATCATCTGCCATTATACTTCGCAGGTTCGGTAGCAAGCTGGGTTTTCGTAAGGCGAAAACTGCGCTTGTTGGGGCTACCTGAGAAGCGCCCCAAACCCCCGGACGTTGGCACTCGGCCAATTGCGTATGCGAGGCGGTGAACCATGGCGCGCCCCAAACAGGCAGTCGTCCGCGATCACAAAGTCACTCTTCGGTTGACGGCCGAGGAGCTCATCGCGCTGCAGGAGCGCGCCGCCAAAGCCCACCAGACCATCACCGACTATGGCCGCGCCAGCATGCTCACCAAGCGTGGCCGCCCCAAGCGCAAGCCCGCCGCCAAGACCAAAGCCAGCGTGCTTGTCGAACCGGAACTGTTTCACGAACTGCGCCGTCTCGGCGTGAACCTCAATCAGCTCGCCCGTCACTGCAACACCCATCAGGTGCCGCCGCCCGCTGGCTTTGATCGCCTCGTCAAACACATTCTCGCTGTCCTCAATCACGGCCGTCCCGTCGATGATTCCTAATATCAAGAAGGGCAAGAGCTTCGTCGGCGCGGGCCGCTACTACCTGCACGACAAGCAGGCGGGCGTCGCCGAAAAATCCAAAGTTCAATTGCAAACCAATGACCGCGTGGCGTGGAGCGAAACCCGCAACTGCGCCAACACCGATCCCGAACTCGCTCTCGTTGAAATGTGGAAGACCGCCGATGATCAGGCGTATCTAAAACTGGCCTCGGGCCAGAACACCGGCGGACGCAAGACAACCGATCCGGTCAAAACGATTTCGCTGTCATGGCATCCAACCGAAACACCAACGCGCGAAGACATGATCACCGCCGCCGATGGCTTTCTGGCCAAGATGGGATGGGCGGAACATCAAGCGGTGTATCTCGCCCATAACGACACCGCGCATCCGCACATGCACATCATCTTGAACCGCGTGCATCCAGAAACCGGTTTGACGCTCGACGACTACAAGGACAAGAAGCGCAGCCAGGCTTGGGCGCTCGACTATGAACGCGAGCAAGGCCGCGTCTGGTGCGAGAAGCGCCTTGAAACCGAGAACGGCCAGCATCGCGCCGCCAATACCAATCTGCCGCACAACGTCATCGAGATGACGCGGGCCGCCGAACGTGGCTACGCGGTGCAGGAGAAATCCCGCGAGGACCTCGACAAGCTCGATCGCGATCTGCTCAAGCAAAATCAGCGCGCCGAGCGCGAGGCGTTCTTCGACGACGGCAAGTCGCTGTTCAAGCAAACCCGTCTCGACGTGTTCAACGAGGTGCGCGCAGAATTTAAAGAGGCGTGGCGCGACTACTACCGCGACAAGCAGGATCGCGAGGCCGAAGCGGAAGCGTCATCGAAGACAGCCATCGGCCGCGCGTTGTATTTTGCCAAGCACGGCGAATTCGAACAGGCATGGGCAGCCATTGGCGACAAGGACTCCGTGCGCGATGCCGTGCGCGGTGAATTTGCCGAACGCCGCGCGGACATCCGTCAAGAGCAGACGGCAGCAACCCGCATCCGCCAAGAACTCGCTAGCGATGAACTTCGTGCGCGCCGCGAAGACGACTACAAAGCGCTGATCGAACGGCAAGCCGCCGAGCGCGCCGAGATGCGGGCGCTCCATGCACTTGGTGAGCGCGCCGATCCTGCCGGTGATCGTGCCGCCAGTCTGGTCGCGCAAACGCTGGACGCCCGCAGCGCCAATCAGAATATCGATCCCGCCGCCAAGTCGCCGGTTGCCGCCAACAGCAATCCAGCGCCCGCTGTTGAGCGCGCGACCGGAACAGGATTGTCCGAAGGTGCGGTTGCCAACACGGAACAGATCGCACCCGTCGTCGCCGAGATCGCGCCGCCATTTGATGTTGGATTGCCGCCCGTTGATCGCGAAAACGCAGCCCTTGGCCATCAGTTTGATAGCGCGGTGACGGGTGCCGCCGATGCCGGCGCTGGCGCCATCGGGGCGCTCGCCAATTACCTTGCCGATGAGATCGGCGAACTCGTCTCGCCGACGCCGCCCGAGGTGCGCGAAGCACGGGCCAAGGCAGCAGCAGAAGCGGAAGCCGCCAAGCCGGTGCCGGAAAACCCCTATCTCAAATACGCGACGCCCGCGAAGGAGATGAGCGAAGCCGAACGCGATGAGGCCGCGCGCGATGACTACTGGGACAAGGAACGAGAGCGGCGAAGGGACCGGTAACGGGCGCTTCGGAAAGGCCGAGCCGAAGTTCCCTCGAAACCCGCAAGGCCGATACGGGATCTCACACCACTGCCAAGGAGGTGTTGCGCAGCCTTCATGCCGCCGAGCGTAAATTGCTTGCCGCCAGCCAGCGCGCCGAAATGGAACAGGCACTGGCCGCGTGCGCGGCGCGCAGCGCACTGGCGTGTGCTGCCAAAGCGCAAACCATCACCGCTGAGTTTGCCGGCCGGATCGCGTCGTTGACTGCGATGATGCGTGACCGTGAAGCAGCAGTGCAGCAGATCAAGGCTGAGGAAACCGCCGCGCTCGCCGGACTGTATCTGGCAGCTAGCCACGACGGCGAACAGGAGCGGCGTGCCGTGGTCGTTGCGCTCAAGGTCGAACACGCCCGGGCATTGGTGCGCCTCAACCATCGCCAGCGCATCGAGCGCATCGTCATGGCGGTAAAGTCTGCGCCGGTTGGATTGTCCCGCCGCATTCGCAGCCGTGCGTGGCGCGCCATGAGACGTGTCTTGCGCCGGTTCATTACGCCCAAATCACAGTGATGTCGCCTCAGGCTTTCACCCGCATCAACTGATCGGCGCGTGTGGTGTAGCTGGGTGAGATGTTGGCGCGGCGCATGCCTCACAGAACGGTATCAAATTGAAGTCGACGCACGCATCGCCCTTGCTTGAACTGACACCTATGTGGATGATGGAACAAAGCGCACGAGACGTTCCTTAGGCACAACGCAACATAGCATAATACTTTGATCGTTAAGCTGAAATTCTTTGCCTGCAAAGTGCCTGGGAGGAGCTTCGGCTAGAATGGGGAGGGCTTTTGGTGACTTCAAAACGGAACAACATGCCGAAACGGATGGACCTGCAGGAATGTCAACTTCTAATCCGTCATAGTTTGTTCGAGGCGATGTTTCAGCGCGGGTGGCAGCGCGCAGGTCTGTTTCCACTGATAAACAGGTCAATTCTGATTGCCCAGCCAACCCTGGCGCCAGTCATATATCAATCTATAAGTAGAAAGTCGCTAGCTTCGAGGAGTGATGAGCCCTGGAGAGAAGTTTGCAAAAAAGGGCGGTGTTTTACAAGAATATTTAACCCAATCTTCGACAGGAGAAACTCATCAGAGTTCGAAAGGTTGCTCTCTAATTGCGAGCGTAGATTACACCTCAAGGGGCGTCAGCTCTCATTCCTAAAAGCAGATCATCACGCCAAATTAATTCCAGCCTTCGGAAACGATTTTTATGTGATGCTCTGGAAACTTGATGCCATTTCAGAAGTGACCCTGGGGGCCGAACCAATTGGTCGAGAGAATAAGAACAAAGAGGTTTGGTTTTGCTTCCGACAGATACTCAAGAAGCGAAACGGTGACCCTGACGTCGGAAGCGCTTTGAATATCAACAAAAGCCTTATAACTATAGGTACTCTAAGAGAGAATTGTAAAGACGAGCTGCTGATAGCAGGGGATGAGGTGAGGCGGGTTCATGCTGTTGCCGAACGAGCAGTTGGCGCAGTAACAACAATTCTAGATGACGTATATCGAGTCTATGGTGGATCGTCGCTGCTTCAGGTCGATCAAACTAATAGAGTCGACCAAGCAGGCCTTGCCAACCTAATGTTCTTTTGGAAAGTTATAGATCGAACAACCGAAAGATGTGGTGTTTATACGCATGACGCCCGCTGCATTGTGCCATCGAGCCAGCGAGACCACTTAAGCGCAGCCCTGGATAGACGTTGGGTGGAACTTTTATCTGCGCCTCGACTTGTTGATCGAAGTGGTGCCGTGTCAAAGGTTGATAACGAAGTGCGGTTGCTTTTGCGGAGCAACAATAGGCGCATGGAAATCGTCGAGGCAATCGAAGGCAGGGCACCTGATTGTGAACGACTAATGGTGGAGCATACTCTCTCATCTGGATTGATAAATGCTCGGAAGAACCCATTTGCGCTGGATCGGCTTTCTAGAGTGGAGCCTTACGGCAAGGACGTCGAAAGAGCTCAGTTCCGTGCCGTGTGTCTACGGTATATTCTCTTGCTGATGCGACCCGTGCGGTTAGTTGCTTCCGGTGACAAAGTTGACCTTGTCAACTGGTCAGTTCTGCAGATTCCTTTGCGTGTGGGAGGTGCTCCTGCTGGGTGCATGACCATGCTGCGTCGGCAGGATAATGTTGACAGTCAAGTCCTTGACTCCAAATCTTTTTTCGACACCTACCATTTTTATCATTCAATATGTAAGCATGCGATACGGCAGGTTCGTATCAAGTCACGTGCACGCTATGCCCAGCTGGTCGCAGAACTTATTCGAGAGCGGCTTCTGGAGGGTCTCGGCCAGGCGGTCAGTTCTTCAACCGCCTCATATCCGATCTATAGAGTGTTGCAGAACATCAACCTGGATTTGGCGGCATTGTGCAGGGTTTTTCCGTTCCGTATGGTCCAAGTACAGAATCAGCGGCATGTTCATGAACCAGGTACTCCGAGCAGCACAACGGTACCAATTTTGCATCATATCCAGGCACCGACCCCACACGAGAGAGACACAACCGTGGTTTCCATTTTGCGCGACAAGCGTAACGGAATTTTGGTGCAAATCTATGATAACCCCGTTTTTGACCGTACTGGCGAAGAATCTTTCTTCGAGATTGAGCATGTCGCGCCCTTAATCCGATCGCAGTTGCTGCAGCTTGAGGCTTCAGATGAATATAAGATGCTAAGTGTGCAGCTGACCAACAAAAGCAAGCGAAGGGGGGCGTCGGCGTGACAAGCGGGAAGCGACATGAAACAGCGTCAAATGTCGAAGATCTGTACGATCCTTTCGACCTCCTCGACTGGACTTCACAGCCAGCTGCTCTCCATAGGCCCATCAGCCTAAACTTTGAAAGCAAAAGATCTGTTGACGGATCATTGCCTGACTCGGATAATCACGAGCGAAGGGAAGAGGGCGGGAAGCCCGAGTCACTACAGACGACCGATGACGCCACAAAAAAATTAAGCACTGAAGGAATAGCAGCTCACCGCCTTGCGGCGCTACTGGCTGCGTCAAAAGCTCACGAAGTCCAACTCCAGATCCTTGTTTCTGCACCATCGGACGTGCAGGAGGCAGTGATTAGGCATCCGTTATTGCAAGAGGCCAGATCGTCCTTTGCTTCGGTATCTGAGGCCTTTGCAAACGTTGCCTTCGCAAATGGTGCAAAAATCAGACCAACCATCAGTAACTCAAGCAACGAAGACGGCGTCCAAAATAGCAAAATTGTAAATCAGGCTTCAGAGCCAACTATAAAGGCAATGCAGCCGGATCTAAGGAAAAAGCGCGGTCGCCCTCGACGTGAGGATGTTGCTGTTGAGGAAGCATTGAAGCGGCCCACCCTGAGCGCAGACCAGAAGTTGCAGCGTCGGAGAGCGCAATACGTAGCATCAAAGAGACGGGCTCGCGAACCAAACCTCTAAAGACTTGCCTAAATTCTGAGCACTAAAATGTCACAAATATTATGTCCACATACTGTGGACAAATTGATATTTACGATGTAGCCTCTAGGTATCGGCGGAAACTGGTGGGCAAGCTTCCGACGCTGTAGTGGCTTTATTTTTGCCCGTCGGCCCTGGGAGGGTATCTAAGATGGCGAATTGGCAGAAGAACGACGTTTGCAATTACCCGCAGATTTTCAATGGCAAGACGGCTGCAGGCTCAGGGCATCGTGGCTTCCACCCCATCAGCTAGACTTCTACTTGCTCAGGTGGGTCTGTCTGAAAATCGCTTCCCCTGAGTTTATTGCTCTTGGCGGTGCGCAGGCACGATCCCAAAAATTTCTAACATCTAGACGAGTGATGAGTTCGTCTTGCCGCAGCACCCGATGGTGACACCGTCGCCGTAAGTACTCGCGGCACACCCTGTTACTTTATCCGACGGCCAATAATGGTCTCGGCATATCTACGGTTAAATTGAATTCCAAACTCATCCTCGAGTTTGCGAATACGGAAGCGGTGATGCCTCATTGCTCCGTTGGAAGGCGCTTGCGCCATTCGGTCAAGCGAACATCAGTCGCCTTAATAGCGTTTAAACGGGAGTCAGTACTATGGACAACAACGACGCATACAACAGTGGCTACGATATCGGTAATTCCAACGGCTCGATGCCGACATACGTAACCATCCGTGATTCCTACGGTGAGACTGCCGCGAATAGGGCCTATGACGGCTACAACGATGCCCAGACGGCGCAGGGCAATTCAACTTCGGGTAAGTAACCTCAGAGCAGGCGGGAGAGAATACTCTCGCCTGCCAACTTGGAGAACTTCGATGAAGCAATCCCATTACGATTTCGATCGCTTCTGTCACGTTAATTGTGATGAGGGGCACTGTGAACTCATCGATCAAGATTTAATGCAAACGCTCCGTCACCACTGTTCATTGTGCGGACGCGACCCGCACGATGTGTTGGCTGATAGACACTGGCGGCGGGGCTGTGAAGCAAAATGCCAGGGTGTTGATGCATACTCATCCCATAAATAGTCGCGCACCCGCGACCTATTTCAGCATTCGGAGGAGGGAAACTCATGCTGCAAACGACAAAGACGATATTCCGCGATCCTGCATGGGCCGACCTTCCGCAATTGCTTCATCTCGGTCGCCGGCTTCACAGTGAAGCTTGGTACTCATACATCCCCTTCGACGAGAACCGTGTCGCAACATTCTTCTACGATCTGATGATGAACCGCGAAAAGAATTTTTGCTGTATTGCGTCAAGAGGCGGCATCATCGTAGGGGCAATCGCAGGTTCTCGAATCAATTATTGGTTTTCACGACAGCCGGGAGTGTTCGACAGCTTCCTGTATGTGCTTCCAGATCAGCGCGGTAGCCTTATCGCCTTCCGGCTGTGGCAGGCAATGGCTGCGTGGAGCGAGCGCTCCGGCGCATGTGAGTTGACCCATGGCGTCGGCACTTGCTCGCAGACAGCGGATCGCTTTTTCGCTGGAATCGGCATGACCCATGTTGGCGGCATCTACAAAATGCGCCTGAATTCTCCCGACAGCGCCCGCAAGTTCTGATCAAGTTCGCTTTTTTAAACGATGCTCATAAAATGCGAATTTAAATTCGAAACTTCAATGACCATAGTTCACGAGCTCTTCATAGGAGGATAGCCTTGCTATACGAAACCCAATATTCCCCTGCGCCACTTCCTGAATTTATGAAAACAGCACAAAGCGCAGTCCAAAATAATCCAGCTGTGCAGGAGATGATTCGGCAATTGGCTGAATTCGGTCTCGCCGTTTGCATTCCCCATATGCACACGACAACGAGCGACTTTGAACCCCTGCCTGCCGGTATGATTCAGGTGGAGCGCAATCAAGTTGTGACGTTCGAACCCGTTGTTACCTCCAGTTCTTTGGCCAGAACTGCAGTTTCCTGGCGCTGGCAGGGTGATGCTAATGGAATTGGTGTCGTCGCAGAGTGCGGGTGCTGCAGTTACGATCCTGCGACGGGGCATTCATATCCCGGTGATGGCTGATCTTGCTGCAGGGAGGCGTGGTTTTCCGTGAGGGGAAATTACGTCTTTACCCGCATCAGCTGATCGGCGCGTGTGGTGTAGCTCGGTGAGATATTGGCGCGGCGCATCCCCCAACGCGGGCGCTCCATCACCGTGGCGGGCCGCAGCGTGTTACGGCCAAACCGCAAATTGACCGCGTCCAGCGCCCGCATGAGAGCCGCCGAGCGTTCCGGATCGGCAGTCGGAAACAGATCGTCGGGCTGGTCACGGGCAGGGGCGAGATCGAGCAGGATGATCCCCGCCTTGGCGTAGCGATAGCCGTCGCGCCACAGATGCCGGACCGCGCGCAAGGCGCTGCCCATCAATTCAAAGCTGTCGGATGTCGGTTCAATCGCGAAGCTCGCCTGATTGACATATTGCCGGTCGGTTTTGGAAAACCGGTTGGTCTGCACGAACACCTGCATGGCACTGGCGCACAAGCCGTGGCGGCGCAGTTTTTCCGCAGCCCGCGTGGCGTAACCGCTGATCGCCTGCTCCATCTCGGGCAGGGTGGCGATCGGACTGCCAAACGACCGCGTGACCGCAAGGGATTTCTTGGGCGAGGGAGCGAGGCTCATCGGCATGCAGGATTGACCGCGCAATTCCCACAGCGTGCGCTGGCCCACGACCGAGAGCATTTTGCGCACCGTATCATCGGGCAGCGCGATGAAGTCGGCGACGGTCTTGACGCCAATCGCGTTCAGCTTCTTGGCCGATGCCGGCCCCAGCCCCCAAACGCTGCCAACCTCCAGATGCGGATAGGTTTGGTTGCGGATTTCGGCGGCGCTCAGATCGCACACGCCAGCGCCGCCGCGCTGTTTCTTGGCGACGCCATTGGCGAGCTTGGCAATCGTCTTGGTGGGGCCGATGCCGACGCAGGTCGGAATCTTGGTCGCTTTGAGGACGGCCGCGCGCAGCATCGCGCCATGTTCAGGCGCATCCGCGATGCCGGTGAAATCGAGAAACATCTCGTCGATGGAGTAGGGCTCGACCGTCGGTGTGAGCGCGACCAGCACTTCGAACATCCGCCGCGACATATCCCCATAGAGCGCATAGTTCGAACTTTTCCAGACCACTTGTTCGAGACCGGGGCGGCCTTTGGCGAGGTGATAGGGTTCGCCCATCTTGATCCCGAGATCTTTCGCTTCCTGCGTCCGCGCGATGGCGCAGCCATCGTTGTTCGAGAGCACCACCACGGGCTTGGTCTTGAGCCGTGGATCAAACGCCCGTTCACAGGAACAGTAGAAAGAATTGCCGTCGATGAGCGCGAACATGGGGTCAGACCTTGAAGCGCACCAGCGCCTCGACAATGGCCCAGATCTCGGTGTCGTCCGCGACGGGTTTAGCATCCGTGGTGGAGGGTTTGAGCCACCAGCCGCCATCCTTGAACGCGAGTGTCGCCAGGATCACTTCGCCTTCCACGATCGCCACGCATACCTTGCCGGGTGAGGGATCAGCCGCCGCGTTGACCACCAGCACATCGCCGTGCCGAATGCCGCGCGCACTCAAGGCTTGGCCGATGACGCGCACCGGGTAGAGTTGCGGACGGCGCAGATCGAGCATCGCCGCCAGATCAACGACCGGCTCGATGTAATCTTGCGCCGGGCTCTGAAAGCCCGTCGTTTCGTCGCCTTGATACCCCCGCATGCCGCCTCCTGACTGATCTGGAACATAACAGGAACTTGGAGGAAGGCAAGGTGGGCCATTTCAATGTTCGTTCTTCAGCCGGTCGTTTGAGTGCCATTTTTTGGCACTCAACGGAAAATGAGTGACAAAATTCTCAAAATGTGGCACTCATGGTCGGGAAGTGGCACTCAACGAACAGGTGCCCGAGGAGACAGCCCTGACGGCGAAACAAGATCAAGAAACCGATGCCATCCGTAACGCGTTAGCGCTGCGGCAGGGGGGCGCTTCGCTTGACGAGATTGAGGCCGCACTTGCCATCACCATTCCGCGCCGGACTTTGATGCGCCGATTGGCGGCGATGGCCGGGCAGGGGATCATCACAAAATCAGGATCGTCCCGCGCGGCGCGTTATCATCTTATCCGCAGCGAGAGGGACGAACCTCGCTCGCCAGAACCGCGCGCCGCTCAGTCAGACATGTTTGTGCCGCTCTCGAAGGCCGGCGGTGAAATTTCACGCGCCATCGCCAAGCGCTCTGAGCTTCGCAAACCCGTCGGCTATAACCGTGATTTTCTCGACAGCTACCGGCCAAACCGGTCGAGTTATCTGACTTCACCGGAAAAAAAGCATCTTGCGTCGCTTGGCAGAACGAACAGCGGCGAACAGGCAGCAGGGACCTACGCACAACAGATTCTCAACCGTCTGATGATCGATCTGTCATGGAATTCAAGCCGCCTTGAAGGCAATACCTATTCATTGCTTGAAACCCAACGCTTGATCGAATTGGGGGAAGCTGCTGAAGGCAAGGGCACCAAGGATGCCCAGATGATCCTCAATCACAAAGCCGCCATCGAATTCCTAGTGCAATCGGTCGATCAAGTCGGGTTCAACCGGCGCACGATTTTGAATCTGCACGCCTTGCTGGCCGACAACTTACTCGAAGATCCAACCGCGCCAGGACGGCTGCGCCAAGAAGCCGTCGGCATCAGCGGTTCCGTGTTTCTTCCGCTTGAAGTTCCGCAATTGATCGAGGAATGCTTTGACACCGTGCTGGCAACGGCAGCAGCGATTACCGATCCGTTCGAACAAGCCTTCTTCATCATGGTGCAGTTGCCCTATCTGCAGCCCTTCATCGATGTCAACAAACGCGTGTCGCGGCTCGCCGCCAACATCCCATTGATCAGGGCCAATCTTGCACCGCTTTCGTTCGTGTCGGTGCCCGACGCTACGTACACACAAGGTATGCTCGGGGTCTATGAACTCAACCGTGTTGACCTGCTGAAGGATGTTTTCCTCTGGGCGTATGAGCGCTCGGCAGCGCGTTATGCTGCTCTGTTGCAATCGCTCGGTCAGCCTGATCCGTTCCGGTTCCGCTACCGCACTCAGCTCAAAGATGTTATCGCCGAAATTATCAAACAGGTCATGGATCAAAAGGCTGCCGCCGCTTACTTGCCGCAGTGGGCGGCCGATCACGTTGCCGCGCCCGATCAGACCCGCTTCGTTGCAGAAGCCGAAAACGAGTTGCTCGGGCTGCATGAAGGCAATTTTGCGCGCTATCAAGTCAGGCCCAGTGAATTCGAGGCATGGCGCCAAAGTTGGGAACGCAAAACCAGCGGCACGGCAAAGAGCAAGAAGTCATAGTCGCGCTCGCCCGGCGTGCCCAGTTGATGCCCGCGTGGGGTGCATGTTTAGCCCATCGGGGCAATCTCACGCCCCCATTGGGAGGGGCACGTTTGTTGACTTGGCCGCGCATGACAGCCCACACTTTAGCGGTGATTCACCGCCGTTTTTTGCCTCGCATGTCTGTCCCGCCATCCCACATCCGCAAGCCTTACGATCCAACGTCCTATGCGGCGCTGCAGTCGCGTGAGGTGACTGAAAGCCAAGCGCCGCCGGTCAAAGCCCCGCCGGTGCCGCCTTTGATTGCTGGCACTGACGGCTTTGCCGATGAGGCGGAAAAGCTGGAACAGCTCCGGGCAGCACTGTGGGCAGCGTTTCAAGCGGGTCCCGAAGGTGGACTGCCCGCCACGCTGATTGACCTCACCATGGCCTATACCAATGCCTTACGGCTCGAACTCAGTTTGCTGGGGCTCGCCAAACCGCGCCCGTCGGGACTAGCAGGGACGCGGGTGCCGCCCGCGCTGCGGGCCAAGGTGTGAGGCTGGTTTCTGGCCCGAATTGGCTATAGGGTTGGTGTTTCTGGATTTGCTTTCATTGAACTAGCGAATTGGTCTATTTGCAGTGGTCTTTTGGGCAGATATAAACATTGACTCGTTTTAGTTGCGAAATCATAATCAGCCCCATGTTGGAATGCAGCCAAATTCGTGCCGCCAGGGCACTTCTCAATTGGAGCCAGTCAGACCTCGCGAAGGCCTCGCGCATGGCCAACAGTTCCATCAAGAACATCGAGAACGAGAACACCACGGCGCGCCGCGAAACCATCGAACAAATCCGCGCCGCGTTTGAAAACAACGGCGTCGAGTTTCTTCCCGGCTCAGGCGTCAAGCTCAAGAGCGATGTCGTCACGGTTGCCCACGGCAAGGAAGCGACCGCCGCGCTGTTCGACAGTCTCTATACGACCGCACATGCGAGTGCCGACCGGGAAATTCTGGTGCTCGGCGCCGATGAGGCATTCGCCGCGCAATACGATGGCCTCGCCCGTTTGCTCGAACACAATGCCCGCCTGAAGCGCGCGGGGATCAAACAGAAAATCCTGACCAGCGAAGGCACGACCGAATTCCTCAACGATCCATCCTGCTACCGCCTGCTGCCGCGCGAAGAATTCGGCCGCACTTCGCCGATCTACATTTACGGCAACAAGGTCGCGTTCCAGACCGGCACCCTGCGCCGCCGCACCATCATCATGGAAGAAAAGGCCATGGCCGATCTGCAGCGCGCCGTGTTCAATTCGCTATGGGACGATGCCCGAGGGCCGCTCAGCTGCGATATCGCAAGCTGGGGAAGCCGTGCGGCAGGGCTGGCTCAGCGGCGTTGATTGGAGGTGACGTGTACCGTTGTGGTACGCGCAGCCTCCATCACCAGCTTGTCGCACTAACCCCTAGAGCGGACAATCAGTTAGCGACACCATGGGCCAAGTGCGTCGTTTCGAGATGAGGTTGCCCGATGCATGCTCGACGGCTGTTCCAAAGTAGGATAGCTGACAATCGGCAGATCAAGTTGCGCGTAACTCTTTGATGGCAGCGGACAAGGTATAACATTGTGAAGCTTGTTTCCACCAAAAGCAGCGCTTCTTTCCGACAGCATGCCACACCGCAGCTCTTTGTAGAGCTTGTCCAAGAGGCGATTACAGACCTTAGTCGGCGCAACATTGAAGTAGTGCCAGGATCCAGAATTCTTAAATGCAAGAGAACGCTCAACGCTGCCATGGAGCTGGGGGCAACTGCAGTCCCGGCAATTGACCTCGTTCAGGCCTCGTTGGATGCTTCTCAACTTTCGGCAGCGCTTCGATACGCCCCGTCACATAATGAAGAGGTTGACTACAACAACAAACTGCTCATCGCTCTGAAGGATGCAGCCGAAATCAGCGATTCCGACGCCAACACACCCGGCCGAGATGTGCAATTTGAATTGTTTGCATATGCCTCGTGGCGGTCAGCGGGGCTTGCCTGCAGATTAGGAATACCTCCGGAGCCAGACTTAGTATTACCTTTCGCAATTGGTGAAGTCGGAGCGGAAGCCAAACGGATCAAGAGTGGGAAACAGGTAAAAGAGCGAATACTAAAGGCGAATAAACAATTGAAAGCAATGCCTTTGGGTGGATTTGTAATGACAGATGTTTCGTTGTTGCTGGGGCTCCCACTAATTGATGCGGCCCCATCTGCAGCATTAAATATACTGGCATCCCAAGTTTGGGCATTCATGGAGCCTCGCGCTGCAGCTCTTCACGCCAAAATTAATCCCAGCAGATGCTTTGCGTGGCTTTGTTACGCCCGAGGCTTAAATATTCAAGCCAACAACAGGTTTAGTTTCGTATCGACTTGGGTGCTGCTGAATTTCGCGGATATGAGTGATGAGCGATGCAGGCTTCTATGGGATGCATCGGATCGCCTCACCCAAGCCATGATGGGTCGATCACGGATCGGGACATAACATTTTCGGGATCGCTGTAAACGGACATGCGCATCGGCTGAGGCTGTAGTGTTAGCGACTCCGGCTCAGGGTCACAAGCCGCCAGTCAAAGCGATCCAACTTTGACCGCAGAACACCTTATTGCCGGCGTGGAAGGCGGATCAAATCTGCAGTTGGAGTGGGGCGTCCCCGCGCGAAGCGGCGCGCGGTCAGGCCCTACGGCACCGGAGTAAGACGGTGCCCCGGAGCCGCGCGGAAGCGCTCATGAAACTGCTAGACGCGCGTCTCCGCCCAGCCGGGTGACGGTCCTTGACGCGATATGTGCTTATGGCCGTGAGCGCGAGCGGCGTGATGGCATAGGAGCCGCCGGGTAGCTTTCTGATCCCGGCCAGAGTGGATCATCGTCGGACTTGTGAAGCCCAGTCTTTCACAAGGAGAACCCGACCATGTTTTACGTCACTGCATGGCGCAGACGATCCCGCTCATCGCTCGCGATATCACGGCCAATGCCGGTGATAAGTCCAAGCGAAGCGCTTTTTCATCAGCGCCAATCGATCCCGCATTCGCAGATGGTCAACCGGCTTTGGGAGGCCGCTCAGACCCCACCATGAAACAGCGCCCCGGGGCTGAGACCCCGCCGGTCTCGCGGAGCCCAGCCGTGGGTGAGGCCCCGCGAGGACCGGCTCCGTGAAACAGCCCCGAATGAAGCCGCTGCAGACAACCAAAACCCAAAACCAAAACACCCGCCCAAACTGTCAGTGTGCTTGCCCGTTTGGGCCGCGCTGATTTCGGCAGAGGCCGGTTCCCGGCTTCTCAGCCCGCAGGCCACTTCCTACGCTCGAAGCATTCAATCCCCCGCACATTCTCACAGGAGATTTTTATGACCGAGGCTACGAACCAGACTCCCGACACCGAAAACCGCAACGGCTTTTTCATCAACGCCGGCACCCACTCCGGCTGGTTCACCACGACCGCCGGCGACATCTATGACATTCGCAAGCTGGAACCGCGCGAGGTGACCGATCCGCGTACCGGCGACGTCTCGACGATCTGGGGCGGATACGCCACGGCGCGCGATCGCGATCTCGCTGCCAAGGACGATCATCTTCAGACCGAATTCAAACGCTCGGGTGAACGTCCCGCTGATTTATTCTCGGCAGAATCCAAGGACATTCCGCTCTACATCACGCTGCGCCATCGCCCCGGCAAAGGCTATTCCGACATCGGCTCGTTCTGGAATTCCCGTGGCCGCCACACCATCCTTGCGCGTGACCTTGAAGGCAAACGCGGCCTGCGCTTTGCCGGCAATGTGCTGGATTGGAAATCTCCCGCCACCATCACCGCTGAACGCGAAGCCGCTGCCAAAGCAGCCGCTGCCCGTACACCAACCGGACCCGCAACGCCAGCCAACACCACGGCCGCGAGCACGCCGCAGCCCAACGCCAATGCCGCCCGCGACAATGCCAATCATCGGGCACGCAAGGGACAGGCGCCTGCGCATCCATCCGCCACCAAGGGCTGATCGTTTGACGTAAACCGCTGGGAACGCGTGGCAGGTCTTGCCCGCGTCTCCTTTCGCTGCCGGGGCCCCGTTGGGCGCACCCCAACAGCGAAAGGAGCGCTACCATGAGAAAATACGATCCCCTCAAGCCCAAGCTCGATATCCACCAGGCCGTCACCGACAAGATCGTGCAAGCGATCGAGGGCGGAGCCGGCACCTTCGAAATGCCCTGGCACCGTCCGGGCGTCAGCTTCGACATTCCGTTGAATGCGAGCACCGGCAAGCACTATCGCGGCAGCAACATCCTCTCGCTCTGGATCGATGCCGATGACAAGAAGTTCGAACACCAGACCTGGGCGACTTTCAAGCAATGGCAGGAACTCGGCGCCCAAGTCCGCAAGGGCGAGAAGGGCTCGCTCATCGTCAAATACGGTGAGTGGACACCCAAAGACGCTAAGGCGGGATCGGGCGATGCGAAGCCGAAAGCGGGCGAGGGCAATGCCAACGCGGGCGGCGATGATGAAGCGGCGCGGATGCTCTACGCCAAGGCTGCATGGGTCTTCAATTGCGCGCAGGTTGATGGGTACGACGTCGCGCCCAAGGAGCCGCGTCCCGACCTTACGTCACGGCTTGCCCATGTTGAGGATTACATCGCCGCGACCGGCGCTGAAGTCCGCTTTGGCGGCCAGCGCGCCTATTACCGTCACCGGGGCAGCGACGGGCAGGGTGATTTTATCCAGATGCCGGATCTCACGCTGTTCACTGGGACCTCAACCACGACACCAACCGAGGCGCTGTATGCCGTAGAGCTGCACGAGCTTGGTCATTGGACCGGTGCCAAGCACCGCCTCGACCGTGAATTCGGCCAGCGGTTTGGCGACAAAGCTTATGCGTTCGAAGAGCTCGTCGCAGAATTGCACGCTGCATTCCAATGCGCCGGACTGCAGATCACCAACGAACCGCGCCCCGATCATGCCCAATATATCGCAACCTGGTTGGAGCTGCTGAAAGACGACAAGAAAGCAATCTTCACCGCGTCCTCACTGGCGAGCCGCGCCGTCGCCTATCTCGACGGGTTTCAGCCCAAGCCCGATCCCGATGCTGGTCCGCAGCGCCCAGACGAGGAGGGGGCAACTGGCACGCCGCCGGTGCCGGAGGTCAGCTGATGGCCCGTAAACCTACCACTTGGACGCTGCAGTGGACCCACCCAGTGACTGGTGCGCGCGTCGATCTCGTCATCCGCCACACCCGCGATTATTTGGTTCAAGGCACCGACCACATCGAGATCGAGACGGTGAAACCGAAAAAGGCGGCGCTGCCGATCACCGGCACCGGCTATCTTTCGCACTTCATCGATCGCACGGCGTTGCGCGATGCCGGCGGGCCGTTGCAGTTTGTGACATCGTGGCTTGCCCGCGAGCAGCGTTCCAAGGACTGGCTCAAGCGCGATGCCGCGCAGCGGCAGGCCGATCTGTTTCAATGGGCCGACGCTCAGGCCGAGGTTGCTCAGCGCAAACCTAGTGTCTCGCCGAAGCCGGCCGCCGCCAAGTCGCTTAAGCGCCGCGCGCCGTCACGCAATAATGGATAGCGATCATGGCACGACTTTCGGTGTCACAGCGCAAGGAGCAGGGCAATGCTGCCGAACAGATTTTTCGCGGCTGGCTGGATCGCTGCGTGCTGCCGCATCTGTATGTCGAGCAATCGCCGCTGACTGTGCCCAAGGGCTTGAAGGGCGAGATCAAGCGGCCGGATTTTCTCGTCGGCATTCCGACCATCGGCACGCTCGCCTTCGATGTGAAGGCCAAATCGGTCTACGACAACCAGATCATCATCGATGCCTATGAGCACCGCACGTTCCAGAATTTCGAGACGTTCTTCAATATGACGGTCTGGTACGTCTGCTTCCCGCCCGGCGAGCCCCATACCTGCCATTTATTCTTGAACCGGGAGCTGGCCGGTCTCGCCGTCAGCCAGCGGCGCGGGCAGGCGTCGATCGCCGTACCGCTCAAGGACACCGTCACCGCCGATCCGAGGCGGGATTTTATGGCCGTGCTGTTGGGGGCGATCAGTTTGAGGTGAGGCTGGATGCCGAATGGCAGTCGACGGAATAATTTAATAAGTTCTTAATTATACTTAAGATATAGTGCCACAAATCGTTATTCCATTTTGCGCCACGACCCATGCACGTTCGCTTTTCATATATCAACCGACTGCTGTCGACAGTAAGCCTCGCAGTCTGGTTCGGGCTCTCCGCTGCGCCTGCATTTGCGGTATCAACGTGGAAAGACATCGCCGCGATCGACACCACGGGTTCAACCGATGGCAGCGTCTGCACTTATAACGCCACGGGCGGCACTATCGTCTGCGCCACATCGGGCGTGGGGCAATGGAGCAATGGCACGGCAGGCGCCATTTATTACAATGGTGGCAATGTCGGGATCGGTACGACGGCACCTATTGCAGCGTTGGATGTTGCGGGAACAGCGAATTTTCATGCCACCAATACCAGCGGTGATGCTGTCAATCTGACGACCGATAGCTGGTATGGGATATATTCGGCGAAAACATTTTCAAGCTCTGGCCGATTTTCTGGTTTTATCGGGTTTTCGTCGCGAGGCACTGCAGCGATGCCGTCTTATGCCCTGAACAATGATACTTTGGCGGAGTTCCAAGGCCGCGATGCGGCTGATGTGGAGAGATGGGGTGGCATGAGTGTAATGGCTGCTGAAAATCACAGCACTACAGCACAGGGCAATTACCTATCATTTACAACAACCGAGAACGGAACCATTCAACCATCAGAAAAATTACGAATCTCGTCAAATGGTTATGTAGGAATTGGCATTACACCGTCTGTGCCATTGCAAGTGAACGGTAGTGGCAATGCTTTGTATGTAGGAGATGGCACGCAAACAACTAACTACATGGCTTTTAATGGGCGGGGATTGTTTGGGTATAACAACTCAGGCGGATATGCCACTATTCAAGGGACCGTGAGCAAAGGAATACAATTCAACGTCAATAGCAATACTTTTGGTTCAGGTGCGGCGGCAACGATTGCTAGTTCCGGCAACGTCGGCATCGGGACAGCATCCCCGACCAACCTGCTTTCACTCGGCGGGGATGCGGCACGGACGATTTGGATGGAACGCGGGACGGTTGCCAACACAGCGGGTTATGCGCTCACCCTGCAATCGGGTGGGGCTACATCGGGCGCAACGGATAAAGCTGGCGGCGATCTTGTGCTAAGTTCTGGTACCAGCACGGGTACTGGCACCTCAGCAATCACCTTTAAAACCTTCCCTGCTGGCAGCACGGGCACAACCGACAACACCGCCACCACCGCGATGACAATTACAGGAGCAGGCAAAGTTGGTATTGGGACAACAGCACCGAGTAACGCACTTGATATCGTTTCATCTAATGCTTATAGCCCGCAAATTTTGGTGAAGAACACTGCAAGCGATTCAACCGGGCCTTACTGGAATACGTCAAAAACAAGAAATGGATCTGCCGTCCAGATTAATGATTCCTTGGGAGCCTTTAATTTTTTAGGTGCGGACACTGCGGGGACGAATAGAAACGCCGCTCAGATCGCCGTCAACGCAACAGATATTGGGACCGGATACGTTGTTGGCAGCTTTCACTTTTATACTGTTTCTGGATCAACCTACAATGATCGGATGACAATTAGCGGGCCTACGGGTTACATAGGGATCGGCACCAATTCCCCCGCTGAAAAACTTCACGTCAGCGGTAATATCCTCGGCACATTCCTTGATGCAATCAATACGGGCGGCGTACGCATTCAGGACAATGCGGGCGCATATACCAACCATGCTTATTTTGCGAATGATGCATCCAATAATACGATTATAGGTGCGGGCGGAGCGACGCGCATGACAATCTTGTCCTCCGGCAACGTCGGCATCGGGACGAGCAGTCCACTTCAGCTACTACATCTAGAGAAAAGCGGTAGCGGAGTTCAAACATTAGCCCTTCTCAATGGCGGAACTGCAGGTACGGCAGGAAGCGGAGGACGTATATATCTCTCGGGAGGTAATGGAACAGCTCGGAGTACATACATAGAGGGCATCAACATCGGAGGAGCTAATAATGCCCACGCCCTAGCATTCGGTACAAGTCCAGTTGCAAGCTCACCTATTGAACGCATGCGCATTGATGCTAGCGGCAATGTCGGGATCGGCACGACGGCACCAGCAGAAAAGCTTGAGGTTGCCGGTAACATCAAGGCTTCTGGCACTCTGCAGGTTGCCGATACGTCAGGCGCTTGCTCGGTTGCTGCCGATGTAGGCAAGTTCCGCTACAATAGCTCCACAGGCAAATTCCAGGTTTGTAAGTAGAATCTTCAAGGCAGCCCAGAGTAATGCGCTCATCCCTAGTCTGTGGCGCAGAGCCTACTCAGTAAGGAAATAGTCTACTTAATAGGGATACAAATTTTGAGCCGGTTTCGCGATTGCTACTGGAGTCTACGCATTAATGAAAATAATTTGAGACGCCAATCTGCTGGGTTCCAATATATGATAAAGGACATTATCATATATTCGATGGCCGCATTTGATACTGGCGCCGACGCATCGCGTATCATATTGATTTTTGTTCAACAAGTATGATAAAGTATGCGCTATTGATATTCTCGAATTTGGTGACTTGCTATGTCCGATCTTGAGCGCCTCACGATAACTCTTCCGACCGATATGGCTTCCATCGTCAAAGGCGCTGTAACGGGCGGTGATTACGCATCAACCAGTGAAGTAATTCGCGCCGCGTTGCGTGACTGGAAGCTAAAGCGTTCCCTTCAACATGAAGCCCTTGCGTCCCTTCGTGCCGATGTTCAGCTTGGACTTGACGATATTGCTGCTGGCCGAGTTGTGGATTTTGATGTCGACAGTATTATTAGACGCGGGAGAGAGCGATTAGCAGCCAAAAACTCCCTCTCCGATTAACTGTCAAAGCACGGATCGATCTCGACGAAATCTGGGACTACTTGGCAGATGCGGCATCTGAAGCTATTGCTTCCAAGCTCATCTCAGCAATTGAGGCCGCGTTTCAGCGCCTTCTTATCTATCCTCTCTTTGCACCATCGCGCGAAGCGATAGCGCCTGGAATGAGGGTAATGTTTGAAGGCAGTTACGCCATTTATTATCTCGCCTCAGCAACCGAATTGGTTATCGTTCGGGTGCTGCATTCAGCGCGAGACATCGCCACCATCTGTGACGAAGGAGGCCTATAAATCGCTTCGATGCCTTTGCAGGCAAAGCACCATCAAAAGCTTCAAATGGCGCCGAAGTCCGATTTATACATTTGACTGACGAATTTGCTTGCTTTGTGTATAAAGCAAGCAATATCATCACCTTATGAAATTGCTTGAACTCGATGGAAACCAACGACGCCAACTAATAAATATCCAGCAGATGTATTCGGCTTGGGATCGGGCGAATGTCGAGCGCCGCCGAATGGGCGGCATGCACTGGAAGACCGCCACCTCAGGCCAGCAATACCTTTACGTCACCAAGAAGAACTCGCAGAAATCCCTCGGGCCTCGATCAGCCACAACCGAAGAAACCTACGCGAGCCACCACCAGCGTACTGCCGAACTTGATGATCGCCTTGATAATCTATCCAAAGCCCTCATCCGCTTCTCCCCAGTCAACAAAGCCTACCAGCTGGCACGGGTTCCAATCGCGACGGCGCGGATCTTGCGGCGCCTCAAGGATACGCCTCGCATCGACAATCGGCTCGTTGTCGTTGGCACAAATGCGCTGTTTGCCTACGAAGCCGCGACAGGCATCCAGTTTCCCAGCAGCCTGACGGCAACCGAGGATCTCGACCTCCTCTGGAACGCGCGACGGAAGTTGTCTCTGGTTCTCCCCGATGACAATTTGAGCGGAATCTTCGCCCTCCTGAAAAGCGTCGATAGTTCTTATAAGCGCATCTTGCCCTTTCGCGCCGAGAACCGTGACGGCTTCCTGGTCGATATCATTCGACCGCAGCTTGCCCATGAGCCGATAATGACGCCTCCCGTGCTGTCGAGCGACGCGGATGATCTTGAACCATCTGCCATCGAAGGCTTGCAATGGCTGGTCAATGCCCCGCGCCTGTCGGAGACCGCCATTGCCGAGGATGGCTTGCCCGTGCACATCGCGACCATCGATCCTCGCGCATACGCGCTTCACAAATTGTGGCTGTCCAAGCGCGCCATGCGAAATCCGACCAAGCGCATGCGTGACCGCGAGCAGGCTCACACCGTCGCCGATGTTGCCGTCAGATGGTTGAACTTAAGCTTCTCCGACAGTGCGCTCACGGCCCTGCCAGAGACGTTGATGGCTGGTGCCAATGAACTCCAATCCACGCTGACCAAGGAGCTGCAGCCATGAGCAACGATCCCGTCCTGATCGCCTATGGCGCAAAGCGCAGTGCTGACAAGTCGAAGACATTTTGGACGCGCATAGGCAGAGCCTTCCCGCACGAGACGGGTGCAGGCTTAAGCGTCATCCTCGATGTTCTGCCGCTCGACGGCCGGATCATTCTGTTAGAACCCGACGATCATGACGACCGCCGCATACTTGCGGAGGCCAAGCGGTTCGATGGCGCCGCCAAACCGGTCAAGCGTGAACGCACATGACCAACGACCTCGCTCTATCAGTCCCGTTCGCGAGTTGGCCACCCGCCATCGCATCGGCATCGCAAGAAGCCTGGCACGCGATCCTGCAATTCTTCGCCGCTGAAATTCGCAATCCCAATACGCGGCGGGCTTACATGCGCGCGGCGCGGGATTTCTTCGAATTCGCTGCCGGTCGCAGCGGCGGCAACAGCCTCGACAGCATCTCCTCGTTGCATATTTCCGCGTGGGTCGAAGCCATGAGCCGATCCGGTCTCTCGGCACCGACAATCAAGCAGCGCCTCGCCGCCATGCGTATGCTGTTCCAGTCGCTCGCACGCGAACGCATCGTCCATATCAACCCCGCCAGCGTGGTGCGCGGACCCAAGCATGTGGTCAAACGCGGTAAGACGCCCGTCCTCACCGCCGAAGAGGCGCGACAGCTTCTGGATTCCATCGACACTGACACCTTGATCGGTCTGCGCGACCGCGCTCTCATCGCCACCATGGTCTACAGCTTCGCCCGCATCGGTGCCGTCACCGCCTTGCGGATCGAGGATCTCTTCACGCAAGGCCGTCGACTATGGCTTCGCCTCCATGAAAAGGGCGGCAAGCGCCACGAAATCCCCTGCCATCACACCCTCGATGCGTATCTTGTTGCTTATCTCGAAGCGGCCGGACTTTCGGACACGCCCAAGGCGTTTGTCTTCCAGACGTTCGCCCGCGAAGGCGAGCGCAAGGCAGCCGCCCGCTTACTAACCGGAAGCCCCCTGCCCCAGGCCAACGCTTGGCAGATGCTTCAACGCCGCGCCGCAGCCGCCGGCCTCGATACAGCTGTGTGCAACCACACCTTCCGCGCGACTGGAATCACGACTTACCTTAAGAATGGCGGCACCTTGGAGCGCGCCGCCAACATGGCGAACCACTCCTCTACCCGCACGACGCAGCTCTACGATCGACGGCCCGATGACGTCACGCTCGATGAGGTCGAGAAGATTCAGATATGATTGGGTCACGCGCACGCGAATTTCCGCATCGACCAGCATACTTGGAGAAGACAGCGAATCAGGCGGCAGCGTGCGAGTTGATTATCGCGCGACAATCTCATTACGCTTGCCTTGCAGCGAATCGATCTCACGCTGTCGACAATTTGGAGGCTCATCAGTCCGTGCTCAATCACCGCGCCACATCGTCCATCGTGATGCTCGCTGCAGTGGAGTTTAGCGGGAGGCCTGCATGATCGTACGAACTGAAGCCGAACTCAGGCAGGCCATGCTGCTGGACAGCGAGAGCGAGCGCCTTGAATTTAAAGAAGCCAAGAACAACTACCACTTTGAGGAACTAGCTGATTACTGCTGCGCACTGGCGAATGAAGGCGGCGGCAGCATCATCCTCGGTGTCACCGACAAGCCGCCGCGCCGGATCGTCGGCACAAACGCCTTCGACGTGCCGGACCGAACCAAGATGGGACTTTTCGAGCGCCTGCGTTGGCGTGTCGAAGTGGCGGATTTAGTGACTTCAGAAGGCCGTGTTCTCTCCTTCATCGTGCCTGGCCGTCCCGCCGGTCGCCCACTCAACCACAAAGGCCGATATCTGATGCGAGCAGGCAGCAGCCTGCAGCCGATGTCTGTCGAGCAGATCAGCCACATCCTGTCCGAAGCCCAGATTGATTTTTCTGCCGATATCGTTCCCGGCGCCGATACATCGAGCTTCGACCCTGCCGCCGTCGAAGAGTTTCGGGTTCGCTGGCAGCGCAAGAGTGGGCGGGCCGATATTGCTCACTGGAGCGACGCTGAGCTTTTGGAAAACGCTGAGCTGACAGTAGACGAAGATCCAACGTATGCCGGCCTCATCTTGCTCGGCACCGAAAAGGCGCTCGCTCGCTACCTTGCTCAGGCTGAAGCAATCTTTGAGTACCGCAGCTCCGAGGGTAGCATACCCTACCAGCAGCGGCTCGAATTCAGGCGAGGGTTCTTCAGCTGGTTCGACGAAATTTGGAAGACGATCAATCTTCGCAACGATATTCAACAGTTTCGTGAAGGCCTATTCAAATACGATATTGCCACCTTCGATGAGGACAGCGTTCGTGAAGCGATCCTCAACGCCGTCTGTCATCGCGACTACCGGGATGGTGGCTCCATCTGGATCAGGCAGTTTCCGCGTCGACTAGACATCGAAAGCCCAGGCGGACTTCCGGAAGGCATCACAACAGAAACCATCCTTGTCCGGCAGAAGCCTCGTAACCGGCGCATTGCCGAGGCGCTCTCCAAGTGCGGTCTTGTTGAGCGTTCTGGACAAGGCATGGACCTGATGTTCAAGCACAGCATCCGGCAAGGCAAAGCCCTGCCCGACCTCGCAGGTTCGGATGCGCATCGTGTTGCGCTACTGCTTAAAGGTGATGTGGGTGACCCACGCTTCCTCCGCTTTCTAGAACAGATCGGCGACGAGCAATTGCGACGCTTCTCTACCGATGACTTCCTCGCCATCGATCGTATTCACCACGACGAACCGTTGAGCGACCGCCTCAAAGATCGCGTCAAGGGCTTGACCAATGCCGGCGTGGTCGAACGTTCGGGGCGCGGAAAGGTCATTCTATCGCGGAAGTTCTATGCATTCCTCGGCGAAAAAGGGGTGCACACTAGAAAAAAGGGGCTCGATCGGGAGACCGAAAAGGAGCTGCTGATCAAGCATATGGAGGCAGCCCGTGTAGAAGGCGCGCCGATGGGTGAGCTCCTTCAGGTACTGAAGGATCGTAGCCGCGGTCATGTGCAGCGGCTGATCAACGAGCTTCGCGATGTTGGCCGCGCCCACGTCGTCGGACCAACCCGAGCCGCACGTTGGTTTCTTGGCCCCGCCCCGGTAGATGGTGGTGCCGAGAGTTAATGCTGAGCTAATCCAACGCGAGCGCCATCAAGCTAAGACATTGATTAAAAGTAATAAATTTAACTCATAGAATTGAATGACAACTTTGATGCTGAGCCGATTCTAGGTCAATAGATGGCCGATTGGCGGCGAACATTGACCCTTTCGACGCGACGGCAGGAACAGGCAGCCGGTATCCTAGGTCTCGTGACTCTGGGTAGAACGAACGATGAAGCCATAACCCTTTAACGCATAGAACCACTTGATCGTCAGCAGCGCGACCTACCTGAAGAACGGCGGGACTCTTGGAGTGCTCCAACAATAGCTCCTCCACTCGAAACAACACTGGTTGATCGCCATAACGGCATGGCGCTATCGCGCTAAGTAGTTCTCATGCAGACTATTGGAAATCTGCAAAGGCGGGGCACCCTGCGCCGGTCAAACCATGACGCGCGGGACGAGCGAAACGGCGAACGCCTGACAAATGGGCGGCACGGCTTCCGTGTACGGCTTCATCGTAGTCGACGAAACACTGATCGAGTGCAGCCGTCGTTCTAGCTGCGAACCCTGTTTACAAGATAAGTCCCCCACCCCATTCTGAAATTGAACGCCATACAATTTGATCGAGATCAGTCATTGAACATCAAATTTTCGTAGTTATTCAGCGTTGGCAAAACACCTTCCCTGAACGTAGTGGTACTCGGAGCCATCACCAACCCAATTGTTTGACTTTCAACCAGCTTGACTTCGGAGTTAGGTAGCGATGACGACGGCTAAACGCTACCTCAACGGCATCGTTGAAATGTTGGGACGACCCAGGATTGCGTGTCGCGTCTACGCACTAACCGCAACGGGTGCTCGCCTGGAGTTGGCTGCTCAGGCCCATCTGCTCCGGACAGTCGGACTCCAAATTGCGGATGGCCATAGCGTCATCCCATGTGACGTGACGGAAGCCGACAGGTCCAGGGCTGCCGTCGTCTTCAAACAGCTTGATGGGGTGCAGGCCGCAGCCGCTAAGAGAGCCATAAGAAAAGCGCTGGATGCTTGGTAAAATTTCGAGAGAAGCCGAGATGGCCCACCAACACAGATTCACCGACAATTGCGCACGCACCAAAGGCGCAGGCAGTTCCATGAACTGCGCGATTGATTTCACACCCGCCTGTTCCAGCTTGGCAGCCGACGCGTGTAGCGCGTCAATCTGGATGAGGCGGCGCGTCAATCAAGATGAGACGAGGCGGCCGAGCGGGATGATGATTGACGCTGGCCACGCAAGTGGCAAGCGTTTTGATTGACGGGGCGCGTCAATCAAGT
>Ga0247841_10001719_pt1 | contig 46850 bp, 73 predicted proteins | sample LaCruzMarch2015__2_FD_192410 | JGI IMG/M metagenome (GOLD analysis project Ga0247841, IMG submission 192410) | Freshwater microbial communities from meromictic Lake La Cruz, Castile-La Mancha, Spain - LaCruzMarch2015_18m | ecosystem: Environmental > Aquatic > Freshwater > Lake | place: Spain... | reverse complement strand
CCAGACGTACCACTACTACCCGATGTCCCACTAGTCCCGTCCGTTTCACCCGATGTCCCACTTGAACCTTTAAAATCACCATCAACACCACTACTTCCCGATGTTCCGGTTAAACCACTTGTTCCACCTGTACTACTCGTCCCACTCGTACCATAAGTCTCACCTGATGTCCCACTGGTCCCACCTGTCCCACTCGTACCATACGTATTTCCTGATGTCCCACTTGTTCCATTGGTTCCTGATGTTCCAGATTTACCCGAACTTCCAGAACTTCCAGATTTTCCAGATGTTCCACTAGTTCCTGATGTGCCTGATGTCCCAGAACTTCCAGACGTGCCAGATTTTCCTGAACTTCCAGAACTTCCCGATGTTCCTGATGTTCCTGATGTTCCTGATGTTCCTGATGTTCCTGATGTTCCTGATGTTCCTGAAACTGATATGCCCGATGTTCCAGAACTACCACCAGTTCCACTCGACCCACCACCCGATGTACCAGATGTTCCATAACTACCTGATAACCCACTAGTTCCACTTGTACCCTTTCCACCAGACGTTCCACTTGTTCCCGAACTCCCATCAATTCCACTAGTTCCTGATGTTCCACTAGTACCCAATGTACTTCCAGACGCAACATACCATATCACACCACTCGAGTCCATTTCCCATAAACCATTGATGTCTTGACCCAAATAAATGTAACCTATATCAGGTGCTGAAATTGTATTCGGATCTATTAATTGAATTTTCTGAAAACTCATCTAGAATTAAAAGATTTTTATTTTATATATAAAAAATCAAAAGGGAATATCATCTTGTAAATGAAATATAATATCTTTTACCATCAATTAAACCATTTGGAATCGCACCTGTACTTAGACAATCCAAACCATTTATAATAAATTTTATAATTTCAGGTACACCATCATATACAGGTACAGGAACAACATTTACAATAGAATATATACCAGAATTACTAAAATCTTCAACATTTTCTATTTTTATAGTACCAGTAGTCCATCCACTCAACCATCTTTGTAAATTTATATTATCAATATCATTAACACCCAATACTATTTGATTTAAAAAATCCAATTGGCTAGTTCCAACCCCATCTTCACCATAAAACAAACCAACACAACCATCACACCAAGATGTAGTTCCAGTAAAAATCCACACTCTTGTCGCTGCACCATACCCACCATACCCACTAGTTCCACTAGTTCCTTTGAAATTGCCATCCACACCACTACTTCCACTAGTACCATTTCCAGAAGTTCCACTACTACCATTTTCACCAGAACTTCCACTACTACCATTTTCACCAGAACTTCCACTACTACCATTTTCACCAGAACTTCCACTACTACCATTTTCACCAGAACTTCCACTACTACCATTTTCACCAGAACTACCACTAGTTCCAGAACTTCCACTACTACCAGAACTACCACTAGTTCCAGAACTTCCAGAAGTTCCACTACTACCATCATTACCAGACGATCCACTTGTACCATATGTTTCTCCCGATGTTCCACTAGAACCACTAGTTCCACTAGTCCCATCGGTTTCACCAGACGTTCCACTACTTCCTTCTGCAGATGTTCCACTAGTACCATATGTTTCTCCCGATGTTCCACTGGATCCACTTGTTCCACCCCCAGAAGTTCCAGATGATCCGGTAGTTGTACCACTCGTGCCACTTGTGCCATTTGTACCACTCGTACCATAAGTATTCCCTGAAGTTCCACTAGTTCCAAAAGTTCCAGATTTACCAGAACTTCCAGATTTACCCGATGTACCAGATGTTGCGGATGTACCAGCTGTACCGGATGTTCCAGAAGTACCCGATGTTCCGGATTTACCAGAACTTCCAGAACTCCCGGATTTTCCAGATGACCCAGATGATCCGGAAGTACCAGAACTTCCCGATGATCCAGAAGTACCAGAACTTCCACTCGTTCCACTCGATCCATTAATACCACTCGTCCCACTACTCCCATTTTTTCCAGATGTACCAGATGTTGCATTTTTACCAGATGTTCCAGAACTTCCAACAGTTCCACTAGTTCCAGAACTTCCATCAATTCCACTAGTTCCTGATGTTCCACTCGTTCCAAGTGTACTACCACTACCTACATACCAAATCGTACCATTTGAATCCATTTCCCACAAACCATTGGTATCTTGTCCCAAATAAATATAACCAGTATCCGGTGCCGAAATTGTATTCGGGTCTATTAATTGAATCTTTTGAAATGACATAAAAAAAGTTGGTTTTTATTTATATATAAAAAACCAACTTTCAAAAATTGTATTAAATTAAATTTAATCAGCCTTTGTGAAAAAAACTTTTCCATCTTTTTTTAATGTTTCTGTAAAATCTTCAACCATATAATTTGGAAACCAATAAACTTCTGAATCATCATCACCATCTGTCAAATAACCACCATCACCAATGTAATATCCATCAGTAATTCCCGGTGCATTTGTCAATCCAAAACCAGCATCACCCATATCATCGTGATATAAATATTTAGATTCAGAATTTCCTTGAACATCTTCAAAATATTCATCAAAATTATTTACATTTAAATTATCAGATTCTTCACTTTCTTTTTTACCATCTTCATTTAAATGAACCATTAAACCATTTGATAATTTTTCAATATCCAAATATCTATAATGTTCAACATCACCGTGATATTCTTTTTCACGATCTATGTATCCAAATTCTTCATTTATAAATTCGTTAAATCTTTTTAAAGTATTCATATTTTTTGACCTTGTTTTTGTTTATATATTAAATAATAAAATCCAATTTTTTTTTAAACAATTAATCAAAAAAATTTTATATAATAAAAATTAATTTTTCAAACATGAAGAAATTACTTTCAATAACTCCCCATCTTTCCACAGGAGGTGCACCTCAAGTGTTAGTAAAAAGAGTTGAATTACTTAAAGATGAACTAGATATTTATGTTGTTGAATGGAATAATCAATCCAATGATTTTGTCATTCAAAAAAATAGATTAAAAAAACTACTCAAACCCGATCATTTTTTTACATTAGGAGAAGATAAATCAGAAGTATTAAGAATAATTGAAAAAGTTCAACCAGATTTTTTGCACTTTGAAGAAATGCCAGAATTTTTTGTGGATTTTGATTTAGCAACAAAAATATATCTTCCAGATAGAAAATATAAAATATTTGAAACTACACATTCATCTGATTATAATGTAGATGATAAAACATTTTTTCCTGATAAATTTTTATTTGTTTCACAATATAACAGTTTCAAATTTTCAAAATTTAGAATACCATCCGAGGTTATAGAATATCCAGTGGAAAAAAGAAAAATAGATTCACAAAGAAAATTAGAATTAATGCAAAAACTTGGATTAGATCCAAAATACAAACATGTTTTAAATGTTGGTTTATTTACGAGAAGAAAAAACCAAGGATATGCTTTTGAGATTGCAAGACAAATGGAAAATCTTCCAGTTAAATTTCATTTCATTGGAAATCAGGCTGATAATTTCAAATATTATTGGGAACCACTTTTAAAAAATATTCCAAAAAATGTTAAATTATGGGGTGAAAGAGATAATACTTTTGATTTTTATGATGCTTGTGATTTATTTTTATTTACATCAAGGGGTTTTCGTTTTGATAAAGAATTAAACCCACTGGTTATTAAAGAAGCTTTGGAACATCAAATTCCACAATTTTTATTTCCACTTGATGTTTACAACAGAAAATATGATATTGAATCTGACACCATAAATTATCTTTTTGGTGATATCGATGTTGATTCTAATTTAGTTAAAAATTTTTTATTTCCAAGTAATTATTTCGATTTAAGAAAAATTGGAACACAAGAAAATTCAATACATAGACCAAAAATTCGTGCGGTTCATTTATTACTTGAAGAAGATGATAGAAGAGGTGAATCCATACAACAAATGGAAAAATTAAAAGATTATGGTATTGATTATGTTCAACATATAAATAAAAGATTCACCGAAACCCCACCAAAAGAATTTTGTGAAAGACCTTGGGATGTTGGTAGATTAGGATCATATTCTTTAAGGGGACCACATTATGGAAACTACACATCATTTCGTAAAGCAATATTAACCGAATTTAGTCAGGATGTTGATTTTTTGATGATAATGGAATCCGATTGTAAATTAACAATTCCAATAGAAGAATTTGTAAATAAAGTTTATGAATCTTGTGATTATATAAATAAATATGGAATTTATTACATGTCTTTTGGAGATGATAAAAATTTAAGAACTGGTGAAATGGTTTCTGATATTATTAGTAAATTTCCGGAGGTGGAATGGATGTATGAAACAAATAAAATAATTGGAATACAATGTATAATGTTTCCAAAATTTGCACGTGATTATGTTCAAAAATCTTACGAAACTTGTTTATGGGATGTTAGTGATTTATATTTTAATAATGTTTTTAAATATAAAAAGAAAGGAATTGCTCCATGTTTAACGAATCAAATAGAAGGTATATCAACAATTCAAGGTGAAAATATAACACATTTTCTTTTAAAAAATGAAAAGAATCTTTTAAATGATAAAAACCCCAATGATATTCTTGTCGAATTCAATAAAGATGATCAAAATTTTCATTTTGTTTTAAGTGATTTTTATCCAAATGAAATCAATGATATTAAAATAGTAGTTAAATCAAAGGATAATGATAATATTTATTCAGTAACAACAACTTTATCACCACATAATTCAATTTGGATTAAAATTTATGAATATGATAAATATTATTATTTCGATTTTGATTTCTATTATGAGGGTAAAAAACAAATAAATAGTTCCAGTGGTAATTTCTTATTTTCCAAACATATTAAAATGAAAGATGAAGAAATAAGAGAAATTGAAAAAACTGAAATAAAAAATGTTGAATATCAAGAAATAATAATTGAAGAGAAATATATTTGTACGGAAAATGAATTTGATGTATCTTTTGATGAAAATGAAAATAAAATATGGATTAAATATACTGGTAAAAAAACAAAATTGGATGTAAATGTTACCGACATTGATAGTAATTTTCCTATTCATTCCTTAGTCGATACTATATTTGAAAATTCTTATTCACGTTGGATTATGACAGAAAGAAATATATATAAAATTTATTCACAATTTAATGGTTTCAATCTTTTTTTTATAGACTCCGATACAAAAAAAATACTTTTTAAAAAATCAATAAAATTGAGAAATAATAAACCTTTATGTAATATAAATTTTTATAGTGATATTCCTTATGTTGAATATGATAATTATTATCACGTCTTTTTTGATAATGATTTTCAAAAATTGAATATAACAAATAAAGATAAATGGATTATTGATTTGGGTTCGGGAACTGGAACTTTTATTGGATATGCTTATCAGATGGGGGCACAAAATATTATTGGTATCGAATCTAACGAAATTTGTTCAAAAATCAGTTCAAAAACATTTTCAGATTATAAAAATGTTAAATTATTAAATAAAGCGATATATAAAAATTCAAATGAAAATGTAACATTATTTAGTTATTTCGGAAATGAATCGGATAATTTAACATTCAATGGTTCGATAGTTGATTATTCAAATTCAAATAAAAAAACAAATGTTAGTACTATTTCATTAATTGATTTAATGAAAACTTATAATATAGATAAAATAGATGTTTTAAAATGTGATATTGAAGGTTATGAATGGGAATTATTTGATAATTTATCTGATGACATTTTTGAAAAAATAAATAGAATTCATTTAGATTTCCATAATAATTTCAATGGTGAATCTAGAAAAATAATAGACAGATTTTCTAAACTAGGATTTAAATACACTACGGAAAATTCCATTGACAGTTCAATGGCAACTGTATTATTTTTTAAAAATAATACAGAAAATATCATTTCTATAAATAAAGAAGATGAATTATTTGTTATTTTAACTTACCCAAATACAACAATAAAAGAAAATATCACTAAAAAATGTATCGAAAATTTAAAAAATGATGGACGAAAAATACTATTAGCTTCTCATTATCCAGTTTCTAATGAACTTCAATCAATGGTCGATTATTATTTATTCGATAAATATAATCCACTTATAGAACACACATTATATAAATATTATTGGTCAGATATGGGAAATGTGAAAGTTGATTTAAATTTAGATAAACTGCCAAATTATAACAATTTAAACCAATCACTAACTGTTTTAAATAATCTAGAAAATTCTATTAGATTTGCAAATCAAATTGGATATAAAAGAATAATAAATATATCTTATGATTTTATCTTAAATCAAGATAATATTAATACCATTAATAATATTTGCAATAGAATAAACAACGAAGGAACACATGGATATTTTATGAAATATGGTGAGAGTGATATGTCTTTATTAAAATCGGTTTTCTTTGTTGTAGATACTGATTTTTATATTAATAATTTTGAAAACATCAGAACACCAGAAAAATATAATAACGAATGTACTAAAATAGGTGCTCATAATTTTTTAGAAAATTATTATATGAATAAATTAAAAAATGTTCAACATTTATTAACAATTGATGAAACTGATGAAGATAAATTATTTAATAATGAAAATATAAATATTTTTTCTGGTGTTGAATATTTAAATATAATACCAGTTAAAAATCAACCAGATTCATTTGTAATATGGTTTAACTCATCAAATAAAAATGATGATAGAAGAATTAATTTTAAATTTATTAAAAATGGAAATGTTGAAACAACAACTATACACACCGTAAAGTCAAAATCTTATTATTATAAAAAATTCAATTTAGAAAATGATGATTCTTATAATATAATTGTTGATTTTTTAGATTTCGAAGGTAAAAAAATAAACTGTACATATTCTTTTTATATCAATAAAAACAATATTAATGAAATATCAGAAAACGGATTATTTACAGAAAAGTAATTAAAAATTATGAAAAATAATACACAAAAAATAATGTTTTATGAATGAAGATAGCTTTAATGAATTTAGGATTAATAGAAATTCCACCGAAAAGTTGGGGTGCAATTGAAAAAGTTATTTGGAACTACAAAATACAATTAGAAAAACTTGGACATCAAGTTGATATTGTTTATCCAAATGAAATAATGGAAAATGGAAAACAGAAATATGATATTGTTCATTTTCATGCAGCGAATCAATGTTTAGAATCTTATATGGATTTTCAAACACCGTATGTTTTTTCATTACACGATCATCACGTTGTTAGATATGGAAAATTATCAACAACCTATTCAAGTAATTTAATGGCGATGAAAAAATCAGTAGCATCATTTACCCACGCTGAATTTCTAATTGATTATTTTGATACAACAGATAAATTGTATTATTTATCACATGGTGTTGATACTGAATTATATAAAGATTTTGGAAATCAAAGGACAGAACACAAATTACTTTGTGTTGCAAATAATGGATATGCAAACGATCAAACATATGATAGAAAAGGTTTTAGATATTCTATTGAAGCTGCAAAATCATTAAATTTACCAATCACAATAGTTGGTCCAAAAAATAATAAAGCGAATTTTTTTAGAGTTAATCCAGATTTATTGGAATATTCAAAATTAAATATAATTGAAGATCCATCTGAAATAGAATTGATTAAAATTTTTAATGAACATACAATATTTTTACATCCATCAGAATTAGAAGCTGGTCATCCAAATTTAACATTATTAGAAGCAATGTCTTGTGGATTGCCAATAGTTGGTACTTATAATGGCAAAACACCATTAGAAGGATTATTAAAAGTAAATAGAAATAGTATTGACGTTGCAGATAAAATTAAAAAAATAATAAATGATTACGATAATTGGAGATATAACGCTCGTCAATGTGCTTTAAAATATGATTGGTCAATTATTGTTAAACAATTAGAAGATTATTATACTTTTACCGTATCTGTTCGAAATAATTTCACACGGGAAGATATGAAAAAACACGTAATAAATGCATATGAAAGTGGTGTAATAAATTATAAAAAACACAAAGAACCAAAAATAAATTACAATATACATTTTAATGATGGTGCATTTTTTGAAATTTTATGTCAAACAAATAAAAAAGTTAATGTTGATTTTATTGACAAAGAAACTAATAATATACTTTATCACACAACACTAAATTCAAATATGTTCGCTAGACCAAATCATAAATTTTTTAAAAATTGGAGAATAAAGGTGACCGGAGATGATAATAGAATTTTCGATTTTGATTTAAAAAATAAAAATGTATTAATTCAATTTGATAGTAAATCAATTGGTGATTCATTAGCATGGATACCATATGCTGAAGAATTTAGGAAAAAACATGATTGCAAAATGTATTGTTCCACTTTTCAAAATGAATTATATGAAAAAGAATATCCAGATGTAATTTTTATTAATCCCGGTACACCAATAAATGATTTATATGCAACTTATAAAATTGGTTGGTTTTCCGGTGATGGTGTTCCTTGGGGTGGTAGTAGAGATGTACAACCAAATGATTATAGATTAATACCATTACAACAAACAATTACAGATATAATTGGTTTACCATATAAAGAAATTAGACCGAAAGTTACAATACCAAAAATGGAAAGACCCATTAAAGAAAAATATGTTGTTATAGCTGAATATTCAACAGCAAACGCTAAACATTGGCATTATAAAAATGGATGGCAGACAATTGTTGATTATTTAAATAATAAAGGGTATAAAGTTATGGTAATAAGCAAACAAGGGACCCAATTAAAAAAAGTAGTCAATCAAACCGGAGATCAATCTTTGGAACGTAGAATAAATCAAATAAATCATAGTGAATTTATGATTTCAATTGGTTCTGGTTTATCTTGGTTAGCTTGGGCAACAGGTAAAAAAGTTGTGATGATATCCGGATTTTCAAAACCAATATGTGAATTTCAAGAAAATTGTATTAGAGTTATAAATGAAAATGTTTGTAACGGTTGTTTCAATGATGAAAAATATGAATTTAATCGTGGTGATTGGGATTGGTGTCCAGCACACAAAGGTACACCAAGACAATATGAGTGTTCAAAAACTATCACACCACAAATGGTTATTTCAAAAATAGAGGACAATAATTTAATTTAATATGAGTTATAAAGGACATAAGGGTGGGATGGGTTGGCCGGGTGGTGTAAATTTTCCACAATGGGCAATTGACATCATTCAATTTAGAAACAAAAAATTAAATGATGATTATATCAAAAGTAATTATAAATTTGATGATGTCGAAAAAGAATGCTCTTTTTGAATTCACAAATTTTATAACTTTATATTATAAAAAAATTTAATTTGGTAGATAATATATTAGTCGGGATATCGTTATTTGACAATTAGTGGATATTTAGTTATCTACTATTTAATCCCACCATCCTCTCAAATCAGAACCATTGTATTTTTCATCCCAATCATCACCAATCTTGAAATCATAATTACCTTTGATAATTGACCAAAGTTCATCCCATTGTTGTTTCTGAATTTCATCGGAACGTTTATATATTTTGTCACAATTTTCTTTCTCTTCTGGTGTTCTTTTGTCTGGTTTACTAGAAAAAATGGCATCAGATAATACAATTTCAATTCCCAATTCTTTTTCAGATTGATCAATAAAATCTTCATTGATTGTGTGATCTAACAATTCAATTACTCTTTTTATTGATTTTACCTTTTTATCTCTTGATAATTCAATTTCATATCCATATTTTTCCAAATAATCAGCGGTTAATTCTAAACTTCTTTTAAAGAGTTCTAAATTGTAACTACTATCCCAAGGATGAAATTTATACAATTCTTTTCTAAAACGAAAAATATTTTTAAAAAAACGAAAAATATCATATCTTAAAAAATGATACGTTTTATACCACCAAGTATTATGTCTGGCTAATACTTTTAATGAATCAAAAAAACTATCTGCAAATTTTATTTCCATATTTATTCTTCTTTATATTTTTCCCATTTTCTAGAATTGTTTTTAGAACAATCTTCACATAGGGTTGTTATCCATCCTTTTGTTTGTCCAATATTTTTAGTCGATCCACAATCCTCACAAATATTATAAGACATATGTTCAGCTAACCAAACCATTCCATCAATTGTTTCATCACCTCCATCATAGTAAAAACGGAGACTACCGAATTTCTCTTTCACTTGTGTAGCAATAACTTGTGGAATTGTATCATATTCTTCTTTTTCTAGTTTATCTTCTATTTTCTGAATATATTTATAATTAAATATTTTTTCTTTCAAAAATGATTTATATTTTAATTTGTTATTTATTTTCCACAATAATTCAACAAAAAATCTTGCACATTTATTTTTAATTCTTTTTCTTTTTGAATTGTTATCAATATACGATTGAATAGAATCACAAAGATTATCAATCAACCAATACCAACCATTTCCAGTTTCTAAACCCCATACCATGCATGTAGTTCTCATATCAGCGTGTCTATCTCTAAAAATTTTAGGATATTTTTCTACCAATTTATCATCTAATTCGTCTTTCATAATTTATCTTTAATTTTTAATGAATTACCACTACACTAAAGATGTAGTGGTTTCTGGGTTTTTTAACCCATCTGAAAATATCCAAATAATAATTATCTTCAATAATTTTTTTCAATTCATTCATTCTAAACAACTTAACTTTTTATTCTTATCATAAACTCCGAACGTGAAAGATCATGATATATACTATAATAATATTTCAAGTTCTTATTATATAATAAAAACATTAAATTGTTTAGGGAATAAAATTATAATCTATGATTTTTATTTGTTTTGGATAAAATGCAATATAACTTTCAGATCCTCTATCTTCAATATTATTTCTATATATTATACCATCATAACCATATTTTTCGTATAATAATTTTCTTAAATTTTCAAAAGTTGCATCTGTTGAATATACTTGACAGAAATCATATTTTTCTCTTTTATTTATAATTCTATCCTTATATAATTCCGTACTTACTTTTGATAAATTATTATGAAATCTATAATCTCTTCCAATATATAATGGATTATTTAAATATATCTTTAATTTCAAAATATGTGGATTTATTTTATAATCAAAAGATTTCATTCTATCCATCGCTGCTTTTAATGTTCCTGCGTGAAAACCCAAACCATTAATTTCTGGTTTTTCCCAAGTGTAATTTGTTGAATGATATAAAATTACACCATTATCTAATTTTTCAAATATTTGAAATTCGGTTATCATTTAATTATATATAATTTTCTAAAAATAATATTATATTATGGTCAAGAAAAAAGAAAAACAAATATGTATGAAGTGTTTAAATGACTTTTCTGGTAAAGATGTATATTGGGTTTTAAAGAAAGATCATTTGGTATTACATTGTATGAACTGTATCAAGTTGTACGGAATAAAAGAATATAAACCATATTAATATATACTATTCTATGAAACATTTAATGATTTATGAAAATTTCGGTAAACAATTAGCTTATCATATTACCCGAAGAAAAAATTTAAAATCCATTCTCAAAAAAGGATTAATACCAAATATTCCAGAAGATTATGTTGGTTCGGAATTAAAGGGTGTATTTTTATTTAAAACGAAAAGTGACACTGAAAACGCATTACATAATTGGTTGGGTGAAAGAATAGAGGAATGGGAAGAAGAAAATGATACTGAATATGATGAAGTTTGTTTAACTGTTGATATTTCCGGTTTGGAACTCATAGATTCAGTGGAATATGAATGGACTTGTACAACAACAATAGAACCAAATAGAATAATTTCAGTTGATGAATGTATGACAGATTTTTTTAATTCATAATTTATTAACCAATTCAACCAAAATATCCGCATGGCAGGGTTTTGGCTTACACCAACATGATAATACTTTATCTTTTAGTTCTGGTAGGTCTTTTAATAACTGTGGTTGAGTTAAAATCCATTCTCTATATCTTTCTATGGCTTCCTTTCTAGTATCAACTACAAACTCTGCCTTGGTGTTTCTATCCTTAATGTGGGTAAACAGGTTGCCCCATTTTGATGGTCTACCCACGTAAACATCATATTTATCTTTTTTACAGTGTACTACTTTTGTTGACATTATATTTATATATTTATAATTAATCATAGTTTCAAATATTTACATTCAAATAAATATTATTTTAACAATTTAATTAAATCTTCCATAAGAATCGTCATCAATTTCTTACCATTTATTTCAACATCTGGAATATTTCTTATCATTGAAAATTTATCATTTCCATCAATAATTAATTTTTCAATATGTTCTTTCATCATTTCATTATTTTCATAATGTTTTTTTAATGCATCAGTAAAATCCTTTAAATTAACACCAACTTTATTATTATATTTAATAGTTTGTAATTCTGAAAATTCTTGTTTTTCTATTATGACATACCACAATTTTTGTTTAGATATTTTTATTTTTTCTAAAAAATTAAGAGAACTAGAAGCCTTTATATTTTTTGGCATCTTTGCCACTTTTCCATAAAAATGAACATTGTTATCATTTTGTAAATCTGTTATCATAATTTATATTTAATTTTTGATATATATTGAAAATTAATAGTCACATTTATAAAAATATAGAACCATCACAATTTATATATAATGTAAATTGGTTATAAAAAAATCTAAATTATATGGCAACTAATAATAATCAAACACAAAAACAATATAGAATTGTACTAAGTAATAACGAATCATCAGGTTCCGAAGAATCTAATATAAATTTCAAAAGATTAGAACTTAAACCGGCAAATATATCAAGTCAAAGAATATATTTATATGAAGTTATTTTAAAATCTATATTTATAACTGCAAGTAATAATGATATATGTACAGGTACTACAATTAATTTTGTTGCCTATCAATCAGGTTTCGTAAATCCAACATATACTTGGTACGTTAATACGACACAAGTTGGTACTAACAGTCGTTATTATAGTAATAGTAATTTAAGTAATAATGATGAAGTAACCTGTGTTTGTGATGAAACACCAACTGGTGGTGAACCAAAAACATCCAATACTATAATTATTACAGTTAGACAAAAAACAACACCAACTATTGTTATATCCGGTTCAACATATATTTGTTCTGGAAATACTGTTAGTTTATATGCAAATTATACATATGGTGGACAAAATCCAATTTTTCAATGGTATTTAAATAATTCAATTATTAATGGTGCCGTATTTTCATCATATAAATACAAACCAAATGATAATGATGTTGTGAAATGTTACTTGGGATCAAACGAATCTTGTATTACAACGTCTGGTGTCACTAGTTCCGAATTAACAATTAATGTTATAGAAAAATTACCAGTAAGTGTAACAATTTCAGCCATACCTTCCGGTACAACCTGTTCTGGTGTGACTGTAACATACAATGCAATTGGGGTGAATTCTGGAACAACAACATCTTTTAGATGGTATGTTAACAATATTTATACTGGTGATAGTACAAATCAATATTCATATATACCAAATAATAATGATACAATTTATTGTATCATGTCTAGTAATGTACAATGTTCTATCGGAAACCCAGCGACTAGTAATACTATAATTCAATATGTTACTGAAAATTTAACACCATCTATAACCATATATAAAGTTGAAAGTACAGTTTGTAGTGGTTCAACTGTACATTTATATTCAGCAGCTAGTAATACTGGATCACATCCAACATTTCAATGGTATAAAAATGTAGGTGGGATAGGAACATTTTCACCCATTATAGGACAAACAGGAACTACTTATTCTTATATTCCTGTTAATAATAACGATAATATTAAATGTATTATGACATCTTCATATCAATGTTTAACACAACCCACAGCAACGAGTAATATTATAATTATACCAATTACACAATATTTTAATCAAAGTTTAACCATATATGCTAGTCCTACTGGTGTTACTTGTTCCGGAACAACTATAACATATACAGCAAGTGGAGTGACAACTGGAACAACAACATATTCTTGGTATATAAATGATCAATATATAACAATTGGTAACACATACTCTTATAAACCTTTAAATGGTGACATAATACAATGTATTATGAACAGTAATTGGATTTGTGTCCGTCCAAATCCAGTATATAGTAATATAATAAATCAACAAGTGTTTGATTATGTAACACCATATGCTGTTATAAATAGTATTCCAGATCATAATACCAGTAATGAAATAAATTTATATCAATCTTCAAATCATCAAGTGTATTTATATCTCACCGATTTGGAAGGTGTTTGCGATAATCCGAAATATGTGTGGAAAGTAAATGATTCAATTGTAGGTACTAATAGTAGTACTTATACATATTACGCTAATGATAAAGATGAAATTAAATGTATTATTTCAAGTGACTGTAACTGTCCAACAATTACAGGTTATACAACTGAAACATTAACAGTTAAATTTATACCAGATGTGGATTATTGGGTAAATATATCTGGTGTTACAACTCTTTGTAGTGGTGAAACATCATCTTTATTTGCATATTCATCTGGATACACAACACCAATTTATAATTGGTTTATATCTGGTGTAACTAATAGTATATATACTGGTTATCATCTTCAATATTCAAATTTTGTACATGGTGATCGAGTTTATTGTGAATGTGATAATATAATACCAGTAGCTAAGAGAACATCAAATAGTTTGGAGATACATATTAATTCAATTGTATTTACTGTTGATATTGGTGTAGAACCGAGTGATACGGTTTGTTCACTAACACCCATAACATTCACCGCATATCCAATGAGAAATAATATGTTGATAGATCCATTTAAATGTAACTATGAATGGTGGTATATTGATAATGGTGGAACACATCACAAAGATGTTGTTGATTTCGAATATCAACACTCTACTATTTATGAAGTGGATGGTTTTGTACAATATGTTAAAGCTTTTTTGATACCACAATGGGATTGTTTATTAAATTCTGGTGCAACTTCAACTGGGATTACAATGCACGTTACACAAAATCTAGAACCATCCGTAACTATATCTTCTAATAGAGAAAATAATACTATTTGTTGGTGTGACACTGGAATAACGTTTACTGCAGAAGGCATAAATAGTGGAAATACACCAATTTTCACGTGGTATGTCGGTACGTGGGAAGCCTATACCGGAATTGGATATGGACAAATATTAACACCTGAAATATGTTTTCAAAATGGTGATATAATAAGATGTTCTATGTGGTCTAGTTTACCTTGTGTTATTCCAAATCCATCTTATTCAGAACCAATAATTTTAAATGTTATTGAAAATAAGAATTTAACAGTTTTTATAGTATCAGAACCAGACTCATATGGTGGTACATGCACAATTTGTGCCGGTACAAATGTGAGATTTTATGCATATTATAATACAGGACTCAATGATGTTACTTTTGATTGGTATTTAAATGGTAGTATTGTTGGTCATAATAATTCATATGATGGTGGAAATTCACTTCAAGATGGTGATATTATTTATTGTGAAATTTTTTGTAATGATCCTTGTGTTTTTCCATCATCAGCTAATACTGATACTATAACTATGGATGTATTACCAAATTATATATCTGATGTATTTATATATTCAGATTGTGGACATGTTAGTGGTGGTGATTCTTATGTAAACGTATGTCCATATACTGGTATATCTTTTTTTGTTGATACCGACCCAATGCATATAATAAATAGTGGTAATACACCTTATTTCATTTGGTATTTAGATGGATTATCAGTACATGAAGGTTATAGTGATAATGGTGGACTATCTTATTATTATTATAACAATGGAGAAGAACAAAAAACTAGTATTCTTTATTGTACTATGATACCAGATTTATCCTGCTGTTCATCGTCAAATTCCAACAATTATACCATATATGCACATCAATATCAACCACAATATTCATTAATTGAATTTCATGGCACACCACCCACAGAAATATATCCAGAATCGATAAATAATATACCAGTATGGGGTTATAATGAATGGTACGATAAATTTGAGTTTGTTCAATATAATTCTGTAATTTACATGTGTAAAGAAGATAATTTAGTACCAGCCCATTATCCAGATCAATATCCTGAATATTGGCAAAACAACACATATTACTTTGATATATGTGGTTCTAGTTACACCTTAACAGCCGCATATTATACTTCACCAGAAGGTTTTTCGGATATTGTTCATTTAATATGGCAAATAAAATATTCTGGTGATACATCTTATACTAATTTTGAGGTGGGCACGTTTGGTGAAGGTTCAGCTGTTGCTGATTACGATAATAAACCAAATAATACAATGTTCAGACTTTATTGGTATGTTAATCAATCAGAATTTTGTACTGGTTCAACACACTGTATTCTAACACATTCTGGTTATACAAGTGAATATTTAATTCATGTAACACCATCAGTAACACCTAGGATAGAAATAATTGGACCAAATGGAGAAGAATCACCAATCTTAATATGTAATAATACTGGAGTACATTTAGAAACATTACGATGGAATACAGGTCCAAATCCAACATATCAATGGATGAGTACAAGAACTGGAAATTGGTTAAATGAACCAGACGCGACTGAAAATAATTTTACAACCGGACTATTATCACAACCAACACAATATAAAATAAGAATGACAAGTAACAACCCCTGTCAAACTACAGGTGTTACATATTCAGATGTTTTTTATGTAAGTACAAATACCATATTTTATCTAGTTCCACATATTGAAGATGAGGGTAATACAATGACAATTTGTTTAAATGACAATTGGTGGAGACATAATATATGGAGTACATTTAATGGTGTAGAAATAACAACAGGTGAACAAATATGGTATCAAATTCAAAGAAAAAAAATAAATGGTAATTGGGAAATTGTAGAAAATAGACAAGGTTATAGAATACAATATGAAGCATATAATATAGAAGATGGTGAACAATGGTGTGTACATTCATATACAGCAAGACCTTGTTTCGTAAATAATGGAATAAGTGGAATAGTAACATTTGATGTACAAAATTTGGGTAATCCATCTTTAACGGTAGAAATATATAATAGTGACGGTGAAAGACTTTATGGTAATATATATGTTGAAAGTGATGATACACTAATATTCATATTAATAAATGGATCATCTTACGAATTTCCATATGAAATTCTTGTTAATGGATGGACTTTAACTATTAGTACAATTTTTCCCAATTCGACAAGAACACATTATATAACTGGTGGTTTTTATGGATGGGGTGAACAGAGTCATGTTACAATTAATTTTGATACGAGTGCTTATTGTTTCTCACAACCATCTTATAACTTTACCTATCAAATAAATTTAATAGACTCTTATTCATTATCTATGAATGGACCCGAATTATCATGTTTATGTGGTTATGGATTATATACAGCTGAATTTAAAATAAATGAACAAGTATATCAAGGTACAGATGTCACCTTTAATTGGAAATTTGAATTTTTTGATATTTTTGCTGGTATTTACACTGTAATTTCAAATCCATACTATTCTAGTGAATATTATGTCCATTATAATGATTTTGATAATCATGTATGTAATACATCTATTCCAACAACAGTTCATGTGACAACATTTGTTAATTATCAAGGAAATGTCATATGGAGTAGTAATAGTATATCAACAATTTTAATTCCAGATACTACTATAAATTTAACACTTTGTGCAAATCCAAAAATCGGAAAACTACATAACGAATCTGGAATAACATTTTCATTTTCAGAATCATGGATTCCCGGTGGATATACACCAAAATATCATTTCAAAGTCGTTAGACAAAATACTAATATTCTTGTATATGAATATTCAGGAACAACAGCATCTACAACAGTATTACCAAGTTCATTTGATGTTGACGATCCAAATGATAAATGTTGGAAAGATGACATTGTTACTGATTATTTTTATTTATCTTTATTGGATTTACCAGCTATATCGGGTGGTTATTGTATAAAATTAATACCAAAATTTGAACAATATTGGAGAAATAGAATATTGATTGTATCATTTAAATTTGAAGTTGTTGATGCCGCTGTAGGTACTGAATGTTATAATATGACTTGCGATATAGAATTTGCAAATAAAGATATTACTTTGTCTAACGGTGGTTGTTCAATGATAGTTGGAACATCACAATCTAGTTATACAAAAGTCACATCATTCTTGGAAATAGATGGTTGTAGTGCTGGATTTTACTATACAAATGAATCTAATGTTACTAAGAATGGTGGTTTAGTTACTTTAATCGATAGTGATACTTATGGTACTTGTAACAAAACTAGACAAATGCATTATAAATATGCTTTATATCACATTGATGACCACAATCATCAATTAATATATATGGGTGGTACTCCTACATCAAGTACTAAAACTTGGAATGGTCATTATACACAATATATAAATTTATACTATTTATTAGCCGGAAATGGAACAGTTTTAACAAATCCATGTTTATATGATTTATAAAATTTTTTTATTTCAATTTTTTTCATTATGTTTGAAATAAATAAACAAATAAATAAAAAATGAAAGAAATTAAATTAACTCAAGAAGAAATAGATATTATTTTTAATAGTATCTTAATAGAAAAATATGAAATTGAATCTAATCAGAATACTGATAGAGGAAAAATTTCATTGTGTGAATCTATTTTAAAAAAATTATCATGAAAAAAATTATTTTTAATGTAGATAAAGTTAATACAGAATTAACAACTACAAACGATGAAGTTATTGTATTTAATGAAGAAGGTGAATTTCATTACTTTAAAGGTAAATATCATTGTGAAGATGGTCCAGCCGCAATAACAAAAGATTATTCATCTTGGATGAAAAATGGATTAATCACACGTGATGAAAAAGAAGGTCCAGCTGTAACTAGAAATAAAATGGTTACAAATTTTTATCACTATTCCAAAATACAAATACCAACAATAAAAAATTCGTATGAATATAAATTCAATCAATTTGTTGATATTCATCAAATTGAATATTGGAAAGATGGAAAATTACATCGTGATAACGGACCAGCGATTACAATAACATTTAAAATAGATAATAATTCCTATTTATTTGAATATTGGTTTAAAAACTCAATTCCATTTAATAAAGAAAATGAATATTCGAGTTGTGGTTATAAAAATAATAAATTAATTTTTTATCAATGTACAAATAAAAAAGGTTTGTTACATCGTGATGATGGAAAATCAGCTCATTGGGGATTAGATAACGATAATTTAGAATTTTTTATTTTTTATAAAGACGGAATACAACACGGAAATGGTGATTTACCATCTTATATGTCAGGAAAATTATCAATGTGGAAACAAAATGGTGATTTACATAGATTAAATAAACCAAGCTTATATTGAATATTATATTAGTGATGAATTTTCTAATGGTTATCTTAAATGTGAAAAATATTTTGTTGATAATAAATTACATAGAACAGATGGACCAGCACAAATTTATTATGATATTAATGGAAATCAAACCAAAAAATATTATAATATAAATGGAAAGAAAATATCCATATTTAGATTTTTTTTAAAGAATTTTTTTAAACAATGGTAATTATGTATCAAAAAGAAACATTTCCAAAAAACATTCGATTCGTTAGGGATAATCCATATAATAGAAATTATTTAACAAAAAAAATTGGTAAACCAAAATTTTTATTGGAATCAGAAAGTGTTTATATTGAAATTGGGAAACCACTTTTACGTTTCAATGGTTATATAGAAATCCACCACCATTAACAGATATTGAAAAAATAGAAATATGAAAGAATTAACAATTGTTATTATGTTTCTATTGTGAATTATAACCACAATAATTTTAGTTGTGTCTATTGTTGGTATATTTGTATTTGTAATGTTTGAAGAATGGTTTGATATACCGGGGGTGTTAATAGACAAATTATAATTAATTATCTATCCAAGAAGATATTGAATTAACGGTCCTTTTAACCCTCTTCTTTTTATATACACCATCACCTTCTCTACTACCAGCCTCATTGGTATTACCTTCTACTGATATTATAAAATCTTCTGATTCGGAATCGAAAATGCCAATATGTGCCAATCTACCTTTTTCTGGGAAATATATTCCAATCAGATCACCTTTTTGTGGACTTCTTTTATTTATTTTACCCAAAGAAAAAATAAGTTTACTTTTTGGAAACCAACTTGGAACCCAAGCTGGACTATTAATAACAAAATTAGAATCACATTTTTGATAAGTCCAGTAAACGTATGATGCACACCAAGCAGACCCTTTTGGTACACCGGCTGATTTTAAATATTTCTCTACATCTGGACCTGCGTTATTTCCAACTTCCCTAACACCTATCTGAGAAGTATAAATTTCTTCTAAACAATCCCTCATTGATTTTACTTCTATAACAACTGGTTTTTTTATTGTATCTGTTTTAACTATAATCGAATTGTTAGTAACTGGTTTGTTAGTAATTGGTTTTGTGTCGTGTTTACAACTACCAAATAATAAAATAAAGGATAATATAAATAAAATTATTTTTATTTTCATATATTAATTATTTTCTTTTTTCTACCAGAATTTTTCCTACCTTTACTAGCTATACCAATATTTTTCCTATGTTCATCTGAAAATTTTTTCCCTTTATTTGTACCCACTTTTCCTTTTTTTGAAATAGAAATTTTCAATTTTTGTTCATCCGACATTGGTTTTCCTTTATTACTTGGAATATATCCTTTTTTAGCATTTGACATTTTTTTCTTTGTTTCTTCTGAAAATTTGGCATGTTTTTTACCCTTTCTAGAAATTGACATCTTCATTTTTACTTCATCAGACATTTTCTTTCCTGTTTGAGAAATAGAAATTTTTAATTTCCTTTCGTCTGTTAAATGTGACCCCTTTAAAGAATTACTTATATTTTTTTTATGTTCTGAAGTGAATATTCTTTTCCTACCTTTATTTGCAAAAGAAATTTTATTTTTACTTTCTTGTGTGTGTTTAAAACCACCATTTCCATCACCACCTTCTGTTGAATTATAACCGTTTTTTCCAAATGAATTGAAATGCTTAATATACCATTTTTCTTTTTCGTTAAGTTCTTCTTGACTCATACACATTTCTAATATAGTCCATTTGAAATTTTCAGGTTTATATTTATTTATAGCTCTAGAAAAATATGTATCTGTTGTTTCGGCACTTTTTATATGTTTTCGAATTCTATCCTTCAATTTACCTATTGTTTGTCCAATATAACATTTATTGTTTATTTTATTTGTTATTTTATAAATTATCATTTTTATTTTATGTTTTATGATATAACTCTAGACAATATAACAATGGTTAATAACAACAGAGAAAAAATCCACAAAACAACTTTTGCCGATTCCCAAGTTGACATTTTTTTCAAATTGTCTCCCAACGTATCATCTAACCATTTATATGCTTCCGGAAAAGTTATTTTTAAATATAACCAAACAATAGATGTGAAAATAAAAAATTGTATAATCGAAAATATAATTATTTGAAAAATCCCACTATCATATGTCGCGGCCGTGGAGTCCAATGTATGTATCATTTGTGGAAAAAATACCCACATTAATATACCAATTGGAAGAAATATTAATTCTATCCAATCCTTAAAAAAATTAAAAACTTTTCTCATATAACCATTATTATTCTTTTTTCAAATTCATCCAAAGCTTCTTCTTCTGACCATGTATGAATATTCCATTTACCTGAATATTTGTTCATACCCCTATCATCTATATCTTGTATTAATTCAGGATTATCAAATCTCATAAATATAGAATAAACTTCTGAATCATCATGCAAACTAATGTTTAATTTTCCATATTTGGTATCTATTTTATATCTTTGTGTTGAATCTTTTATCAAAGGTTCAAATGAAACATTATCAACTAAAGATTTTAATAAATTTTCCACTTTTTTATTGAATGAAATCATACTTTTTAACTTCTCATTTACAAATTCATCAAATTTTTTCATAATAATTTACGTCTATTTTTTATTATATATTAAATTTCAATTTCACAATATATTTTTAATCATCTGATTTAGATTGTTTAAAAACTATTTTTATTTGTTCCGGTTTCATAACTAAAAAACCATCGAAATACCAACTTATGATTTGATCTGATTCTCGATATATCATACCATCATAACCATTTTCATTTATGTATTTATATACCAAATCCCAACGATAGGGATCAAACATTTTATCACCTTCTAATAATTTAAAAAATCCATAACCATCTTCATATTTATCAGCAAAATCCATTCTACTTTCAAATCTCGATGCATCCTTTAATATTTCACCAACTTTTTTCATCCATTGTTCTTTTCCTAAAACACTTCTTCTCATTTCTAATGGGTTTTTCATTTGTAAAACACAATAGTAAAAATAATCACCACTATAAGAATTTGTTCCACCATCACCAAAAAAAGCGGGAGTGTTAAATTTTGAAAAATTATCATCAGATGAATGATAAACTAATCCCGGCGAATCATCTGGTTTCATAAAATTTTGAGATGTTATTTTTGAACCATTAAACCATTTTTTAAAATTTTCAGTATCAAATCTATCAAATATCTTTTGTGCTTTTATTTCTGCTTTTATATCAGACATTTTTTCTTTACCACTTTGATACTGAACAGCACTTTTAATCGAATAAAAAAAATTATTTTTATATTTGTTTTCTATTTCTTCAAGTATAAATCTTTCATATGTTAACATAAAATATTATTGTATTTGAATATTTGGATCAGCTAGTATCATTTGTTGTGGTGTGTTGATTAACAAAATTAGATATGGAAGCATATTTGAATAATCAATTTGATGGTTCATCAAAAATAGATAATATAAATTATATTGTAAAACTAAATAAACATGATTTTAGAATATTAGCTGTCGCGAAAGATGAACCATGTAAAAGTGAAAGATATTTCAAGGATTTATTGATAACTACCGTGTTCTTTATCATAATCGGATTGATAAACTATTATTTTATATTTTCCCTTGGATGTTTCAGCCGAAAAAATTATTTCTTCATTTTCATCTTTATCTTTAAAATTTTCAAACAATTTAATATATTTCATATTCAATATTTTTATTTTTAATTATTGTATTTATTATACCACTTTGAACATGTGAAATTATACCAATTGCGAATAACAATATTTGATTCATAAGTCCAAACCATAAGTTTTTGTAACTTTATCAGAAATTCATTCATTTCCGGATTTCTAAAAATATAAGCAGGTAACATTTTTTCAAGAAGTTTATTTTCATAATCAAAGTGTGTATGAAGTTCTTTGTCGTTACGATGTTTTAAATCGTATAATTCTTTTATTTGTGATTCTCTTTCTATCATTCTACATTTTTACTTTCTAACCAAGTATCGATATCATAAGCTAAAAATGGTATAGCGAATTTTTTACCAATCCCTTTACTTTTTAAATATTTGATCATTTTCAAAATTAATGTGTGTCTATTCATGTTACTTTTATATATTTTATTATACGCTTCCTGATAGAAATCAAGATATTTATCCAACATGTATTCTAATACAGTTTCTTCTGTTTTATCTATTTCCAACCATTCATTAAACTTAAATATCATAAATCTATATATAAAATTTTTTTATTCAAACATATATTCATATATTTGTAAAAAATAAAATATCATGGAAAATATGACAAAACCAAAAGCAAAAGTAATCGGACAAGATGGAAATGTGTTTAACACATTAGGAATCTGTAACAGTTCATTAAAAAGGGCCGGAATGCCAGAAAAGGCAAAAGAATTATCAGAAAAAGTATTCGCTTCCGGATCATATGATGAAGCACTATCTATTATGATGGAATATTGTGATCTTGTTTGAAATTTTTTTATTTCGACATTTAACACTACCTTTGTAAAAAGTAAAAATTTAATACTATGAAAAAAGAAGAATATTATTTTATTAGTAATTCTGATAATCAGATTTATAAAACAACAGATGTGAAATGTACAATCATTGAAGATTTAAACCATACAAATCATGTTCAAATCGAAATTCTTTCCGAAGATGATGAAATTATCGACACTTGTACAGGTTACGATTCACTCGGTGATCTTTATGAATCAATGAATACTGGTAACGATTTAGAATGAAAAATTTTCCATTTTTTTGTTACTTAAACGATTATAATTGTGATCCAATAATATATCATTTTAAGCCTGATATTTATTCATATGATAATATTCATAATGGTACATATCCAAAAGTTTGTTTCACTTATTTAGAATGTTTTGATTTTAAAAAATATCATTATTTTAATGCAGATTCGGATAGTATTTTGGAATGGACTACTTGTAAAATTGATGAAACATGTGATACTTTTGTTGACATCGGTGCTAATTGTGGATTTACATCATATTACGCTTATTTAAAAGGTGCAAAAAATATATTATCTTTTGAGCCATCATTAAAAGAAAATAAAGCATTTTTAATGAATAATATCCCAAACACAACATTGTACTCAATGGCAATAAGTGATTTTATTGGATTTAAAAAACTAGGTTCAATTTGGGGAAACAGTTCACCATCTTTTTGTGTAACCTTAGATTATTTATTTGAACAAAATATTTTAACTAATGTTGATTTTTTAAAAATAGATGTAGAGGGTCATGAATATAATGTTTTTAATGGTCTTAATGATGAAAATTTAAAAAAAATTAAAAACATATCATTAGAATTACACGGTATGAATGTTGAAAATGATCCAACAATTGGAAAATTATTTTTACAAAATTTACAACAAAGACTTTGGAATGTCGGATACTTTAATGGTGAATCATTAAGATGTCGTTATACTTTTTTATTAATCAAAAGTGAAACAGATCAATATTTATACTCAATAGTAGTTTAATTTATGAAAAGAAAAATTTGGATAATGGGTTATTTTCCATTTACAATAGGTGGGAATGTACACACCCCAATGATTACTGAAATCGATGCAATTGAAGAAAGAGAACTCAGCAAAGGTATAAAAGCTTTTTCATTTAAAACCCCCAAAGGAACCATTAGAATTGCCGAAAGTTTAAAAAAAATTAAATTATGAACATAGGAACATTTGGCTCAGTTAAGCAATATAAAATGTTAGATTTTTTAACTGAAAAAATATCACTTATGGATGAAAAACATAAAAATTATATATCATCAGTAATTCAAGACATTAATACCACAATTAAAAAAACCGAATTAATCACTGATGTTCAGTTTAGGTATTATGTATTAGATTTAATATCTAACGATTTTAATAATAGGATTAATGAGCACATATTTGATAAGTATGAAGAAAAAATCCACACATATTTGAAAAATTATCTGTATGCTAAAATAAAAAACTCAAAACAAAAATAATATTACTTATAACGGCTGAAAATATAAGCAGTTATTAACTGAAGTAAGTTAAAAGAATAAAATTAATATTAACTGACAACATTTATTTGGAAGTAATGTTGTTATATTTAGTTAAAAAATTATTTTACAAAATAAAAATATATGGAAGAAGTAAATTACAAATGGGTTATTGGACAAGGATGGGTTGTTGAATCTGAAAACGAACAACTTAAAATAATGGTTGAAGAAACTCTAAAAGAAGTGGATAGGACAATAAATTTTCAAGAATATTTAGATGAATACTCAAAATAATTTGTATATTTACAAAAAGAAATATTACATCCTGTCAAAATTGGGACTAAAACAAATATTGGAACAATTCGTTCTTATAAGTATGTTCGTTTTGGTATCAGTAAATACAGATATTTTGTAAAAGAAAATGATGATAGTTATGGTGAAGATGACATCACTGAAATCATAAATAAACTTGAATAATGAAAAGAAAAATTTGGACAATGGGTTATTTTCCACCTTGACGCTGATAAAATAAAATCCTTAAACTATTTCCTTGTATGGAAAATGAAGAATTTTTTAAAATTTATAAATATTAAACCTAAAACTATGAAAACTTTAAAATTTATTAGTATTTTACTGATAACAATTTTTTTATCGGTGAGTTGTTCACAAACAAAAGATATAAGAAAAACTGAACGTGAGGAATCCCGTATTGATAATACTATCGAACATCAGGCAAAAGTCTTAACGAAAAAGTTCGAAAGTGAAAATTATGAAATATGTGGACTTGCAGACATGAAAACGGAAATTTACAATTACCTCAAATGTAAACTGAAACCAAATAATATTAGTGAGGAAGCAATTGTTGTCGCACCAACTGATAATTTGGGTAAATCTAAATGTTTAAGTAATATTAAGACCAGAGTTGCAAAAATTGTATGTGATTCAATTCGTTATAGGGTTGATGAAACAATTGGGGGTGATGAAGAAAATCAGGATTATGTAGATAAGTTCTTCTCAGCTTCCGAACATTTAGGTATCATAAATTTGGGTTCACCGGATTATTATTTTTACATCAAGAAAAAAATAAACAGAACAAGAACAGAATATAAAATGTTCGCTGTATATAGTGGTGAATCTGTTAATAATGTCGTATCTAATGGTGTCAAATTTGGAAATGACATCAAGAAATATATTGATGACGGTTTTAAAAAATAAGTCCTATACAAAATATCGACCCAAAGAAATACCTGATTGCTATAGATTGGAAATCGTTAATTGTGGAAAATGTGACGGTACGAGGTTTTTCAGTGGTAAATATGGAATGACTGCATGTGAAGAGTGTACCAACGGTAAAAAATTTAGATTGGTTAAAACTAGAAAAATATGAAACTTATAAATATTATCTTTTTTATTATCATTTCCGAATTAACATTTGGTCAAATCGTATATAAAGGTAAATCATCCATTATTATTGATAATAAAAAAGATATTATTCATATTAGTAATAATTTATATAAAAAGAAACTCGTTGATGAGGCAACAATCAACGCTATTAAACAAGCATTTCCGACATTAATAAATATTGAAGAGTTTTCTTTTCAAGATTTCGATCAAGCTGATAATAGAATACAACCAACCGATAGAATCATAATCGATTCAAAATCTGGTAAAAGTGTTAAATGGCAACAAATTGATAATCCCATCTTTCGTAAAGATCTTCGTGGGAATAATAAATGGGAATGTACAGTTAGTGGATATGTGAAAGAAGATTCTAATTATATCCCACAAAAAAAATTACCGAAGAAAAAATATAAAAAACACGATTATAATATAGGTCTGGGTATCGGTATTACAATGCCACAAGTATTTAAAGCAAATTTAATTGGTGGATATGGTGATCCTCTACCTAGATGGGACATTACAATAAATCCTATTTATCATATTGGTATTAATTTTGGTGTTACACAAGAATTAATGTTGGGTTTGAATTTTGCTTTTACCAAAGTTAAATTAATAACTGATATTAATACAATTCAATCTGATTGTTATGGTGGTAGGTTCCAAATAGGAATGTTTAGACACACAATTAACCCTTTTATATCATTATCAGCTTTATATGGATCAGAACAAAATGTTTCATTTGCAATAAAACAAATAGGTGTTGGTATTGATTTTTTAAAAGGGAAATTTAAAATTGGATGTGAATTTGATACTTTTTGGTTTAGTTCTAATTATCATAATGAAAATATTGAATTCAATAATAATGGATTTTTTAGCACAACAAACGGTTTTAATGACATTAGATTTAACATAGGTATAAATATTAAATTTTATTTTTAAAATTATGAAAAAATTATTAGTAGTTTTTGTTTTTATTTTTCTTTCGATTACATCATTCTCACAATGTAATGACACCAAATCAGAAGAATTGGGATTATTCTGGACAAAAGAAATAGTAACTGGGTGTACGGAAAAACCCAATAAACTAAAAATTAGAGTAACAGATTGTTCAATAAAAAATGGTAAATTTCAAATTTGGACAAAAACAAAATGAGAAGGTGCTTATTCGACAATGAGTTATGAACTTCAACTGTTAATTGAAATTATAGAACCAAGTGATAAAAATAAAGGGATCGTTATCGTTTATTTTATTGATTATACTGATAGTTGGTATAAAAGTTTAGTACATAGTTGTATTGATCTTCAACAAACCAAACCACTCAAACTCACAGAAGGTGAAACACAATTTTTCCCTTATAAAGAATTTGATTATGAACAACAGAAATTAATACTAGATGAATAATAATCTAAAACCATATTGGTGGGAAAAAATATATTTTTATATCGTATCATATATAATATTATATTTAATCTGGATAAATAAATTTTAGAAACATTGATATACACTAACATCTTTTATCACCATTTCTTGAGGTATTTCGGATGGAGTAAATATATGTGTATAACTAGCAGCACCAATATTTAAAACTAAATGTTGTTCTTTTTGAGGAATATGTGATAAAGCTCTGAATCTTTCTATATTATCTATATACCAAATAAGTTCATCTTGTGTCCATTTAATTGAATATGTGTGGAAGTCTAAACTAAGATCAACATTAATATTTTGAAACCAATAATATTCTTTACAGACACCACTTATATCACAATATATTTGATGATTAGTATTATTTGGATCTGGATAATAATATTTTTCTGGTAAATACGAACCATCATTTTGCCATATGTGGGTAAAAGAACCATAATTCGATGATGAATATGGGTCTGAATAACTACTACCCAACAATTCGACCATATCCGTTTCTGGCAACCAACCAGTAGGATCATATAACCATAAAGCTGGAAAATATAAAAATCCATTAGGTGGCATTTTAGCTGTTATATTTACAATACCATACTTAAAAATAAGAAATTTATGAGAACTAATCAATCCACAAAAATCACTAGTTATTCCAGATCTTTCACCAGTTGTTGTAATACCTGTTGTTGCCATGAGACATAAACCATAATCTTTTTTAATCACACATTCTTTTTTCCAAATAACACCACCCTTATGTGTATCTTCTACACCACTCCAAGGTTCTCTCCAATCCCAAATATTCCAATTAATATCCGACTTAAAATCATCATAAAATATAAGTTTATATTTCTTTTCAATTGGGGGTGTGTATATAAATTTTCTCATTTAAAATATTTTTTTTAAAATTCTCTGATAGCACGAACTCTTTGTTGCCAATTTTTCCATTGGTTTGAGTATCCATATCCCGATATGAAATATTGACTAAATCCATCATTATTTGAAAATTCACTTGAACTCCAATAAGCCAAATCGTCAAAAAAGTTACCAATAATATTTCTTCTATTATATAATAATACTAATTCATCCCTACTTGGTAAAAACCAATCATTATAATTATCAAATATTAAATCGTTACAATATTTAGCTACAATATTTATATCAGTACATGATTTACAAATATTTATTGTATTTTGTTTACCACTACCAATATCAGATTTTGTTGTACCTATTAAACTACCAACACACCCCCATTCTAATTTTGGACCATCAGTTTTCATAGATATTAAACCATGTGTTCCCCCACTCCAAATATAAAATATTATTCCACCACCAAATTCTTCACCAATATAATGAACGGGTCTTATTATTTTTATAGAACCATATAATTCAGATACCCCACCAGTTTCACCATTAAATTTTATATTGACACAATCACCCACTAATACCGAATAATTTAATGTCGAATCATAAATATTATTTTTATCAGTAGTAGTTATATTTGTCATTCCACTAATAGGATTTTCATTTATTCTTACATCTATTGTTGATGTTCCTATATTAGTTCTTACCGAAATACTTAATATATCATATGGATAAAAAGCATAATTACTTAAAACTGTTGTCGAATAAATTCCCCACAAAGATGATTTACCAGAAATGTTTAAATTGAAATCTATTTGATCTATTATATTATTACTCCCAGATCCAGATGTTCCAGATGTCCCAATAACAGACAATCCAGATGTCGCGGATGTTCCAGATGTTCCAATTCCTGAAGTTCCAGATGTTCCAATTCCTGAAGTTCCAGATGTTCCAATTCCTGAAGTTCCAGATGTTCCAATTCCTGAAGTTCCAGATGTTCCAATTCCTGAAGTTCCAGATGTTCCAGATTTACCAGAAGTTGAAGATGTTCCAGAAGTTCCAGATACACCCATTCCAGATGTTCCAGATGTCCCAATAACAGACAATCCAGATGTCGCAGATGTTCCAGATGTTCCAGATACACCCATTCCAGATGAACCCGATGTACCAGAAGCAGATATTCCAGAAGTTCCTGAACTTCCAGTTCCAGATGTTCCTGAAGTGGCAGATGTTCCAGATTTACCAGAAGTGGCTGAAGTTGAAGATGTACCAGAAGTTCCAGTTCCAGATGTTCCTGAAGTAGCAGATGTTCCAGATTTACCAGAAGTACCACCAGTTCCAGAACCCGAACTTCCAGATGTTGCAGATGTTCCAAATATTGATATTCCAGAAGTTCCAGAACTATTTGAATATCCGGTTCCAGAAGTATTAAATTCGAGAACTATATTATCTATATTAATCTTTAAATCACTTAGATTTAATTTAATCAAATTATCCATATATCAATTTTATTTTTATATAAAAGTATATATTGATAATAAACAATTCAAATAATCATAATAATTTTTTTATTAAAAATAAATTCACTATATTTGATAAAAAATTATGAAAACAATCCAATTAACTGACAAAGAACTAAAATTATTAATGATAATTTTAGAAAAATATGAAAATGATAGATTAAATATGGATATTAAAAAACCATATTATGACGATGATGAAAAAATTCTATTCACAAAAAAAGAAAGAATCGAAATGATTGAATCACTGAAAGAAAAAGGTGAATTTGATGAAATGGACACCCCTCTATTGGAAGAATGTTTGAGAAATGGAATTTTATTCCATAATCAATATGTTGAATATATTACCTATAAAATTAAAAAACAAATCAAATAATATACAATATAACATAGGAAAATAAAAACAAAAATTATGAAAAAATTAATCTTATCAACATTACTTGTGATAATTAGTTTATTTACTTTTGCACAAGAAGAACCATTGGGATTACTAGGTGATAACTTAAATTTATATAGTGTATTAAATCTTTTCCAAAGATCAGAAACACTTGAAATTTTCGAAAAAAATCTCAATCTTCAAAATTCAAAAATAAACAATCTAGACCTAAATATAGATGGTAGAACCGACTATATTCACGTTATAGACCATGTTAATGGTCATACACACGCAATCGTTCTTAAAGTAAATATTAATCAATATGAAACACAAGATGTCGCTGTCATCGAAGTTGAAAAAATAAATAATCAAATTCATATCCAAATCATAGGTGATGAAGCATTATACGGTAAAGATTATATCGTGGAACCAAATGACCAAACAACAAGTAATCCGGGTTATAAATATATACCAGTATCTTCATGGTTGATATTTAGTTATATGTATAACCCATATTATATTGGATATTCATCACCCTATTATTGGGGTTATTATCCATATTACTGGAACCCTTGGTCACCAATGTATTATGATGCTTATTATAGTTACCATCGTCCTTACTATAATTATTATAGAAGAGGATATTATTATCGTTCACCCGCTGCACATGGTTACTATAATCCACACAGAAATACTTCTGTAACTATTTATAATAGAAGAGGGGGGGCGTATCAAGCACCACATCAAAATAGACCATCCAATGTTAATCACCCATCTAACTATCCAAGAAATAATTATCAACAACCAAATAGACAAAATAATCATCAACAACCAAATAGAAATTATCAACAACCAAATAGACAAAATAATAATTATCATCAACCATCACCAACAAGATCGTCACCAAGTCGTTCAAATCCTAGTCGTTCTTCTGGTTCTTCAGGTTCTGGAAAAAAACGATAATTTTTATTAAACAAAAATGAAGCAAAACAATGACAACATTAATAAGAACGAAAAAAGGTGGTGATTTAGATGGTTTTGATGAAATAACCATATTAGAAACATACCAAGATTCAGATAATGAACCTTGTGCATTATGTAATATTAGAGCCGGTTCACAAGAATGGGTGTGTGAAATAATGATGAAAACCATATTAAATGATTGTAATATGGGAAACTTTTTTTATAAACATTAATATCAACCTTAAAAATTTTAAATAATATGGAAAAGAAATTTACAGATTTAATTCAAGAAGATAACGAATGGTTGGGTTTTATAGAACTCAAAAAAATAGATAAAATCCCACAAAGACAGGATTCACTCACTGACCAAATGAAAGATTTATATCAAATTGCAAACAAATTTGGATTATATGATGCAGTTGATTATATCAGAAAAAACTTTATGAAGGAAACTTTGTAATAATTTTTTTATTACAAATATTTTTATTATATTTAAACCTAATATTAACCTTAAAAAATTTTAATCATGAAAAAAGTGTTATTTGTTGTCATACTCATAATGAGTATTAGTTTTAGTAATAATGTTGTGTTTGGTCAATCACCACCAATAGAAAATTCAAAAGATTTAGCCTTGTCCATAACAAGTGTTCCACCATCATCTTTACCAGATGAAGATGAAGACAATTTTAAAAATTATAAACACTGGCAAAGAAAAGGTGTTAATAATATTATCGGTGGATTAGTATTTGGTGGTGTTGGTGCTACGCTTTTAGCGTTTCAACCTTCACCCTATGTTAATTACCCAACAACAACTAGATTTTGGTGTGGTGTGACTTTTTGTACACTAGGTGGAATTGATTTAATTCTAGGTTTCACTTATTTAGGACACGCTTCAGTACTATTAAGTAAAGAGAAGAAAATTTCCTTAACACCGGCAAAACAAAATATTGGATTTGCTATTAATTTTTAAAAAAACTGTTCATTAATAAACCATAATATAATATTATACCAAAAATCCAATGGTAGGTTTATGATGAGATAATTTTTAGGATACCATGATGGTGAGAAGTCCTTTAATATAATGAAACAAACCATTATAGAAAATTATTCCCTAGGATAAGGACAGAAAAAACCCGGAAATTCCGGGTTTTTTATTAATAGTTATAAACCATAAATGGTGCCATAATATCAGTTTCAAATCTATTATCCTTTTCAGATATTTTAAATCCAAGTCTTTGATAAGCCTTAATTAATTTTTCCTGTGAAAGTTCATTAGTCTTGTCAGTATTTATATTATTATTTGTAGATGCTCTCAAAGATAATGGAATATTATTTAATTCACTAAATTTCATTAATTGATCAATTAATTTACCAGCATTTCCACTACCTTTATTATTATCATAGATTTCAAGTATATGTATGGTCATTTCACCATCATCTAATTGTTCTATTGTTAATTCAGTAGTTGCTGAATTTAAATTAATAGTAATAGATTCACCACCAATAGAATTATACAACCATTTTTTTATTTGTGAATGAATACTAGATTCATTAATAAATTGTTCAAATAAAATTATCATCCTATAAATCTATTTTTATTTTTATTCCAACTTATACTTTTCCTATTATCGTTATCAGTCATTTTATTCCATTTATTTAAAATAAAAGAAACTTCTTTATCAGTAAGATATAATTTTTTATTATTATAATTTGATGATGTAATTTTAAGATCTACCATAATATTAATTTACATTCAATCTTTTTACCCATCGTTGTCAAATCCATAAAATCTATTTTATTATCTTCTCTCTGTTTTAATACCTTTTTATACAATTCCGGTCCAATCTTCGATTTTAAAAGTGTATAAAACATATCTTCATCTATACTCATAAGATCATTTGAATGACAATGACTACAACTTTTTAATATTTTATTGAATGATAAACTTGGTAATTTACATTTTCTACAAATATAATACGATGTTAAATCATTTCTAGATACCATTTTAGATATATCTATATCTTCCCAACTTTCATACTTCTTCATCAATTCATCATATGGTGTTTTCGAGTTGGGTGGTAATCCGTGTTCCTCTCTATATTTGTTTGCCATGTATTTAAATATTTTAACCTTAATATCTAATTTTTTCTTTTCATTTAAAAAATCATCAAAACTTTTAATATTTTCATTTTTCGGTTTTGGTAATTTACCAGAATAAAAATCATGTTTTTCTTCATCACTTTTCATTATTAAATTATGTAATTCATCGAAAGCATCTTCATATTCTTTACTTCCAGTACCATACTTAGAATGTAAAATTCTAACCTTTTGTCTCATACGATCTATCTTATCTTGGTTTAAATTCAAATACATACCAGAAATTCCTTCCTTTACATAATACATCCATACCCCATTATCCACTTTATCTATTACATCATCTTTCATCAAACTAATAACATATGTCAAAAATAATTTTTTCAATCTTGGATATTTAGATAAATCTTCAAGTTGTATTTCTTTATCGTTTTCAGTGTAAATAAAATTTTCAATGTCAATATAATCTAATATGATAATATCAGAATCTACTGGTGTTAAATTATCACTACTACCCATACCTTTTATCTTATAATAACTCCAAGAAATATCACAGGATATATAATCATCACCAAAAGTAAATAATACATCATCCACAAAAGATTCACTTTCTTCAGTTGAATCTGGTTGACTAAATGTAAATTCCTTTTTAACTTCGTGTTTACCTAATCTCAAATCAGTTAATAATTGAAACAATTTTTCTTCGAACATATTTTTTACTTAATTTTTTCTAATGGTTTTTCGTATATATTAATTTATTATTTAATTAAAATATTGGTTTATTATAGATAATAACAATTTAACATTAATTGGTTTAGAAATATAATGGTTACTACCAGATTTAATCGCAATCTCCCTCATATCACTATGTTGTGCCGTTTGTACTATGATAATAATATTTTTATTAAATTCTCGTATTTGTTTAATCGTTTCGATTCCATTCATTTCAAATAATCCGGCATCTAAACCAATATCCATTAAAATTAAATCTATATCTGAATTATTTTTACAAATTTCAATTGCATCTGTTCCGGATGTAGATACATAAATTTTTTCAATTATATTTTTTAATTGAATTTTAAATAATATTATTGATGCATCATCATTTTCAACAATTAATATGTTTAATTTTCTCATTATTATATATATTAATTTTTTTATTTGAATTATTTTTTCTATATTTATAAAAAATAAAAAATTATGAATAAAATTTATGATATGGGAATTGGGTTGATGTGTGAAAGTTCACAACCAGATATCGAAGATAATTTCATCAATGAAATTGTCGAATTGGTAATGAAAGCACTTTCTATTCGGGAAGAACGTATTGTTCGTTCATTACTAAAAAATCAATTAAAAAATGATATTAGTAATCATTATCCGGAACTTGGTTTATTACAACAATACGAAAAATATGTTCTTGATAAATCATCAGAAAGTTTAATTAGTGAATTAAATCTTAAATCTGGTGTTAATCATAAACATGCAACACATGCTAAATTTTCAGATATAATTGATGAAATTAAAAGATTATATGTTATTACAACCTAAAAACATGAAACGTATCTATATAAAATTAACCAAAATTGATGAAAATAACCCAAACGAAAACGGTATAAAAACTGGACATATCGTAGATGGTTTCACTTTTCATGAACCAATAGTAGAACAATGTTTTGTAGTATTTCATGACAAATCAAAAATGTTCAAAACATCATTGGTTACAGAAATACTTTCAGATAATACCTTTAAAACGGAAAATTCAACATACAAATTGGAAAATGTAACTTTAAATCCAACTCAATATAATTAAAATGAAAAGTGAAATAGTTAACCGTATTCGAATGAAAATTGGATTAAAAACTAAATTGAAAATTTCAAATCAGATGGCATTTATATCATTAATCACCGACATGGGTTATCGTGAAGATAAAATGTGGAGTGATGAAGATGAACATATTTTACATAAAATTTGTAAATTAGCAGATCAACATACACAAAATCAATTAGAATTGATTGAAAAACATTTGAATGATTTTCGTGTTGTTGAAGTAAATGAACAAGGTTATCCGGAAATCATTGAATATAAATATAAAGGTAAATGGTTGAAATATGTTAATTTTGATCCAGAAACAGAATTGAAACTTAATCAATATGTTAAGGATAATTTGAAATGATTTAAACATTTCAATGAAAAAACCATATAAAATTAAAAATTTCTAAACATGAAAAAATTAGAAACTAAAGACATCACCAATTGGAGTGTTGCAAAGAAAACAAAAAATATTAAAGCAAAACCACTCATTTCTATCATGGTGGATAAAAATGTTACAAACAAATTTCTAGTTGATACATTAGAAGGTAGAGAACCATTAGGTGATGGATCAATTATTTGTATCGGAGAATCAAACGATGTTTGGCAACAAATGCCAAAAAAACTATTACAGAAATATAGTGTAATAGAAATTGATAACGATGGTTGGATGATTTGTGAACCAAAACCAGATAATTCTGTCTATTGTATTGAAATCCTACCAAAAGTTTGGATAACTGAAAATTTATTTGAAGATGATATTTTTTACATCATCGGACAATGGGGTGAACAAACACCAGAAGGTTTTGTCCAACATGGACAAATTGGTGATTTCATTTGTCAAAATAGAGAAGATCCAACCGATGTATGGATAGTTAAAAGAAAAATATTTGTTAATACTTATAACATTATAAATCAATAAAAATATGAAAAAAGAAATCAATAAAAATATGAAAAAAGAAATCAATAAAAATATGAAAAAAGAAATTAAATATGATTCAGAATTCACCGAAAAACTTTCCGAAATGACAACAAAAATATTTGGATGGAATTCAGAATACTACCTAACTGAATTAGAAAATATTAAAGACTGTATAGATGAAGAAGATCTAAATGTTAGAACTATCAAAGATAGAATTAATGTTAATGTTTTAATATCTGATGATTTTGATTTTAAAAATATTCCAATGTTGGTCGATATTAGAATAAAAGATTTTCCAGATGATAAAAAACCACAAAAAGGTGACATCATTTTCTTTAATGATATTAATAAATTCTATACCGTTGAATCATATACAAAAAAAGATAGATTCTTCAGATTGAATATTCACCCATATCAAATAAAAACACAAACATCTTCAAAAGATATTCCGTTAAAATTTTAATTCTAAAATAAAATATATAAAGATTAAAATAATATTATTTTAATGTCACATGATTTAGATTTATTTCAAAATTTAATATTTCCAATAAGAAATAAATTAGAAGATTCAGACTATAAATTCTTAATAAATGTAACAGAAAAATTTATTAAAATGATAAAACCTAAAACTTGTTGGTGTGGTATCCCAAAAGATTTAAATACAAATAATTGTAAATTGCATAACGAAAAATAATTTTCCAAACAAATTAATTAAATTTTTATATAATATTAAAATACCAAACTATGTTAAAAGAAAAATTACTTAAACTGAAACAACTAGGTGTAGATGTTCAAATTAAAGATTTAACACAATCAGATTTGGGATGTAACTATAATAAACTTAAAATAGATCCGAATTTAACAGAAATAGAAGTTGATAAATTAATCGATGAAAAAATAAAATTTATCGAAGATAGACCTTGGATTAACGAAATACAATCTATGAAAGATTGTTCATACAATATTTGTCTTTTATGTAAATCCTATACCTTTGTATTACAAGATTATTTTGCTGGTGAAACAACAATAGAAAATTGTTCAATTGGACATTTTCAAAAAATAGCAAGAGAAAGACATAAACCAATTACAATTTGTAATGATTATCAATTAAAAAAATAAAAGATATGAAAACATACCCGCAATACGATGACGAAAATTATCCACAAGGAACCAAAGTTGAATATAATCCTTACCCAAAAAGTGATAAATCTATCATTTTAACTGGTAAAATTTGTGGAATTGCTAATACAGATGCCGCCATCATTGGAAAAGGATATATCATCGAATTAGATGAAGAATGTAAAAATATTATTCCGGATTACCCCTATTCACACTTAATGGGATGGCAAATACATTTGAAAAAAATATGAAAAATTGTAACCCACATGTTTTTTATGAATCAAATCACGTTTTATCATACGAAAAATTAAAATAAAAATGGAAAAAGAAATAAAAATAACACCCCCAGATGGGTACGAAATAGATAAAGAAAATTCTACTTTCGAATGTATTAAATTTAAACCAATAATAACAAAAAAAAATATTATTGAATTGTCATCTCTTTCCGAAATATTATCAGAATATCATATTAATAATAAATGTGCATTTACCATTTATACAACAGAAATAGATGATAATAAAAAAATAATGGGTCACGGTCCAAATATGTTCTTATGTCAGAGTCACGGCCAATGGTATGATGAAAGTGGTAAGGAAATTAATGGTTATCTTTATTATAAACCAATCCGATAAATTTACTTAAAATGGAAAAAGAAATAAAAATAACACCCCCAGATGGGTACGAAATAGATAAAGAAAATTCTACTTTCGAATGTATCAAATTTAAACCAATTGAAAAAAATTTTGTTACTCATTTAGGATTTGGTGATTGTAGAATTAACAATCATTGGGCATTTAGTGTTTTCGAAAAAGAAAAAGAAGGTGATATTGTACATGGACATCTTGCTAATTTATACTTATGTAATGTTTGGGGTAAATGGTGTGATGAAAAAGGAAATGAAGTGATTGGTAGTGGTTATTTTTATTTTATACCAAATGAAAAACAAAATTATGGAACTAGTTAGAGACATGAAAAGAAAAAAATGTCACGATTGTGGTGTTCAACCCGGTGAACCTCATAAACCCGGTTGTGATACAGAAAGATGTCCAAAATGTGGATGTCAACTCATATCCTGTGATTGTTTTATAAATGACCAAGATGAATTCGATGAAATAGAATTCAATAAATATGAACCAGATATATGGTCAGGAATAATGTTCGAAAATGAATTACAATACGCGGAAGATCACGATCTTTTCGTTGATATAAATACAATGAAACCATGTGACCGTGACGATCCAAACGCGTGGCATGATATTAATACCGCAGTATCAAAAATGTTGTATAAACCCAATCTGAAAAAATAATGGATATTAAAAAATTAGAAGAATTAGAATCTTGGCAATATGTCAAATGTAAAATACATCAAGAAGGATTCCATTATTGTTTTAAACATTATAGTAACTGGGAAGAAATAAAAGATGAAAAATTTCATCAACTAAGAAAAGAATATCTAAATATTTCAAATCAAATAGAAGAATATGTTAATGAAAAAATAAAAAATATTGAAGAAAATATATATTTATGAAAAAACTTAAAAAGAAAATAAAATCCAAACTTAAAAAAGATGATTTGGAATTTAAAGAAAATGATTACTATCAACCAAAATTTTATGGTGAATCCCGTAACATTTCATACGAAATAGATGGATTAGTCAAATCCTTTTGTGATGTGTCTGAATGGCCATCGGGTGAAGGTTTTACAATATCCTTCGAAACCGAAAATAAAGAAAAATATATATCACTCCATAACGATGAAATAGATATACTACTAGCATGTATAGACCACCTTGGATATTTTAATGATTAAAAAATGACCAAAGAAGAATTCTTAACTATATTCAACAATATAAAAAATCCCCTATGTGATAAATATGGTGGTTTCTTATATTTCCTTGCATCCGATGTAATAAATATTAGTCATATGGAAAAAGTTTGTCAATCATTTGGATATACCACAAATAGAATAAGATATTTCCATTCATTTTATTCCGAAATCAAATTCAACGAAAAAGTAATAGGTGTAATTGATAATCATGGATTACCATCAATTAAAATTTATAACAAACAAAGAAAACACGCCAAAATAATATCTGAACATGAAAATATTATTGAAGGAATCATAGGTGTACATGGAATTTTAGACTGGCATACAACAAAAGGTAAATTTCATATATTAGCTGGTGGAGAAACAGTATTACACTTTCTACCACTTAATATAACCGATGAAATGATGATCGATTTTTTAACCAAAACTAAATTAATCGATCACGTTGACGAATTTAAAGAAAATGAAAAAATAACATTAGAAAATTTAGATAAAGAAATATAAAAATGACAACTTTGATAATTTTAACATTAATTTTAATTGGTTATATTTTACCAGCAATTTCTGGATATTTATATATTCATTCATCACATTCTAAAAACGGAATATATGCAGAATATGATACAGATTCTGATGATTTTTTTGAAGTATTCTGTCCATTAATAAATTTAGTATGTATTTTAGATTGGATATTAGAATCACCAAAAAAGAAAATGAATATATGGTGAATTATATAGAATGGAAAAATAAAAAATAAATTATGAAAATAGAAATAGGAAAATTAAGAAAAATACCATCAGGAACAAAATTCTGGTGCATCCCACTACAAAATAATATTTCATTAGATAAAGATGTTGTAGTTAAAATAGAACAAACCTATAATGATAAAGATAATTATTTCTATGGTAAATTACAAGAAATATATTTCGAACATTGTGGAATACCGGGAATTGCTGATAAAGCAAATGGTGATATTGGAATAGAATTCGATAAAACAATTCCATATGAATTACCAGATTGTAAATATCCAGAACCAAATTGTGATCCAATCACATATAATGAATGTATTATCGATGGTAAAATATACAAATATGATGGGTGTTCTAACATAAATCTTCACTCATTAGATGAATCAAAAATTTTCTATTCAAAATTAAATTGTAATTACTACATTGGTTGTGGGAAAATATATACCATTAAAGGCATCCACAGTAACGATAATAAAATATATCACTTCTTTGTTGTAAATAAACCAACATCAGAAGAAACATCCCAGAAATGTATTATCGATGGTAAAATATACAAATATGATGAATGTTTAAATGTTAATAATCATGTATTAGAAGATTGTAAAGAATACTATTCAAAAAAGAATTGTAATTACATTGGTTGTGGGAAAATACATTCCGTATGTGGTATTCCCAGTAAAAATTTAAATACATATTATTTTTTCGCAAATATACCAGAACCGGAAAAAGGAATATTTGATGATGTTCTAGATGATATTTTTAAACTAGCAGAAAAATATAAAAAATATAGATAATGATACTACACGAAATACATACAAAAAATAAAGCAACTGGAACAACAACTGGACATCATGCCCGTGTTCTTACTGTAAAGGTGATCATAAATTACACTACGGACTTAATATACCATATAATAAAAATGGTAACAGTTGGTGGATAATAAAATATTGGAAATATAACTACATCAGATGGACATTTCCGTTCTTAAAATATAAAGATTTTTTCTTCTTAAAAAATAAAAAATTTTTTTATTCCAAATAATATTTTTATATTTGTTATTCATCAATAAATATTTATATGGTAACTGTAAAAAAATTAAGAGAATTGTTGGAAACAATGCCAGATGATTATGAAGTAATCATCTATCCGAAATATTCCTCAGATAAAGTTGATGGTTACAGAAAACACAAATTTAGATTAGATCAAGTTTGTGAACAAGAACCATACGCTTGTGGAATAAAAGATGATAAATAAAAATTAAAAGAATATTTTCATGGTAAAAAACCAAAACACTATGAAATTAATCCCCACGTTGCAATACTATTTTAATATGAAAGGTAATTATAAAATAACAGTTATTATTAACGGTGAATCTATTATTCGATATTTAGATGGAACTCTTCATGTATATGAAAAACATTATCTGTTAGTAACCGAAACTTTAAAACATCATTATTTCCCAATTCAATTAACAATCATCGAAGAACTTTAAAATCTTAAAAACATGATAACACTTTGGATAATTATTTCCCTTTTAATCATAATCTGTGGAAAAATAGTATATGATAGCCAAAAAAAATATAACTGGTTCAAAAACCTTAAACTAAATGATAAAATTCTAGTTGATATATTTTCCGAAAATTGTAACTGTAAAAAAGAATCAATCGTCACAGCAAAACCAATCGGTAAATTTGTAAAATGTGAAATGTTACCCGAAACTTTAATCAATTGTGAAAAATGTGCAAATCTAAATAGTCTAAATGATAAAAATGAATTAACTTGTTGGTACAAAATTACCATCTTTAATAAAAATAATATATATAAAATATAATGGGAAAAATATATACAATACTTCTTGTTGATGATGAAGAAACAAATATTGAATATCTGAATTTATTATTGAAAAAATATAAAAATATTAATGTTCTTATTTCATATAACGGAAATACAGCAATTGAAATGTGTAAAAATCATGATGAAATAAACTTGGTATTTATGGATATTAAAATGCCTATTATGTCCGGAATCGAATCTACTAAAATTATTAAATCTTTTAGACCAAATCTACCCATTATATCAACAACAGCATTAACAACATTTGATGATATAAATACTAAATACCTTTTTGATGATAATTTAACTAAACCAATATATAAAAATGATGTTAAATCTATAATCGAAAAATATATAAATTTGGTGGTATGAAGAAATTAATTAAACTATTCTGGAGAATAATATCAGCATTAGTCTTACTGTTCGGTTATGAAGATAAATCATACCATATATACCTTAGACATGTTATAAAAAAACCGTAACCCTTACTGTTTTCACGACCCACAACCCTAAAAATCAGAATCATGAATAATTTAAAAGAAAAAATTGAAAAAATTAGAAACATCGCTGAATTAGATGTTGATAACGAATATAAAGAAGGTTATTTGAAAGCGTTGAGTAATGTAATAGCTATTGTGGATGAAAATTACCAAGAACCATATAGTTGGATTAAAGTGGAAGATGGATTACCCGAAAAACGAAAACCATATACAAAATATTCAGATAAAGTATTAGTGTATACATCCCAAGGAATTTTTACAACAAAATATTCCTTTGAAGGAAAAGATTGGTATCTCATGCCACATAAAGTTACACATTGGCATTATCTTCCAATACCACCTACGAAAAACAAATATGTGAAATGCTTTGACAAGTTTGAAGTAGAATTAAAAGAAGGTGATATAGTAGATGTTCAAATGGACGGTGAACACGAAATTTATAAGAAAGAAAATGGACAACTATACTTCAAACCTTATGGAAAAGAAGATAGGGTGTGCACTTACTTCTCAAATGATATGATTAAGGTAAAACGGTAGTAAATTTTATTCCCCGTAACCCTTACTGTTTTCACGACCAACAACCCTAAATTATGGACAAATTTGAAGAATCAATGTTAGGATTTAAAACAAATCCAGAAAAATATAAAACAAACGAATTCTATATCACACCAGATGGTTCTAAAATAGAAGTCGTTTTTAAAGACGATTTTACTATACTAGGTCATATTGTTGAAAGCAAAATGAAAAGTCAAATAGGACATCTAAACATTTTTTTATGGAGTGAATTAATAACACAAGAAGAAATAACAAAATTAAATCTGAAAATTTGTCCAAGATGTGGATATAGAAATACACAAGAATATATAAAATATTTTAATTACTGTGAAAAATGTGGTCTAAATATAGAATAAACCGGGAATATCTATACTATCCTATACTATCCTATACTATATATTCCCCCGGAATCCTTACTGTTCTTCGTCATGCAACCCTAAATTTATGTCAAATATTAAAGAAATAAAAAAACTGGAAATACAAGAAATACTTGATTTCTACTATGGTATAGAAGAATATGGTCATATATTTCACCTAGATCCAAAACTACTAGACGAACCCTTCAAAAAAATTATGGAAGGAATCACCGAAATCGGAAAAATGATGGACGATAGTTATTCAATGTAAAAAATAAATATATGAATAAACCAAAAATAGGTGATGATGTATATATCGATACATCAATCTATGTCAGCCACGGAAAAGATGATTTTCATGGCGAACTTTGTAAAATAAATAAAATTAATAAAAATTCATTCCTACCAATAGATAGTGATAACTATACAATAATTAGTGTGGAAGAAAATCCCAGTCATAGTTATAACTGGAACTATCTACTTGAAAATCAAGAAAAATGGAAAAGTAAATTCGGTGAAACACGTGGATATAAAGACCCAGATGATAGATTCGAATTTAATATACCTTGGGACGACTTCTGATTTTTTTATTCCAATATTATTTCCTACTTTTGTAAAAATTAAAACAAATATGAAACTAAATGGTAAAATTACAATCTTGATAAATCAAGATGAAACTACAATCGAAATAATGGACGATAAAGCTAGTGTGACTATCGTAAAAATAACACTTACACCAGAACAATTATCCAGTGCACTAAGTAGATTGGCTAGAACTGACTGTGAATTAGAAACATTCAATCTTGATAAAATTGGTAAACAAATGGAAATTAAAACATTTGAATACGAACACCCAAGTACGTTAACTCTTTTATCAGTTTTCGGACCAAATGCTAATATTGATATCAATGATGAAAATTTAGCGAAATACGCAAAATATCTTCTCGATAAAGATGAAAATAATGTGAACTGGATACCAGATAAATATTTCAAATCACAAAATTCATTCTTTACAAAAGATAATATCAAATACTTTCGTGGTATAGCACGTAGATGGGTCTAAACCGATTTTTAAACCCCACAGTTAACCTTTATTCTATTTGAGATGAAAAGATATTACTTTATTATAAATATCCTTAAAATTTATTAAACTTGATCCGTATAATTTTATATAAATTAAAAACACAAATATGAAATGTTCGTTTAACAATAAAGATATAGAAAATTTAAATGAAATTCAAAATTTCTTAGAAGAAAATAATATTAAATATAATACAGAATATTCAAATTTTTGTATATGGTACAATAATCCAAATGGACGCAGATCATATGAAATTGAATATGTCCCATCCATACAATATCCAATATCATATCCGAATTTTGGTATTAAAGGTATCAAAAAAGATTTTTTCTTTGAATTGAGTCATCAAGCTGAAAATAATAATTCATTTAAATTGTGGATTAAAGATTTTGAATGGAATAACCCAAAACAGAAAGAAATTTTAAAATCTTATATACTTCACGCAGCTGATAAAACCCCCCATAAATATTATGGTAGAGATTGTGATGTTAGAGTGGTCGAATCTAAAGAAGCTAGAGAATTTGAAATAGAAAATTGTTTTTATGGAAAAAGAGGTGCTAGTTTGAATTTGGGATTATATTTGAAAAAAGAAAAAAATGGACTACCAACCGATACATTGTTGATGATATATACATTTGGTAAAAATTACTTCGGAAAAAAAGATAATATTATCGAAATTATAAGAGTTGGTACTTTGAAATATTCACATGTTATCGGCGGATCGTCAAAATTAATTGACCACTTTTTGAAAAATTATAAAACAATAAAAATTGGTGATAAAACAATGAAAGTCGAACATTTGAAATTCTATTCAGACTATGATCATAATTTAGGATCAAGCATGGATAAAGTTGGGTTTGAATTTATAGGATATTCAAAAGGAGGATTTATGAATTATTGGATTGAAGAAAATATAGTGAAACATAGAGAACCAATGAGACATAAATGGGTTATGGAACAAATGCGAAATGGAAAATGTTTAGCTATACCAAACGCTGGTGTGAAGAATTTTGTAATGAATATTCAATAATATTAACCTTTTAAAAACCATTAACAACAATATTTTTCATGATATATACCCAGAGGTTTCAGAAACCCTACCCAAATCACGAAAAAATACAGGACACCCTACAAATGTACGAAATAATTTATCAATATCAAGAAAGAAGAAATGTTATTTCTACCGAATATTATGATAAATATATGATAATATTTAAATATGATACCATGATGTACACCCGACCATTAACTTTTCCAATAGGAGTAAAACACTACGAATCTGATATTATTGTTTATGATATTTCAACTTCATACCCAACACTCGTAAAATGGATACCTAATGGTATATATACCAAACATCTCTGTGATCTGGAAGAAGATCTAAAAGAAATTGTTAAAAAGTCTTATTTTAAGTTAGACTGATTCTAAATAATAGATTACTATCAATCTGGAAGAAAAAAGGTTGAGCTTCGTTGCTAAATGAAATCTTACGATAATCTTCCGATGAGGTCAGGCAGATCGTTAAATAATCGGAAGATTTATTGATTATCAACTTGCAAGGAAAAGCAGCACAAAAAAAAATTGTCTAGAAAAAAGTCCAAAAATTTTTGCGCAAAAAAAAATTGTCTAGAAAAAAGTCCAAAAATTTTTGCGCAAAAAAAAATTGTCTAGAAAAAAGTCCAAAAATTTTTGCAAAAGTCCAAAAATTTTTGCGCAAAAAAAAAATTGTCTAGAAAAAAGTCCAAAAATTTTTGCGCAAAAAAAAGTCCAAAAATTTTTGCACAAAAATTTTTTTCTGAAAAAAATACGAAAAAATTGTGCCGATATCTCGGAGTGGGGTACTCATTTATAATCACCCCCCCCCCCCTATGGATGAAGTCA
>Ga0247841_10001717_pt1 | contig 46880 bp, 39 predicted proteins | sample LaCruzMarch2015__2_FD_192410 | JGI IMG/M metagenome (GOLD analysis project Ga0247841, IMG submission 192410) | Freshwater microbial communities from meromictic Lake La Cruz, Castile-La Mancha, Spain - LaCruzMarch2015_18m | ecosystem: Environmental > Aquatic > Freshwater > Lake | place: Spain... | reverse complement strand
CTTTGTACTCTGTCTTAAGATACTCCTGATCTGTAAGCCCGAAGGCATGACTAAGCAAACTTGTACTCATTGGAAATCAGATTTTTTACCCAAATATATCTATAAGTACGGATTATTGCGATGAACCAGAAAATAGAATGGATGGATGCTGACCTGCTGGATTTTGGCGCCATTGAAGACGTACTGACAGATGTTACTGAAATCTACCATGCCGGAGCAGTAGTCTCATTTTATCCAAAAGATCATCAGTCCATGCTCAAGGTGAACATCGACGGTACAGCCAACCTCGTCAATTTAGCTCTTCAGAAGAACATCGGAAAATTTTGCTATGTAAGCTCAGTTTCATCATTGGGACGGGCTGATAATAACGAACATACCGATGAAGAAACACATTGGAAACAATCCAGAAAGAATTCAACTTATTCCATCAGTAAATATGGTGCTGAACGCGAAATCTGGAGAGCCATTGAAGAGGGTCTTAACGCAGTGATCGTTAATCCTTCTGTCATACTAGGGGGAGGTTTCTGGGATTGTAATTCAGGATTATTCAGATTGGTCCATGAAGGTCTGAAATATTACACCCTCGGAATAAATGGTTTTGTGGATGTAAGAGATGTTACAAAAGCCATGATTGAATTGATGGATAAAAACCTGTTTGGTGAAAGGTTTATTGTATCTTCAGAAAATCTTACGTATCAGCAACTTTTTTCTTTGATGGCAAGATATCTGAATAAACCCGCACCCTCGGTATATATCCCTTCTTTTTTAACAAAAATTGCATGGCGGATTGAAGCATTAAGAAGTCTGCTGACCGGTTCCAGGCCTGAAGTAACAAAAGAGATGGCAATCACTACAACTCAAACATACTCTTATTCTAGTGAAAAAATCCGGAAAACCTTGAATTTCGAATTCATTCCGGTTGAAAAGTCAATTCAGGAAATATGTACTTTATACCTGAATGATCACCGGAATCAATAATGATCCTCTGGATAAGAAAACAGATGGTATATCCGGATCCCACAACAAGGATCATTCGGGAATTAGATTCTTATAATGATAATACCGGTTAATGATATCATCAACAAATCCTTCCATTTTATAGTCAACAGGAAAAAGCGCTGAAGTATCGGTTTTGAAATTAGGATCTTTTTTTGACCGGCGTAAAAGATAATAATCTACATGTCCATTCCATCTGTTTGGATTTCTACCATAAGTCTTTGCTTTTTCCCGGGCCGCCAGAATACGATTGATCCCAACATTATATGCTGCCAGGACAAATCTTATGCGTTCTATCGGGTCAAAAATATCTTCAGGTAGCTGCCCATCAATATAATGGATATATTTAACACCTGCAGCGATTTGCTGCGCCGGAGAAGAAAGACTGTCGAGTCCGTATTTAGTGACAATTTCAGGCATCAGTTGCATCAGTCCACTTGCTTTATGTGAAGAAATCTGGCCCGGGCGGAAATTTGATTCCTCATAGATTAGAGAAGCGAGTAAACGCCAATCCCAATGGATCCATGAACTTAAAAACTTGATATCACGATCATAGGGGGATAGTTTGTCACTGATGACAGAAAAATAATCACTTTGCAAAAAACCTGCAATCCGTTGGTTATCGAAATATTCAATGTATGTATGTTTTAGTTCAGTAGATGCTTTATATTTCTGTATCCAATCGTTAATTTTTGTGCAGAGTGAATCAGAAGGATGTCCGACGCCCCAGGCATAAGGGAAAAGAGAAAAAGCGAGGACAGAGATATCAATATTAAAGTAAAACCGTTTGTATACCATGGCTACATTTTCGAAACACAACGCATAATGAATCTTTCCTTCAGCTACTTGCCGGATCAACTCTTCCTGAGTTGTATCTGATACCTCTTTAAGAATTGCATTATGACGGGTCTCTTTATCAAACAAATAATATAATCCGGCCAGGAAAAAGTTTCGATGTACATATACAGTATCGACCGGAAAATCTTTTAGAGACCGAATAAAGAGGGCCTTTTTGTTCACCTCCCCCGATGCCTTCCGCTGGACAAGAACAAGCCTGGTTTCTCCAAACGGGGCAGAGAACTTGATTTTTTTCTTCCCGTAGGGTGTAATAGGAATGTTCAGTGCGATAAGGTCAGCGGCATTATTCCGAAGGTAGTACATGAGTTTATTGATATCGTTGCTCGCAATAATTTTCAGTGGGATACCAAGATATTTAGCAAATGCCTCTGCCAGGATAAGTTGATAACCCATAGGTTCTCCGCGGTAAATGAAATAATTAAGGGTGTTCATATCGGTCAGGGCAACAAGATATCCCCGTTCTCGGATATGATAAATTGGATCTCTTCTTCCCTCCTTTCTGGAAAACATATGAAAAGTAATCATAACTGCAATAGAAAGAAGGACTATCCCAAGCAAAACCAACCTGAGAACATAACCTATTTTAACTTTTTTATTTAACATATGCCATTAAGCAACTTTCCGGTACCTCCAGATGGCTAGGCTTACAATGCAGATTGCATATACAACAAGAGACAAAAAATATTGCTTGATATCTGTAAATGTCGAACCTTTGAGCAATACCATCCGCATTATCTTGATAAAATACATGACAGGATTAAGCCTGTCAAGCATTTGTGCCCAAGCGGGCATACTATCGATAGAAGTAAACAATCCACTCATAAGAATAAATACAACCATAAAAAAGAAAGAAACAAGCATGGATTGTTGCTGTGTGTTTGTAACTGTTGATATCAGAAGGCCAAAGGACAGAACCACAAAAAGATAAACGGAGGCAGAAAGAAAAACAAGCCAAAGGCTTCCAATTATTGGAATGTTGAACAGTAGTTTACCGAGGAATAGCCCGAAAGCAAGTTCGAATATAGCAATGATCCAAAAAGGAGTCAACTTTCCGGCAATGAACTGGATTTTTTTTATCGGCGTAACATTAATCTGTTCAATGGTGCCTATTTCTTTTTCCCGAACAATATTCATTCCCGAAAGCAGCAAGCCGATAATGGTAATCAGCAAAACGAGAATACCCGGTACCATGTATGTTTTATAATTGAGCTTGGGATTATACCAATATAGGAAGTCGGTTTGAATACTTCGAACTCCGCTCAGAAGAACAGGACTCATGTTGTCAAGCAAGATCTCACGGTTGTAATCCATGAGAATCATCATTGAATAGGCATTGGTCAGCCCGGCAGTTTGTCCGTTTATTGCATTGATGACAAACTGTATCTTGGACTTGTTTTCATTCATTAAGGTATGTTCAAACCCGGAAGGAATTTGTATAATCATATCAACATTTCCCTTTTTCATCTCTTCTTCAGCCTCAGCATAGGAAAAACAAGTATGTCTGACCTGAAAAAACGGGGAACCCTGAAATTTCCCGATCAACTTCCGTGAGGTACTTGACAGATCAAGGTCTACCACCGACATCTGAATATGTTTCATTTCGAAGGTGGCGGCATTCACTAAAATGATCAGTTGTACAAAGGGAACGACAAAAATAATCGGCAACATGGAACGGTTCCTGAAGACCTGTAGAAATTCTTTCTGGATTATGTAAATAACTGTCCTCATCCTGCCAACCTAACTTTGAATTTTTTAATACTCATCATGAGAAAAAGTAAAGTGAACCCGATAAGAATAACCGTTTCCTGCCATACGTAAAGGAACCCAGTCCCCTTCAGCATGATACTTTTAATGATGGTAATGTAATACTTCGGAGGCATAATATAGCAAAGTGCTTGCAGGATCCAGGGCATATTCTCAACCGGGAAAATAAAACCACTTAGCAGGATTGTCGGTAACATCAGAGCCACCAAAGATATCATCATCGCAATTTGCTGGCTGTTTGTGACACTTGAAATAAGGATACCAAGCGATAACGCCATACAGATAAATAGGAAACTCTCAAAAAGTAACAATACGACACTGCCCTGGATCGGAACACCGAATACCGTATTTCCCATGCCAAGAATAATGCAGGCATCTATAAAAGCCAGGAATACATATGGAAATACTTTACCAATGATGATCTGGGAAGGACGGAGTGGAGAAACCAACAATAATTCCATGGTGCCCAACTCTTTTTCGCGGGTGATGGATAAAGAGGTCATTAATGCCGAGATCAGCATTAGCAGCATCGCCATTAGACCAGGTACAAACATATAAACGCCTTTAAGCTCACCATTATACATCATTCTGACTTCCGGGATGATCTGCAACGGAACCTGTCCGGAATTCATCGATATCAAATAATTGTTGATGATCCCGCTGGCATAATTTATCAGGATATTTGCGGTGTTGGGATCAGAAGCATCACCGATGATCTGGATATGTGCCTTTCCCGACTTCTCGAGTTTTTTTGCAAAATCGGGTTCATAAACCAAGGCAAGGTTTACATTCCCTTCAAGAAACACTTTTCCAATCTCGCTTGCATTCTGAAGATTATGCTCCAGAAGAAAATATCCAGAGGAAAGAATTTTATCTGTAATCTTTCTGGTCACTGCATCTTTTGCCGGGTCATAGATAACGATTTTTGCATCTTTGATCTCATTTGTAATAACATATCCGAACAGCAATAATTGAACAGCAGGGATACCAAAAAGGATGAGCAAAGTCCTGTAATCCCTGAAGATATGATAAAATTCTTTGACCACAAATCCCCAGAATCTCTTCATTGAATCTCTTTGTTAAAAGCCCAGGAATAAAAGAAACGGGAAGCTGAAATAAGCAGCGGAACACCCATTGCAACGTAGAAGGTGTAAAGCCACTCTTTATTAATAATATCAAACTTACGAAGCAGGATTCCACTAGTAATCATAATCGCCATTAGAAGATAGCTACGCAGGTTGAAAAAAGAAAATGCACAAGGGTAAGGGATGCCCAGGCCCCGGATTCGCTTAATATGCTTTTTAGAGATCCTGGCAAAAAGTAGAAAATAAAAGAACACTCCTAAAACCATGCCTCCCGCAAGATGCAACCAGAAAAAATGTTTTACTTCCCAAAGATAGCTGAGTCCTCTTCCGAGCAGGATTCCGGCGGCTGCCATCCATACCAATCCGGCAATAAACAAAAGATTATGTTTACGGACAGATGGTTTTATTCTCTCAAACAGGTTCATGGTTTACCGACTTTTACCCGTGCCAGCTTTATAAAAACTTCGTTCATAGTAGCTGACTCGTATTTTAATTTAAGGTTGTCGGGGGACTCGAGTGCGGCAATGCGGCCGTCAACCATGATGGAGACCCGATCGCAATACTCTGCCTCATCCATATAATGGGTGGTCACGAAAACAGTAATCCCATTCCGCGCAGCTTCATAGATCAGGTTCCAGAACTGCCTGCGTGTAATCGGATCGACACCTCCGGTCGGTTCATCCAGGAAAACTATTTTAGGATTATGAAAAACAGCCACGGAAAAAGCAAGCTTTTGTTTCCAGCCCAGCGGAAGCTCCCGGATCAGCTTGTCACGGGCGGTTTCAAGACCAAGTCGAACCATCAGGTCATAGGCACGTTCTTTTATTTCTTTTTTTCTTAAGCCATAAATACCACCATAGAACCGGATATTTTCAAAAACCGTCAGATCATCATATAACGAAAATTTTTGGCTCATATACCCGATATTCCTTTTGACTTCCTCGCGTTGGGTATAGATATCATAACCTGCGATCTTCAATTCGCCGGCAGTTGGATACCATAGTCCACATAAAATCTTGATCGCTGTGGTCTTCCCGGCGCCATTTGCTCCAAGAAAGCCAAAAATCTCACCCTTCCTGACATCAAAACTCAAATGATCATTTGCGACGAAGGATCCAAATTTTTTCACCAGGTCTTTGACAACAATCATATTTTCCGGGCCGGCATTCATGACTTGAGAAGGCAATCACATTGGTTTGAGAAAAATCTTGTTACTTGTCGGACTTTTCCTTAAATATTATTCGTGGCCACTATTTGATCTTTATACCCCTGCATCAACTCCATGAAGCAGTCTTCAATCGCCGCAGGTATCGGATGAATCTCAATTCCATGAAATTCCTTTTGATGCAGATAATCCCGTAATGCATCCAGATTGATGTATTTTTCAATGAAAGAAAGATGAACCAGCTGCCCGAATGCATGAACGCTATGGACTCCTTCATAATCCCTTAGGACACCAAGTAAGCGATAAATATCTTTTGCTTTTACTGAAAAAAGCGGATACGGATAATCCCGGACGATTTCACCGGGACTGCTGATCCGCATTATCCGGCCGTCCTGAATCAAAGCGACCCGATCGCACAAACTGGCTTCATCCATATATGGGGTAGAAACCAGAATCGTGATTCCGTTTTGTTTAAGTCGTTTTAACATATCCCAGAATTCAAGACGGGAAACAGCATCCACACCGGTTGTTGGTTCATCTAAAAAAAGAATGACCGGCCGGTGTATCAGGGCACACGATAACGCTAATTTCTGTTTCATCCCACCGGAAAGCTTACCGGCCTTCCGTGATTTGAAGGGTTCAATGAGTCGGTATATTTCCTTAATTTGGTCGTAGTTTTCCCTGACGGTAGTGCCGAAAATGGTTGCAAAAAAAGTCAGATTTTCTTCAACGGTCAAATCATAGTAAAGAGAAAACCTGCCCGGCATGTAACCACAAATGCTTCTGATCTTCCGGTAGTCTTTGACTACATTATAGCCTTCGACAACCGCTTTACCGGAATCGGGAATAATCAGTGAGGTCAGTATCCTCAAAAGGGTCGTTTTACCTGCTCCATCCGGTCCGATGAATCCAAATAATTCCCCCCGGTCAATCTCGAAGGAAATATCATGAAGAGCAATGGTTTCACCATAACGTTTCGACAGACCGGCAACACTTACGGCAACCTGATTCATGGGAATAGCTTAAAATCCAACCTTTTATGAAGTATCATGTATTATTATTTAACCACATCTGGCAGCAATTACGGAGGGGTTGTCCTGGTCCAGAATGTATTTCTTCCCAGTAAAGAAATTCCAATATATCCACGGATTTTCAGGCGGTTAGATGTTTCAAATTTCATATAGCAACTATACGTCTTCCCGTTTTTTGGATCATAAATGGTTCCATCCTCCCACTCTTCTTTCCCGTCAAAAACAAAATTTTTCAGATTGACCAGACCAATTAGAGGAACAGGCTTCAACTTTGGATCCGGATTTTCTTTGTCGGTTCGGGGTAATCCGGTTACCGAATCATTCGGTTCCTTCAACCACACCAGTTTACCAAAATATTTATCTTTTTCCTTGTATATGTGTATTTTACCTGTGGCTTCCTGGTTCAACCAGATCCCGAGGATATCATCTGGTTTATGGGTTTGGGCAACCAGGGAAATACCTGACCATGCCGTCATGACAATGATCAGAAACAGATTGATAGCTTTTTTTTTCATTTGAAATTATTTTTAGTTTATACTGGAATTTTAACAGTTATTTTCCGGCTTTATTTTGGTAAAAGTTTGATTTCGCCTGGCATTCCAATCTTCAGGCTGCCATCGTTTTTAACGCGAACCTTCAAAGCATACACAAGGTTTACACGTTCCTCCTTTGTCTGGATGGTCTTGGGTGTGAACTCCGCTGTTTGAGATATCCAGCTTACGATTCCTTCAATCCTCGAATTGGTCTTGATGTCTTTATCAAAACGGACTTCGACCTTTTCTCCGATTTTAATATCTGACAGCTGAGCCCCACTGACATAAACCCGTAATTGCATCTCACGAAGATCAGCAATCTTATAAAGCGATTTTCCGTAAGTCGCAACTTCCCCATTTTCTGCATATTTCGTAAGAACCGTTCCTGTCACCGGATTAATTATTTTTGACCGGGCAATAGATTCAGAAAGTTGTGCGATTTGTTGTATTACTGATCCAACCTGGTTTTCTATTCCTGAAAATTGGATTTTCAAAGATGCAATTTGTTTATCAATAAGATTCAGACTGGCATTGATATCGTCCATCTGTTTTTGCGTAGCGGCTCCATCCTTAAGTAGTTTCTCCGCCCTTCTTTTTTCAATAAGAATATTTTCTTTGTTTTGTTCCTGGACAGCGATTTGTGCAGCCACGTCATCTTTTCGTGAAGCAGTAGCAGCACGGGTTTCGACCAGCTGTTTCTTTTTTAAATACAGATCGGTTGTATCAATAAATCCAATAATTTGTCCTGAATCCAGCAGTTGGCCTTCTTCGATCTCGAACCTTAGGATTTGTCCATTTGCCAATGCAGAGACTAATATTTCTGTAGATTCAAAGGTCCCATATGCATCTGGCTTGTTTTTGTCATCGCTGCAGGACCATAGAAGCATAAGCCCGGCAAAAATTTCAAGAAGATATCTTTTCATTGACAGAGGTATTAAAAGGTAAAATTACAACTTACCTATATTATATAAATAAGTGATTTTTGCTTTGATCAGTTGAATCTTGTGAATCTCAAGACCCATTTTAGATTGAATTTCTTCATTGACACGAAGGAGATAATCACTGGAGGTGATCACCCCATTGCTCAATTGTGACGATGCCGTGTTCGTTATCCCTTCCCTAAGGGCAACCAATTCCTTGTCCTTTAGGATCAACTCAGAAAGTTTTGAGATGTCTGTTATATTTTTCTGAGTGGTCACTTGTAAGTTTTTATCAAAAGTCTCTTGTTGGTTTTTAACTATAATGCTTTGAATATCATAGATTTTCTTTTCGTTTCTATTGGCATTCCAGTTCCATGGGTTCCATGTAACCTTTGCCCCAACCATAGCCATAGGGGCAATGTCAGCCGAAAGAAAATCATAACCTGGCCTGCCGAAACCAAACTGGCCGAAAGCCCAAAGTCTGGGATTCCACTTGGTTGTAACCATATTTTTCATCAGGTTAAGCCTGTCTCTTTGAACGTTATAGATTTCAAATTCAATTCTTTTATTTTCATAATTCAAGGACGGGAGATTGATGACAGGTGTTAAATAGATGAATTTTTCGTTTAAGGGCGTTGAAATAAGTTCCGACAACATCCGGATACTGGCAAGACGGTCCATAGTCAGCTCATAAATATTCTGATCGAGTTTTATCATTTCAGCCCTGATAAGATCCGCATTCATTTTCAACATAGCCCCGTTTCTCACGGCAGATTCAATCTCGGCCAGTTTAATATCCAATTGTTTTTTTGTTTCAAAAAAAAGATTAATGTTTTGTTGCGTAATAAGAATACTAAAATAATATTGATTCACTTGATCCTTTAACTGATACAGGGTTGCATCAACGTTCTTCAGATCAATATTCAGATTATATTTTTCGAGTTTTTTCTGATAACTTGTAACGTGCCCATCATAAATGGACTCGTTGATATCCAGGGTAAGTTTGTATTGGTCTTTGGGAATTGAAGGACCCTGAATTTGCGGTAGTCCAGCAGGAAGGGAGATAGACACAGTTGTTACTTCATTTTGCCAGGATGCACTTCCATTGACATTGAATGAAGGAAGATAATTTTTATTCAAATTTCTTATCTTCAAAGTGCTGGAGTTGTCTAACAAGCTTGCTTGGCGGATCAGGGGATAAGTCTTTTGCAACTGGAGATAACAAAACTCCAGGCATATCGTATCCTGAGCTTTAACTTTTTGTAAAACCAGGCAAAAAAGCCCAAATATCAAGCACAGACAATTAATCCTTGACAGGATCTTTATGGTTTTCATATCCTTTTAATGCATTTAAAATAAATGTAGGAACTATTTTTTTTCTTTGTTCAAAAAACTCCATCATTTTATCATCTGAATAACCAAAAATATTTTGAATCAGCGGACGAGCGACAACAGGAAAAATAACGAGCGCAAGCATATTTACATATATATGCAAAGGATCAATATCAATATCCAGCTCATCCTTAAGCTGACACTGAATCTTTAGCAGGAATTTTTCGGGGGACAGGCCCTGATTGATTATAATTTCCCGTAATTTTTCAGGTTTTTCGTGTAAGGCATTAATAATAAAATAAATGATATAGGAATGCTTTGCAATGAAGCTTAGATAAAAGTCGATAAAATTCTCAATTTTAGCATTCAAAGGAATTTCAGAATTGAAAATATTGATTAACCTGAAGGCTATCTCGGCAAAAGCATCTTTAAAAACCCTCTCAAAAAGAGTTTCCTTATTTCTGAAGTAGTAATGTAAAAGGGCTTTATTTATACCGGCATAATCTGCAATTTCCTGCATCCTTGCCCCATTAAAACCCTTTTTATGAAAAACTTGTTTGGCAGCATCAAGAATTTTATCTTCAGTATTTTGTAATTTCTCCATATGATTTAACTATTTGGATTAAACATATAGTTTAACCAAATGGTCAAATATACAAAATTTTTTTATCTATAGAATTTTTCTGAAAAAATTTTATTTGGGAATTTTGATTTTTTGTCCAGGCTTAAGCCGGTTGGCATTATTGATATTGTTCAACGCCTTAATCTGGGATACAGTAACGTTGAATTTATCAGCAATATCCCAGAGGTTATCCCCGGGCTGGATGGTGTAAATAGTACTTTTTTGATTATCGGAAGCAACTGCTTTAACGGTTTTAACGGAATTGGTATCGGTTTTTGCATTTGAAAGATCCTGTTTTGAGGATGGAGCTATTTTTATTTTTTGCCCGATGATAATTTTATTGTTTGTAAGATTATTCCATTTCATCAGCTGATCAATCGTGCAATGATATTTTTGTGCAATGATGCTCAGACTTTCACCATCCGTTACGATGTGATAAGTTTTTGAGGTTTCGGCAAAATTGGATTCTGATTTTCCCGGTGTCGTGGCTTTGACGGATGAGAGATCTTTTGAGGATTCCGGGAGAGAATTGTTTGTCGGAGAGGCATTGGTATCCGGTGTCTTGACCTTATCATTTTTAATATAAACAAGTAGTTTCTGTTTGGATCTGACATAGTTTTTCCTCAGATTATTCAAGGCTATCAGTTCAGGGACACTCATGTTGAATTTTTTTGCAATGGAAGAAATTGATTCACCACTTTTTACAGAATATTGTTGTGTCTCCCGGTAACTATTGTAGATAAGGGCCATTAATGAATCATGTTCCTGGCCTTTTTTGGTTTTGAAAGCGTAAAGGACAATTTCATTGTTAATGAAATCACCGATATTTTTCTTGCGCAAACGTAATCTACATGTGTTTTCAGGAGAAGCAGGAATAACCCCTTGTTTGAATGTTGGATTCAGAAATTCAATTTCTTCTATAGGAATATTTAGCATCTTGGAAATCTGAGTAAACGTAAGAGGATGCCTGACAGTTATGGTATCTACTTCATAATACAAAATTCCGGGGTCAACCGGATTTATTTTGTGTTCAACAGCATAAGTCATAACATAGCTTACCGCAATGAAAGCCGGCACATATGACCGCGTTTCCCTGGGTAAATAATTATGAATTGCCCAAAAATTCTTTACTCCTCCAGAACGGCGGATGGCTTTATTAACATTTCCCGCCCCTGAATTGTAAGCGGCAAGGGCCAAAGACCAATTCCCATATATATCGTACAAATCACTAAGATGTTCACAAGCCGCTTTTGTTGCCTTAAATGGATCGTACCTGTCATCAATATAGGAACTTACTTTTAATCCATATACTTTCCCGGTACCATACATAAATTGCCATAGGCCTTTAGCCCCGGCGCGTGAATTAGCCGTCGGATTCAGAGCGGATTCAATAACGGCTAAATATTTTAGTTCAAGAGGCATGTTATACTTATCCAGTTGTTCCTCGAAAAGAGGGAAATATATTTCTGCAAGGCCAAGTATACGAGCGGTCAGCTTTCTTTTTTTTATAGCATAGAGTTCAATGAATTTCTTAACTTCATTATTATAAACGTATTCAAATGGAGATTGATCATTCATCTGGGCAATCCGTTCGCGGTATACCGAATCAGGAAAAACTGGAATATCGTTATCTGAAAAGTTGTTCCAGGCCTGGTTTTGATTGGCATAAGGAAATTCAGTATCATGAAAAACTTTCAACGTTGCCAGGCTATCAAGCATGCTGACAACAGGATCATCTTCGACAAATACTTTCTTTACCAAGGAATCCGTATGTAAGGTGTCTTGTGAAATAAGAGATAAAGAAAATAAAAGGAATGTATAGAGCAAAAAAAAGGTCTTTTTCAAAATCATTCGTCTAACATTTTATAAATTAACCATTTATCCGACCATTACAAAAATAAAGTTTAATAAACCTCTTCTTCTTCGGTCTGTTTTTTTTGATTAACAAAAAATTGTTAATAAGGCAATCGTTGACTTTATTATGAAAAAAAACGTTGATTTTTTTACAATATAAACGAAAATCCGGAGAAAAAATTTCCCGGATTATCACCGGGTACAGCAATCTTCTTCTGTATACCTGATGCGATATATAAAATCTTTCACTTTTGAACAGTATGCTCATACAGCGATATGTTTGATTTCTTACTTTTGCAAAACAAAAAAAATCTTGATTTAAAATATCCATTAACCAGAAAATCATAAACCGAATATGGATAATATTGGATATTCCACGGACTTTTAAATTCAATTTTCAGCAAATGAAAAAAAGATACCTTCTTTTCCTGTTTATCTTGGTAGCGTTAAAAAGCCTTTATGCTCAGCAGCCAGTGGATATTGAACCTGTAAAGTTAACACACTGGCTTACACCTGAAGAAATGCTCCGGTTACATGAAATAGGCCTGGGCTTTGTTGAAACTCCTCCTCCGGTCTCTCCTGTCAGAAATGTTGCTGAATTTGACCGGATGCAAGGAGCTTTGATCCGATATCCATTCGGTATACCCTATTCAGTGATCAAAGAAATGGCTGAAGATCTGACCGTAATGACCATTGTTACCAGTGCTTCAGCACAGAATACAGTTCTTCAGCTATATGTTGCAAATGGAGTGGATACCAGTCATTGTGATTTTCTCATTGCACCAACAAACACCTATTGGACCCGTGATTATGGACCCTGGTTTGAATCCGATACGAACAACCAGATTGGGATCATAGACTTTCCATACAACCGTCCGCGACCCAATGATGATGAAATTCCGAAAAAAGTAGCCAACATGTTAGGTATTCCCTGGTATGGAATGAAACTAACCTCTACTGGGGGTAATTATATGACCGATGGGATGGGGATTGCGGCTTCTACGGATCTTGTCTGGGAAGAAAACCTGACGCTGACCCATGATGAAGTCGCTCAAAAAGCTCATGATTATCTTGGCATTGAAACTTATCAAGTTCGGACTGATCTGAATCCTCCGGAATACATCAAGCATATTGATTGCTGGGGAAAATTTTTAGCTCCCGATAAAATTCTGCTAAAAAAAGTTCCTCCTTCTCATCCGAATTACACTCTGATAGAAGATGAAGCAACTTATTGGGCGGGTCAAATTTCTTCATATGGCTATCCATATAAAGTATACCGAGTATATACTCCTACCGATCAGCCATATACCAATTCCATAATATTAAACCAGAAAGTACTTATTCCGTTTATGAATTCGTCCTGGGATGACAGTGCAAAAGCGGTTTATCAGACTGCCATGCCTGGTTATGAAGTGATCGGATTTACGGCCTTGCCACCTCCTGACGGCTGGGTTTCAACCGATGCCTTGCATTGCCGTATCATGGGCATATCTGATATTGGTCTATTATATATCCGACATGTGCCATTGTCAGGAAACCAACCTTGTGAATCTGATTATCAGCTCCAGGCTGATATTCTAGCCTGCAGCCAGCATCCCATTAAAAGCGATTCGGCATTGGTTTATTATAAAGTTAATAATGGAACATATCAGACGGCGACCCTTTTGAACACTTCCGGGAACCACTATACAGGGGTCATTCCAAAACAGGTCGCTGGAAGTACCATTGACTATTATCTGTTTGCTGCTGATGAATCGGATCGCCATGCTACTACACCATTTATCGGAGCAGCGGATCCATTCCGATTCACAACGACATATACAAACCTTGCTCCCGTTCCCGATACCTTATTCTTCATCACCGTTGAAGATGCGTTTTTGGGGAAGATCACACAACTTCACAATTATACTTCTGGAACCATTGAGTTGAATTACGTGCAGGAAATTGGTAATTATTGGCCCTGGTATGTAGATTCCATGTCAGTTTCTTCTCTTCCCTTTACTATGGTATCAGGAGATTCTGTTGCAATCCGGGTTAAAGTACCCCTTCCGGTCAATCAGTCTCCGGCTATGACTTACTTAATCGATACCCTGAATATCACCTCATCGGTCGGATCTGTACGGGTTATTATTATGATCAATTCGGATTTATTAACTTCCATACGGGAAACAGAACAACAAGCATTTCTAGGATTAAATTACCCCAATCCTTTTACCGTTGAAACATCAATCCCTGTTACCAATGGAAAACCCTGTGCCATAAGCCTGGAGATTTTCGATATCCGGGGTATGAAAATAAGAACCTTGATTTCAAGGGAATATTTAACAGGGTCACATATAATCCACTGGGATGGATGTGATGATAGCGGAAGCCAAGTAAAGGCAGGAGTTTATTTCTACCGGATGACGACGGATAATACTGTCCAGACCAGACGAATGATCCTTATCCGGTAATCCGCTTATCAGGTCTCATTTGCGGAAAGAAAAGCACATCCTGGATTGAAACGGAATTAGTCATTATCATCGTAAGCCGGTCAATCCCAATACCTAATCCGGCTGTCGGAGGCATTCCGAATTCCAGGGCCTTTAAAAAATCTTCATCGAGAACCATCGATTCGGGGTCTCCCCTTTTTCCCAGTTCAATCTGGCTTTCGAAACGTTCCCGTTGATCAACCGGATCATTCAATTCAGAAAACGCATTGCATAATTCCTTGCCGTTGCATATGGCTTCAAAGCGTTCGACCAATCCATTTTTACTGCGGTGTTTTTTTGCAAGGGGAGACATTTCAATCGGATAATCGGTAATAAAAGTTGGCTGGATCAGATTTGGTTCACATTTTTCCCCAAAGATCTGATCAATAATTTTTCCTTTTGCCATCGTTTTATCGATCGGAATGTCCAATTTCAGGGCCAGAGAGGTCAATTCCTCCTCCGGCTTCCCCTCTATATCGATTCCCGTATATTGTTTGATCACCTCATACATGGAAAGTCTTTTCCAGGGCCGTTTAAAGTCGATGGAATGATCTCCTGCCTTTATCGTAGTGGTACCATAGAGATCCAACGCAATCTTTTCGACCATTTCTTCAACCAGCGACATCATCCATTCATAGTCTTTATAAGCTACATAGAGTTCCATCTGGGTGAATTCCGGATTATGGAAACGGTCCATTCCTTCATTTCGAAAATCCTTTGAAAACTCATAAACCCCATCAAATCCGCCGACGATCAAACGCTTAAGATACAATTCATTGGCAATTCGAAGGTACAGTGTTGCATCAAGGGAATTATGAAATGTTTTAAAGGGCCTGGCTGCAGCTCCACCGTACAAAGGCTGAAGAACAGGTGTTTCAACTTCCAGATACCCTTTGGAATTAAGGTAACCACGCATCGAATCAATGAGCATGGTACGTTTCAGGAAAACATCTTTAATCTGTGGATTAACGATCAGATCAAGATATCGTTGACGATAACGTTGTTCAGGGTCTGTAAATGCATCGAAAATGGCATCCTCCGTTTCTTTAACAATTGGTAAAGGACGAAGTGATTTACACAATAACTTTAAGGATTTGACATGAATAGTAATTTCTCCCATTTGTGTAATGAACACAAAACCAGTAACACCGATGATATCACCGATATCGAGTAGTTTTTTGAAAACGGTATTATAAAGTATCTTATCTTCCCCGGGACAAATGTCATCCCGTTTCAGATAGAGTTGAATCCGACCGGTCGAATCCAATAATTCCAAGAAAGAAGCAGCACCCATAATTCGGCGGCTCATTATACGTCCGGCGATGCTCACATCCTGAAAAAGAAAATGATCTTCAGGATAGTTCTTTTTAATTTCACATGTTGTCGTATTGACCGGGAATCCTTCGGGAGGATAAGGATTAATACCAAGTTTAATCAGTTCTGATAAAGAGTTTCTACGAATGAGTTCCTGTTCTCTTAATCCAAAAGCCATAGATTCAATATTTTATGCAAATATACAATTTACGACAACACGTTATGCAAGACATGATGGGATTGCATTCCTTTGAATCCGGGTAAATGTATCTGATAATAGGTAATGATGCCGGTTAATAATTTTGCTCTGACAAGTGGCGCTAAAACCAGGAATGAAACATTTTGGAGAGGCGTCATGGATATAGAAAGAAATGAACAGCTGGTTTCTTGATCAAGAAAATGTGGATGCTTTGGGATAACAGATTGAAAGTGTCCCTCCACAAGATTAAAAATAGGCCGGTCATTTGAATGGTCTAATTGTGGCATGATCCCGAGAAACCGAGTCAGAAGCATGGCAAAGACCAGATGAAAACAGACCGGTGAATCCGTTATTGAATCTAATTGAAGACAGGAATTCCATATAAAATCAAATAGTTCCTGGTTTTTTTCTTCTTCACGGATCGATTTAAAGAGGAGTTCATTCAGGAACAGGGCAATGGAACTTTTCCGGATATCAAATGGGATAGTCTTATAAGGAATGGCAATACGTACTTCTTTGATGGACTGTAGACCTGTATTCTCTTTCCGGTAAGCGACGAGATCCAACAACGTCATTGGTTGAAAAAGCCCAGCTTTGATTTTTGATCTTTTAGACCGAATCCCTTTAATCAGGTACGATTGGAGACCGAATTGATCGGTATAAATCCTGACAATAATACTGGTTTCAGAATATTTGACCGAATGCAGGGCAATGCCCCTGGTCTTACAAAGCATCAATTAATGATGAGGATTTTTGTAACTATTTTTTCGGTACCATTCTCACTGGCAGCAAAGACCAGATAAACACCACTTTTGGCGCGCTTTCCATCAAAATTATTGCCATCCCACACAGCCTGACCTCCTTCCGCTTTAGTAGCGAAAACCAAATATCCGCTAATATCGGTGATTTTAACCTGGGCATTGTTTACCAAACCCTTAATGGCAATATACCCGCTATACCCCTCGCGAACCGGATTTGGATAAGCATATACATTTTCATTGGTTTCTCCCCCTTCGGTGGCAGTACTTTTAAAAGAAATCACCCCTTTATCTGTAGCAAAATAAACTTCTCCGGTAATATTATTGATTGCAATGGATGTAATGCGGTTTGACAAAAGAGGACTGTTATCTTCCGTGAAATGATAAATCTGCTTGGTCCCATCTTCAGAAAAGAGAAAAACGCCCCCACGGTCAGTCCCGATCCATTTACGGTTTGCACCATCGATTGCAATGGCATTGACGGTTTCATTCTCCATAAGGTATTGAATGTAACCATCCTGTTCAACCAGGATACGCTGGGCATCAAAGTTTTTTCCTGAAAAAATATTTTCCGGAGAATAAAATACGGCAATCCCTTTTTCAGTTCCGATCCAAACCTCCCCGTTTTTATCTACGGCCATTGCAAATACAGTATTTCCTGGAATATTGCCATTGCCGACCGCCGAATTCAGTTTGATAGAATTATCATCAGACGGATTATCCGGGGTTCCGTTATCGGTAAAAACAAGGATGGAATTAGGATTCAGGTTTCCGTACCGCATTTGTATCCACTTCTGTCCATAATGGTCAATGATAAGTTGACCAAGATCGCCATCATTGACGATGCTGATATTAAATCCCGTCCATTGATCGCCTTTTTTCATCGAAAGACAATTATTGTTTGCGGTATTGACCACCCATAGGTTTCCATCTTTATCAAATGCCAGACCGCCGACACGGATATCAGAAGGAATGGATGCGCTATGGTGATGAAGGGTACTGTTACTTTCGTCGTATTTGATCACAAACAAATCATTATAAAACTCCAGCAAACCATTTCCCCAGGAACCAACATAAATCCGTTTAGGATCAAAAGGATCGACAGCAGCCACAACAAGATCGTGCCAGGCATAAAGGGGGGGATCCGAAGATCCTTGAATATTTTTCCAGTTCGTGTTATCAAAATGGTACAATTGGGCAGAAAAATATAATGGAACATAAGAGCCGTCGCGTCCTCCCGGTACAATATAAAGGTCGTTGCCATTCGTTGTCAAGCCGAAAGCTTTTGAAGTCAATGGTCCACTCAAATTATAATGATCAAATGTATTTTGTTTCAGGTCGGTCGCAATCAACCCGGAATAAGTGTCACCGATCCAGACGAAGTTATTATTGTCAGGGATTGCATCAAGGGGATTTGGTGCTCCGGGAAAATAATCCCAGATCTGCGTAATAAAATTCATTGAAGGATCATAAACGCGGACAAAATATTTAAAGGAAATGACCAGATAAAAAGGATTGGATTCAAGTTTCATCACCGGGTCCGCTATATCGTTCAGCCACGAATGCCAGTTTCCGTTCTCAAAAATGTACAGGGTATCCGCTGATGTTGCTTTTTGTTTACTGACAAATACTTTATCAGCAAAGAATGTGATCGTTCCGTATTGTGCTGTTGTGTCAATCCGATCATCTTTTCTCCAGTTACTAAAATTCGCCAAATTCGGATCCTTGTAATAGGCCTTATAAAGACCTTTTTCAGTTGCAGCAAAAAGAGAATCATAGGAATCTTTGATCAATCCTAGTACATTTACCTGGCTACCGTCTTTACCGATATAATAGGTATCGCGAATCTCTTCTTTCTCCAGATCAAGAACAACGATCCCGAATCCACAGGACAAATAAGCATCCTTACCAATAAAATAAATGGAATTAATTGTTTTATTTCCCAAGATAGGCTTGCGTTTAATATCAGAGATATTGATGATGACATTGTTCTTTATCAAATCAATATTGGCATTGGAATAAGTTATAACCAGAGTCTGGTTTTCCTTATTATAATTGATGCAGCTAATTCCAATATCAGAAAGCCCGTTTATTTTTGTAATACGGGTAACGCTTTTGTCTTCTTTGATAACATAAAAAACCGCATAAGGTGTTGCGCAAAAAACCCTGTCTCCTGCGTCGGTGACTGAATTACATAAAGTATATGGCAACTCGTCTCGCCAATGGCCAATAGGAATCTGCTGGGCATATATGGTCGAAAAACGAGAAAATAAGAGTAAAAAAATAAGATAAACTAAACGGTTGTTCATGAAAAAAAATTTTGATTGTATTCGTCAAGCAGGTTGAAATCCTTATAAATAACTGACTATTTTGTAATTTATTGTAAGAAAACCAGGTCTCTCAGAGGATCATTCCTGCCGCTACCGTTTCATTTGTAGATTCATCGATAAGTATGAGGCTACCTGTGATCCGGTTTCGGGAATATGGATCGAAAAATAAGGGCATGGTCGTCTGCAGACGGACAGAGGCAATATCATTCATTGAAACTTTTTTATTTTCCTTGACTTTCTCCAGTGTGTTGATATTCAGTAAATAATTGACTTCCTTGATCAGGCATTTTACCTCTTTAGTGGTTTGTTTTAAAGCATACCTTCCATGAATTTGCAACGGTTTCGGATTCATCCAGCAGATCATGGCTGTAATTTCCTGTCCTTCGGAAGGATAATTGTTGTAGCCCACAATCATATCGCCTCGGCTGATATCAAGGTCATCGTTAAGCGTAATAATTACCGACATGGGAGGATAGGCTTTCTGTAAGGGACCATTATAAGTCAGAACAGAAGTTATATGGGTGCTTTGTCTGGAAGGCAAAACCATCACCGGATCATCCGCAAGAAATACGCCTCCGGCTATTGTTCCTGCATATCCCCTGAAATCAGGATATTTTACTGATTCAGGACGGATAACGTACTGAACCGGAAACCTTGGAGAAATAAAATCATGATCGCGGTTGATTGGGATTGTTTCAAGAATATGCATTAAGGTTCCACCGGTATACCAGTCCATTTTTAAGGAAGGTTTTACGACATTATCTCCATAAAGAGCACTGATAGGGATGAAGTACAAATCTTTATCAGGGAAAACCATAGAGGAAAAAGATGTAAAATCCTTTTTAATGGTTTCGAAAGCCTCCTGACCGAAATCGAGCAGATCCATTTTGTTAATGCACACAATGATATGTGGGATCCCAAGGAGAGAAGCGAGGTAAGCATGGCGATGGGTCTGTTCAATGACTCCGTTCCTGGCATCAATCAGGATGATTGCAGCATTAGCCGTTGACGCCCCCGTAACCATATTCCGGGTGTACTGTATATGCCCGGGTGTATCGGCAATGATGAACTTCCGGTATGGTGTGGCAAAGTATCGGTATGCTACATCGATGGTTATCCCCTGTTCCCGTTCAGCGCGAAGGCCGTCAGTAAGCAGAGCAAGATTAAGGTGTTCACTGCCCTTTTGGATACTTGCTCTTTTGACAGCATCCAGTTGATCTTCAAAGATAGATTTGCTGTCATATAACAACCGTCCGATCAGGGTACTTTTACCGTCATCTACACTACCTGCGGTAGTAAAGCGCATAAGTTCCATTTCCAGATAAGCCTTGCTCGAGAAATATTGGTCAATTTTTTTGTCCATAATAAATCACTCAATTCCCTAGAAATATCCTTCTTTTTTCCGGTCTTCCATAGCGGCCTCTGAACGTTTGTCATCATACCGACCGCCCCGCTCAGTAATACGGGTTGCTGCAATTTCCTGAATGATATCTTCCAGATTGTCAGCAGTCGAAAGAGTCAACCCCGTGCAAGTGATATCCCCGACAGTTCTGCACCGGACACGTCGATGTTCAATTTTTTCCAGGGGTTTTAGTTTCATGAACGGAGCAGCGGCCAGCCAGACACCATCCCGGAAAAACACATCCCGTTCATGGGTAAAATAAATAGAGGGAATTTCGATGGCCTCCAATAAAATATATTGCCAGATATCCATTTCTGTCCAATTGCTGATGGGAAATACTCGGAAATGCTCCCCCATTCGTTTTTTTCCGTTAAAAAGATACCATAATTCAGGGCGTTGGTTTTTCGGATCCCATTGGCCGAATCCATCCCTGTGAGAGAAAAAACGTTCTTTTGCCCTTGCTTTTTCTTCGTCACGCCGGGCTCCCCCGATGGCTGCATCAAATTTGTTTTTCTCAATAGCATCCAGCAGTGTTATGGTTTGAAGTACATTCCGGCTGGCATCATAGCCCACTTCTTCAACAGCCCTCCCCTCATCAATAGAAGCCTGTACGAGACCTACAATCAATCTGGCATTGAATTTATTAACCAGATCATCCCGGAAATCGAGCGTTTCCTGGAAATTATGACCCGTATCGATATGCAATAATGGAAAAGGGATAGGTGCCGGATAAAATGCTTTTCTGGAGAGATGTACCAGAACAATGGAGTCTTTTCCTCCTGAAAAAAGGAGAACAGGTCGCTCAAACTGGGCAGCTACTTCCCGTAAAACATATATCGCTTCAGATTCCAGCTCACCCAAGTGGGTTATTGGATATTCAGCCATACTTACACAAGGTTATTATATTCAAGATTTGTTAAAAATTCTTTGCAGGAATGATTTTCTTTTCGGATCATGATCATCGGAATAATACCCGTGACCATATCCATATCCGTATCCGTACCCATATCCGTATCCTGATCCATATCCGTATCCGTAACTATAACGGTAAGAATTGCGCTCAAGTTTCACATCGTTTATCAAAATAGCCAGGTTCGGGATATTCCGTTGTTCCATATCCTGGATGATGGAGGCAAAAATCTTTTTATGGGTAAAATTTTGACGAACAAGATATAAATTGGCATCCGCATATTTCATCAGCAAAAAAGCATCGGTCACCAATCCAACCGGTGGTGTATCGATGATAATGTAATCATAGATCTCCTTCAACCTGGAAAATAACTCCCTGCACTTATCAGATGCAATCAATTCAGAGGGATTTGATGGGATGGGACCAGCCATGATGATATCGAGATTTTCAATCCCGGAAAATTGTATGGTTTCATCAATATTATTTTGGCTGGTCAGGTAAGAGCTGATTCCCATTTTGTTCGTCCAACCATAGTCCTGAAAAATTTTAGGTTTTCGCAGGTCAAATCCCATAAGCAGCGTTTTCTTGCCGTACATGGCGAAAACAGAAGCCAGATTTATCGAAATGAAAGATTTTCCTGTACCGACCATATCCGATGTAATAAGAATAATCTGCTTTTGCTTCCCCTGGAGCAAGTTTTGCAAGTTTGTTCGAATGGATCGGAAAGATTCAGCAATGGTTGACTTAGGGTATTCCACCACGATCACTTTTGCGTTTTTTTCACTATGGATTACATGTCCAACGATAGGCAGATCTGTTATTTTTTCCACATCATCCCGCTCCATGATGGTATCATTAAAAAAATCCTTTCCAAGGATAAAACCCGCCGGAAGTATGATACCCAAAAGGAGTGCAATAATATAGTTCAGACTTTTTTTAGGTGAAACGGGCGAAAAACCAGATCCCATTGCCGCATCAACTATTTCATTATCAGCCAGATTGGCTGCCAATGCAATTTGAGCTTCCGACCGTTTTTGTAAAAGGTACGTATAAATTGCGTCGGTTAATTTGAACTTTCGTTCAATGCCAAATAAAACACGCTGAGTTTCAGGTAGCTCATTGATCCGGGCGTTGATCTGAGATATTCTGGAATTGATCTCTTTCAAGGCAATATCATTTGAGGTGATCGCGCTTTTCGTATTCTCGTATAAGGCATTCTTGGTGGTCGTGATCTGCAGATCGATGGATCGTAAACTTGGATTTTTTTCCTTTGAAAATTGGGTATTCTCGGTTCTTCTGGTATATAACGCTGTCAGTTGCATAGTCAGATCATTCAGGATGGAGTTGTCGATTCCCATGGAAGCAGGAACAACCAGCGCATCAAGGTTTTGGTTTTTTTCGATATAGTCCTTCATGTTTTGAAGGTATTTGGATTTGACCAATAAAATCGCCTTTTCATCCTGGAGTTGCATCATTTTTTCAAATACCGCTTTGGCTTCATCATCCAGATTCATGATTGCCTTGTTCATACGGAAAGCCATCAAAGCCTTTTCGGAAGAGGTCAGTGAATCGGTTATTCCGCGGAGTTCACCATCAATAAAAGTAATGGTACGGCTTGCGACGATATTTTTTCTTTCAAGGCCCTCGGCCAGATACTCTTTTGTGAGGGCATTTAGGAAATCGACCAGTTTATTCACATTCCCGCCCCGGAGTTTTATCTCGATGATTGAAGCTTCTTTATTGATGGGTTCGATCGTGAAGGTCTTATATTCTTTTACCAGACCATCATAATCTTTAAAAAGAAAATAAAAGGACTTCAGATTACCAAGCCTTTCATTTAAATGCGGATTTTGAAGGATCCGGAATTTATAATTTTCACCTTTTATTTCCTGACCAAAAGAGAAAACCTCATCAAGGCCAATATATTCATTACGACCTGTAACTTCTTCTTCCCGGGAATAAAGATAAAACCTACGCCCGGCATCACTTGCTGTCAAACGGAATTTGTCGTTTGAAACAATAGCTACATGGAATTTCAATGCAATGGGTTGGGGAAATGAAGTGTCGAAAACCACGATAAAAGGACAGTTCCGGTATAATTCCCTGCTTAAAAAGGCATCTTCACCGAAATATGCGACTTCAAAACCAATTTTAGCAAGTGTCCGATAGGAAAGTGAATAGGAAGATAAAACTCCGATTTCATTTTGAAGATTCTGCGGGTTTTTGAACAATCCAAGTCCGATGATATCCTGTGGGTTAATCTTGTTTTCCGATTTGTCTTTTATAAGGATCGTGGTTTTTACTTCATAGACGGGTTTTGAAAATTTATTGAAGATATAAGCGACTGAAACGGTTATAAGCAGGGTCAAGACAAATATGTACCAGTAATGGTAAAATTTATAAAGGATGACTTTATAATCTACAGGCGGTTGTTGCTGTGGAAAATCCTGAAAGTGTTCGTTCACGGGTAACAGAATTTATTTAAAATAATTGATTAACAACAAAGCAGTAGAGATAGCTGCAAAGACAATGGCATAGGGGAAGACTGCAAACCCCCATTGTTTTATTCGAAGGGGCGAAATATAGATGATATCGTTGGGCATCAGATAATAAAATTGGGAATTTAAAATATTATCACTGGTCAGATCAAGGTAAAACACCTTGGATCCATCCTTAGTCGCCCTGATCAGTGCAACCTTGTTCCGGTTTGCAAAGTCGGTAAGATCACCGGCCATGGAAAGGGCTTCAAAAATGGTTATTTCATCCTGGTAAATTTTATATTGTCCGGGACGGTTGACTTCTCCGACAAAGGTCACATTGAAATTGACCATTTTAACCACAACGGTTATTTCATTCAGGTATTCATTGATGGATTGTTGAAGCAGGTTTTTTACCTGATCGACGGTCAAATCTTTCACGAACACCTTACCCACAACTGGAAAGTCAATATAACCTTCATTATTGACACTATAACTGTTCAGGTAAATTGTAGCATCATTAGCAAGGTCATTATAACCTCCACCGGAAGATTGCTTATTGAAAAACATAAATGTTTTTTCATCCAGACTGAAGATCCGGATATAGAGATTATCCTTTGGTTGAATTTTGTAATCAAATGTTCTTTTATTCCCATAAAAAGAATTCGTATCATGCGATTGACTTTTCTGAAGGTATTTAATTTTTTTCTGGGGGACACAAAAAGTAAAAATGATCAATAGGACAAGAAGTAAAACTGCTTTGAAAAATATATGAAAGGAATTATGCATATAATCCCAGCAATAAAGAAACGAAGTTACATTTTTTTTTGCAATGAATATGACTGGCGCTGGTAATCAGATGATTTCACCGATCAACGTTGCTGAAGTGCAATGGGAAATTTTCACTTTCACATAATTACCGGGTAAAACATCCGATTTCGGAAAGACCACAACTTTGTTGCTGGTAGTCCTGCCAAAATAATCATCTGCCGAACGTTTTGATGAGCCTTCGATCAGCACCGTGAAAACTTTTTCCAAATCCCTCTTATTGCTTTGCAGGGAAAGGGTTTGCTGAAGATCGATGATTTCCCGTAATCTTTGTTCTTTGACTGAATCGGGTACATTGTCCATATACTGATCAGCTGCCAGGGTTTGCGGACGTTCCGAGTATTTGAACATAAAAGCAAAATCAAACCTTGCCCATTTCATCAACTCAAGTGTTTGCTGGTGATCTACATCGGTTTCACTACAAAACCCGGTAATGATATCAGTAGAAACAGCACAATCGGGTATTATCCGGTGGATGGCTTCGATCAACTCCATATACTGTTCTCGGTTGTATTTACGGTTCATCAGTTCAAGGATGCGATTGCTTCCTGATTGAACCGGAAGGTGAATCGATTTGCAAATATTTTTATAGCATGCAATGGTTTTCAGTAGTTCTTCGGAAATATCCTTGGGATGAGAAGTTGCAAAACGGATTCGCAGTAAAGAACTCACTTGTGCTACCCTCACCAGAAGCCTGGTAAAGTCAATTTCTTCCTCCCCGGAGATCCATTTATATGAATTGACATTTTGTCCGAGGAGGGTAATCTCGCGGTATCCCTTTTCAGCAAGGGTACGGGCTTCATTAACGATGGTAAATGCATCGCGACTGCGTTCCTTCCCTCTCGTGGATGGAACCACACAATATGAACAATAATTCTCACACCCCCTCATGATCGAAATGAATGCCGAAACCCCATTTGAACTTAGCCTGACAGGGGTAATATCTGCATACGTCTCATCCGTTGAAAGAATGGTGTTGACAGCTTGTTGGCCGGTATCCGCCTGTTCAAGAAGTACCGGTAGATACCGGTATGAATCAGGACCTGCCACCAGATCGAGTAAATATTCTTCTTTTATGAGGGATAGTTTTGTTCTTTCGGCTATACAACCAAGTAAACCAATAATCAATTCTGGTTTTTTTTTCCGTAACGAATAAAAATAATGCAATCTTTTCCTTACCCGGTCTTCTGCATGTTCACGGATTGAGCAGGTATTGATAAGAAGGATGTCTGCGTCCCGGATCTTTTCAGTAAAAGTGTATCCTCCTTCAGTTAAAATGGCAGCAACAATTTCACTGTCAGAAAAATTCATCTGACATCCATAGGTCTCAATATATACTTTTTTACTTTTATTCACCGTAAGGTATTACCTTTTGACCAATCAATTGATTAAGCATAAAAAAGGAGTGCAAAGGTAAGGATAATGTTAATTGTACTACTTTTGTACCCGGACTCGAACCACTAAATCGGATAGTTAATGAGTAAGAATCTTGTAATTGTTGAGTCTCCGGCAAAAGCAAAGACCATAGGGGGATTTCTTGGTAAAGAATTCGTGGTAAAGTCATGCATGGGGCATGTAGTGGATCTTTCGAAAAAAGATTTGGGTGTCGATATTGACAAAGGGTTTATACCTAAATATATCATCACCCCGGAGAAAAAGAAAATCGTATCAGAATTAAAAAAGCTGGCAAAGGATGCTGATACTGTCTGGCTTGCTTCTGATGAAGACCGCGAAGGGGAGGCCATTGCCTGGCATCTGATTGAGGCATTGGAATTGAATGAAAATAAAATTAAGCGGATCGCTTTCCACGAAATCACTAAGCCGGCAATACAGGAAGCGATTGAAAATCCGAGGATGATCGATAAAAATCTTGTCAATGCCCAACAAGCCCGACGGGTGCTGGATAGACTGGTCGGATTTGAATTGTCGCCTGTATTATGGAAGAAGATCAAGCCTGCCCTGTCTGCCGGCCGTGTGCAATCGGTCGCTGTCAGGCTGATCGCGGAACGGGAAGATGAGATAAAAAATTTCAAGTCTGTCGCTTCATTTCGTATCATCGGAGATTTCATTGTCAGGGATAACAAACAATTGGTGAAAACCCAAGCTGAATTAAATAAACGATTCAGTGATAAGGAAGAAGCCATCGCTTTCCTTAATAGGTGTAAAAACGCCGAATATGTCGTCGAAGATGTTGACACAAGACCAGCAAGAAAATCTCCTGCTCCCCCTTTTACTACGTCAACCTTACAACAGGAAGCCTCACGTAAGCTGGGTTTTACTGTTGCTAATACCATGCGGGTTGCACAGGAACTTTATGAATCCGGGAAGATCACCTATATGCGTACCGATTCAGTCAATTTGTCGGATCTTGCTATAGGTATGTCAAAAAAGGAGATATCAGAGAATTATGGCCCTGAATATGTCAAGACCCGCAGATATACCACAAGAACAAAAGGAGCTCAGGAAGCTCATGAGGCAATCCGGCCGACCTACCTGGATAATAAAACGATAGAAGGGGATAAATCCCAGAAACGTCTTTATGATCTGATCTGGAAAAGAACGATCGCTTCCCAAATGGCTGATGCGGAACTTGAAAAAACAACCATAACCATAAACATTTCCACGTCAGATGAAAAATTTCTGGCAAAAGGAGAGATTATAAAATTCGATGGTTTTCTTAAAGTTTATATGGAATCTTCTGATGAGGAAGATGCTGAAGCCAAAGAGGGAATTCTCCCACCCTTGAATCCAGGGGATAAGTTGAAGATGGATATTTTAACAGCCCTGGAAAAGTTCAGCCAGCAGCCTTACCGGTATACGGAGGCAACCCTCGTGAAAAAATTAGAAGAGCTTGGAATTGGAAGACCATCAACATATGCCCCCATTATCTCCACCATACAAAAAAGGGGCTATGTTGTCAAGGAGGATCGGCAAGGGTTTACGCGAACATACGTTATCGTATCATTAAAGAACACTGTTATTTCGGAAGAAGAAAAGGCAGAAAATTACGGATTTGAAAAAGCCAAACTGTTTCCAACAGATATTGGCAATCTGGTCAATAGTTTTCTTGTACAACATTTCAGGAATATTCTTGATTATCATTTCACGGCAAATGTAGAAGAGGAATTTGATGAAATCGCTGAAGGAAAGCTGGTTTGGAATGAGATGATAAAAGAATTTTATTTCCCTTTCCATCAGCAGGTTGAAGGCACCCTCGAAAATACCAGAAAAGTAAGTGGTGAAAAATTTCTTGGGAAAGATCCCCTGAGTGATGCAAATGTGTTTGTCAAGATAGGACGTTATGGCCCGATGGTACAAATAGGAGACACCGATTCGACACAAAAACCGAAATTTGCCGCATTGAAAAAAGGACAAAGTATCGATTCCATTTCATTGCAGGAAGCGCTTGATCTTTTTAAGCTCCCCCGGAATATAGGGGAATATGAGGCATCGGAAGTTGTTGCTTCCACCGGGCGTTTTGGTCCCTATATCCGGCATAAATCCAAGTTTTTCTCTCTTTCAAAAGAGGATGATCCATTGACCGTTACATTGGAGCGGGCTATTCAGATCATCCTTGAAAAGCAGAATTCAGACAATCAGAAAATCGTTAAGGAATTTCAGCTGGATGGCAAGGTAATACAGATCATAAATGGGCGTTATGGGATATATATCTCCTATGACAAACAAAACTACAGGATTCCGAAGGGAACCAACCCGAGGGAATTGACGTTGGAAGAATGTCAGTCCATTCTTACCAAGACCCAACCAACAAGATCTAAAACGAAAAAGAAAAAATAGTCTTGCATGGATATTGCCACCTTTTTTGAGCCTATTGATCTCCATGAATTCCCCGTCACCATGGAAACGCCAGGGCAAACTCGCTTGGGCAATGGTATCCGGATCTTTTCTGACCCAAATGACTTCCCTGATTATCAATCGGCCGACCTGGTTTTAATCGGTGTCGAAGATGACCGGAATGCAACAGATAATGAGGGTTGTGCGGCGGCTCCCGACATTATCCGTAAGTACTTTTACCAACTTTTTCCGGGACCCAATCCTCTTAAGTTGGTTGATCTGGGAAACATTAAAAAAGGATATAGTGTCAGTGATACTTATTTTGCGCTTAGCTCAGTCGTTGCAGAAATGGTCGGCAATCATGTACTTCCCATCATCATCGGCGGAGGTCAGGATCTGACTTATGCGAATTATCAGGCCTATCAGAGCCTTGGACAGATCATCAACATTGTAGCAGTTGATCCGATGTTCGATCTGGGAAAGTCAGAACAGGAATTAAGTTCACAATCATACCTGAGCAACATCATTCTCCACCAGCCTAATTATCTTTTTAACTATGCCAACATCGGCTATCAAACCTATTTTGTCGATCAGGATGCCCTAAAATTGATGAAAAACCTGTTTTTCGACACATACAGACTGGGAATTGTCCGTCAGAATCTTGAAGAAGTGGAACCTATTGTCCGGAATGCAGATATGTTAAGCTTTGATATTTCAGCCGTCCGTCATTCTGATGCCCCGGGGAATGGAAATGCCACTCCGAATGGCTTCTATGGAGAAGAGGCATGTCAGATTATACGGTATGCCGGACTCAGCGACAAACTTACTTCCATTGGATTTTATGAAGTGAATCCCCGACATGATCCATCAGGTCAGACCGCCCATCTCGTGGCACAAATGGTCTGGTATTTCATCGACGGATTTTATAACAGGGCACACGATTTCCCGTTTCGTAATGAAGAGGATTATCTAAAATACCGCGTCAACATCAGCGAGCATAAAGAAGAAATAATTTTTTATAAAAGTAAAAAAACCGATCGTTGGTGGATGGAAATTCCATTGCCGGCAGAACAAAGGATCAAATATGAGCGGCACTATCTTGTCCCTTGTTCTTATACTGATTACCAGATCGCATGCAACAATGATATACCGGATCGCTGGTGGATGGTTTACCAGAAACTGATGTGATCTTTACAGTCTTAAAGAGGGGCAAGTCAGAATACCCGGTCAGGGTTTGCAGACATGAAACCTTTCCACCCGGAAAATTTCCCTGATGATTCTTTTTCGCCTTTCTGGAAATAGTGGCACATAGCAACGGCAAGGCCGTCGGTCGCATCAAGGGTTTCAGGAGACTCTTTGATATTCAGAAGGCGCGTAAGCATAGCCGCAACCTGTTCTTTGGATGCACTTCCCTTTCCGGTGATCGATTGTTTGATTTTACGGGGTGAATATTCAAAAACCGGAATGGATCTTGACAGCGCTGCTGCAATTGCTATTCCTTGTGCCCGGCCAAGTTTCAACATCGATTGAACATTCTTTCCGAAAAAAGTAGCTTCAATTGCCAGTTCATCGGGTTTAAACTGAGTAATCAGTGAGATCATACGGTCAAAAATAATCTTCAATCGCTGGTGATGGTCATCGTATTTATTCAGTTTCACCACACCAAGGGCAAGCATGCTGGCCTTTTTCCCGGTCACGGAAATGATCCCATAACCCATGATGGTGGTCCCGGGATCGATACCCAGTATGATACGTTCGCTGACCAATTTCCTGTTAGGTTAAGCTTTCAAAAGTAAGAAAATTAGAGGAGATCAAGTTCCCTGTTGAAGTAGAACTTCTGCATAATGGAGATCCAGTAGACGGGTAATTTTTAGATTTCGCGGATCTCCGTTAACCAGATGGACCTTTATGCCTGTTTGCTCCAGGACCGATGCATCGTCGGTAAAAACCGGGTTATAAGGCAATTCGTATGCTTTCTTTATTTGCACTACCTGGAAGACCTGAGGAGTTTGGATTATCCTTATATTCGATCTGTCTTCTTGCCAGTTTTCTTCACCTTTCACCATTCTGACCGACTCATGAACAGGAATACCCGGTACAGCATTGCCATGAGCAACGGCTTCTTCAAAACATCGGTGGATCAACTCACAGGTAATTAATGGCCTTGCACCATCATGAATAGCGACAAAACCGTCGTCGTGGATTTCTTCTAAAGCGTTTTTTACAGAATGGAAACGGGTTTCTCCTCCGGAAACTATTTTATAAATTCTGTCAAAGCCGTGTTCAGAACACAACTTTTTCCACGCTTCTATGAAAGCATCAGGAAGAGTCATGATAAGGTTAACATGAGGATCTGCAAAAAAAAATGCCTCCAATGAATACATCAGCATAGGCCGGCCGGCAAGCAATAAAAATTGTTTTGGAGTGGATAAATTCATCCGGGTACCGGTGCCTCCCGCAACGATGATGACAAACTTTTTCAATAAATAAAATTGATTTTTAGATTATCAGCATCGGATAGCCGTATGTGAAGAACTTATATTTCTTCTCGATGGCGACCTCATAAGCTTTCATAAGGAATTCATAACCGGCAAAAGCCGACACCAGCATCATCATTGGTGATTGTGGCAAATGAAGGTTCGTGATCATCGCATTGGCAATGCTGAATTCATAGGGTGGAAAAATGAAACGGTTCGTCCAGCCCCTGTATGGTTTCAGCATTCCGGATATGGTCACGGAGGATTCGATGGCTTTCATGGAGGTTGTCCCAACAGCAACGATCTTTTTCCGGTCGGCCTTTGCCTTATTCACAATTTCAGCTGTTTCAGGCTCAATGATCACTTCTTCGGAGTCCATTTTGTGTTTGGTAAGATCTTCAACGTCAATGGTCCGGAAATTACCAAGCCCAACATGAAGGGTTATTTCTGCAAAGCTAATACCTTTGAGCTCAAGCCGTTTCATGATTTCCCTGGTAAAATGCAATCCTGCTGTCGGGGCAGCAACAGCACCTTCATGCTTGGCGAAAATTGTCTGATATCGTTCGTCGTCTTCCGGGGTCACCGGACGGTTATGAATTTTTGGAAGCGGAGTTTGTCCAAGCCGTTGAATGGTTTTTTTAAATTCCTCATACGGACCATCGAATAAAAACCGGATCGTTCGTCCGCGGGAGGTTGTATTATCGATAACTTCAGCCACAAGGGAATCATCATCGCCGAAATAAAGTTTGTTGCCGATCCGGATCTTTCTTGCGGGATCAACGAGGACATCCCAAAGTCTCGATTCACGGTTTAATTCACGAAGGAGAAAAACCTCTATTTTAGCTCCTGTTTTTTCTTTTTCACCAAAGAGACGTGCAGGAAATACCTTGGTATTGTTTATTATAAAAACGTCACCATCACCGAAAAAGTGAAGGATATCCTTGAAATTGGCATGTTCTATCGAATGTGTTTTTCGGTTGAGTACCATCATTGGGACGTCATCCCTTTGTTTTGTCGGGTGATCGGCGATAAGTTCAGGGGGGAGGTGAAAACGGAATTGAGATAATTTCATGCGTATGTAGCCGGTTAAAAAGGGCCGCAAAGGTAATACTTTCTTATCTAAAAGTCAAGTATTTTACTCAATTATATGCTTTTACCGAAATTGATAACCTTTGATTATTTTTGAAAATTATTCCCAACGAACCCAGATCATAATGGAAAATATTGTTACTGAAAAAAGCAAACAACTCGGCATAATTCTAAGCGGATCATTTGCCGGGTTTATGGTTTTACTTGATGGCAATATTGTTAACGTCTCACTTCCTTACATTGCAAAGTATTTTAATATAGGAACAAGCTATGTTGTTCAAATAACCCTGGTTTACCTTCTAATCCTTTCCGGAGTTATGATTATTGTAGGCAAGTTGGCTGACCGTACGGGGCTTAAAAAGATCTTTATTTGGGGATTTGTCATTTTTACGATCAGCTCCTTATTGTGTGGTCTTTCTCCTTATTTTTCCATTCTGATTCTTGCCAGGGCCATCCAGGCTGTAGGGGGTGCTATGCTTTTTTCAACAGCCGTTGCCCTGATCCCGAAATTCATACCTGCCGAAAAAAGAGGATGGGGTTTCGGTATTCTGTCTCCCATTAATTCATTGGGATTATTAGTTGGGGCTCCATTAGGAGGATTGATAACAGATTTTCTAAACTGGCATTGGATTTTTTTAGTCAATGTTCCGATAGGTATAATAGCTATTATCGTTGCAAAAAAAGTGATCCCGGACGATACCATTCTGAAAGATGATCAACGAAACAAGCCCAGGTTTGATTATTTGGGCAGTATCCTGAGTTTCCTGGGATTAACCTTGCTGGTTTTTTTCCTGAACCAGGGAAGAAAAATCGGATGGACTTCACCTATTGTAATCGGAGGATTGGGAACAGCAATTCTGCTTCTTGTATTGTTTTATTTACGGGAGAAAAAAGCACCGGATCCAGTCTTGGAACTAACCATTTTCAAGAATAAAAATTTTTCCCTGGGTATTCTGGCTTCTTTTCTGGGATTTGGCCTGATGACTGGAAGCAGTGTACTGATGCCGTTTTATCTAACCTATATCCTGCATATCAGCGTGGCACAATCGGGCTTCATCCTGATGACCTTTGCCCTTATCTTCAGCATCCTGAGTCCTGTCACGGGCCGGTTATCCGACCATATTTCTAAGACCCGGCTGACTTCTGCAGGAATGGTCCTTGCCATCATTTCATGCCTGTTCTTTCTGTTCTTCCTTCCACGGATGCACCTGGTCGTTGTAGTTTCGTTTCTTGCCATGATGGGGCTCTCATATGCTTTTTTCATTACGCCAAACAACAATCTGGTCATGTCACTGGCACCTTCTGGTAAACAATCCATTTCCTCCAGCATTTTCAAACTTTCGACAAATTTGGGACAACTTTGCGGAGTTTTAGTAATGGAAACCATGTTTACGCTATGCCTACCGGGACAAGTGCATTCAACGGCAAGCCAACTTCAGAAAGCGACTAATGAAACCCTCCTTTCAGGATTCCAGTACTCTTATATGGGAGGTTGTGCGTTGGTATCCCTGGCATTATTGGTTTCTTTGTTCATTAAGGACACCTCTGCTCCGGGTGTAGTAGCTGAAGAACCGCATTTCTTATAGAAGCCTAAGGATCAGGATTCAAAAAGATCCAGAATTTGTTCTCCCTCCATAATTTTCAAGTGGTATGCAAGAATTCCCGCTTTACGGGCTCCTTCCACATGCTGAATGGAATCGTCAATAAAGAATGTTTCTTGTGACTGCAGATTGCTTTCATGGAGAACATATTCAAATACTTCTATGCCGGGTTTTTGTAAATGGATTTGAAAAGAAAAATAGGCCTTTTCAAAAAGTGCTTCGAAATCCGGATAATCAAACTTTTTTTGAAAATCTGAAAGGTATTTATTATAATGGATTTCATTGGAATTACTCAGCAGAAATATCCGATAATTAACTACCAGATTTTCAAGTAACCGTATACGCGATTCAGGTATATCCAGCAAAAGGGCATTCCACGAATCATCGATTTCCTTATCACTGACGGGATATACAAAGTAATTCTTCAGAATATTCCGGAACTCCTGAGCTGTCATCATACCACGCTCAAATTTGCGGAACAAATCGTCCCGTTCCGACACAGCATATGAACCATTAAAGAAACGTATTCCCAATTCCTTGAATTTTTTTTCAGTACGTTTGATATCGATGTTGCAGATCACACCGCCAAAGTCAAAGATGATGTTTTTAACCGATCTGTAATTTGGGATTTTGGATATAAGATGGTGCATGGGAACTCGTGTTTAAGCTAAAATAGTTTTGCAAAAATGCGAAAAAATCACTACTTTTGCGCCCCTTAATTTTGAAATTAAGGCGGGCCCATAGCTCAGACGGTTAGAGCAGCTGACTCATAATCAGCTGGCCGCTGGTTCAAGTCCAGCTGGGCCCACCCGGATAAAATGGGGTTTTGGAAAACTTACCGAAACCCTATTTGTTTATATTGATTATCAATTTACTTCACCGATGTGAAAAATAACCTCATATTTATTACCTATGCCAGGAGAAGAAAAAATTACCAAAATCAGGGTCATATTCACTGTATTTTTTCTTACCCTGATTACATCGACCATTTTAATTCTGTCCGGAGACTATCGCTGGATTGAAGGCTGGTTTTTCAGCTTTTGGTTCATTATCCTTTGTTTGGCTGCGATCGTTTACCTGTACCGGAAAGATCCAGCTTTGTTGGCCGAAAGGTATCGGCAAAATGCAGATAATCAAGCAGGATGGGATAAATATTTCATGCATGCGTTAAAACTCCTGTTCCTTATCTGGCTTTTTATCATGCCGTTGGATTCAAAAAAATTCCATTGGAGTCCCGCATTTCCTGTCTGGCTGAAAATATTAGGAGGTTTTGCCTTGTTGTTCTCAGCATTTTTTATGTACCGGTCTTATACCGATAATACTTATCTGTCCCCTTTGGTCAGAATTCAATCTGAGCGGAAACAGAAATTGGTTTCAACAGGTGTTTACGGGTGTATACGTCACCCGTTATATTTGGGAGGGATACTCATGTTTCTGGGAGGGCCTGTTCTTCTGGGTTCGATAATGGGTTTATTGGCAGGTATAATATTGACCCTGTTATTCGTAGGAAGAATAGCCAGGGAAGAAAAACTTTTACAAAAAGAGCTGGGAGGATACGAAACCTACAAGAAAAAAGTGAAATTCAGATTGATCCCTTTTATATGGTGAGGAACCGGATTGAATGAATCAGAACATTTTACCTGGTATGTTCCTTTGATTTGCCTTGATGATTGTTGATATTTAATTTTCATTTATGTCAGGATGGTTACAAATATTTGGTAAGATTCCTGTTACTTTGTGGAAAATTAATGTCCGGATGAAGAAAAAGTTTCTTCCAGTGCCAATCCTGATTTTATTCTGCTTGATCTTTAATCAGTTTGTTATGGCCCAATCATGGGAATTCGTGAAAGAAAGGGATAGTATTAAAATTTATACGCGGAAAGAACCAAACACTTCTCTGAAATCATTTAAAGGAGTAGTAGATCTTCATACACAGATGGACAAAGTTTGTAATCTGATCGGAAATGTAAAGAATGTCGATTGGTGGGATAAAAACCTGCATGAAATACGGGTTTTGAATTATGAAGAAGATAAGCATATCCAATATTATCTGGTCTATGGTGTTCCCTGGCCATTTACCGATCGGGATCTTTGTGTGGATGCAACGATCACAACCGATCCTGTAACAGGTACAAGGACCATTTATTCGGTTCCCCTTCCGGATGTCATCCCCGAAAAACCGGATCTTATACGGATCCGGAATTACTGGCAGAGATGGACGATCCAACCCATGGGGAAGGGGATCATCCATGTCACACTCGAAGGATTTGTGGATCCTGCAGGGAATGTACCTGCCTGGCTATACAACATGGTTATTACTGAGACGCCCTACAAGGTAATCCATGGTATTAAAGGGCGGGTTGAAGTAAATAATTCCAGGTAGGAGAAGGACGAAAGGATCATTCAGCCATATGTTATTTTAATGAGATTTTTCAAAAAAAAATTAATCTGCTTCCTGCAGTTGGTCCTGTTAAGCTCAGTCTCTTTCTTATTCCAGTCTCCCGCATTTTCCCAACCCAATTTAACCTATAAACAGATCGGCATTACCCATCTGCGCAAAGGTGAATTCATAGAAGCCCTTGAAAGTTTGAATAATGCAATACGCCAGGAACCTTCACTTTCTGATCTCTATTATTTAAGAGGGTACACAAAATATAGCCTTGATGATTATATCGGAGCAGAACAGGATTATACCACAGCCATCGAATTATCCCCATACCTGGTGGATGTATTCATAAACCGGGCTGTTGTAAGAAGCCAGCTGCTCAATTTTAAAGGAGCGTTCGAAGATTTTTCCAAAGCGCTGGAACTTGATAGTGTGAATGCTGAAATATATGCAAACCGGGCACGAGCCAATTTGTTCCTGAAGAAATTTTATTCCTGCATCGTTGACTGCAATAAAGCCATTCAGCTGAAATATTCCAATGAAAGTATATATATCCTGAAAGGCAGTTCGGAAGTAGGCATCGGACGGCTTCCGAATGCCATTGATGACTTGAATAAAGCCATCCAGATAAATCGATCCAATCCATATAGCTACATTCAGCGCGGGTTGGTCTGGCAGGAAATGAGCCAGATTGATTCTGCCATTTATGATTTCAGGCATGCCATTGAGATCGATTCAAACAACACCTATGCCCTTTTTAACCGGGCCCTGGCACTGACAAAAAAACAGGATCTGCCTGGAGCCCTTGCAGATTTGAACAAGGTAATACAGCTTTCACCTTATAATTCCTATGCTTACTATAACCGGGCTATCGTTCTGGTTGACATGAATGATAAAAACGGAGCTATCAGGGATTTTGATGTGGTGAGCAAACTGGATCCAAAAAACATCATTAGTTTTTATTACAGAAGCTTGCTTAAAGCCGATATCGGAGATTACCATGGAGCATTGGAAGACTTAAACAAAACCATCGAATTGTATCCGGAGTATACCGACGCCTATTATGAACGTTATCAGATCAAATTAAAGTTGAATGATGTCCGGGGGGCAAAAGAGGATTATAAGATGGTTATGGAATTGGGTAAACAAAATTCGCTGACACCCGACAGCCTCCGATCGAAAAGAGAATCCTATCTGCAGAGTCTTGTAAAATTAAGTGGCGACTTTGAAGAAATGAACACACTGAACAGCAAATTTCAAAATCAATATCTTGAAATTGATTTAATACCCATGTTCAGGGTTTTTCTGGGGAAGGCAGATTTTGATAAAATCCGGCTATATGATGTATACCAGAAAAATCATTATTATTCAAACATCGTCACTTTAACCGATCGTAACGATTTACTCAATGATTCACTCCTTAGAAAAGAAACAGAAATTCAAACACACCGGATCGATTCCATGCCTGACAACCCGGAATTTTATCTCCATAGAGCTGTTTCATATACTGCACTCCAAAATTTCAATGAGGCTTTCCGTGATTATCAATCGGCCCTGACTCGCGATTCTTCTTATATCCTGGTCTATTTCAGCAGGGCCATTTCCCGGTATGAATTAATACAACTTATTCAATCTCAAGACGATTATAAAAATCAAATCACCATAGGCAGGAGCAATATCAAAATACATGAACAATACCGGTCTAAGGATGTTGAACACACGCTTGAGATGGTGATCCATGATCTGGATAAAGTCCTAGAACTCGATTCGGTTTTTTCTTTTACGCACTATAACCGGGGATACATCAATTGTAAAATGGGGAACTATCATGAGGCAATCGATGATTTTTCAAAAGCTATCCGGAACAAACCTGATTTTGCAGAAGCCTATTATAATCGTGGGTTACTCTATATCCTGATGAACGAAAAACCAAAAGGATGTGAAGATCTGAGCCGGGCTGGTGAACTCGGCATTGTTGATGCCTATAAAGTGATAAAACGATATTGCTATAGATAATAAATACTGTCGGCATCCAAAGATCGCATGCACAGGCATGCGGTGAAAAATGATCTTTTTAACCGGCATCAATTACACCCGATGGACAAGCATTGGGCCTCTGGTATTTCCAACGTTTATGGCTCCAAAGCCAGTCTTCAGGTTTACGGTAAATAATTTTTTCAAGTGTCTGCATGAACCGTCGTACAATTTCACCTTCTTCAGTTCCGGATGGATCTTTACACAGCAGAATGTAGTTTACGGTATAGTATCCTTTTTTGACCCGTTGAATATCGGAATAGACTACCGGAATGTTGAACTTCCTGGCAAGTTGTTCATATCCCTTGTGGCAAGGTGTGTCCTGGTTCAAAAATGAAAGCCAATATGCACTTTTTTGGTCAAAAGGGCGCTGATCCACTCCCATGATATAACCATGTGGCTTGTTCCGCAATTCGGTGAAGACACGAAAGGTTTTTGAAACATTGACCAGTTGCATACCAAATTTTGTCCGGCACCGGTTATAATACTGATTAATGTATTTATTTGAAAAAGGGCTATAGATGACGATTAAGGGATGCTTCAGCTGCATACCCAGGATCTTCCCCCATTCGGAATTGCCGTAGTGAGCGCCCATGGCGATCACACTCTTGTTCTGATAATAAAAATTATCCACAAGTTCAGGGTTGAGAACCAGAAATCGTTTTTTCAGGGATCGTTCGCTCATGAATACACCTTTTAGCGTTTCTGCCAGTACATCGCAAAAATTATGATAAAATCGCTTTGCGATCTTCTTTAGCCCTGGTTTTGACATTTCCGGAAATGCATTTCTCAGGTTTTCATAGACCACTTTTTTCCGGTATCCGATAAAGTAAAAAACAAGAATATACGCACACCATGAAACGGTATAAACTATAAAAAAAGGCATATACCGGAAAAATTGGGTCAGCAGATAAAGGGCGATAAATTCAATCCGTTTTGCCATATCCTCACGAAAAAGGTTTATGAACCCTTTTTTGTCTCATGATCTCGATGCCTGTAAAATAGCCTGAATAGATCACAGCAGAAAATCCACCTCCGAATTTATCCCAGGCGGATGCTAAAAAAAGGTTATCAATGTATTTGGAAATATTAGCATAAGCATCATTTCGGGGACTGCGGGCAAATCCGTAAATTGCCCCGGATGGATTTGATGTATAACGCTCAATGGTCAGCGGGGTAGCCGAGTCAAAATATGAAATATGTTGCCTTATCCCTGGCAAATAAGCCTCCAGCCGGTTAATAAACAGGGATGCCACCCTATCTTTTTCGTCCTGATAAGCTTTTTTCGTGAATTTTCTCCAATAAGAAGCATAATCAATGCAAACAACCGCCGCGACACTCTTTCCATCAGGGGCTAACCCGGAATCAATATGGCTGTAATCAGTCAGAACAAAATACTTTTTTTCAAAATCCTGGTGGTTTTTAGCAGCAATATCACCAGGTGTTTCAATTTCAGAAGGGAAATAGCAGGTACAATAAGCAGGGTTCCCCAGATCTTTTAACGGAGTATCAAAACACAGATACAGGGTAAACATGGAGGGACCGATTTCATATGAATCATATTTCTTTTTAATGTCAGAATTCAGGATCATTTCATTGACCACATTCAAAACGGAGGTGTTTGCCACAACAAAATCAGATTCAGCGAACAGGGTTGAAGCAGGATCAGATACCGTGTGATACTGAACACCTAAAGCATGGTTATTCCGGACAATGATCTTATCGGCGCGGTGTTTCAGTTTTACCGTTCCGCTGTTTTTTTCAATATAGTGCATAAGGTAATTGGAAAGCTGCTGAGAACCTTTTTTTATAAATACACCGGAGGAAAGATGAAATGTTCCTTGTGCCTTGGCAAAATAATCCATGGTGATATTATACGGGTCATCAGAAAAAGCCATCAGGTTTCCGATAAGAGCAAGTTTCAGCTCATTATCCGAAATGATCGAATCAAGATAAGCTCCAAGGCTTTGAGGTCTATTTAGATCATTTGAATGAAATTGGCGATGATTGATCAGACGGTCAAAATAAGTATGAATACCATTAACCTCGGAAGGAAATTCAGTGTTGAAAAGCTCAATCGTTTTTTTAACATCATGGGATATTAAAAGATCAGTATGCCCGTGGACAAATCGGTAAAAAGTGTTGGTCGGTATAAAATCAATGTGATCAAAAACATCAAGTTCCCTGAAGATCTTGTTTTTGAGGTTGCCACCGTCAAAACCATCCATCTCATGCAGTCCAACCTCTATATTGAAATCATTCACCCGGAATGTAGTAGCACACCCTCCGGGCATGTAATGTTGTTCAAGCAGCAGAACCCGCATTCCCTCATGGGATAGCTTTGCCCCACAAACAAGACCTGCAAGACCTCCCCCAATAATAATAACATCAAAATGTTGTGACATCAGATCGTTAAATAATTTGATTATAGATCTGTAAAATGAGGTGTTGATATTTCTGATATAAGTGCTTCCGCTTAAGCTTCAGGGTATGGGACAATTCTCCGGTCAAGGGTGACCATTCGTCGCAAACGAGCATGATTTTTTTTATTTGCTGGTAATCCAGCAATTCTTTATTCAGTGTATGGACGATCTCCTGGAAAAAGTCATATACTTCATGCAGGTTTATAAGAGCTTCAGGAGATTGAATGCTAATATTCCGTGTTATACACCAATCCCTGAGGTTATCAAAATTAGGGGAGATAATGGCTCCGACAAATTTCCGGCTTTCCCCGATTATAAATGCCTGATCAATGAATATGGATTCCTTAAGCTTATTTTCCATCAGCTGGGGAGCAATGAACTTACCGTTGGCAAGTTTGATCATTTCCCTTTTCCGGTCGGTCACCTTTAAAAACTTATGATCCTTCATATATCCGATGTCGCCGGTCAAAAACCAACCATCCTTATTAAAGGCCGAAGCAGTGGATTTTACATCCTTATAATACTCCGCCATTATGTTGGGACCTTTGCAGAGGATCTCCCCATCATCTGCAATTTGTATTTCAACATCCTTGATGAGACAACCGACTGAACCCAGAAGGACTTCCGGTGGTTGTTGCCGGTTAATGGTTATAATCGGAGAAGTTTCCGTAAGGCCATACATGTTGATGATCTTTATCCCTGCAGCCCAGAAAATTTTTTCAACCTGTGGTTGCAAAGCAGCCCCTCCGCATCCGACAATCCTGATCCTGCCTCCGATTGCCCTCCTCCATTTGCTGAAAACCAATTTGTCGGCCAATGACAGTTTTATATGATACCAAAATGAATTCCTTGTGTTATCGTTAAATTTTAATCCCAGTGCGATAGCCCAGAAAAAAATCTTTTTCTTGAAACCTTTGAGCTTTTGCCCTTTCGCAATGATGCTGGTAAGGATCTTCTCGAGAATCCTGGGAACGGCATCGAAGCCCTCCGGGCAAACCTCCTTCATATTGGAGGCCAGGGCATTCATGTTTTCAGCGTAGTAAATACTGGCACCGCAATACTGGGTTTGATAATTACCTAATCTTCCGCCAACATGGCATAGGGGAAGGATGCTTAAATAACGAAAGCCCGGACTTAGCCTGAAAATATCAGCCGCTGCAATAAAATTTGTCACCAGGTTCTTATGAGAAAGCAACACTCCCTTTGACTCACCCGTGGTACCGGAAGTATAAATCAGAGTTGCCACATCGGAGGGAGAAATGGTTTTCTTGATGTTTTCGAGGGAGACCCGGTGAATCTCTTCACGTTCCTTCCCTAAATGAACAATTTCCATCCAGTTCCGGGCACCTTCGACTTCATGGAAGGTATAAACAGCCTGCAAGGTTTCAATGGCTGAAAAAAAAGGCTTGAATTTCTGATATAATTGTCTGTCGGAAATGAAAAGAAATCTGGCTTCGGAATGGCGAATGATGTGCTCAAATTCCTTTCTGTGAATGGTAGGAAAAACCGGAACATGAATCACTCCCAGCTGAGCCATCCCAACATCAATGAAATTCCATTCGGGAAGGTTAATACTGATAGAGGCAATTTTATCACCCTTGGAAAAACCCAGTTCCATCAATCCGAAACTGAACCAATTACTGAAATTGATGTAATCCCAGGTGCTGTACTTTGTCCAAATCCCCTCTTTTTTATAAACAAATACATCCTCTTTCTGATACCGTTCCCGGTATCGTTCCAATATGTCAAACGTTCGGATAACTTCCATAAAAAGACTAAACAAAAAAGAAATAATTTCATCCTGAGGAATATCCATTCCTCCTCATCCGGGTGCTTATGTCCAGATCAGTAACTCCCTGGTATTTTCCGGCAAAGGTATGTGAATTTCCCAGATGATGGAAGGCCGCGATCCTTTTCTTAAGATATGAAATACATTTATAGGTTTAGTAAATAATCAAAAGATTTCCAGTAAAATCCTCCATCAAAAGCGAAAAATCCATTAGTTTTGCCTGAACAGCCTTGATTAAAATTGTTACTATGGAATTTCTATACATTGTAATCGGACTTGTACTTGTTTTTGATTTTATTAACGGATTTCATGATTCGGCGAACTCGATTGCGACCGTTGTTTCTACGAAAGTTCTCGCTCCGTTGACTGCAGTTTTTTTAGCCGCTTTTTTTAATTTTATCGCGTTTCTTGTTTTCAGTCTTAAAGTGGCTACTACCATGGGCAAAGGTGTTGTAAATCCGGATGTTATTAATCTGACAGTCATTGCATCGGCTCTTGCTGCCGCCATTACATGGAATCTTTTCACCTGGTGGTGGGGTCTTCCGTCCAGTTCATCACACACCTTGGTTGGAGGATTGGTCGGAGCCGCGATAGCAAAAGCCGGAATTGGATCTGTTATAGTAATTGGCGTCCTAAAAATTGTGGCTTTTATTGTGATCGCACCGTTACTTGGAATGATAATATCGTTTATCATTTCGGCAGCCGTACTTCAAATATGTAAAAAATTCACTCCTTCAAAGATTGATAAATATTTCCGCCGACTTCAATTGTTGTCTGCTTCGGCATTCAGCTTAGGTCATGGAGGTAATGATGCACAAAAATCGATGGGTATAATTTGGGTGTCCCTTATTGTGACAGGACATTTTACAAAACATGATCCCATTCCTTTATGGATCGTTCTTTCGTGCCATGCTGCGATAGCATTAGGAACCTTATTCGGGGGATGGCGGATTGTAAAGACTATGGGACAACGGATTACGAAACTAAAGCCCTTTGAAGGTTTTTGTGCAGAAAGCGCTGGAGCATTGACCCTTTTTGGTGCAACTGAATTGGGAATTCCCGTTAGTACGACCCACACCATTACCGGTGCAATCATCGGAGTTGGCGCCAGGAAAGGGGCATCGGCAGTAAAATGGGGCGTTACAACGAAGATTTTTTGGGCATGGATACTCACGATTCCGGTATCAGCACTGATCAGTGCAATCGTTTTTTTCTTCCTGAACTGGATTCTTTGACATAAGTAGAAAAATAAAAAAGCAAATAATATGAAAGTAGATTTTTTATTGAAGTTGTTTGTCCCGAAGGACACCTCCTTTTTCCCATTATTCGAAGAAGATTCAAGAATACTTATCAAAGCTGCGGAGCTTCTTAAAGAACTTATGGCAACAAGCACCATTGAACAGCGGGAACTCATCATCAAACAAATTAAAGCAGTAGAACACGAAGGAGACGAACTAACTCATAAGATTTACAGGCAGTTAAATAAATCCTTTATCACCCCCTTTGACCGGGAGGATATTCAGTCAATGGCTTCCTCGATGGATGACGTTAACGATTATATTAATGGGACAAGTCAACGAATTCAACTATATAAACCCAAAACCATCAATTCGGCTTTCGTTGAATTTGCAGAAATTATTTACCAGGCTACTAAAGAAATTGAATTTTCATTATGCAATCTGAAAGATGCCGGCAGGAATAAGGAGAAGATCGTTCAATCATGCATCAATCTGAATACACTGGAAAATAAAGCAGACGACCTTTATCATAATGGCATTTCCAGGCTTTTTGAAGAAGAAACGGATACCATCGAGCTGATCAAGAACAAAGAAATTTTTGCAACCCTCGAAAAAACTGTTGATACCGCAGAAGATGTATCGGATATCATCAAGACCATTTTGATCAAAATGGCCTGATCCTATATTTCGTTAATATTAATTCTTCGTTAAGAAATCATTAAATTCAATTAATTTATAAATCAGGTTGATATCTTTGTGTTCAAACTCGATTTATGAAAATCACGACCTGTCAGTTCAGTGATTCCTATTTCCCCATCATGGATGGAGTCGGAATGACTGCCCACAACTACGCCTATTGGCTGAATGAGAAATACGGTAAAAGCGTTCTTGTTGCCCCTAAAGTCAAGGATTTCAAGGATCGTGCGGATTATAAAGTTTACCGTTTCAAGTCAATACTGCTACCGGGAATGAATCCTTACAGGGTTGGTTTACCCATGATAGATGTAAAATTCAAGAAAAAAATCAAAAAAATAAACCTTGATTTGTTGCATGCGCATTGTCCTTTTATCAGCGGACAACTTGCACAAAAACTGGCCCGAAAACTGAATGTTCCACTGGTGACGACCTTCCATACGAAATATCGTGATGATTTTAAAAGAGTAATAAACAACGATCTGTTCATCGATTTCATGATGAATTTAACTCTGGATTTTTATAATACGGCAGACCTGGTATGGGTCCCCAATCAGGCAACCGGGGTTACGTTAATTGATTACGGATTTACTGGATCTTTCGAAATAATGCCGAATGGTACGGATATGGAAATTCCTGAAAAAACCCGGCTCATAAGGTATCGGAAAAAAGGTTTGGAAATGATTGATTCAGATCCCAACGAATTTGTGATGCTCTTTGTCGGCCAGCATCGTTGGGAAAAGAATATAAGGCTTATTCTTGAAGCCTTAAAAATTCTTCATGACGGTAAAAAGAAATTTAAAATGATTTTCGTTGGGGAAGGTTATGCTGTTAAGGAAATGAAAAAACTTGTCAAACAGTACCATCTGAAAGAAGCAGTCAGGTTTCTTGGCGTAATAACTAACCGGAATGAAATAAAAAATGTTTATGCCGCTTCCGATCTCTTTATTTTCCCTTCAATATATGACAATTCACCTTTGGTGATGCAGGAAGCAGCTGCCTTTGATATACCTTCCATCGTTGTTAAAAGCAGTTCGTCTTCCGAAGGCATTATTGACGGGGTTAATGGATTTATCATTGAAAATGACACGGATTCCCTGGTTAAAAAAATCATGGAATTGATCAAAAACCCAGAGGTAATTAAGAGAGCGGGAGAAGGTGCCAGGAAGTCGATTTATCATCCCTGGGAAAGCATTATAAATGATGTGTATCTAAGGTATGTTGATATCATCAAAGACCATCGCCAAAAAAATCCAGGGAATTATGTTGATGATGAAGAATGATGTAAATCAATATGGCGCATTTTAAACCCGTTCAGTTCCTGCAAAAGGTTCTCAAATGTTTCCTTATGACTGGGAGTTTCCAACTGTTTAGGAACGAGAGAATATTCCTTGGCATATGGATCATCCCTAAAACGATAGATCCGCCATTTATCTTGATAATATTCAAGAGCAGACAGATTTTCGATCCAATCACCGGAATTGAGATACATTACTTCACCCTGGTGGGTATGGATCATTCGAATCGCCGGTTGATGGATATGACCGCAAATAACATAAGAATATCCTTTTGAAATGGCAATTTCAGCAGCGGTTTTCTCAAACTTGTTGATATAAGAAACAGCACTTTTAACACGGTCCTTCACCTTCCTGGAAAATGAAACCTTTTCCTTTCCCAAACGGGTCAGAATAAAATTGATAAAACTATTAAGTAAAATCAAAATATCGTAACCTGCTGAGCCCAGCTTCGCAAGCCATTTACTATATTGCATGGTAACATCAAACACATCTCCGTGAAATATCCATGCTTTATTCCCATCCAGATCAAGAACCAGCTTGTTTACCAGTTGGAAAGATCCGATCTGGAGTTTTACAAATTTTCGCATCAGCTCGTCATGATTACCGGTTATATATATGACTTGTATATTTTTTGTGATCAGTTTCATCAGATAACGGATCACCATTAGATGGGATTTTGGAAAAAAACGTTTTCGAAATTGCCAAATATCTATGATATCTCCATTCAGAATAAGAATCCTGGGTTTAATGCTTCGCAGGTAGTGCAGGAGTTCTTTTGCGTGGCATCCATATGTCCCGAGGTGAACATCGGATATTACGACCAGATCGACCTCGCGTTTCGGAACGGAATAAGGTTTCATCATTGAAACGCAAAAGTAAGCCTGATTTTTCAAACCCGTGTTAACCGCTGGTTACGAAAACATTAAATAATTGTTAATAATCTTTGAATTCTTGAGTGTTCCCAAAATCGATGCCCATAATTCTGACTTGTATCGTCATTTGCATTTATCCTGATTTCGGATTAACTTTACCCGGAGTTCTTTTTGTACATTAAAATATGGTTTAATATTTAAATCCTTATGGGTGCCTCTAAAAACTAATTGTTAATAAATACTTAGTTATCAACATATTGCATATATTATTATTGCGTAAATTTGAAATAAAAACGACAAAATGCGCAATAAAAAATCTCGTGGTCTTTTTGATGA
>Ga0247841_10001713_pt1 | contig 46919 bp, 38 predicted proteins | sample LaCruzMarch2015__2_FD_192410 | JGI IMG/M metagenome (GOLD analysis project Ga0247841, IMG submission 192410) | Freshwater microbial communities from meromictic Lake La Cruz, Castile-La Mancha, Spain - LaCruzMarch2015_18m | ecosystem: Environmental > Aquatic > Freshwater > Lake | place: Spain... | reverse complement strand
TTGCTTTGAGGATTGGCCTCGGACAATATATGAAATCAAATGTAGATGTTGGTCGTTTTGCTGTATCGTATTACATTTAAAGTATTTATAAAGGTTAAACAAAAAATTTAGTAGACACTAGTGATTTGATATTCATTTTAACAACCACGAAGTATGTCTGACATTCCTGAGAAAATCAATCAACTTCAAGAAAAACTGGAGATCCTTTCCAAAAAACAAGCATCCTTTCAAAATGAATTGGAGGATCTGCACCATGAGATTCAGCTGTTAAAATCTCAGGAGGAACAGCCGGAGAAGCCCGCATCTCCTGATCTTCCCAAAATAATGCCATCGCAAATGCCACCGCAAATGCCACCGCAAATGCCACCGCAAATGTCATCGAAAATGCCATCGAAAATGCCACCGGGTATTGAGAAGTTTTTCGGAGAGAAATTCATTGGCGAAAACCTGATTAACAAAATTGGCATCGTCATTACCATCATTGGTGTTGGCATTGGAGCAAAGTACGCCATCGACCATGACCTGATTAGCCCGTGGACAAGAATCATTCTGGGTTATCTTGTCGGATTGGGGTTGCTTGGATTTGCCATCCGTCTGAAGAGGCCCTATGAAAATTTCAGTGCAGTGCTCCTTAGCGGATCCATGGCCATCATCTATTTTGTCACTTTTGCTGCCTATAACTTTTATGGATTGATCCCGCTGTTGCTCACCTTTATATTGATGGTTCTTTTCACGGTTTTCACAGTTGGCGCTGCGATAATTTATAACAAACAGGTGATTGCCCATATCGGATTGGTTGGCGCCTATGGGGTTCCCTTCCTGCTTGGGAACGAATCGGGGAGTCTTGCCTTTCTTTTCAGTTACATGGCCATCGTCAACGCAGGCATCCTTGTTATCTCCTTCAGAAAATATTGGAAATCAATTTATTATTCATCATTTATTCTTACCTGGCTGATTTTTCTAACCTGGTACATCCCAAAATACGAGACAGAGAACTACTTTGGATTGTCCCTGACCTTTATATCCATTTTTTTCTCAACATTCTACCTGATCTTCCTGGCTTACAAACTGATCAGGAAGGAGAAGTTTGAAATGGAGGATATCCTGCTTTTGCTTGCAAATTCCACGGTTTTTTATGGCCTGGGATATGCAATTCTGCGCTCAGATCAAACAGGTGAAGAATTTCTGGGCACATTTACCTTGGTAAATGCAGTAATTCATGGAATTGTCGCGGCTGGGATTTACTCCCGAAAACTAAGTGACCGGAACCTGTTGTCGTTCGTGGTTGGCCTGGTGTTGGTTTTTATTACCATCGCCATACCGGTGCAACTTGATGGGAAATGGGTTACGATGCTCTGGGCCGGGGAGGTTGCCGTGCTGTTTTGGATAGGAAGGACAAAAAATGTGAAGGTATATGAATCGCTGTCCTATCCGCTTATGTTTCTTGTCTTATGCAGCCTGCTGCATGACTGGCTTACGGTGTATAATGTATATGATCCCGAATATCCGGAAACCCGGATCATTCCGCTGTTCAATATAAATTTTCTGACCTCCGTTCTCTTTATTGCTTCGTTTACCTTCATGAATATCCTTCATAATCAGAAGAATTATCTCTCACAGTGGCAACATAATAAATTGCTTACCAGACTCATGAATTTTGCCATGCCTGCCATTTTGCTTATTGCCGCCTATTTCACATTTGTTATGGAAATCTCTACCTTCTGGAATCAAGCCTATCTTGACTCCTTGCGAACGGTGGATGAGGATTTAACTATTCCGCAGCATTTCTGGAATGAGGATATCCTGAAGTACAATACCATTTCGATTGTTAATTATTCACTGCTGTTCTTATCTCTTCTCTCCTTTGTAAACATCCTGAAAATTAAAAACAATCAGCTCGGACTCATTAACCTGGGGCTGAATACCATTGCGCTGGGGCTGTTTTTAACGATCGGATTGTTTGCCATCGGAGACCTTCGCGTAAGTTACATCAGCCAGTCAATGTCTGAATTTTATTACCGGGGAAGCTTCGATATTGGGATCCGGTACATCTCATTTATTTTTGTTGGTTTGATGCTTTTCACAGTCTACACCTATATCCGTCGAAAATTTCTTTCAATAGATTTTAAAACAGAATTTGATTTTCTCCTTCACATTACCCTGTTAACAGTTGTTGCCAATGAACTCATCAACTGGATGGATCTGTTCAGATCAGAACAATCCTATAAATTGGGACTGAGCATTCTTTTTGGTGTGTATGCCCTTTTCCTGATCGCCCTGGGAATATGGAAGAAGAAAAAACATCTGCGCATCGGAGCCTTTGTCTTATTTGGAGCGACCCTGGTCAAGTTGTTTTTCTACGACCTAACCTCGCTTGATACCATCTCAAAAACCATCGTTTTTGTCTCATTGGGGGTTTTGCTTTTGATCATTTCATTCTTGTACAACAAATATAAGAGGCTGATTTTCGAACGGGAGTAAGGCCAAATTTTTAACTTTGCAGCCGTTACGTTCCAAATTATCTATGAAAGCAATTATTTCCCTTGTAAACAAGCCAACACCGGTCGATAGAATATGAAAACGATCTTGGTAATTGGCATTGGAAGTTTTCTGGGTGGAATTTTTCGCTACCTGATCTCTGGTTTTATTCAGAACAGGTTTTTTTCGGCTTTTCCGTTCGGGACGCTCAGTGTGAACATTCTCGGATGTCTGTTAATCGGTGTGGTTTTTGGACTGGCCGACCGGGGAAATTTGTCACAGGAATGGAGGTTGTTTTTAGCGACGGGTATGCTTGGTGGCTTCACGACCTTTTCGGCCTTCTCCAATGAAACCGTTGGGATGTTGCGTGATGGACAGTTTGGTTATGTATCAGCCTACATTGCCGGAAGCGTTATACTCGGGCTTTTAGCTACATTCATTGGAATTATGATCACAAAAATCTTCTGAAATGGAAAATAACCCGAATGCAAAGCTGCTTCGCATCTTTATTGGAGGATCAGACCGGATCGGGCAGCAGCCTTTGTATGAAGTCATCGTTTTTGAAGCCAAGAAACGAGGTCTTTCAGGTGCAACCGTCACGCGGGGGATTATGGGATTTGGTCCGAATTCAAAGGTTCATACTACGAAATTATTTGAAATATCCACCGATTTACCTCTGATCATCGAGATCGTTGATGCAGAAGAAAAAATACGTGAATTTACCGAGGTGGTTGAACAACTATTTGAACAGTCAAAGTCGGGTGGATTGATCACACTTGAAAAAGCGGAAGTTATCCGGTATAAGGCGGGAACATGATACCAAAGGCTGTCAGCGTGAAGATTTCTGGTATGTTCAACGACTTTTTTGAAAGTGAAAAGGCCGGAGGGCTCATCCTGATTTTTTGTACGCTGATTTCACTCCTCCTTGCCAATTCCATGTTTCAACATCCATACCTGAATTTTTGGGGTGCTGATTTTGCCGGTCATGATATCGTACATTGGATCAATGACGGACTGATGACTGTTTTTTTCCTCCTCATTGGTCTGGAACTGGAACGCGAAATTTATAAAGGGGAATTGGCTGATCTGAAAAGTGCCGCCCTGCCGTTTTTTGCTGCTGTCGGTGGAATGGTTGTTCCGGCTGCGCTGTTTTTATTGCTGAATGCCGGAACAGTTTTTCAGGCTGGCGCCGGGATTCCGATGGCAACGGACATAGCATTTGCAATCGGGGTTTTATCTCTGTTGGGAAGCAGGGTTCCGGTTTCGTTAAAAATATTTCTGACAGCTTTGGCGGTGATGGACGATCTCGGAGCAATTCTGGTCATTGCCATATTTTACACCCAAACGTTATCCTTCATCAATTTATTTATTGCACTTGCAGTGTTTGGCGTACTTCTCATGCTGAACCGGCTCAAAGTTCATAACCTGATTCCCTACCTGCTGGGTGGGGTGGTGATGTGGTATTTTATGCTGCATTCAGGGATTCATGCGACTATTTCAGGCGTCTTGCTGGCATTTGCCATCCCATTTGGTGATGGTGGAGAAAAATCACCCTCATACATCCTGCAACACTTTCTGCATAAACCCGTTGCTTTTTTTATCCTGCCTCTTTTTGCTCTGGCCAACACAGGTATTGTACTTGGCGGTGGGTGGGTGAACAGTTTGGTTGAATCAAACAGCCTGGGAATTTCCCTGGGGCTGATTATCGGCAAGCCATTGGGGATTTTCCTGTTTTCATTTATTGGTGCCGCGCTGGGTTGGTGCATGCTGCCTGCCGATCTCAGATGGAAACACATTGTTGGCGCAGGCTTTTTAGGTGGAATCGGATTCACCATGTCAATCTTTATCACGCTGCTGGCATTTGACCAGCCTGCATTGATAAACAGTTCAAAGATCACGGTTTTAATTGCCTCTTTTGTAGCGGGAATGATTGGATTCCTTTGGCTGAAGGCAACACTTAAAATATCCCGGGCATGAAATCCTCCAGGGTGAGGTTCGCAAAATAATCATCAATCGTGAATGTCGCCAGCGCCCGACTTATCGCATCCGGATGATGCTCAATTCCGGTCAGGGCAGTCTCAATATCTTCCGTGTCATATCTGCTGAAATAATCACCGAAAATTTTTATATGCGTGATGATGCCATTGTGCACATCGAGGTCGAATTCAAGGGTCCCGCCTTTTTCCGTACGAACGATTTTCCTGAAATTGTAGTTGGGGGAATACCCGAAATTCCACTCCCATGTATGATATTTATCCTTTACCAAAGCATGAATTTGATCATGATCTTCCGATGAAAGTTCAATTAAACGGGCATCAGGATACTTTTCCGTCATATGATCCTCAATCAGGGCTTCAAACTGCAATACATCCATCGGAAACTTCAGATGCTCACTGATGTTCGTCACACGGCTGCGCACTGATTTCACTGACTTATCCTGAAATTTGAGGGGATCGGCATGGAGCGCCTCGGCCAGGTTGGGCATGTGGGAAGAAAAGAGAAGGGTGCCATGATGGAGTACCCTGTTTTTCCATATATGTTCTGCATTGCCCGAAAATTTCCTTCCATCAATGGTGAGATCATTCCGACCTTCAAATTTTGCGGCAACCCCGATCTTCAGCAGTACCTCCAGGATGGGTTCAGTATATCTGCGAAAATCAATCAAACGCTCTGCTTCGCCATTCCGGATAAAGGTGAAGTTCAGGTTCCCCAGATCATGAAACACGGCGCCACCGCCGCTAAGCCGCCTTACAACCGGAATGTTGTTCTGTTTTACATAATCTACATTGATCTCGGCCAGGGTGTTTTGATGCTTGCCAACGATGATTGATGGGGCATTTCGCCATAGCATAAATACATCTTCATCGAAGTTTTTCAACACATATTCTTCAGTTGCCAGGTTAAAATAGGGATCGGTATTGTGGCGTTTTATAATCAGCATCATCTTCAGTATTTACAGCAAAATTAAGGTTTTTCAAAAAAGAGAGACGAAAAAAAGAGCCAAATTGATAAAAGGCTAACTTTGCACTTCCAAATAGCGATCCCAATTATTGAGATGAACAAAATGTAATTCCGATGGATAAGCTGACCTTCTATTTATTCAGACTTTTTATTTTTATCTTCCGATTCATCCCATTCCGCCTGCTTTTTGGTTTTGCCGACCTGGTCTTTTATTTCATCTATTACATCATTGGATACAGAAAGACAGTGGTATTTTGCAATCTCCGGAACTCATTTCCTGAAAAGTCGGATGATGAAATCACGGTCATTGCCAAAGGATTTTACCACCACCTGTCTGATATGCTGATCGAAAGTCTGAAAGCATTTACCATGACGGAAGAGGCTGTTGTCAGGCGTTACAAATACTACAATACCGAAATCCTGGATGAATTATACAGAAAGGGGCAATCGGTCATCTGCATTGCGGGCCATTATGGGAATTGGGAATGGGGCGGACTTGCCTCGGGCGCTCAGTTGATGCATAAACCGGTTGGTTTCTACAAACCGTTGTCAAATAAATTTATTGATGCCTATGTGCAGCAATCGAGGGTAAAGGGCCGATCGAAGCTTGCCTCCATTACCCAAACGGCTGAAACGTTCAAAATGGATTATGGAGAACCCGCTATCTTTTATATGGTGGCCGATCAAAGCCCATCGAGTGCGAGGTTGGCTTATTGGGTGAACTTTCTGAACCAGGACACAGCAGCCCTCCATGGCCCTGAAAAATATGCCCGGATCTATAATCTTCCCGTTGTTTTTGGCTGCGTTAAAAAGGTGAAACGCGGATATTATACCGTTGATTTTAAAATGCTGGAGCCCGCACCTGTAAAAACAAAAACCGGCGAATTAACCGGCCGGTTTATGATGATGCTTGAAGAGGTGATCAATGCAGAACCCCAATACTATTTGTGGTCACATCGACGCTGGAAACTGAAGCGATGACGATATTTACGATTTCGCATACGCACTCAATTTATAACAGCCCCCCATTCTTATAAATAGCCAACTGGGCATCATAGAACCTATCGATGCTTGTGGTTTTCTGATTTTTGAGGTTTGTTATTTCTCCGGTGATAAAATCAACTGTAATTGTATCGCCATGCTCTATTTCTGCCTTGGCCAAGGATTCAGGTTTATAGGTCAAAATGGGCAGCGCCGCATTGATGGCATTGCGTTCATAGATCGCCCCATACGATTCGGCCAGGATGCAGCTGATGCCAAGGGAGAGAAAGCAGTCAACCGCTTGCTGACGTGAACTGCCGGCTCCAAAGTTTTTCTGCGTAATTACGATATCTCCGGGTTGGGCCTTTTTTGCAAAATCTTCAAATCCCTTGAGGTTATCAAATGTATATTGACCCATCTCTTTGATATCGGTGATGGTAAGGTATCGATTGTGGAAAATCATATCGGTATCAATATCATCCTTGGGGATAATCCAAACCCTGCCCTCAACGGCTGTTTGATTTTCTGCTATTTTGCTTTTGTCACGCGTCACGTGTCCCGTGTCACCTTTACCGGTGGCATGGAATAGGGCAGGCTGGTCAGGAATCTGGTCAGGTGTTGTAATAAAACCGGCAACGGCAGATGCGGCAACCACGGCAGGGGAGGCGAGGTACACAAAACCTTTGCCCTGCTTTCCTTCAAAATTACGATTCCCGGTGCTGATGGTCACCTCCCCCGGTCCATTCTGGCCAACCTGTCCGGCGGCACAACCCGCACAACCGGCATTTGAAACCATCACACCCGCTTGTTTGAATGTCTGAATAATCCCTTCATTCATGGCCTGTGTCCAAATGGCATCGGTAGCCGGAACGATTTTCAAAACCACACCAGGGGCCACTTTTCTCCCTTTCAATACCTCCGCTGCTGCACGAAGATCTTCGATGCGTCCATTGGTGCAACTGCCGATAAAACCGGAGTCGATTTTCTGGTTTCGCACGTTTTCAATCGAGGTATCGTCATGCGGATGTCCGGGCTTGGCAACCATGGTGACAAATTTGCTCAGGTCGATGTCGAAGCTCTTTTCGTACACCGCATCTGCATCGGCCAACACTGATGGATAATCTTTCCCTGTTAACCTCTTCAATTCATGGATCAGGCTTTGAGATGTCGGAAAAATGACAATGATGGCGCCCATTTCAGTGCCCATGGACGAAATGGTTATGCGCTCCGCAAGGGTAAATTTTTCAGCTTCTTCCCCATAGATTTCCACAGAATAGCCAAGCAATTTATTGGCGCCGAACATGGCGAGCAAATTCAGTACAATATCCTTGGCGGATAAATTGGCAGGCCTTTTCCCCGTAAGATTGATTTTTACAGAAGAGGGTACTTTAAACCACACGGCACCCTTTGCCCAGGCTGCCGCAATGTCCTGGTCACCCATACCCTGACCAAAAGAGGCAATGGCGCCCATGATGTTGGCATGGGAATCGGTGGAGACAAAGGTGCTCCCTGGCCATGCCAACCCATTGTCAATGGCCAAATGTGTTCCAATCCCTGCATCCACATCGTACACCCTGATGCCCTGTTCACGCGCATATTGCCGGCAATAATGCTGGTTGGCCGCATATTTCTGATCTGAACCTCCCGGGTTGCAATCGAAGGTAAAAATGGTCTTCGTCGGATCTTCCAGAGTCAATCCATTGTCAATAAGGTTTTTCACGACATTGGCACCGCCAAAATCGCGTGCTGCGCGGGTATCGATAACAACATCCACAATATCGCCAGGCTTCACTGTTGGCTGACTGGAATGGTTGGCTATAATTTGTTCGATTATCGTCATATTCATTGGTTTATTATTTTAATCTATCCCTGAATGGCTCAAAGGTCATAAAGTCGGCATGATGAACGACATAAGCTTCCACGGTACGTTTCACCATATCGCCTTCGCCCGCATGGGTGGCAATAATATGGCAAACAGCCGCCGGAACTCCGCATTGTTCTGCAAGCGAAACGCCGGAAAAGGGGTGACGAAGATACTTTCCGTATTTTCCCTGGAATGATTTTCCATCAGCACCCATCTCATATTCAAGCAGTTTGCCTACATCAGCTAAAATGGCACCGGCAATCAATACATCCATGTTAACCGGGAGATCCTCCTTGAAAAATTCATTCATCTTATTTCCTGCATCGCGCGCTACATGAACCACACAGCGTTTATGGGCCATGAAAGTAACTTTCAAATCGGGCCCGGCGAGCAGTGTAAATGGAATTTTATTCAGATCATCGGGTGTCAGAACGCTCTTTGCAAGCGCCATCTCCCATGTCTTTGCGGTTTTTTCACGGAGGTCAGGATCCTGAATCCACATCAACTCCGGCCATAGGTTTTTAATTTCTTCGGTCATATGCTTTGGTTTTGTTACCAATTCTTAAAGTTTACTGATTATGGCATCCGCCATCTGCTGTGTAGTTGCTGCACCCTTGCTGAATGAATCAGGTCTTCCCGGCAGTTTTATCATATCATAGGTCATCACCTTCCCCTCTTCCACAACCTGGGCAACAGCTTTGGAAATCCTGGCAGCGATCTCCATCTCACCGAGGTGTTCAAGCATCATTACGGCAGATAGGATCATGGCAGTGGGATTGACAATCGATGGGTTAAATTCAGCATATTTGGGAGCAGATCCGTGGGTGGGTTCGAAAACGGCTATTTCCGGGCCTATGTTGGCGCTGCAGGCGAATCCGAGTCCGCCGATCAGGCCTGCAAATCCATCGGACACGATGTCCCCGAACATGTTGCCGGCCACCATCACATGGTAGGTCTCAGGATTCTTGGTGAGCCACATCATCTGGGCATCGATATTGGTATCCTGGACTTTGATTCCCGGATATTCATTTTTTGCCATCTCCTGGGCCATTTTCAGCATCATGCCCGAGGTTTCGCGTATCACATTTGGCTTTTCGCAAACGGTCACGGTATCGAAACCACGCGTTTTGGCATATTCGAAGGCAGCTTTCAGGATCCGCCCGGTATATTTTTTCGTAAAAATACGGGTCGATACAGCCAACTCCGGACGCGGGCACCAGGCAAAATTATCCCTGAATTTCTTGTGGGTCATCAATGCATCATAAACCTGGTCTGAGGGATTTGACCATTCAACGCCCCCGTACAAACATTCTGTATTCTGGCGGAAAATCATGGTGTCAATGATCGGCTCCTCGATAACGCCGCCAAATCCGCGACGGATAAAATTAAGCGGGTTCCCCTTAAAGGTTTTGCAGGGCCGCATGCAGATGTCGAGGTCGTACTTTTGCCTCATGGTGACAATGGGGCTGTAATAGGCAAATCCTTTGCCCTTCAGCTCGGGCGACAATTCTGCTTCCGTTTTATCTTTTGGTTTGGAGGTGATGGCGCCGAAAAGGCCGATTTTGTGCTGTTCAAGCAATTTCTGGGTGCGCTCGGGAAATGGATCGCCCTCGTTACACCAGAATTCCCATCCGATATCTCCATGTACATATTCTGCATCGAAACCGGCAGCATCCAATACGCGGATGGCCTCATCAAGGACGACTTTACCGATGCCATCTCCGGGCATCGCAACGATGGTTCTTTTTGCCATAAGTAGTTTGTTTTATTTATCAGTGAATTAATTAACAACCGCGCTCCAAAGATACAAATCCGGAGGAAACCAGCAAAACTGTAAAAATATATTTTTTCAGAAGGTTATGTCACTATTACGTACTTTTGTAGAGGTAATGGAGTAACAAAGTAACAAGGCTTTTGAAAGCACATCTCACAAATCCCATATTTAAGATTATTTCGCAGGTTTCAGAAGAGATGCAGCTGCAGGCATTCGTAATAGGCGGGTTTGTAAGGGATCTCTTGCTGAATCGCGACAATAAACAGGATATTGATATTGTGGTAATCGGGAGTGGAATCGATTTTGCCCATCGGGTGGCCGGAAAATTGGAAGGGGATGTCCCCGTGAAATTTTTTAAAAACTTTGGCACGGCCATGCTGAATTTCCATGGATGGAAAATTGAATTTGTCGGAGCCCGTAAGGAATCGTACCGCCTTAATTCGCGAAAACCTATCGTGGAAGGGGGAACCCTTGAAGATGATCAGAATCGCCGCGATTTTACCATCAACGCCATGGCCCTTGATCTTACAAAGGAGAAATATGGACAGCTGCTTGATCCCTTCGATGGGATCAAAGATCTCAGGGATAAAATCATCAAAACCCCGCTTGACCCTGATATCACCTTTTCTGATGATCCTTTGCGCATGATGCGGGCCATCAGGTTTGCCACCCAACTTGATTTTTCAATTGAACCATCCTGTTTTGAGGCGATCAGGCGAAATGCCGAACGGATTTCGATTGTTTCCATGGAACGGGTTTCTGATGAATTCAATCTGATCATTCAGGCAAATTTTCCATCCAAAGGATTCAAAATGATGGATGAAACAGGCCTTCTGAAAATTATTTTTCCTGAATTTTGTGAACTCAAGGGCGCTGAAATCATCGATGGCAAAGGGCATAAGGATAATTTCTACCATACCCTGGCCGTTCTCGACAATGTGGCAGCAGTCTCAGAAAACCTATGGCTGCGATGGGCGGCAATCCTCCATGATATTGCCAAGCCGCTTACCAAAAAGTTTATCCAGGGAACCGGCTGGACCTTTCATGCCCACGAATTCAGGGGGGCAAAAATGGTTCCCCCTATTTTCAGAAACCTTAAACTTCCGCTGAATGACAAAATGAAATACGTGGAAAAGATGGTTTTGCTGCATCTCAGGCCCATTGTATTGGCCGAAGATGTCGTGACCGATTCAGCAGTTCGCCGGTTACTTTTTGAAGCGGGGGATGACATCGATGACCTCATGCTCCTGTGCAATGCAGATATCACCTCAAAAAATCCCGGTAAGGTTAAGCGCTTCATCTCAAATTTCAACATCGTCAAACAGAAACTGAAGGAAATTGAAGAAAAGGATCAATTGCGCAACTGGCAGCCACCCATTACAGGGGAGGTAATCATGCACGCGTTTGGAATATCCCCTTCAAAATCAGTCGGAATTATAAAAGCAGCCATTATCGAAGCCATCCTTGAAGGCATTATCCCCAATGATTATGAGGCTGCCTATGAGCTGATGCTGCAGGAGGGCCTCAAGCTTGGCCTGTCCAAAAGAGAAACCTGATGTTTTTTTAATTTTGTACGTGAAATTTTATATTTTTGACGCGTAATTAAAGTGGGAATAACCATGTTGATTTATCGTTTTAGGATTACCTGTGAGGAGCATGATGGATGGCTTAGGGAGATTGAAATTCAACCAAATCAAACCTTCCTTGATTTTCACCATATTCTGATGGAATCTGCTGAACTGATGCATTGTGAGCGTGCCTTCTTTTTTATGACGGATAAGAAGTATAAAAAGGACAAGGAAATTACCCTCAAAACCGAGCAACGTCAGCTTCGCAAATACGATGATGATCTCGACCGGGTCGTAACAGATTTTGTGACACCTCCTTTGATGAAAGTCAGCAAAATAAAACATTTCATTGAAGATCCACACCAGAAGATGATTTATGAATTTAACGGCAGGGATCATTTCTCATTTCACATCGAACTCTTTAAAATATTTCAGTCCGAAGGCTATCTCTCTTATCCTAGATGTATAAAACGGATTGCAGAGCTCCCCAAGAAAACCGATCAGCCTGTCGTTAATCCCATTGCCTCGGCAACCCCCAAGGAGACCATTCAAAAAATCACAGTACCAAAGATTCCGCTGCCGAAAATGGAGGAACTTGCCAAATTCGAAGATATTGTGGAGGATGATCATGAATTGGCCGCTATTGAAGATGAACTGGGAAGCCTGATCGAATCGGTGGAGGAGGATGAACCGGTTTCCGAATCACAGGAATCTGCTGTAGCAGGCGAAGGGGATGACGATTTCTCCTTTCACGGGCAGAGTGAAACAGATGATGATGAGAACTTAGAACACATAGAGGATTACGAGGATATTGAAAGCCTGGATAAACGATTGTCAGGCTATGACCGCGATTCAGATGACTATGAATGAACCACTGCTTGTGGTTATTGCCGGCCCTACCGCAGTTGGAAAAACTGAATTGGGAATTAAATTGGCCCGGCATCTGAAAACCCCGATTATTTCTGCAGATTCACGGCAGTTTTACCGTGAAATGAAAATCGGAACAGCAGCCCCCACACCAGAAGAATTAAAAGCCGTTCCCCATCACTTTATCCATCAGCTCTCTGTTCGTGACGCATTTAATGTGTCGCGGTTTGAAACTGAAGTACTTTTATTGCTGAAAGAGCTTTTTAAGCAACATCCGGTTGCGTTGATGGTTGGCGGTTCCGGGTTGTATATCCATGCGGTATGCCATGGCATTGATCAGTTGCCTGACCCCGATCCTGAAATACGCCAACGTTTGAAGCATATGCTCGAAACAGCTGGAATCATTGCATTGCAGGATGAATTGCGACAGGTCGACCCTGAATATTACGGAATTGTTGATCTGGCCAACCCTGCAAGGCTGATCAGAGCTCTGGAGATTTACGGGGCCACCGGAGTGCCCTATTCTGCCCTGCGCACCCAAACACTTAAACCCCGCCCCTTCAGAATTTTGAAGATCGGAATTGACCTTCCGCGAGAAATATTAAATGAAAGGATAAATAAAAGGGTGGATGAAATGATCCATGCGGGGCTGGTCGAGGAGGCTGGTCAACTTTTTCCGTTGAGGCATCTGAATGCGTTGAATACAGTGGGCTACAAAGAATTATTTGACTACATGCAGGGGTTGACTACCCTTGATTTTGCCATTGACAAAATAAAAACAAATAGCCGCCGATATGCAAAACGACAGCTAACGTGGTTTAGAAAAGATCAGGAGTTCAGATGGTTCAGGCCTGACGATCTCGGCTCTATTCTTCATCTTCCGGAGTTAGCCCCTTGGGTTTCCTGACCATCAGATCGTATGATAGTCAACCAATCCTTCGATGGGAGAGGGCAAAATTCTTGAAATGGTTATGCCCTCCTTTCGGGCGATCTCGCTCAGGATATCTCTGTAGATAAAGGCAATTGACCCGATAAATCCGATCGGATAGGTTTTATACCCCTCATATTTTTCAATGTGGGCCTTGAAAAAATCAAGAAATGACCGCTCTATTAAGGTCTTCACAAACGGGTGCTCCCTGTTAGGGCTCAGAAACAAGCTGAACGATGCAAGGAATTTATTAGGAGATGGCTTGTTGTACAATGAATTAAGTATGTCCTCAAGTGTGAATCCATATTGCTTGTCAAACGATGCGCGTAATTCTTCCGGAAGTTCTTTTTTTAAATAGGCGCTCATAAACAACTTTCCAAGGTAGGAGCCTGCACCTTCATCACCAAACAGGTACCCCAGAGAGTCAACTTTTGAATAAAGAGAAGTGCCGTCAAAAAAGCATGAATTACATCCAGTCCCCAATATGCAGGCGATTCCTTTGCCTTGGCCGAACAGGGCGCGTGCAGCCCCAAGAATATCATGATAAATATGTACTTCAGCTTTTCTGAAAAAATGGAGGATGGCATCCCTGATCATACTGTTATTGTATTCAGTAGAACATCCCGCCCCGTAAAAATGAACCTCCCTGATGTTATCCTCCACCACAAATGGAATAAGGTCGGCACGGAGAACAGCCTCAACACTTTCAGAATCATGAAAATATGGATTTAATCCGCTGGTTCCGATGGTTTCCTTAACCGTATCCTGCTCAAGTAAAATCCAGGTCGTCTTTGTTGAACCGCTGTCAGCTATGAGTTTCATATCATTTTATTAGTTCCGGGTTTTTTGTTCCTGCGTCATTTATTTCTTAATCCCGATGCCTCTTTCAGATAGGCCTTCACTGTTCCCACAATGATTTTGGCCTCAATATAAACAGGGATTTTATTTGCATCATCTGTCACCCAGACCAGTACATCTTCCTGGCCACGGAAAATGGTGCCCTGGACCATCTTGGCTGCAAATTTTATGCAGGGATATCGCTTCCCATTTGGAGACTCTACCACCTCCTTTCCAATGTAGCGGATATAAATGTCATAGTAGCCATCATCAATCAGCACAGTCACCGTTTTTTTTGAATCGGGACTCATGTCACTGAAATCAAGGGTCCTGGTGTAATAGACAGCCGAAAGCATATCAAAAGCGCAGGGCCGCATACGCAATGTATCCGTGCGCTGGGGATTGTTTTGACTTTTTGTATTGCAGATGATCTTCTGACCGGCATGGTCGAACTTCAGGGTGTTCAGCATGGAATAGCCCCCCTCATATATATAACGCCTGAAATCAATGGAATGAAATGTTTCCGGCTCCACCCAGGAGTCGTAATAATCCCTGACTTTAAAAAGGATATCGTAGGAGGTGTAGGTCTTTCCTGTGCTTTTAAAGTGCCAGGCCTGTTTGCCAAGGTAAACCTCTTTCGTTACCGAGAAGGTGACCAAACCTGCATCAACCCAAACAGGTCCCCAATTATACGAAATGGTATAACTGATCCGTTCACCATCACCGAATACTGAATTTGCGACCGGACACTGCCCATTTGTAAAGGGAGGGTGAATAAAGGCAAAAATCAGCGCACAGCTTCCTATCAGCCACCTCTTATATATCTTCAATTTTCTGCTTTTTATGCCATAAATAATAGACGGGAATCCCAAGGATAACGATGATCAACCCTGGCCACGTATATTCGGGCTTGTATATTAACAGGATAATCATAACTGCCAGCGCCAGCAAGATGTACACCAGCGGGATAAACGGGTACCCAAAGGCTTTGTAAGGCCGTTCCAATTCAGGGCGGTTTATTCTGAGCCGGAACAACCCGAAAATGGTAAGAACATAAAAAATAAGAACTGCAAATACGACATAATCAAGTAGTTGTCCGTAAGTGCCTGAAAGGCAAAGCAATCCCGCCCATATGCCCTGGATCACCAAACCTGTTGCCGGCACACCATGATTATTCAGCCTCCCGACCTTTTTGAAGAAAATTCTATCTGAAGCCATGGCATAATAGACCCTCGCACCGGCGAGAATGAGTCCGTTGTTGCATCCGAAGGTGGAAATTACAATGAAGGTGGCCATGATCAACACGGCATAGATGCCAAAAACACCGGAAATTGCAGCCGTTCCAAGACGGTCGTTTAAGGCGTACTGTATTCCCCTGGCTGCGATGTCACTGCCGGCCGGCTCACCCCGCACGGGAAGGACTGTTATATAAACAACATTGGCGAGCAGATAGAGGATGGTAACGGCCATCGTACCAAGAAACAGGCTGAGGGGAATATTCTTCCTCGGGTTGATCACCTCCCCGGCAGTAAAGGTGATGTTATTCCAGGCATCTGACGAAAACAGGCTCCCTACCATGGCCATCCCGATTGCCGCAATCAGGGCCATGCCTGATAGTGGAATGTCAGCCCCGCCTGGGCCCTCCTTCATGGGATTCCAGAAAATCAAACTATTCAGGTTTATTGAAGATGAATTCGCTGCAAACCCCAATCCAATGATGATAAACAGAACCAATAAAATAAATTTCCCTGAAGTAAACGCATTTTGAATTTTTTTCCCTTCCTGGATTCCTTTGGTGTTGATCCAGGTTAAAAAGCCGATGGATCCAATCGCAACAAGCTGCACAGGACCAAATTTTACAAATCCCAGGTCAAATTGCCTGATGGTGAAAAGGCCCAGATCAAGGGGGCCGAAACCAAGGTTCTTTAAACTAAACCATACCACAGATTCTGAAATCCATGGGATAAGTACACCGGAAAACTTGGCAAAAGCCATCCCGACAGCAGCGATTGTGCCGGTTTGTATCACCAGGAACAGCGTCCATCCGTATAGGAAGCCGGTTAAAGGGTTGTAGGCTTCCTTAAGATACACATATTGCCCGCCTGCTTTTGGAAACATCCCTGCCAGCTCCCCATAACTGAGCGCTGCAAAAATGGTCATGAAACCAGTGATGATCCATACCATCATCAGCCAGCCCGGAGATCCTACCATCCTGGCAATGTCAGCGCTCACGATAAAGATCCCCGACCCAATCATTGAACCCACTACAATTGCAGTAGAATCAAACAAGTTTAATCTCCGTTGAAAAGAATGTTCTTCAGCCATCTGTCAATTTTTTTGTCACGCGTCACGCGTCACGTTTTGTTTGCAATTTAGACGAAAATTTAATAAGCGCGGCATTTATCGACTGAAAGTATTCAGCCTGGTTTTCGTTTTCGTTTTTATCCTCGAGGATTGGTAATCGATTTAGATTCGTAAATTAGACAAATTTTTCAACGCAATTCAACCCGATGCGCAAGGATAAACATATACCATTTTATACTGAATTCTATAAAAGTTCAGCATTCCTTATTTCCTTGGTTTTTATCATTTTTATCAGTCCTTTTCTGGATGATAGTATTGGCGGCAGGATCACCGGATCGCTGCTTGTACTTGGAACCATGGTAGGGGCATTGTCAGTCATGTTTTCCCATAAGTATATTTTTTGGTACGGCGTGGCGATTGTGGTTTTATCCATTGTTCTTGAAGCGTTGTCCATTTCATTCGGAGGTGATGTTTATATTGGGATCAAATACCTTCGAAACAGTTTTTTTTATGGAACATTTGCACTGATCCTGTTTTACTATCTGATGAAGGTCCAGCCATTGTCATTGGCTGAAATTGGCAATGCAATCAGTATTTACCTGTTGGTCGGGCTGGCATTCGGCAATTTTTATTGCTATTACGCCATGAATAACCCAAAAGCATTTTTTATTCCGGTCAATGATTCCGGAAATATGCAGTTCGACCTGATATACTACAGTTTTATTGCACTCACTACCACTGGATTTGGAGATATACAGCCTTTGATGTTGATTCCCAGACTACTGGCTATTTTTGAAACCATCTTCGGCACGTTTTATATTGCCGTCATCATCGGAAGGCTGGTCGGTTTTGGCAAAAACCATTCTTGAGACCAATCTGGAAAAACCGCTCGCTTTGACCAGCTAGGTGAGGAGTTTTTTTTGTAGCGGGATCGAGAATTGAACTCGAGACCTCCGGGTTATGAATCCGACGCTCTAACCATCTGAGCTACCCCGCCTGAATTTGAGGGTGCAAAGATAGAATTATTTTCCCTCTCCCAAAACCAATTTTGTGATTTGAATTAAAAAAAGTTGACGGATGATCGTACGGATGAAATCAAAGTTGTCAAGCCATTCCAACTGTCATCGGATTATCCGATCCAGATGGTTTTGATGTTCACAAACTCTTTAATCCCATAGGAGGCCAGTTCACGGCCATAACCCGATTTTTTAATTCCACCGAAGGGGAGCCTGGGGTCTGATTTGGTCATCCCATTCACAAACATGGCCCCTGTTGCGACCTTCCGGGCAATTGCTTCGCCGCGTTTCAGATCACGCGTCCAAATACAGCCGCCAAGACCAAAATCAGAATCGTTGGCTACCTGAATGGCCTCCTCTTCACTGTGAACCGTGATTATTGAAACAACAGGCCCGAATGTCTCCTGTGAATATACGGGCATGCCCTTACTTACCTCGGCAAGGATGGTGGGTTCGAAGTAGCAGCCCATGCGGTCGGGACGGCGTCCGCCGGTTACGAGCCTGGCTCCGGCATCGATGGAGGCATTAACCTGCCGCTCAATTTCATCCACCAGGTCAGGCCGTGCCAGAGGGCCAACCTGGGTGTCAGACTCAAAGGGGTCGCCGATACGCAGCGCCTCAAACGCACGTTTCATCTCCCTTTCAAATGTCGGAACAACTGAATCCATCACGATGAACCGTTTGGCGGCAATACAGCTTTGACCCTGGTTGAGCATGCGGGCAGTGACCGCTGTTTTTACAGCGGCTTCAAGATCGGCGTCATCCAGGATGATGAAGGGATCGGCCCCTCCAAGTTCTAAAACAGTTTTCTTAAGATTTTTCCCGGCGGCAGAGGCAACCGCACTTCCGGCAGCTTCACTGCCTGTAAGGGTGACCGCGGCAATGAGTGGATTTTCTATGACAGCCTGAACATCCTGCGATGGGATCAACAGGGTTCTGAATAAGTTGGCAGAAAATCCAGCCTCAACGAATATCTCCTCTATGGCCAAGGCACATCCGCATACATTGGAAGCATGTTTCAGCACTGCAGCATTCCCTGCCATCAGAGCCGGAGCCGCGAACCTGAAAACCTGCCAGAAAGGAAAATTCCAGGGCATCACGGCCAGGATGACTCCCATGGGTTGAAACGCAACGAAACTGCGGCTAGCATCTGTTGCAATCACCTCATCTTTCAACATTTCAGGGGCGTGTTCAGCGTAAAAGTCACAAACCCACGCGCATTTTTCAACCTCGGCCATCGATTCCTTTAAGAGCTTGCCCATCTCACGGGTCATCATGCGCGCAAAGTGCTCCTTCCTGGTACGCAAGACCTGCGCAGCTTTTTTCATTACCACCGCCCTGTGTTCAAAGGGGGTGTCTTTCCAGGTTTTCCATGCCGAATGTACATCCCGGATGATCTGTTGAACTTCCGTTCTGGTATGTTCCGGGTACTCCAGGATAATTTCACCTGATGACGGATTTATACTTCTCATGACAATTGCCAATTTCTTTGTGAATATTTATTCCACACCTGCGGCACGGCTGATTTTGAATATACCATGTTTATCCACCATAGTTCCATTCCCAAATCCTCAAATCCCCAAATCCTCAAATCCCCAAATCCCCAAATCCTCAAATCCCCAAATTCTTCTTCAGATAATAACCCGTATAAGAATCCTTAACCTTCGCAAGTTCCTCCGGTGTTCCCTCAAACACAACCATCCCGCCTTCGTCACCGCCCTCTTTCCCCAGGTCAATGACCCAGTCGGCACATTTGATCACTTCAAGGTTGTGCTCTATCACAAGAATGCTGTGCCCATTGGCAATCAATGATTCGAAGGCGATCAATAATTTATGAATGTCGTGCACATGCAGCCCGGTGGTTGGCTCATCGAAAATGAACAGGGTCGGTTTTTCACTGATCCCTTTGGAAAGAAAAAATGCAAGCTTGATGCGTTGTGCCTCACCTCCTGAAAGGGTACTGGATGATTGCCCAAGCCGCAGGTACCCTAATCCTACATCCTGCAATGGTTTTAACTTGGCCAGGATGTGTTTTTCATGCGCGGTGACCTTGGTGGCCTGCTGAAAGAATTCCATCGCCTCATCCACCGTCATATTTAAAATATCGACCACAGACTTCTCGCGATATTTGACATCCAGCACCTCATCCTTGAATCGCTTTCCTTTGCAGTTTTCACATGGAAGGAAGAGGTCGGCCATGAATTGCATCTCAATTTTTACAACACCCTCGCCTTCACATTCATCGCATCGTCCGCCAGCAACATTAAATGAAAAATATCCGGGCTTGTAATTACGCACCCTGGCAAGCTGCTGATCAGCAAAAAGGTCACGGATTTCATCAAAAGCCTTGATGTAGGTGGCCGGATTTGATCGTGAAGAACGGCCGATGGGATTCTGGTCAACCATCTCCACCGATCCGATACGGGAATAGTCACCATCAAGACGGTCGAATTTACCGGTCTTTTCACCATACCCTCCGTGGATTTTTTTCAATGCAGGAAATAATATCCGTTTAACCAATGATGTTTTTCCCGATCCACTCACACCTGTGATGACCGAAAAAATATGCAGCGGAATTTTAACGTCAATATTTTTAAGGTTGTTTTCCCGCGCTCCTTTAATTTCAATGAACTCCATCCATTTACGACGCTTCAGCGGAAGCTCAATATTACGGATGTGGTTCAGGTATTGACCCGTCAGGCTTTTGGTATCAGCATTCAGGGTGCGGAAATCACCCTGGAACACAATCTCTCCGCCATGATGGCCTGCGAGCGGGCCTATATCAATGATCTGGTCGGCGGCCCGGATGATCTCTTCATCATGCTCCACAACAATGACCGTATTCCCCAGATCGCGCAGACGAAGCAAAACACGGATCAGGCGTTGGGTGTCGCGCGGATGAAGACCGATGCTGGGCTCATCCAGAATATACATCGATCCGACAAGGTTGCTTCCAAGTGCGGTGGAAAGGTTAATGCGCTGTGATTCTCCACCGGATAGGGATGCTGAGAGCCGATTCAGTGTAAGGTAACCAAGCCCGACATCGTTGAGCACATCCAGACGGTTATTGATCTCGGTGAGCAATCGGCGTGAAACGTTGGCTTCATATTCGTTCAGGGTCAAATTTTTGCAAAAGGAGGTCAGTTCGGTAACAGGCATGAGTACCAGGTCACTGATTGATCTGCCATTCACCTTCACATAGGAGGCATCTTTCCTGAGACGGGTACCTTTACAATCGGGGCAATTGGTTTTTCCGCGGTATCGCGACATCATCACCCTGTATTGTACCTTGTAATTCTGAGACTCTATGTATTTGAAAAACTCATTTAAACCGTGAAAATGTTCGTTTCCGCTCCATAGCAGCTCCAATTGGGCAGGGGTGAGGTCGTAAATGGGTTTATGAATCGGGAAATCGAAACGGTAAGCAGCCATCAGGAGATCGTTTTTCCATTCACTCATCTTCTCGCCGCGCCAGCATGCAATAGCATCTTCATACACTGAGAATCTTTTGTTTGGAATAACAAGGTCTTCATCAATCCCGATCACACTCCCGAATCCTTCACATCTTTTACATGCGCCATAGGGATTGTTAAAACTGAAGAGGTTCTCTGATGGTTCTTCAAAGTACATGCCATCTGCTTCAAAACGGTTGGAGTACAACTTCCTGCTTTTTTCGGTTCCTGTGATCTCCACCATACAGTAGCCATGACTTTCAAAATAGGCTGTTTGAACAGAGTCAGCGATCCGCCCGGGTAAATCCTCATCTGTGCGACTGACCTCAAAACGATCAACCAGGACATACAGCTCCTTGAATATTTTCTTATTCAGTCCGGAAATTTCATCCAGCCTGAGAATTTCCCCATCCAGCATGACCCGCGTAAACCCTTGCTGCATCAACACGTTACATTTTGCCTCCAGGTTGCCATTTTTTACCGAAAGGTCAAGCGGCGCGAAAATGCTGACCTTTACTGAATCAGCCAATGTCATTATTTGATCTACTACCTGGGTTACAGTGTCACGTCGTACGAGCTCCCCCGAAACAGGTGAATACGTCTTGCCAATCCTGGCAAACAGCAATTTCAGGTATTCATAAATCTCAGTGGAAGTCCCCACGGTAGACCTTGGATTCGACGTATTCACCTTTTGTTCGATGGCTACGGCTGGCGAAATACCCTTGATATAATCAACATCAGGTTTGCTCATGCGGCCAAGGAATTGGCGGGCATAAGCGCTCAGGCTCTCAACATAGCGTCGCTGGCCGTCGGCATACAAGGTGTCGAAAGCCAGGGATGATTTTCCTGATCCAGATAATCCTGTAATCACCACGAACGTGTTTCGCGGTATAGCCAGGCTAATATTTTTTAGATTATTGACCCTTGCACCTTTGATGATGATATAGTCCCTCGGGTCGAGTGCATCCACATTCATTCTTTCCTTCTCCCGGACATTGATTTTGGCAAAATTATAAAGAAAACTTGCTTTTTGGATTTTTTTATTTATTTTTGCTGCAACCAAACAGGGAAAATCCCGTATGAGGTATTAATCAGCGCAGCCATAAAACCACCTGCGCATAACCATAGGAGGGACACTATCGACTTGACTTCTACTCTTTTTTAATTTAAAAAGGAGGCCCCATGCAAGCCCATGTCATAAGTGATCAGGATTTAATCGGTAAATATCTTGCCGGTAACGAATCCGCCCTCGAAACAATCATTCGCCGTCACAAGAACCGCGTTTTTGCTTATATCCTTATGGTCGTTAAGGATAAAGAGCTAGCCGAGGATTTGTTTCAGGATACCTTTATCAAGGTTATAAACACCTTCCGTTCCGGACAATACAAGGAGGAGGGGAAATTTATCCAATGGGTCATGCGGATCGCCCATAACCTTATCATCGATTATTTCCGTAAATCGAAAAGAATTCCGATCATCGAAAACAATGATGATTATGATATCTTCGATAAAGTCAGAATCCCAGTCGAATCGGTCGAAGAGCAACTGATCATGGAGCAGATTCACCAGGATGTGAAAAAACTGATTGAATATCTTCCCACCGAACAGAAAGAGGTGCTGGTGATGCGCCACTATGGGGATATGAGTTTCAAGGACATTGCTGAATCAACCAACGTAAGCATCAATACTGCTTTGGGAAGGATGCGATATGCCCTGATCAACTTGCGCAAGCTGGTCAAGGAGAAGGATGTTATCCTGTCGGTTTAGCGATAGAATCAGCTAAAAATATTTTTCAACAGGTAAAATATTGCATAGCATATCCCGTTTCATAGGTATGAATAACATTTTAAATAAAAATTCAGCCTATGAAGCGAACTGCTACATTCTATTCTTTAACTTCATCCCCATCAAAGTCCAATGAAGTTCCCTCTGATAACCGGAGGAGAAGAAAGGTAGTTTCTCCCAGCGAATCGGTGATCCGTAACTTGCTAAATTACTCGAAAGCGCTCACTGTACTCTCAACTGCTGAAACCGGATACATCAACCTGGTGATGAACTAATAAAAAACCCCGCTTTTGACGGGGTTTTTTTATGGTGATCAATTTTTTATTGTTAAATACGCTCTTCCTTGATGCGGGCTTTCTTTCCTTGTAACCCACGAAGGTAAAAAATACGCGCCCTGCGAACAACGCCATGTTTGTTAACCTCAATTTTATCAATAAAGGGGGAGGTGCATGGGAAAATACGCTCAACGCCAATATTTCCTGATATCTTCCTAACAGTAAATGTTTCATTTAATCCCATGCCTGAACGCTGTAAAACCACGCCCTGGAAAGTCTGGATCCGCTCTTTATTTCCTTCTTTGATCTTATAATGCACCGTAATGGTATCTCCTGCTTTGAAAGAAGGTAATACATTCTTCTGAATGACTGTCTCCTCGACAAATTTCATTATTTCCGCTTTGTTCATGGCTTTCGTGTAATTAGATCTGTTACTCACTAAAAAGTTTGCAAATATATTGATTTTTTTTGAAATAAAATGAAGAAGTTCGAAAAAAGTATTTGCGGCCTTTTTCCTTACCTTTGGCCAGGTTCATATCGCAAGAATGACATGCTTACCTACGCTGAACAGTTTTTACTTTTAACGATTGATCCTGTTACGGGAAAGTCGTTTCCCTTGCCCCAAAAGGTATACTCCCTTTCTCTGGCCGGCGCTTTGTTGTTCGATGCTTCCTTCAAAGGCCTCATCAATGATGACTGGAAAAAACTGACCCTCCTGGATACGGAGGAGACAGGAAATCCTGCCCTTGACGAGACTTTACGTTGTTTGCTGGTAATGGATGGCCCCATCCCACTGGATAACGCTCTGACCCTCGTAGCCACGCATGCGTTGACTTTAGGCAGAATGGTTTGGGACTCGTTGCAGAACCAGGGGTTATTGGTTCGCAGAAAAAAGGATCTCATTTTTTCAACCCGGAAGCAGGATCTTTTCTCACCGGATTTGCCACTGGTCGTTGATCTTCACCGACAGATCAGGGAAGCATTGAGGCATGATGAACTTCCTGACATTCACATACCGGCATTGGTAAGCCTGCTGGTGGCCGGGGGATTGATGAAATATATATTGAATGCGGAAGAAGCAGGCAGCTACAGAACCAGAATTTCATGGTTGGCCGGCATTGAATCACTCGGGCGGGAGATTATCCGTTCTGTTCGTGCCCTGGAGTTTGCGGATCTTGAACAGAATGCAGCTTCATTGATCGGTTTGAATGCGAATGAACCAAAATCTTTTGCCGGAGGGATGGATTCCGTGTTATCCTCGCTTGGCTATTTGTATAAGGAGGCGGGAATGCGCGGAACCAGAAAAATCATGGCCCACCTCAATCAGGAGGGAGGATTTGAGTGTCCCGGATGTTCATGGCCCAACCCGGATAAAAACAGGTCGCATTTTGAATTCTGTGAAAGCGGGGCGAAAAATGTGAGTGCTGAGGCAACTTCCATGCGTATAACGCCCGATTTTTTTAAAGCATGGTCGGTTCAGGAGCTTCTTCTGACTTCTGGTTTTTGGATGGAGCAACAGGGCAGGCTTACGGAGCCTATGTTCCTGGATGAAAATGAAACCCATTATAAGCCCATTTCATGGGATGAGGCATTCCGGGTCATCGCAGCTGAACTGAATGGACTCGATCACCCTGATGAAGCTGTTTTTTATGCTTCGGGGAGAACCTCAAACGAAGCGGCATTCCTTTACCAGTTATTTGCCCGGACATTCGGGACCAATAATCTTCCCAGCAGCGCCAATCTTTGCCATGAACCCTCCGGTAAAGCGCTGGCCATGAGCCTTGGCTACGGAAAAAGCAGTGTCACACCCGATGATTTTCCAAAGGCAGATGCCATCTTTATCTTCGGTCACAATCCTGGCTCAAACCATCCCAGGATGTTGAAATCATTGCTGGAGGCAGTTCAGAACGGATGCAGGATCGTTGCAGTGAATCCGATGACCGAAGCAAGCCTGATGGGCTTCGCCGATCCTCAGCAGGCAAGCTCATGGTTTGGAAAACAAACCGCCCTGGCCCATGTATATCTGCAGCCGGTAATCAATGGCGATATGGCCCTGATCCGCGGGATGGTAAAGGCCATACTCGAAGCTGAAAACCGCGACGGGGGAATTCTTGACACTCTTTTTATCCGGAATTACACGAGTGGATTTGAAACATACAGGCAAACGGTACTGAATACACCCTGGGAATCGCTGGTTTCAGCCAGTGGTGTTGAGAAATTCCAGATGGTCGAAGCGGCCAATGTCTATATTCATGCTAAAAATGTTATAGCCAGCTGGTGCCTCGGCATAGCGCACCACTTAAATTCAGTTGACACTATCAGGGAAATCATCAACCTTCTTTTGCTGCGCGGAAATATAGGAAAACCAGGAGCCGGAGTATGCCCGGTACGCGGCCATAGCAATATCCAGGGAATCAGGACATCAGGAATGGGCGAGAATTTGTCTCCATCATTTCTGGATGCCATGGAACAATATTTTTCCGTCACACTGCCCCGGAAACCGGGAATGGGCATGGTTCCTGCCATAAAGGCGATGGCCGAAGGGAAAACGAAGGTGCTGATCTCCCTTGGAGGGAACCTTGCCTCAGCGCTCCCAGATACTGCATTTGTTGAACAGGCATTGCAACGCTGCCGGCTCTCCGTGATGATCTCCACGAAATTGAACCGAAGTCATCTTGTTACCGGGAAAAAGGCATTGATCCTGCCTTGTCTGTCGCGCTCAGAGGAGGATGTATGCAATGGGATGAAACAAAAAATTTCCATCGAATCTGCCATGGGAAAGGTGGAATTTTCAACAGGATGCCTTCCTCCGGCTTCGACCGGTTTAAAGAGTGAAATAACCATCATTGCCGGGATTGCAAATTCGACTTTAGGTCACAATCCTCAGATTGACTGGCCAAGATTCGGACATGATTATCAACTCATCCGGTCAGTGATATCTCAAATTATCCCGGTCTTTCGTGAACTTGACAAGGAAACTGCAGTCAATCATGGGTTTCATATTGAGAACCCGCTCAAGCAACGTATCTTTAAAACCAGGGATTCAAAGGCCCAATTCAGCAGCCATCCCATTGAAATGGTGGTCCCGGGTACAGGTGAACTGATGCTGATGACCATCCGGAGCCACGACCAGTTTAATACCTCTGTTTTCGGGCTGAATGACCGGTACCGCGGCATTGGCAATGAACGGCGCGTGCTTTTTATGAACCGCATTGATATGGAGGAAAGAACACTTATATCTGGCCAGCTGGTCGACATTATCAGCCATTACGATGAAAAGGAGAGAAAATTAGAAGGCTATTATGCAATGGCCTATCCCATCAAACAGGGGTGTGTTGCGGCCTATTTCCCAGAAGCAAATTCACTGATCTCCATAAACAATTCCAGCGACGAATGTCCGACGCCGGCATATAAGTCAGTCAGAGTTAAGGTAATTCAATCCGTCGATTCGTGATCCACGCCGAGCATCCCCGGTCTGCGTTGCCTTGTCCGTTCAACAGCTTGTTCATATCGCCACTGTGCAATCTCCTTGTCATTTCCCGACAATAGCACATCCGGCACCTTCCAACCCCTGAAATCGGCGGGCCGGGTATATACAGGGGGCGATAACAGGTTATCCTGGTAGGAATCGGACAGGGCAGATGTTTCATCGTTCAGAACGCCCGGAATAAGCCTGACGATGGCATCGGTGAGTGCCATGGCTGCCAATTCGCCTCCTGAAAGAACATAATCACCAATGGATATTTCCCGTGTAATGAAATGTGTCCGTATGCGTTCGTCAATACCTTTATAATGACCACAAATGATCAGCAGGTTTTGCTTTGTTGAAAATTGGTTGGCGATTTTCTGGTTCAGCAGTTCGCCGTCAGGAGTGAGGAAAATAACCTCATCATAGGAGGTTTTAGATTGTAATTCTTCGATACACCTGACCATCGGTTCAACCATCATCACCATTCCTGCACCACCACCGTAAGAATAATCATCGACGTTTTTATGCTTGCCGGATGACCAATCCCGGAGATTATGGAGGTGGATATTGGCATGTCCCTTCGCCTGGGCCCGTTTCAGAATTGAATGGCTGAAAGCCCCCTCGAACATCTCCGGAAACAACGTAACAATATCAATCCTCATCACTTTATTACTCCATTAATTCATTACTCGATAAAGACCTCCAACCCATCATATGCGAGCTGTATAAAATCCGGTAATTTTTTGTTGACCTCCTCATGAAGACCAACAAAATGGCTCAAATGGGTCAAAAACGCAGCATCAGGGTTAAGTTTTTTAATTATATCCACAGCTTCACTTACCGAAAAATGGGATACATGTTTGGAATTACGCAAGGCATTCAGTACAATAACCCGCGAACCCTTCACCTTTTCAAGCTCTTCGTCGCTGATATAACTGGCATCTGTTATGTAGGTGAAATCGCCGACCCTGAATCCGAACACAGGCAGTTTTTCATGCAACACCTGGATTGGGATGAATTCAATGCCCATGATCGTGAATGGCCGATCGTCGATCGGATGTGTGGTAAGCTGAGGCGCTCCGAAATAACGCGATTCAGAAAAGATATAGGGGAATTCAATGCGAATCGCCTCCATTACCTGGGGCGTACCGTAAATATCAATCTTTTTATTAAGCACATAGTTGAAGGCGCGTACATCGTCAAGCCCGGCGATATGGTCGCGGTGCTCATGTGTAAAGATAACGGCATCAAGGTTGGCCACTGACTGGCTTAACATCTGCTGACGAAAATCGGGACCGCAATCAATAACGAACGTCAAACCATTCACCTCGATCATTAAAGAAGTACGCATCCGCTTGTCATGCTGATCTGTCGAAATACACACCGGGCAGTCACAGGTAATCACGGGCACTCCGATTGAGGTTCCTGTGCCAAGGAATGTTATTTTCATCGGGTATTGTGTATGGCTTGGCATCAGAATATCAGTTCGTCAACCTGGTTACGGTCAATGGTTAGTTGTTTTTTTAGATCATCGGATGTGCTGAGAATGCGCTCTTCCCTGATCCTTTTGTGAAAGAGCAGCGTGGCGGTCTCTCCTTCGATGCTCCCATAGTCTTCAAGCAGGTGGACTTCAACAAGGGTATCCAGCGGCGAATCCATATTTTTCCTGATGAAACACATGGCCCTTGAAAAAATATCCTCTCCGACAACAGTTACGGCATACACGCCATTGGGAGGCACCAGTTTACAATCTTCTTCAATCCTCAGGGAAAAACACGGAAACCCGATCTCCTCCAATACCGGGTTGCTCTTGCGCATGCGGCCAATAATGATATATTGGTGATCAAGGTAGGCATTGGCCTTCTGGATATTCCCATCCTGGATTGCATTTCTGATCTTGGTAGAACTGACCGATTCATTGTGTATGTCCTGCTCTGGGATCTCCTCAACTTCAAATCCGCTGGCAGCGCCCAGTTTCCGCAAAGCATCGTAATCTCCTTCACGGTTGTGACCGAAATGATGATTGAACCCAATGACGATCTTTCGCGCATGCAGCTTGTTCAGCAGTATGTTTTTTACGAAATCAATGGATGTTATCTTTGAAAATGCAAGGGTGAATTCAACAATAATCAGGTTGTCAAGCCCGGCTTTGCGGAGCAGGTTGATTTTTTCGGTTTGAGAATTGATCAGGAAAAGACCTTTACCCGCCGTTTCAGGGTAAAGAACCTTCCGGGGATGCGGATGAAAGGTAATAAGAACGGTTTCACCTCCGATTTCGGCAGCCAGCTTTTTCAGACGTTGCAGTATAACTTTGTGGCCGATATGAACGCCATCGAATGACCCCGTTGTAACTACCGCATTGCGGATCTCCCCAACATGGTCAAAATCATAAAAAATTTTCACCTTCTCTTCTTTCTACTTAAACCGTTCATCATTCTTTTTTGCAAAGAAAGCGACCTTTTCCAACGATGTAATCATGTCATATTCTTCAAGATACACAAAAGGTGGCACATTTAACGCCTTGGGCGTGAAATTGAGGATGCCTTTGATGCCTGCAAGAACCAGCGCTTCTGCAATCTCAGCTGTTTGTTGTGCGGGCGCTGCGATGATCCCGATAGAGATGTTGTTCTGTTTGATGATTTCAGCCATCTGGTTGATGTGGTAACATGCAACTCCGTCATAAACCCTGTTGATCTTTTCGGGATTGATATCAAAAGCGGCAATGATCGCCAGTTTAGAGCGTTTCCCCTTAAAATAGCTTATAATGGCTTTTCCAAGGTTTCCGAGCCCGATTACGGCCACCCGTTGCCCACGCTCCGAATCGATGATTTTTCCGATCAGCTCGATCAGCTCCTTGATATCGTATCCTTTGCGCAGATTGCCGGAATAGCCAATAAGCATCAGGTCACGCCTGACTTGTACCGGTGTGATGTGCAGCATCTGTGCAATTTCATGTGAGAAAACATGGGTCTTCTCTTTTGATAGGATCATCAGTAAGGATCGGCGGTATTGGCTTAGCCGTTCAACGGTTTTATGTGGTAAATTTTTTATGAACATGGTTTTTCGATTGGAAGTCTGACATTAAATGTACTGCCCTGGTCCGGAATACTCGTGACCTCAATCTTTCCTCCGTAATTTTCAATTAATTTTTTTACAATGGAAAGACCCAGTCCGCTTCCGGATATATTTTTTGTTTTATCATTTTTAATTCGCACAAAATCATCAAAAATTTTACCCAATTCATCATTGTTCATGCCGATTCCAGTATCAACCACCCTGATCTGCATGCAATCTTCCTGGGTCTCCAGGGTGAAGTCGACACTTCCCCCATCCCTGTTGTATTTAATGGCATTTGAGATAAGATTGTTGAAGATGATCTCTATCTCCTCTGCATCGCCCTGAATTACGGTGGAGCCCTGGTGATGAAGGCTGAGTTTCACATCACGCTGTATGGCATAGGGCCGCATCGTATCCATCGCAGTTCTCGCTACGGATACCAGGTCAACCTCAGTGATATTGCGTTTGGCCTTACCTGATTCTACGCGGGTCAGATCAAGCAAGTCGAGAATAAGGTGGCGCATCCCTTTGATACGCTCCAGCGACCGGTCAATCATGACATCATAATCATCGAGTTTCGGGCCATTTTGACGCTCCCTGATCATTTTCAGATAACCTTCAATGGAATTGAGTGGCGCTTTGAGTTCATGTGACAGGACTGACAGGAAGGTAAACCTGATTTGTTTCCCGGTATCCTGCAGTTTGTTGGTCATCTTTTTGAGAAATACGCGTTTGGTGATGTTCTCAATGGATGATTTTAATTCCTGTGGTGTAAAGGGTTTTGGAATGAAATCATAGGCGCCGTCACTGGTAGCCTTCACCGCCAGTTCGAGTGAGGCGTACGAAGTGATCATGACCACGATGATGCTTTTTTGCTTTTTTTTGATGTATTCGAGTACCTCAACACCCTGTATGCCAGGAAGTTTATTGTCAAGTAGCAGGATGTCAGGCTGATTTGATTCGATGAGCTCTATGCCTGCTTCGCCCGATGATGCTTCAGTGACCTCAAATTCAAAAGCTTCATCCATAAAAGGATAATCTACCTTGAAATTCCGAAGGATCCGGGTTATTCCGCTGCGGATTCCGGGTTCATCATCGACGACGAGTATTTTTAGTGTTGACATAGGGATATTGCACTTCAAAAATAAGCCGAAAATCAGTTATTATAACATCATTTGTTATTATTTAACAGCAAAGTGTCGATTTCCTCCCTGAGGCGCTCTGTGCGAATCCCTTTATCAAGGAACCGGTCGGCTTTAATCCATTTGCGGTTGTTCTCATCATGGATGTCGAAGTTGATGCCGGTTTCGGCGGCAACACCTGTGGCGATAATGATGGGAACATCAGGATATTTCTTCTTCATTTTATAGCAGAGAATAAATCCGCTGTCCTCATTTTCCATCATAAGATCAAGAATGGCCAGATCAGGTTTGATTTTTTCAAGCAGTTTTTCAGCCTCCTGCTGGCTCTCTGCCGTAATGGTCTTAAATCCGAATTGCTTAACTTTTGTCTCTAGCTGAAACAGATAGTCCTGGTCATCATCAACAATCAAAATCGTCCTATTTTCTGGTTTCATTATCAAGTAAATTAAAGATTTTGTTCATTTCTAAGATTCCCTGCATGGCTCATTTCCCCCTCGGCACCGTAATCCTGAAGGTTGTTCCGGTTGGCCCAAGCGAGGGATTGGCATTGGAATCAACATGAATTTTCCCCTTGTGCATTTTTACTATTCCATAAATCAGTGCAAGCCCCAATCCGGTTCCCTTTCCCATCTCTTTTGTTGTGAAGAACGGGGTAAAGAGCTTGTCCATGTTTTCTTTTTCAATGCCGCTGCCGGTATCTTTGACGATGAAGGTAATATCGCTGGAGTCACCCTCAACACTTGCCCTGAGTGAGCCCCCCTTTGGCATCGCTTCGATGGCGTTCTTTTCGAGATTGGTGAGCACCTGCATCATCTGATCAATATCAACCATGGCAATTGGATCGGCGATGGCCGACTCAAACGAAAAATGAATATTTTCCGGCTTTACGATTGAATTCAGGCTGTGTTGCATGAATTTTACCACATCAGTCTCTGCCAGACTTACCTGGTTTTTACGGGCAAAATTGAGCAATCCGCTCACTATTTTCTTACATCGTTCTGCTTGTTCAACAATCAGTTTAAGGTCATCCCGTACCCCGTCTCCTTCAGGAGCTTCATCCATGAGAATATTGCTGTACATGGTTATTACACCCAGCGGATTATTCAGTTCATGCGCAATACCGGCTGACAACTGACCCATGTGGGCGAGTTTTTCAGATTGTTTCAATGCCGCTTTAGCCCTTGCCAACTTCTCATTTGAAACATTGAGATTGTTGATTGAATCATGCAGTTTTTCAATGGCATACGGCAAACACATCTCGGTTTCAGCCAGCCCCATCACAATGGCACCGGCATGATCAATACACGTGTCGTACCCGCACGCACCGCAATTCAGATGATCCTGGGAAGAGAATTTTCCCATTGAATTCAAGGCCTTAAATACATCTTCATGGCCGGGGGTAGAAAGCCTGCGATCCTCTGGTGTAAAGCTTTGCGTAAGATCCAGCTGGCTGTATTCTTCGATATTTACCTCCCAGGCTTTTTTGTCCAGATGCTGAAGTTTTCTGCTGACATATTTTCCGATGGCATTGCTTCGGGCAAATCTTTTTCCCCCGGGGGAGGTTCCGGGCCCCATGATGCACCCTTCACAGCAAAGCAGCATAAGGTGTTTCTTTCGGATGTATCCCTCTTCAAATTCGGTGATGGCCTCTTTGTAATTGACCCGTCCCTCAGCAATGATAACCCGTTCTTCCGGGATAATCTCGTGGTTGTTGGCCGTAAAATACAGGCCGTGACTGATAGGAAATATGGCGCCTTTGCCGCTGTGCGGAGGATCAAAGTCTGATGAATCCGTACAATCAGGGCGAATGTTAAACATGTCGAACATGTCGCGTAACTCACGAAACGTGAGTACCTCATCAACTTCGGTCGTCTCCGCCTTCTTTGCAAAGCACGGACCGATAAACACCACTTTAAGTTCTTCCCCATGCATCTTCTTCATGACCCTCGTCATGGCAACCATGGGAGAGGCAATGGGAGCAAGATATGGAACCATATCCGGATGATAATGGCGAATGAAATAGACGATGGCGGGACAGTCAGAAGAAATATCACCTTCGTAATCGCGTTGCTTGATCATTTTTTCATACTCACCTGCTACAATATCGGCGCCAAAAGAGACCTCTGTAACATAGTCAAATCCAAGCTTTCTGATCATGCCGACCAGGATTGTATGATCAGCAATGTCTTCAAACTCAGCAGGGAAACTGGGGGCAATGCAGGCGGCAATTTTACTGTTCGATTTCAGCAGCGCATTAACAGCATCGACCGAACGTAAGGGGATTTTGGCTCCCTGGCTGCAAACCCTTACACAATTCCCGCAACCAATGCATCGTTCGTTGAGAACTTCAGCCTGCCCGTTGATGATTTTAATGGCCTTCACAGGGCATTCCCGCACACAGGTGAAGCAAACCCGGCACCGGTCCTTAATCGTAAAAACAAGTTGGCGGTGAAAGGAATGACTCATGTTAACTCAGCCTTAAACTGTGAAACATGAAGGAGTTCCCTGCACTGTTCACTCCCTGGTTTTGCAAGATATTTTTCATAAAGGTCAGAAATGATCGGGTTTTTGTGGGCAACTTTAATGATCTCTTCCTCGTCAACGTCATAAAGCGCCTTCATCCGGAATTTCAAGCCCTTTTCATCTGTATCCAGCTTCTGTCCGCCACCATTGATACAGCCGTGGGGACAAGCCATCACCTCAATAATTTGAAAACTCTCGCGGCCGGCTTCAATTTCATCAACGAGCATTTTTGCATTGGCCAACCCACTTACAGCCACCACATTTAAAACAACTTTACCGATTTTTACCCTCGCCTCCTTCTTCTGTTTTAGTCCGCGTAGTTCGTTGATTTTAAGCGTACTCATCTCCTGGCCGGTCATCATAAAATGGATGGTCCTTAACAATCCCTCCAAATGTCCCCCCGAGATATCAAACAAATTGCCTGAAGAACTGCGCATACTGAATGCTGTATCGCTGGGTTCTGGTTCCAGGCTGTTGAAATCGATTCCGAGCAGCCTGATAATCTTCGACAGTTCTCTTGTGGTGATCGCAATATCCACATAAGGGGAATTACCGCTTTTCATACGGTCATGGTCAGCCTCATGCTTCCTGGCGGTGCAAGGCGTGACTGAAACAACAAATACATTCTCTGATTTCTGACCGGCAGAGCTTGTGATGTAATTTTTAATCAGGCGACCCATAATTTGCTGGGGTGAAAAACTTGTCGATAAACCAGGTTTCAATTGGGGCTTCAGCTCTTCAATAAACCTGACCCATGATGGACAGCAAGAGGTAAACATGGGGAGTTTGCCTCCATTTTTGAACCGTTCAATAAATTCGGTTGCCTCCTCCATAATATTCAGATCAGCTGCCATAGAGGTGTCAAAAACCTGTCTGAAACCTGCTCTTTTCAAAACTGCACGCAGCAGGTTGAGAATGTCTTTGCTGGCTTTGATGTTGAATTCCTCTGCAATAGAGGCAGGCACAGCAGGGGAGAACTGAATCACAGGAAACAGGTCTGGGTTATTGAGTGCTTCTATGACAGCATGGATGTTCGATTTTTCCGTAATGGCTCCGGTAGGACAAACCATAATACATTGACCGCATTTCACGCAGGTCTGGGTGTTCAAACCTTTGTTGTAAGCGGTTCCAATCCTGCTTTCGGTTCCCCTGCCAATCACATCAATGGCAGAAACCCCGATCAGTTCATCGCAAATCCGGATACAACGGCCACATAACACACATTTTGCAGGGTCGCGTACAATGGATGAACAGAGGTTGTCGATCTGAATCTTCCGGCGTTTCCCAATGTATTTTCGCTCCCTGATATTCATCTCTGCAGCAAGGTCCTGTAAACGACAACTTCCGCTCCGTTCACAGTAAAGGCAGTCGTCAGGATGACCTGCAAGGAGAAGTTCAACAAGAACTTTCCTGGCATTAAGAACTCTTGGAGAATGGGTTTTTATCTTCATCCATTCTGTTACCGGATGAGAACATGAAGGGACAAGTCCACCAACGCCATCAACCTCTACCACACACATTCTGCAGCCACCGGTGGGACTAAAACCGTTCATATAGCACAACGTCGGAACATGAATCCCAATCCGGTCGAGCACGTTTTTAATGGTTTCGCCCCGCTTTGCAGAAACCTGCTGGTTGTTTACCTCAATGTTAAATTGCATGTTCCCGGTTATTTGAAGTAAATGGCATTGAATTTACAACTGTCGAAACAAATTCCGCAGCCATTGCATTTTGACTCGATGATGAAATGGGGAGATTTGATTGCGCCGACAATGGCGTTTTTTGGACATTTTTTCTGGCATACATTGCAACCATTGCAAATCTCCGCATCGATATAGAAGGTTCTCAGGTCATGGCATACCGCAACCTGGCATTTTCTGTCAAAAATATGTTCTTCATACTCTTCCCTGAACCACTTGAGAGAGGAGAGTACAGGATTTGGTGCATTTTGACCCAATCCGCACAGGGATGTATCGCGAATGACCTCTGCAATACGTTCAAGTTCAACAACCCCTTTAAAACGTTCGAGGGTCTCATGGGTAGTCTCTTCCCGCGGACGATGGGTAATCTCTTCAAGGATTCTCAGCATCCGGCCTGTGCCTTCCCGGCATGGAATGCACTTCCCGCAACTCTCCTTTTGGAGGAATTCCATGAAATATAATGACAGATTCACCATGCAGGTATCTTCATCCAGGATGATCAGCCCACCCAATGGCATGGAAGAACCAGCCTCCTGTAATGTTTCATATCCCACAACTGTGTTAAGATTCCCTGAAGGAATGCAAACGCCTGTTGGCCCACCCAGCTGGACAGCTTTCAGTTTTTTTCCGTTTTTCACCCCTCCTGCCATGTTGTTGACAATATCGGATAGGGTGATTCCCATGGGGACCTCAATGAATCCGCTATGGATGCCATTCCCGGCGATGCTGAATAGTTTAGTCCCCCTGCTTTGCTGGGTACCTATCGATTTAAACCATGACGGCCCATTTTCAAGGATAGCTGGAATATTGGCCAGGGTCTCAATATTATTTACAACGGTTGGATGTCCGAACAACCCTTTTTCAGCAGGGTAAGGCGGCTTTGACTGTGGAATGCCCCTGCGGCCCTCGATACTGGCGATCATGGCTGTCTCTTCGCCGCAAACAAATGCCCCAGCTCCCTGCCGGATAAAAATATTCAGGTTAAACCCGCTCTCAAAAATATTTTCCCCGGTAAAACCGTACTCCCTGGCCTGTTTCAGGGCATTTTCGAGGATCAGTATTGGCTGCTCATAATCGGACCTTACATAGATATAGGCGTTGTTCGCCCCGATTGCATACGCCGCAATTGCAATCCCTTCCAGCACCCTGTGCGGATCTCCTTCAATGAGTGCCCTGTTCATGTATGCCCCGGGATCGCTCTCATCGGCATTGCAAATGAGATATTTCTGATCACTGCCAGTCCCGTGGGCAACCATCCATTTCTTACCAGTCGGGAAACCGCCACCACCACGGCCACGCAGCTCGCTTTGTTCAACAATATCACAAACCTTGTCGGCAGTATAATTTAACACCGTCTTATATAGTGATTTATACCCGCCAAAAGCAATATAGTCATCAATGGCGTGGGGTGAAATAACACCTGTATTGCGAAGAACTATTTTATGCTGGCGGGCAAAGAACGGATGTTGTTCTATATTGGGAATATTTGGCCAATCTTCGTGGGAAGTGTGTTTGTGTTGTCCCAGCAATGTTTCTGGTACGAGGGAACGATGAAAAACAGAATTCAGCAGATCGTCGACCTTCTCTTCGGTAGCATGGTGAAATGATAACCTGGCCTTTCCGGGTATTTGCACATCCAGCAAAGGTTCTGCTGAACATAAACCCAAACATCCCACTTTTACAACTTCTGCATCTACATGGTTCTTTGCCAGATATTTCTCAACAGCCGCATGGGTTTTTGAAGCACCGGAAATCACTCCGCATGTTCCCATCCCGATGAATATGACGGGATGATTTAACTTTTCTCTTCTGAGAAGCGCCAGTCTTTCAGAGGTGATTTTATCAAAGATGTTGGAGTAGTTTTTCAGGATCTTCTCAACCAGAAATTCTTTGTTTTCAAGTGAATCCATTGAAATCATCTTAGTCTGTTTTATCTTTGATGGAACGAATAATCCGGGTTAAATCTTCAGGAGTAACATGGTGGTAAAACGTCTCGTTTATTCTCAGTACAGGGGCAGATTCGCAGGCTCCCATGCAATTCATAAGTTCAAGGCTGAATTTTCGGTCCCTGCTGGTACTCCCAGCCTTTACCTTCAAATGCTTCTCAAGCTCGTTCAGGTAGGTCGAAGAGCCAGCCAGGTGGCAGGCTGTCCCTCTGCAAATCTGAATATGATGATGCCCCTGCGGCTTGAAGCGGAAATAATCGTAAAACGCGGCGACTGCAAAAATTTTATTGACAGGTAAATTCAGGTGCCGGCCGACCTCCCCAAGCAGTTCCTCGGGCAGAAAACCGTACTCCCGCTGCATCTCCTGCAAAATTGGCAGCAATCCCTCTTTCCGGTTTACAGGATATTTGCTAAGTAACTCCGCTATTGGCTCTTTCATGATGAATACAAAAATGGATATCCGCATCACAAAAATAATATATAATAATGAACAATGAAAGATTTAATTGTTAATTATTTAGCAATGTGAATAATTAAACAAATATTAACATCCTCTTTTGGAGTAAATAATTTTGATAAAGGTGTTTTATGACCTCAGATATTCATAACTTTGACCATCATAACCTGCTGATGCCCGTGGAACCGCTTTTTCAGATACATCATGATCTTTGCACCAAATGCTACTCCTGTGTAAGGATATGTCCTGTCAAGGCCATAAAGGTGGATGTTAATTCTGAATTGCCCTCCATTATTACAAACCGCTGCATCGGATGCGGCAGTTGCTACCGCTCCTGCTCGCCGCACGCAATTTTTTACCGGAGTTCCATTGATGTTACAAAAGCGCTGTTGTCATCAGGCGAAAAAGTGGCCGCAATTTGCGACCCTACCATTTCCGGTGAGTTTCACGACATTACAGACTACCGGAAGTTTGTGGAAATGATCAGGCAGCTGGGATTCACATTCGTCAGTGAAGTTTCCTTCGGTGTCGACCTGGTTGCCATGAAGTACAAGGAGCTCTTCGAAAATTTCAAAGGCAAATATTACATCACAGCCAATTGTCCATCCGTAGTTTCCCTCATCGAAAAATATCACCCCGAATTGATCATTAACCTCGCTCCGCTGGTATCTCCGATGGTCGCCACTGCAAAGGTGATCAGGCAGAAATATGGGGAGGATGTCAGGGTGGTTTTTATTGGTCCATGCATGGCTACAAAAGATGAGGCTTTGAAATTTGAGGGAGATGCAAAAATAGATGCAGTCCTGACCTTTATCGAACTTCGCCAGCTGTTTAATGATTTGAATATCCGGGAGAGCCAGGTGGAATTTTCGGAATTTGATGCTCCTCTGGGCCATCTGGGTTCGCTTTATCCCATCAGCAATGGACTGTTGCAAGCCGGAGAAATTAATGAGAATCTCCTTACGGGCAGTGTGATTACGACTGAAGGCCGCAATAACATGCTGGATGCAGTGAAGGAGTTTGATTCAAGGATTGAACTGATCAAACGAAACTTCAACATGTTCTACGACGAAGGTTGTCTGATGGGGCCCGGAACCTCTCCGGGAGGTGAGAAATTCCTGCGCATGACCCTTGTGACAGAATATGCGAATAAACGCTTGACAACATTTGATAAACAAACATGGGCAGAAGAAATCGCCTGTGTTGCCTCCCTTGATCTTTCGAGGCAGTTCGTTGCTGATGACCAGCGGTTGCCGATACCGGATGATGAAAAGATTGAAGAGGTTTTGAAAATGATCCACAGGGAAGGTCAAATGCACAATGATATAGGCTGCGAATCTTGCGGATATACCAACTGCCGCGAACTGGCCATTGCTATTTCTCAGGGCCTTGCAACGACCGAAATGTGTCATGTGTTCACAGGCCATAACAGGCAGGAATATATCCAGACACTTCGTGCCACGAACGAGAGCCTTGCCAAAACAAAAACTGCACTTGCCGAGTCGGAGGAGATGGCAAAACATGAGCAGGAAGCTCAGAAAGAAACCGCCGATATTATTTCCACCATGCTCCAGAAACTGATTTCAGGCGTTGTGATCGTGGATGAAGATCTGAAGATATATCAGTCTAACAAAGCTTTTATCCGAATAGTCGGGGAGGAAGCTGCCATGATTGATGAAGTGATCCCCGGATTGGTTGGTGCTGACCTTAAATCGTTGCTGCCAGTTCATTTTTACAAAATGTTCTCTTATGTGTTAACATCTGATGAATCCATTGAAAATAAAGATGTTCAGTTTGGTGATACCAAATTGGGCATCTCCATTTTTTCCATCCGCAGCCATAAATATGTCGGAGGAATATTACGCGACATGTATGTTCCGGAGCTGAGGAAAGAACAAATTGTCAACCGCCTTTCTGAAGTCATTGATGAAAACTTCGACATGGTTCAGAAAATAGCCTACCTGTTGGGAGAGGGAGCAGCAAAATCAGAGCAGATGCTCAATTCGGTGATCGATACCTATAAAAACCCGGGGAAGAAAACGTGACGCGCGACACGTGACAATTAAACTTTATATTCATTGGACGAAAAGTTTTACATAGAAGTTAACTGTCAGCAAAAATGCCATGGGGAAGCCCGTGTTTGCGGTGATGTTTTCATATCCCGAAGGATCAAGGAGGAGGGCCGTATAATCGTTGTATTGTCAGATGGAATGGGCCATGGAATTAAAGCCAATATGCTGGGAACGCTCACGGCCACCCTGGCTGTAAATTTCACCCAGGAGCATAAAAGCATCCAGAAGATCACTGAGATCATTATGAAAACGCTGCCGGTCGACAGCATGAAACAGATGAACTACTCGACCTTTACGGTTATTGAAATTGATGTGGAAGGAGAGGTGCGCATCCTGGAATATGAAAACCCGAAAACGCTCATCTTACGGGGATCAAAACTATATGAACCTGAGTGGAACTGTGTGGTGCTTGAAGGTGAAAGGAATGTCGGACGGGAGGTGCTTACCACCACATTCAAGCCACAAAAAGAGGACAGGATCGTGTTTTGTTCCGATGGGGTCACGCAATCAGGCCTTGGAAGTGAACGTCTGCAAATGGGATGGGGACTTGAAAATCTTCAGAAATTTGTTGAAGAGTCTATCAGGGAGGAGGGTGATATCTCAGCAGTTAAATTGGGAACCAGGGTTGTAAATAAGGCGAACCAAAATGACAGTTTTCATCCCCTTGATGATATAAGCTGCGGCGTAATCTATTTTCGTGAACCCCGTAAACTGATGATTTTTTCTGGTCCGCCGCAGGATTCTGCAATCGACGCCATGTTTACAGCGCTTTTAAAACAGTTTGAAGGAAAGAAGATCATTTGCGGGGCTACTACGGCCGATATGGTTGCCCGGGAATGGGGCGAGGAGATCATCGATTCCAAGGTAAGGTATGATATGGAATTGCCGCCTGTTTCACACATGAACGGGGTTGAGCTGATCACCGAAGGGATCCTGACCCTGAGTAAAGTCAGCGAACTGCTCAAGAAATACAACAACAACCAAATGCTGGGCAAAGGCCCGGCCGATGAAATCGTAAGATTCCTGCTTGAAAGTGATGAGATTCACTTCCTGGTTGGCACAAACATCAACACGGCCCACCAGGATCCCACCATGCCTGTTGAACTGGAACTTCGCCGTACCGTCGTTCACCGGATCACCCGCACCCTTGAAGAAAAATTTCTGAAAGAGGTGACCATGAAGTTTTTTTAACTCAATCGAGGCCATTCAGAAGCTAAACCCTTGACTGTGATGAGCAGCCCTTGGACAGCTATCGTTCAAACAAATGCAGATACTGTTCAAAAACGAAGATTCGGTTCCTCTTGAATCCGGTTTTTTCGCATAGGATATTCAGGTTCTCAAAGTCCTGAATTAAACGGTTTGCGGTTGAGATATTCACGGCAAGAACTTTCGCCACTTCGGCTGCATCTATGATAGGCTTGGTGTATAAATATCGTATCAGTCGAATTGCAAGCGGAACCTTTTTGCCAAGCGTAATAATTCTTTTATCTTCCAATTCAATACGCAGCTTCAGAATTTCATGAAAGGTCTGAATTGAATTTTCGGCAGTTTCCAGCACTCCCACGAGGAAGAAAGATAACCACTTCACCAGGTTATGCTGAGTTCTCACTGCGGTCAGATTATCGTAGTAATGCAATCGATTTCGTTCAAAATAATCGGAAAGATATAATGCAGGTTTGTTGAGAATCTTGTTGCTCACAAGATAAAGGGTTATAAGCAGCCGCCCTAATCTGCCATTGCCATCAAGAAAAGGGTGAATGGTTTCAAATTGATAATGTGCAATGCCAATGCGGATAAGCGGTGGTACTTGCAATTCCTCATTGTTCAAAAGTTTTTCAAGGTCACTCATCAATTCGCGTACCTCACTGTGATGAGGCGGAATATATGCTGCATCATTCAGTGTAGCACCCCCAATCCAGTTTTGCGAGATACGGAACTCTCCGGGCAATTTGAATTTGCCCCTGACGCCCTGTAATAGTTTTTCATGGGTTTGTTTTAGCAAGCGCGTACTTATTGGAAGTTTCTCCAGTTGAGCAATCGCATAATTCATTGCTTCAATGTAGTTTTGAACTTCCTGCCAATCGTCACGTTTTTCGGGGCTGATATATTCAGCATGCTGAATGGCCTCTTCCATACTTGTTTGTGTCCCCTCAATCCTGCTGCTCCGGGTAGCCTCTTTTGTAATGTGCATCCTGATAAAAAAATCCACATCCGGAATCATCATCGAACAGGCATTCAACTCGCCAAGTTTTCTGGTGGCATCATTCAACAGTCGATTTACCTTTGCATCGCTTACAAGCCATTCGTGGTTTACCTGTTCAGGCGAGAAGCTAGAATAGCCATATTGTTTATTATATTTTCCTGCTTTGAAACGGGTTATCTCCACGGTTGACAGTTTATCCTTCTGCAAAGATAACAATTTATATATGCAGTTAAATCATTTTCTGCAAATATAAAAATTTACAATTGCTGATGACTTTTAAATTGGAGAGATCAAAGTGAGTGTTTATTCCAGGTTGAAGCAGCAATGTTGATGGTCAATTCTTTCGTTCGTACACAATATGGCCACCAACGATGGTTTTCAGGGGTACGACTTGGATTATGCTGTCGCCCGGCATGGTGAATATATCGCCCGAAAGTACGGTCATGTCGGCATACTTTCCGGGTTCAATAGAACCCTTCATTTTTTCTTCACCCAGCGCTTTGGCGGCCCAGATGGTCCACATTTTCAGCGATTCGGTGACAGTCAGCGCCTGTTCGGGTTCAAATTTCCCGTTATCGCTGTTCCTTGTAACGGTGGCATAGATGGCCTTCATGGGATTGGTGTTCTCAAGGTAAACCCCGGTTACATCGGTGCTGCCGGCTGGTTCAAGACCTGCATTTATCATCGTCCGGAACCGGAATCCGGTCGCGGCCCGTTCATAGCCCATGTCTTCGATGTCGGATTTTACCAGAACCGTAAGCCAGGTAGGCTGAACCGAGATGCGCAGTCCCTCTGTGTGAAGTTTCACCGCCCTGTCGAGCTGGTTCTGGTACATCTGGAATACGCCGAAATGTTCTATTCTGAAGATGTTTTTCGGCTTGCCCTCTGCACACAGGTTTTCATAGGTTGTCATGCCGATGGCCATCGCCTTGTCGCCTGAGCAGTGCAGCATGCAGATCACCCCGTTTTTCTGGGCGATCTTCGCCAGACGCATCGCCTGGTCACCGGATGTCACCTGCGAGCCGTGTCCGCCCTCGGGATCGGTCTCTTTGTGGCCAAGGTAGGGGCTGCACATCAATCCGGTGCGTGCATCATTCTCGCCATCCACCCAGGCTTTAATCCCGGTGAAATGGTAATAATCGGTATTACTGCCTGCCGGAAATGCGAATACCGAAAGGTCTTCGGGCATATCTTCTCCGTTGGCGGCCTTCCACACCGACATGGAATATCTCAGGGTTGGTTTGTAGCCGCTGGAGGCGACTTTTTGCAACACAGGCACCACCGCGGCCTGGGTGATGCCCATCACCGTGGTGAAACCGTAGCTGTTCCAGAATTTCTGGATACCAGTGGTAAAGAAACTCTCGAGCTGTGCCGGCGTAAGTACCGAAGGAACGTCGGCAAAGGCATCGGTAAGGGTGCCATTGGGATTGCCGTTGCTGTCCAGTCCAATTCCCCCGCCGTGGGGTAGTTTGGTCTGCCCCTTTTTTACTCCGATGACCTCCAGGGCTTTGCTGTTTACCACGAAAAGATGGGTTCCGTCGAGCACCACAACAGGGTTGTCGGGACTGATCGAATCCAACTCGGCCAGGGTAGGCATCCGCTTCTCTGCAAATTTGGTCTGGGAGGCAGATACGCAGGCCGCCAATATCCATTGCCCCTTTTTGGCCGTTTTCACCGAATCGGTCATGTTTCGGAGCGCCTGTTTTACCGAAGGTACCCCCGGGTAGCGGCAGTTTACAAAGTCGGTCGTAAGATACATCGTCTCCACGGGATGGGTGTGCGCATCGATAAAGCCCGGAGTGACCGTTTTCTGCTGCAGATCGATCAATTTTGTGTTGGAGCCGGCCAGTCTTCTGATCTCTCCATTGGTTCCGGCGGCTATAAATTTCCCATTCAAGATTGCCACAGCCTCCACGATCCTGTTCGACTTGTCGAGGGTGATAATCTTGCCGTTGAAATAGATCACCTCGGGCACTTCACCAGCGGAACTAAATACCGGAAAAGAACAGAACAAAATCACCATGAAAAGAAAACAGCATGTTGCTTGTTTTATTTTTTTTAAGGTGGCGGATGACTTTTTCATCTTGATAGGTTTATTGTTAATGTCAGATTTTATTTTGTGATATCAATAATTGATTGCCTGGTTCCGTACATTGATATCCGTCGGATCTCTTTTGCTGAGAAATCAAGGCTCTTGAGGTCGATCATCCGGAGGGTTGGATTCTCGTAGGTTTTGAAGTAGAATTGCCGGTTGGTCAGATCGCGGAAGGTGACCCACTGGGTTGATTCGTTTGATACAATATTTCCGTTGGCATCCTTATCAACGATGATGCCGAAGGGGATGGAAAAGGTGTTGATCACATGCTGGGAGAGGTTGAGGTTGGAGGCAGCATCGGGCTGGCGGGTGACGAATTGCTCGAACATGGCCAGTCGCACAAACCGGCTGGGTGGTGTGTAGTCGCCGGGAATACCAAGCATGCCGTCGCCATGACCGGTCGGGCTGAAGTCAAAACCGCCCGCCTTGACCTGTATGGGGTTGACATTGGCCATCCCGATATACTGGCGCAGGTTGGTGAAGTGCCATGGCAGGGAAGGAGAGTTGGTCATGATACCCAGCGGGTTGTCGTAAATATTACACTGCCCTTTGTCATATTCTATAACAATACAACCACCATTGGCGTCGTATACGATGAAATGGACGGTGAGCGCCATTTTCATTTTTGTGGGGTCGGAATAGAAAAACACCTTGACCTTTGAAGTAGCCAGCCGCACCTCATCAACCGTTGAGAAATTGCCCAGCACCCAGTCAGAATACATCGCCTGTGCCAGGGCGATGCTGCTGTCGGCCGGGGCGACGGTCTGGTACTGCATATCGCTTTCGTACCAGAGCACACTTACCGAGAGACCTTTCTCGTTCATCCCGTCACTCACGCCGAACTCCATCCCCATGTTGGCAACACCTACATATCCGTTCAGGGTTGTCCATTTAATTCCTGCTTTGCTCACAGGCGATGGACTGACGAACTGTTTGTTTTTCGGGACCACGATAAGGTCATAGCCGAGGTTTACCCCGAACTCCATCGACCGGGTGATGGTGATGTTCCCGTCTTTGGCTTTCATACGGAAGATGGTGCAGGCCTGGGTCTCTAACATCCCTGTCAGAAAACAAATTACCAGCATAAAACATAGATTTCTTTTCATTTTTTTGAATTATTAAATTAATTATTTCCCTTGTTCTTTTTTCGCCGCCTGTTCTCCCTTTGCCGGAAAGATTGTTTACATAATTCTCGTTTTTTAAAGGTTATTTGGATTTATTGATGTTCATTTTTCTTTTTACATTGACTCTTCACTCTTTCTTTTCTCCATCTTCACCTCCTCAATCAACTTCCTGTAAACACGCCCCTCCATCCGGGCCAGTTCGGCAAATCGGTTCAATATTTTCGTAAAATCATCCTTTTCGCCTTCCTGGTCGTCACTTAAGCGTTCTTCATCCCATGATGAAGTAAAGTCGTTTGTCTCCTGGTCGGGCAGCCGGGAAGATAAGGGAAGGGAGTTGTCGTTGGGTTCCATGCTGCAATGATAGCTCAGGGCATGGCCAATGTCCTAATTCCAGGGTACTGAAAACCTACTGAAAATTGGACAGGTTCGGGAAAAAGCGTACTTGAAAACTACTGGGTGAGTTTACGAAAAAGTGTAATAATCAGAATTACAATGAGATAAGAAAATTGGTGAGATTTTGGTCATCTCCAAGGTTCAGTTTCTTTTTGATCTGGTATTTGGAAGACTCAATGGTCCGTGAACTCCGGTTGAGCATAAGGGCGATCTCTTTGGTTGAGAGGTTAAGTCTGATCATGGAGCATATTTTCCGGTCGTTGGGTGTCAAATCAGGGAAACGGGCAAGCAGCTTTGCCAGGAAGGCGGGATGCATTTTTTCGAAATATTTTTCAACTTCTTCCCAAAGATTGTCATCGATCGGGTTGTTAAATTCGTCGACCAGGCTTTGCAAAACAGTTTGACCTTCTTGGTTGATAAACGGGACAAGCGCGATGAGTTTTTCGGCAAATACTGCTTTTTTCTCCGCGCCGCCGGCCATATGCAGGGCCTTGGCGGTAAGTTCATGACTCAACTTCATCATGTCCTCTTTTGCCTTCATGGCATCCTGTTCTGATTTTATTTTATTGAGAATAAGTTGTTTTCTTTTACGGATAAAAATGCCGGTTATAAAAATGGCAGTCAACAATGCGGCAAGGGCAAATGCAATAAGCATCCACTGCCTGAATTTATGAACCTGGATATCTGCTCTCAGCAATTCATTTTCAGCAGACATTTTTTCTGTTTCATACCGGATGTTCAGCTCTTCGATGGCCTTTGTTTTTTCTGCCGACGCCAGGGTGTCTTTCAGTGCAGTGTGTCGTTTGAAGAAATTCAATGCAAGCCGATTTTGCTGCAAGGTGTCATACACACGGCTGTAAAGGAGGAAAATCTGAGATTGCAAACCCGGATCGTTTTCGGGCGCAATAAGCTTATCAGCGGCAGTGAGGTTGCTGAGTGCTTCATTCCACTGGGCTCTTTCAAAATGAATTTCGGCCAGGTCGAGGTAAACTCCGGCTTCAGCCCAGGTATTGTTGATTTGCCTGATCATCGGCAGGGCTTTACGGTACCAGTCAAACGCATTCTTAAAATCACCCTTCGCCTTACAAAGCTGGGCCAGGTTACTGGTAGTCACTGCCATACCAAAAATGTTATGATGCTGCTTGTAAAACCCGAGTGATTTCTTGAGATGATACTCCGCCTGGGTGAAATTTCCGATTGATTTAAAGGCAACACCCAGGTTCACCCCTGCATCAGCCATCATCTGTTCATCATTTTCTCCTGCAAAAATCTCCAATGCTTTTTGATGCGCACTTAATGCCTGGTCGAATTTCATGAGTTGTTCATAAACCAGTCCCAGGCTCATGTACACGCGAGCCTGTTTCGGTAGATCTTTTGTTTTCGTATACCATTTGAGCGCCCGATTGTAGCAGGTCAGAGAATTTTCAAACGAACCAATCTGCGACCAGGCGATCCCGAGGTTGTTGGTCACCTTTGCCATGCCCTCCCCATCATTCAGCGAGTCATAAATCCGGATACTTTCCTGCAGCAGTAGAACCGCCTGCCTGTTTTGCTGCATCATCAGCATCAGGATGGCCATATCATTCATGGCATCCGCCTCCAGGCTGCGGTCGTTCATAACCCTGGCCTGTTTCCTCGCCTCGCCGGC
>Ga0247841_10001712_pt1 | contig 46942 bp, 56 predicted proteins | sample LaCruzMarch2015__2_FD_192410 | JGI IMG/M metagenome (GOLD analysis project Ga0247841, IMG submission 192410) | Freshwater microbial communities from meromictic Lake La Cruz, Castile-La Mancha, Spain - LaCruzMarch2015_18m | ecosystem: Environmental > Aquatic > Freshwater > Lake | place: Spain... | reverse complement strand
TGGTTCATGGATTCCTGGTCGCCGGCCCTGGTGGTCCAGACGGTCTTCCGCGGGATCGACAACTTCCCGCTCATGGCCATCCCCTTTTTCCTTCTGGCCGGCGAGATCATGAACACGGGCGGCATCGCCCAGCGGATCATCATGGTGGCCAAGGCCATGTTCGGCCACGTGCGCGGCGGCCTGGGCTACGTGACCGTCGTGGCCAGCATGCTTATCTCGGGCGTCTCCGGCTCGGCCGTGGCCGACGCCTCGGCCATCGGCTCGCTCCTCTACCCGGTGATGAAGAAGGAGGGCTACGAGCCAGAGAAGGCCGCGGCCCTCTTCGCGGCCGCCACGACCAACGGCCCGATCATCCCCCCCTCCATCCCCATGGTGGTCTTCGGCGTCATCGCGAACGTCTCGATCATCCGGCTCTTCATCGGGGGGATCATCCCCGGCCTGATCCTGGGCCTGGGGCTGATGATCGGCTGGTACTTCCACGTCCGGGGCAAGCAGCGCTACCACGTGGAGGGGAAATTCAGCACCATCGCCGTGATCAAGGCCTGCTGGGAGGCCTTCTGGGCCCTGATGCTGCCGGTCATCATCCTGGGCGGGATCCTGCTGGGCATCTGCACGGCCACCGAGGCAGCCGTGATCTCGGCCGTCTACGCCTTCATCGTCTCGGTCTTCATCTACCGCGAGCTCAAGGTGAAGGACTTCCTCCCGGTCCTGGTGAACACCTGCCGGGGCACGGCGGTGGTCCTTCTGGTATGCGGCGCGGCCATGGCCGCCGCCTACTTCATCACCACGGCCCAGATCCCCGAGATGATGGCGAAGCTCCTGCTCCAGCTCTCGGGCGGCAACTGGGTCCTCTTCATGTTCTGGGTCAACATCCTGCTTTTGATCGTCGGGTGCGTCATGGACCTGGTCCCGGCCCTCCTCATCCTGGGACCGATGCTCCTGCCTATTGCCGCGCAGTACAACCTGGACCCGGTCTACTTCGGGGTGGTCGTCATCGTGAACCTCTGCATCGGCCTCATCACCCCGCCGGTGGGCAACATCCTCTTCGTGGCCTGCGGCATCTCCAAGATCCCCATGGCCCAGATGGCCCGGGCCATCTGGCCCAACATCGTGATCGGTATCATCGTCATTTTCATCGTCACCTACCTGCCCTGGACGGTTACGTATCTGCCCGGCCTGATGCCCAAATAAGGCCGGCTTAACGGATAGAGGCATTAAAGGAAAAACAGCAGAATGAACTCACACAACCCCATAAACGAAAGGAGAAAGAACATGAAAAGAACAGCCATTTTGATTCTCACCCTCGCTTGCATGATCGGCTTTACGGCCGGTCAGGCCATCGCCCAAGGCAAGATCCTCAAGATCTCCAACGGCATCAACGAGCAGCACCCCTCCTACCTGGCAAACAAGAGGTTCGGCGAGATCCTTGCCGCCAAGCTGCCCGGCAAGTACACCGTCCAGGTCTATGCCAACTCCCAGTTGGGCGACGACGTGCGGGCCACCGAGGCCGTGCGCATGGGCACCCTGGAGATGGTCACCACCTCGGCCTCGCCGCTGACGGGGCTGGTGCCCGAGTTCAACGTCTTCGACCTGCCCTTCATCATTCCCAGCGAGAAGGCGGCCGACGCCGTCTTCGACGGCCCGATCGGCGCCAAGCTTGCCGACGCCCTGGAGAAGAAGGGGATCAAGCTGCTGGCCTACTATGAGAACGGCTTCCGCCAGTTGACCAACAGCGCCCACGCCGTAAAAAGCCCGGCCGACCTCAAAGGGCTCAAGATCCGCACCATGCAGAACCCGATCCATCTGGAGGCCTTCCGGGCCATGGGCGCCAACCCCACACCGATGCCCTTCAGCGAGGTGTTCACCGCCCTGCAGCAGAAGACGATCGACGGCCAGGAAAACCCCATCCCGACCATCTGGCTCTCCAAGTTCTACGAGGTCCAGAAGTACGTCTCCCTGACCGGCCACGTCTACGGGCCCCACATCATGCTGATCGGCAAGAAGCTCTGGGACTCCTTCCCGGCGGCGGATCAAAAGATCATCGCCGAGGCGGCCAAAGAGTCGGCCGTGTACCAGCGGAGCATCAACCGCAAGATGAACAGCGATTTTGTAGACAATCTGAGAAAAGCCGGGGTCACCGTCACGGAACTGACCCCCGAACAGCACAAAGCCTTCGTCGATGCCTGTGCCTCGGTGTATACCACCTGGGAACCTAAAATCGGCAAGGCGCTCCTCGACGAGTTCCGGGCAACGGTCAGCAAAGCCAAGTAGCCGGCGCCCGTACAATTTGCTGGATAGGGAAATCCCGAGCACCCTCACAGCGGGAGTGATCGGGGTTTCCCGCCGCATGATTGCACCGGCAACCCTACATGTCAAAACTGTCATTCCCGCCCCCGCTTTTGCGAGGGTAAACTCCAGCGGGAAGTCAAAATTAAACCGGATGCCGGATCAAAGCCTGCCCTGGACTTGATCCGGGGTCCGGCATGATATTTGAGGTGTTTCATTGCCGGAGTAATAACACCAATCGCCGCAATGCCCCAATCCGGGGCGGCGGGGATCAAAGGAGAGTTCCATGCGTCTCAAAGACAAGGTTGCCCTCGTCACCGGCGCTTCTCAGGGTCTGGGACTGGCCATCGCCCGCCGTTTCAGCCTTGAGGGTGCCCTGGTTTTTCTCGGCGACCTCAAGGAGGACCAGGGCCTGGCCGCCGCCGCCGAACTCACCTCCCAGGGCGCCCATGCCTGGTTCGTCCGCCTGGATGTGGCCGACGAGGAGAGTTGGAAGGCCGCGCTGGATACGCTCATCGACAAGGCGGGAAAGCTCGACGTCCTGGTGAACAACGCCGGAATCAACATCCGCCAGCCCATCGAGGAGATGAGCGTCAAGAGCCTTGACATGATGCTGGCCGTGAATGTCCGGGGGCCGTTTCTCGGCATCAAGCACGCCCTGCCCCTGATGCGCCAAAACGGCGGCGGCTCTATCATCAACATGGGCTCGGTCTGCAGCCTCATCGGCCACAAGTTCACCAATGAGGCCTACACCACGGTCAAGGGCGCGCTTTCTCAGTTGACCAGGTCGGTCGCCGTACGCTATGCCAAGGACAACATCCGGGCCAATATCCTCTGCCCCAGCACAGTGGAGACCCCCCTGGTCCAGGAGATGATGAAGAACCCCGAGCGCCGGCAGGAGCGCCTGGGCGAGGTGCCCCTGGGCCGTCTCGCGAGCATGGAGGATGTGGCCGGCGCCGCGATTTACCTGGCCTCGGATGAGGCTGCGTTCATCAACGGGGTGGCCTTCCCGGTGGATGGCGGCGTGACGGCCTGGTGATCCAGGTTGCGGCAGGAATGCCGGTTGCCCGGCGCCCCCCTGGCCTTCCGGTTCGCCGGAGAGAAGCTTCGGGGAATCGGCGGCGTCACAATGGAAGGGGAACAACCGGGAGGCGGTTCTTCGTTCTGGCTTTCCTTGTGCATCTGTAATAAACTCGAAGCCATCCGAAAAAAGGGAGGGGGAAGATTAAAATGGTCAGCATCAAAAGGAAAAAGGGGACCATTGGCATCCTGACGGGGGGAGGAGATGTTCCCGGCCTCAATCCGGCGATCCGGGCCGTCACCATCAGAGCCATCCGGGAGGGTTTTAAGGTGATCGGCCTTCGCAGAGGATGGAAAGGTCTGGTATCCTGCATTCGGGATAAGAACCTCGATCAGGCTGAATGTTTCCAGATTCTCACGGAAGAGATCGTCAACAAAATAGGCCGGACAGGGGGGACCTTCCTCCATACTTCCCGCACCCGCCCCAGTCACATCCCCAAGGATGAAGTTCCCGACCACCTGCAGGAAAAATATACCGATCAGATCAATGACCTCACGCCGGAAGTCTTGAAGAATCTCGATTTTTTAGGAATCGATTATCTGGTTGCCATCGGCGGCGACGATACCCTGAGTTATGGCGTGTACTTGTCGAAAAAGGGAGTCAAGGTCATCGCCATACCCAAAACCATGGATAATGACGTCCCCGGGACGGATTACTGCATTGGATTCAGTACCTGCATTACCCGTACCATCGAAATGACCCACAGTTTGCGCACCACGGCGGGCTCCCACGAACGGATTCTGGTGCTCGAGGTATTCGGGCGATATGCAGGATTTACGGCCCTGTTGCCCACTATGGCGGGGGCGGCAAACCGCTGTGTCATTCCGGAGTACATGTTCAGGATTGAACGATTGACCGAGTTGCTGGTCCAGGACCGGTTCACCAACCCAAGCCATTATTCGGTCGCCCTGGTCTCCGAGGGGGCCATGTTCGAGGAAGGGGAGATGGTCTTCGAGAAAGAGGAGAGCGACCAATATGGACACCGGAAGTTGGGAGGTATTGGAGATCGGGTCTCCGCTCAGATTCATGAGACCTCGGCCAAGTTCAACAAAGGCAGAAAAATCAATGTGATCAACCAGAGATTGGGTTACCTGGTACGTTGCGGGAATCCTGATGCCATCGACTCCATCGCTCCCATGGCCTTCGGGAACCTGGCATTAAATCTGATTTTGAATCATTCTCACGGAAGGCTGGTAAGCCTGCGGAATGGCCGGTACGATGATGTTCCGCTTGATGTGGTCACCAGTATGAAGAAAGTCGTAGATATTGAGAAATATTACAACTCTGACCGGCTGCGCCCCTACTACGAGAGCTTCGAATCCAAACCCTTGTTCATCATGACCAGCGATTATTGACGGCTTCGTAAAAAATGTCTTTGCCCCCTCCCCTGGCGGGAGGGGACGAAGGGGAAGGGGCAAAGACATGATTGAATCAAGCCACTTACCACCCACACCCGAACCCTCCCCCATCGGGGGGAAGGGGATTCTTGACTTTTTACGAGGCCGTATTTTTTCGCCAAGAAGACGAATCGGAAGATGGTGTCTCCCAATATCATCAAACATTTCGTTTATAACGCACATGCTTTTTGCAAATCGGATCAATCGTTTACAGTTCCCTTGAGCACCTGAGACGGCCTAAATGTAACCACCTTTCTCGCATCGATCATCAATTCCTTTCCCGTCTGTGGATTTCTGCCCTTTCGTTTTTTCTTGGCTTTGACCGTCCATTTTCCGAATCCGGAGATCATGACGTCATTACCGTTGTCGAGATCATCCTTGATGATTTCAAAGACACTTTCAACGATACTGACACAGTCTTTTTTGGGGATACCGATTTTCTCGTAAATGGATTCGATGATGTCAACCTTCGTCAGGCTCATGATGGTTCTCCTTTTCGTAAATATTACCGGTTAGTCGATAGCCAGTTTACCGGCTTTTCCTCGATTTTCCTTTTTCCCTTCGTGAATGTAAATAGTGACTGCTTGAGGTTCAACTTTGAAATTTTTACAAACGGCTTCGGTGATCTCCTTAACAAGCCCTCTTTTTTGTTCGACTGTTCTTCCCGCGTCTGCTTCGACAATGATTGTAGGCATTTTCTCCCTCCCGTTTTCGAATCATGGTTCGTTCTATAACCCTATTATCCTGCCGACGCAACCGATAACACAATTTTCAAATTTTTGTTAGTTTGTTCTGCGATTGTCTGTCCAAACAACGCATGTCAATCTATAGAATGATGCCCTCCTAAAGAAGTCACCCAAACCCATTTTCTCAAACCGTTTCATTCCCTCCGCGCCCCCTCCTCGATCGGCCCGAGGAGGCTCTGCGCAGGGATGGCCACTTTCCGCGAAGAGATCCTGTTTCAAACGTTTTCCGCTGCGGGCGATCCTTCAGGTTTCGGCCTTTTCAAAATGGTGGTAATCCCGGATATGGGTGAAATCCCCGCCCCAGCGCCAGCCCTTCTCCCGGAAGGCCCGGACCACAGGATGGTCTTCCGTGAAGGTCCCGGCTTCCAAGGGCTGCCAGACGGCCCCCGCGGGGGTGATCCGGCCGTCCGGATAAATCGCCGGGTTTTCCCGCGGGTTGATATCCACCGCCCGGCCCAGGGCGTGCCGGGAGAGCCGGACCGTCCCCGCGATGAGCCGGTAATTGAAGGCGGAGCTGTTGTCCGCAGCCATCGACGCCTCGTCGGACCAGCCGAAACAAACGATCGGAGCCGCGCCGGCGATGGGGAACCGCAGCTGCTCCATCAGGGCGAAGAGCTCCTGCAATTCGGCGGCGAGGTCCCGGTGGACGACAAGCTGGCCTTTGTGCCGGCGGCCGTCGAAACCGCAATAAAGGACGTCGATCCGACAGAGGCTATCCAGAACCTCCCGCGGCGCCGCCGTCCCGGCCACGGCCCGGGAAAAGTCCAGATCGCTGTCCACGATCACGCCGTCATCCGCCATCGCCCTGCTCCTCTCCGCACCGGCTCTTCCTCCTCCGCCGGCGCCACTTTAGGCATGCTGAAAAATCTCTTTGCAGGCTGTTCAAAAGCTTGTCCCGTACAGGATACGGGATGCCCGGATGCAAGGCCCCCGAAATCCTGAGCCGTGAGGCGTACTTTTGGGTACGTTGAACGGCGAAGGATGAGGGAAACGCAGCAGATGGGCGTTTTTTAACAGTTTACTCTAACGCGCTTTCCGGAACGGATCAACCGTAACTATTTCGCCCACCGGAGGCGCACTCTATAACGATTTCTGCGATGGATCAACCGGGGAAATCACGGATGGTCATTCCCGCACCCTGCTTGCTTTACACTTGGGGATCTTTTCCGTATAGTGACGACGTCCCTCGGATCTGGTAGACGAATAACCGGGAGCTGGATTCCATGCCATTGCAAATCATTATTTTTCTCCTTTTCTTTCTCTCTTTTTTCCCCTCTTTTGCCCATTCGGAGGAGGCAAGGGAGCGCCATATCACTGTTTACGGCGCCGTCATGACGGACGGCGCGCTGCCCGAAACCGCCTTCCTTACGGCAAGCTTCGACCGGGAGTACCGATTCGCCACCGTGGCGGCCGGGAAAAAGATCGGGAATCTCTTCGACAGGATTGATTTCGAACTGGAGGGGCAGATCGTCAAACACATCGCAGGCCAGCATCACTGGGAATTCAATGCCTTGGTGGTCGCGCGCTGGCTCCGCTTCCCCTGGAACGACATCATCAAAACCAGTTTCGCCGTCGGCGAGGGGCTTTCCCTTGCTACGGAAACATCGGTGTTCGAGGAAAAATACCACGGCGAAGAAACGAACACCTTCCTGAATTACCTGATGTTTGAATTTGACTTCGCCCTTCCCAATAACCCCCGGTGGAGTCTGGTCACCCGCCTCCACCACCGTTCCGGGGTATATGGTCTGTTCAACGGGGTTGACGGTGCCTCCAACGCCATTGGTCTGGGAATCCGTTATCATTTCTGACAGACTGTTGAAAAACGCCCATCTGCTGCGTTTCCCTCATCCTTCGCCGTTCAACGTACCATAAAGTACGCCTCACGGCTCAGGATTTCGGGGGCCTTGCATCTGAGCATTTTTGAACAGCCTTAAAACGCGCCTTTTTCAACAGGCTTTTAAGGAAAAATTCCAGGTTGATATTTTTTACGTGTTCGCATAGAAGTGCGGGGGCGTCCGATCCGCATCGGGCCGGATCCCGGTCAACAAAAACGGAGGCGGCATGAAAGCAGGCAGCGCAATCGGCATCATTTTTCTGGCATGTTTCTATCTTCTCCCGGCTCCGCCGGCGCAGGCCGCCGCTGACGATCAGACCCTCTACGAGGGAGACTCCATCTACCACCACATCACCATCCGCCAGGACGGCGGGGAGCGGTGCATGATCTTCGGCCGCCAGCGGGATCTCCGGCAGACCTGTATCGACCTCGCGAAGCCGGACACCTCGATCTTCGAATATACGGCGATGATGTTCGCCGGGTTCCTCTTCCGGCCGGATGCGAAAAAGGTCTGTCTGATCGGTCTCGGCGGGGGTTATATCCCCACGGTCTTCCGGATGCACCTCCCGCAGGTTCGGCTCCAGACCGTCGAGGTGGACCCGCACGTGGAAAAGCTGGCCAAGGAGTACTTCTCCTTCGCCGTTCATCCGGGCCAGACGCTTGCCATCGACGACGGCCGCCAGTTTCTGAAAAAGAGCCGGGAACGCTACGATCAGATCTGGCTTGACGCCTTCAACTCCGACTACATCCCCGCACACATGACGACGAAGGAGTTCCTGAAGCTTGTCAGATCACGCCTGAACGAAGGCGGGATCGTCGTGCAGAACCTCTTCGGCGGCAACAACCTGTACGACGCACAGATCGCGACGTTCCGGTCGGTCTTCGCGAGGGTCTTCGTCATAGAGGGGCAGAAAAGCGGGAGCTGCATCATCGTCGCCTCCGACCGGCCCGCCTGCGAACCCGCGGGGCTCCGGAAGCAGGCGGAGAAATGGGGCGGAAAGATCGGCCGGATCGATCTTATCGCCGAGGCAGGCAAATGCAGGATTGCCCCGGCCCCGAAAGACGCCCCGATTCTGACGGACGACTACAACCCGGCGAATCTGCTCCTGATGCAGAAGAAATAGGGAGGGCTGTACATGCGGATCGTTTACGCCGTATTCATTCTGCTTCTGGTAACGTTCGGCGCGGTGGTGATGAGCCTGGAGATCCTCTCCTCGAACCTGATGTCCCCCTACTTCGGGGGCTCCATCTACATCTGGGGGAGCATCATCAGCTCCTTCATGGTTCATTTCTCCGTGGGCTATGTCGCCGGCGGCTACCTGTCGCGGCGCTACCCCCGGATCTCGGTTCTCGCCGCCTTTCTCGTCGTCTGCTCCCTCTGGGTGATTCTGATTCCGGCTTTCTACAAGCCTGTCTGCGAACTGATCTCCGACCGCATCGCGGATGTCCGCCTCGGATCGCTGGTCGCGATGAACCTGATCTTTTTTGTGCCGATCTCGATCATGGCGATGGTCTCCCCCTACATCATCGGGATCACATCCACCTGGCAGCGACAGTCGGGGCTCACCGCCGGCATGGTCCTGTTCATCTCCACCGTCGGCTCGTTTTTCGGGACGAACATCACGGCCTTCTACCTGATCAGCCTCTTTCCGGTCTCCCGGATCGTCGTCGGCCTCGGGCTGATCTGCCTTTGCGTTTCGCTCTTCACGTTCGTCCTGCGCGCCGACCGCCGGATGGAAAGATAGAAAAATAGGCGGCTGTCCCTTTTTCCACTATTTTCCCAGCGTGAAGCGCCAGGCGCAGAACCACTCCTCCGGATGGACGTCCGGCGGGCAGGCGATGCAGGAGGTCCTGATCCTGGGATCGATGGCCTCGGCAAAACCGCGGTACTCGACAAGGCCGCCGGACTTGCAGGGATAATCGGCAAGCCCCTTCTTTTTCCTCGCCGCCTGGACGCGGCAGTTGTTCATCCGGAAGACGAGGTTCTCCGGGCCGTCTTCAACGATCGTCTGAATGTTGATCCCGACGTAGAGGCGAAAACCGAGCGCCCTCTTCAGGCCGGGAAGCCCCGGATTCTCAGGCAGGTCAAGGAACCGCCGGATCGACCAGGCCTCGAAGGGGGAGAAGCGGGCCCAGCAGGAGTCGTTGCAGCGCTTGGCGTCCCAGATCCCGTCCCGGGCCTCGACCGCCTGGAACCAGACCCCGTCGCCGGCGATCCAGTTCCGGCCCAGTTCCCCGAGCAGGAGGATCAGATCCTCCTTCGGCATCGCCAGGAGCGCCTTCGGGACGCCGTTTTCCATCTCGAAGCCGAGCGCCTGGGAGAGCCTTTTCATCTGCACGGCATAACTTTTCTCCCAGGCCGCCCCGAGGACGTCGAGGGCCTTTGCCATCCCCATCTGGTGTTCCACCTCTCTGAACCAGAGGGTGTGGTGAACCATCGTCCGGTGAAAGAAATCGATCACCAGACGGGCCAGATCTTTCCGGCTCAGCTCCTCCGGCCTTTCAATCGCATCATCCATCCTTCTTCTCCTTTCCGAAAAACCGGGCGAGTCTCCTTGATCCCGATCTTCCTCGACGCGCTGACCAGGATCACGTAGGTATCGAACGTCTTGTCGAGAAAGACCTTGATGGCCTGGGCATCTTCTTTACCGTATCCTCAGATCAGCACTCCCGCCGATTGCATGATTTTCTCCTTAAAAAAAGAGGCAGCCGCCCATTTTCTCCCGCAGGCGGTTATTTGTAGACGGTGCGGCCGGAGATTTCAAGCGGAAATAAAAAAGAGGGACCGCGCCGTCGGCCTCACCCCTACCGGCCGTTACGCCCCGCCGGAGATCGTCGCCCTCGCCAACACGGTGGAGAGATCCGGGAGATTAAGCAGCTCTATAACGCCGGCATCAAGGACCGTGCCGGGATCGAATACTGAAGTCAGGGTGAAGATCGCTGCCGGTGACCGCCGGAAAAAAATTTACGACTCGCCCGGCGCTTCAGACGGAAATGGGGATATTTCTTGACAAGCGGCGCAGCACTGGGATAGGAATACCCCACTGCATCGCGCCGCCCGGCGATCCGGCCTAATCGTGCAGAATTCCGGTCGGTCGCTGAACTTGGGACACATCCTGCAGGGAAGGTGGTTACGGGTGAATTCGTATTTCTCAGATGATACGTTGAAGCAATCGGCTAAGCTCACCGGAAAGTGGGAAGATGAGGTCCGGCGCACAGCTGGGAATACCTCCGACCGGAAGGTGGGCTGGTCCACGGTTTCCGATCTTGAAATCAAGCGGCTCTACACCCCCGAAGACATCCGGGAGACGGATTTCGCCCGGGATATCGGCGCCCCCGGCGAGTTTCCCTTCCTCCGCGGCAATCAGGCCACCGGCTACCGCGGCCGGTATTGGACCTTCCGGATGTTCTCCGGGATGGGAAGCGCGAAGGATACCAACACCCGCTGGCGCATGCTCCTCAAGGAAGGCAATGCGGGCCTCAGCACCGCCTTCGATTTTCCGACGCTCATGGGCTATGACAGCGACTCCCCGAAGGCGCGCGGCGAGTGCGGCCGCTGCGGCGTCGCAATCGACACCCTCGATGATTTTCGGACCTTGATGGAGGGAATCCCGATGGACCGGGTGACGACCTCCATGACGATCAACCCCCCCGCCACCGCCCTCTGGGCCATGTACTGCGCGGCGGCGGAGAGCAAGGGCGTGCCGCTTTCGAAGATCGGCGGGACGATCCAGAACGACATGCTCAAGGAGTTCATCGCCCAGAAGACCTTCATGTGCCCGCCGGAGCCGTCGGTCCGACTGATCAGCGACACCGTCGAGTTCGGCACGAAGCACGTCCCGAATTGGAACACAATCAGCATCAGCGGCTACCACATCCGGGAGGCGGGTTCGACTGCGGTCCAGGAGCTGGCCTTCACGCTCCGCGACGGGATCGAGTACGTCGAGGACGTCATCCGCCGCAAGGGGCTCGACGTGGATGAATTCGCCCCGCGGCTTTCCTTCTTCTTCAACGCCCACATCGACTTTTTCGAGGAGATCTGCAAGATGCGAGCGGCGAGGCGGATCTGGGCGCGGGTAATGCGCGACCGGTTCCATGCGAAGAACCCCCGCTCCTGGTGGATGCGCTTCCACACCCAGACGGCCGGCTGCTCGCTGACCGCCCAGCAGCCCTACAACAATGTCGTCCGGACGGCCGTCGAGGCACTCGCTGCCGTCCTCGGCGGGACACAGTCTCTCCATACGAACTCCCTGGACGAGGTTCTCTGTCTCCCCTCCGACCACGCGGTCGAGATCGCACTGCGAACCCAGCAGATCCTGGCCGAGGAGACGGGCGTCGCGAATACGATCGACCCGCTGGCCGGCTCCTATTTTGTCGAATCCCTGACGAACAAGATGGAGGAGGAGACCTGGGCGTATATCGGGAAGATCGACGCGATGGGCGGGATGATCGCGGCCATCGAAAGGGGGTTCCCCCAATTGGAGATCGCAGACGCCGCCTACCGTTTCCAGCAGCAGATCGACGCAGAGGAGAAGATCATGGTCGGTGTCAACAAATACGCCACCGCCGGAAAGCAGGAGATCCCCGTCCAGGACATCAACGAGCAGGTCGAGGAGGAGCAGATCGTCCGCCTGACCGCCGTGAAGCGGGGTCGCGGCTCCCGCGCCGTAAAGCGGGACCTCGATGAGTTGAAAAAAGGTTGCCAAACGGGGAAGAACGTCATGCCCTTCTGCATCCAGGCGGTAAAGGACATGGCCACGGTGCAGGAGATCTGCGACGTTTACCGGGAGGTCTTCGGCGAATACCGCGACCCCGGCCTGTATTAGAAATTGTGAAATTGGGGACAGCCACTATTTTTCCAAAGGGAAAATAGTGGCTGTCCCCAATTTCCCTGAGGGAACAATATGGCGGAGAGAAAGATACGGATCATGGTGGCGAAACCGGGCCTCGACGGCCACGATCGCGGCGCGCGGATACTGGCCCGCTGCTTCCGCGACGCGGGCTTCGAGGTGATCTACACGGGCTGCCACCAGACCCCGGAACAGATCGCCGCGGCGGCGATTCAGGAGGACGTGGACCTGGTGGGAATGAGCTGCCTCTCCGGCGCCCACCGCTATCTCTTCCCCCGGGTGGTCGAACTCCTGAAAGAGCAGGGGGCGACGGACATCGCCGTGATCGGCGGCGGGATCATTCCCGACCAGGACTTTCAGATGCTCTATGACGCCGGAATCAAGGCGATCTTCACCCCCGGCGCCCCGCTTGACGCGATCTGTCAATGGGTCCAGACGAATATCCAACCGCGCGGATAGGAAATAGGGGGACGGAGCCCCTATTTTTCCCTTTGGAAATAAGAGCTCCGTCCCCCTGTTCAACCGGAATAGCAGACGCATGACACCGAAACAAGAAGAGATGGAACAGCTCCGCAAGATCCGCGCGGGCGACGTCCGGACCGCATCCCGCCTGATCCGGAACCTGGAGGATGATCTCCCCGAGGCAAAAACCGCCATCAAGCGAATCTTCCTCCACACCGGCCGCGCCCAAGTCGTCGGGATCACCGGCGCACCCGGCGCGGGGAAGAGCACCCTTGTCGACGCGCTGATCGCCTCCTTCCGGAAAAAGGAGAAGACCATCGGCGTCCTCGCCGTCGATCCCACCTCCCCCTTCACCGGAGGCGCGATCCTCGGCGACAGGATCCGGATGCAGCGCCACGCGGAAGATCCCGGCGTGTTCGTCCGCAGCCTCGCCACGCGCGGCGCGCTGGGCGGTCTCTCGAAGGCCGTCGGTGATGCCGTCCACGTCATGGATGTGATGGGGAAGGACCTCATCCTGGTGGAAACCGTGGGGACCGGGCAGCAGGAGGTGGAGATCATCAACCACTCCCATACGGTGGTCGTCGTCCTCGTTCCGGGGATGGGGGACGAGATCCAGGCGATCAAGGCGGGCATCATGGAGATCGCCGACATCTTCGTGATCAACAAGGCGGACCGCGACGGCGCGCATCAGCTCGCGGGCGAGATTGCCGCCATGCTGAACATGGTCCCGGAGTTCCCCGGCGGCTGGCGTCCGCCGGTCGTCCGGATAGGAAACTGCTTCGACCCCGGCCCCTTCGGGGAGAGCCTGGAGGAGCTGGCCGCTGAGATCGCCGGCCACCACCGGCGCCTCGTGGAAACCGGTCTTCTGGGCGACCGGATGAAGCGCAAGACGATGGTCGAGATTCATGAGGCGCTCCGCGACGCGGTCCTGGAACCGATCCTCAAGGAAATGACGGAAAGCGGGGAGATGGCGGAGATTGCCGGGCGGCTCCTCCGGAAGGAGACGGATCCCTACACGATCGCCGAGGAGGTCGCCCGCCGCCATTTAAAATAAGGGAAAAGGGAAAAGGTAGAAATATGGGGACATAATACTAATTTCCAACGGAAATTAGTATTATGTCCCCATATTTCCCACATTTTTCTGAAAAAATCGATTATCATTCCCACGCTCCGGCGTGGGAATTGGGAATGAGGAAAAGATGTCGGAGATGGAACCAACCCCGGATGCTCGACAAGCCGTTCTGGAGAAGTACCGCAAAGGTCTCGTACAAGTCTACACCGGAAACGGCAAGGGAAAAACAACCGCCGCCTTCGGCCAGGCCCTGCGCGCCGTCGGACAGGGCTTCCGGGTCTGCGTCATCCAGTTCATGAAGGGGCGTAAATATGGCGAATTCCTCGCCGCCGAGCGCTGCCTCCCGAACCTCACCGTTCACCTCTCCGGCCTCGACAGCTTCGTCATGCGCGACCATCCCGCGCCGCCGGACATCGAACTCGCAAGACAGGGTCTCGATCTGGCCCGAGAGGCCGTCGCCTCCGGCGACTACGACATGGTCATCTTGGATGAGATCAACGTAGCCGTCGACTTCAAACTGATCCCCCTTGCCGAGGTTATCGACATCATCCAGACCCGACCGCCCACTCTCGACCTCATCCTCACCGGCCGCTACGCCCCGCCGGAGATCGTCGAACTCGCCGATACGGTCAGCGAGATCCGGGAAATCAAACACCACTACAACGCCGGCATCAAGGACCGCGCCGGGATCGAATACTGACCCCCCCCTAAAAAATATAAAGCTTCCCAAAATTCATGATCTTTTGTCGTATTTCCTCCGCCACCTACCAAGGCTGGATCGCCTTCGCTTCCTCCCCGAAAAAGAGAACCCAGGAGATTCATTCCGGCACAGAAAAGGGGGTTTAGAGTCGCTCTCTAAACCCCCATAATTCGGATGGAAAATTGATAATATTGGTGCCGAAGCCGGGACTTGAACCCGGACGGATTTAGTCCACTACCCCCTCAAGGTACAAAACCACCACTTTTAAGTAAAGTCAAGTAAAAATAAAAAGGTATAAAAAATATATGAAATCGGAGCATTGCCTTTATTTTTTCACTATGAGTAAAGATGAGGAAAAAGACAAAAAAGGGGGGATACATTTGGGAGTTTAGTGACTAAACAGTGACTAAACTGGAAAATAGCTATCCGCTAAAAAAATATTTTTAAATAATGCTTGACATATCTTTTTGAGGGTGTATTTTATAGTCGCATCTTACGACTTAGAGGTTTGCGATGGAATTCCAATGGGCAGAAGTTGAGCGCATCACCGGCGTCAAGAGGATTCGTCTTCATCAATGGATTGAGGCGGGTTTTATCACACCGTCATTACAGGTCGCAAAGGGCTCCGGCAGTAGGCATATCTGGAGCAAGACAGATCTTTATAATATCATATTATTCAAGCGCCTTGTCGAGAGTGGTATTCACCGAAACACAGCAGCAAAGCTAATTCCCAATGTCGGCTTCGATGACATCAATAAAATATATCGTCCAGAAAAGGAAAGAGGCGGACCGGGTGAAGTTTGGCTCGTTATCGCACGGAGATGGGGCAATGGCCAAGATGAAGGGGTTGAATCATTTGCTTATCCCTGGATACACGGAGAGCTGAAGAATAATTTGGCAGATGTATTGGGGGAAATAAACGAAGATCGTGGATGGAACGATGCAATCATCATCAATGTTACCAAGTTGGCTGAGTATGTAGATAGCTGCATCTAATTTTTTTTGGGTCATGAAGTTGTAATTCGCTAATTATAAATTAGCATGTGGGAGGTGGTCATGAACAATAGACTGAAATCAGTAATTGTCCTGAATTTCGGCACGCAAGGAGATTTCGCTGCTGCCGCCAACACACGCGAGACAAAGGTCAGTCGGGTGATCAGGGAGCGGGATAATCTCTCGGACGTTGAGCAACAGCGGTGGGCCGATCTCCTGGGTACGGACCGCGCAGAGATCTTCGGAGAGGAGGCCAGTCATGGCGAAACTAAAGCCTGAGAAGCCAGCGCTTGAACGGAGATTTTATCCGATAACGGCTGCAGCGAACTACCTGGGGGTATCGGTACAATTTCTCTATAATGGAACATCCCGCAAATCGAAAAAGCCCTGTCCAATCCCTTACCGGCGGATCGGCGGAAAGATTCTTTTCGACATCCGCGATCTGGAGAAAATTTAACAGAATTCCACCTTCATTTCCACGCAGAGGGCTTCATGGAAGGGAAAAGGAGAAACGAAATATGAACGAAAACAATATGCAGCATGACGTTGATGGGATCGGGAAGGATATCCCTGGTGACTCGCCCCGGATTTCCCCGGAGGTCTGGTCACGGGTTCGTAAGAGCCATCATGGCATCGAGATCGCGCTGCGGGTCAAGCTCCTGGATATTGCCTGCAGGATGAGCCAGCCCGATAAGGGACCCCGGAGCAAGGCTGGCAGCCTATCTTTCTATGCCGATTTGTGCGAGGCGATGCGGGCGGGGGCGAATCTTCCCGCACGGAACGGATGCGGCGCCGATCCGGATCTGAATCGTTTCTTTGATTCGAAATGCCTTTTCGGCCTGCATTTGTCCGATATAGATCTGGTCGTTTCAAAGGCAGATCTATACGCCGCTTACGAACGGTTTGCCAGGGAGGAAGGCGACTCGCTATACTGCCGAGAAATCTTTTTCAAGGCGATTCGCAAGTATGCCCCGGTGCGCGACTATCGACCAAGGAACAAAGACGCGATCCGCTTGCTTTGTTTGCGGGGAGTCAGCTTGAGGGAGGAATCCTGAAATGGGATTTGCTTCCAAAAGTCTCGGAGAATCGCGCTGCGCGGAAATCGCCCGGACCCTCTTCACTGTTATATCCGTCGATGAAATCAAGGGTGAACTGATCGGTTTGTGCCCGATCCATGGAGAAAAACACTCATCATTCGGATACAATTTCAAAAAAGACTTATATTGTTGTTTTTCCTGCGGGGCAGACGGCGATCTATTGCGCCTTTGGAGCGAAGTCAAGGGCTACGGCCAAAAGGAAGGCTTCAAGGCCTTTTGCGCCGAGTTCGGGGTTTCCACTGGGGAAGGGAACAACAGAGGCGGGGCGCGGCGAAAGGGGGCGGGGGCCGACGAGGACGAAAATCCGGAGATGCAGATCAAGGTATTCGAGGCGATGGAAAAGGCCTGGGACCTTTTCCCGCCGCTTCCGGATGAATGGATCGCCCGCCTGGAGAAAACGCGGGGATGGTCTCGCAAGTGGATTGAGATCCTCGATCTCCGGATGCAGACGCACCGGTTCACGAAAAAAGGCGAGCTGGCCAAGTTGGAGACGACGGACCGGATCGCGATCCCCATCCATGACATCCTCGGCCGCCTGAAGAATATCCGTTTATATAAACCGGGCGCATCGCAATACAAGATCATCTCATGGGCCAGGTCGACGGGGAAAAACGCGCTGTTTCCTCCCCGGCCCATGATGGGCGAAATTGAGGAGAAGGCCGGACAATACGTTTCCCCAATCCTGCTCTGCGAGGGCGAATCGGATACAATCTGCGCCCTCGCACACGGTCTTAACGCAGTTACACAGACCAGCAAGGTCAAGAAATGGCCGGACGAGCAGCTCCTGTTCTTTAAAGGCAAGGACGTCGTCGTCGCCTATGACGCGGATGAGCCAGGGCAGAAATATGGCAAATGGGCCTGCCAGGCCCTCGCCACGGTCGCAAAATCGGTCCGGTCGATACAATGGCCGCCCGAGATGGGCGTCGGCCCTGCAGGCGAAGTTCCGAAGGACCATGGCCAGGACCTGACCGACTTCTTTGTCCGTCACAAAAAGACGCCGGAGGACTTCAAGGCCCTGATCGAGGGGACGGCCCCCATACAGGCCTCCGCCCCACCCTCAGCGCCGCCGGCGCCCGACGTTTCACCTGATATCCTTAAATTCTTCGAATATGGGGTCAATAAGCGTTTCTCCTTCAAACCGCGTCTGCTGGCCGAGCATATCATCGCCGACTATAAACTCCTGTCGGATCCGGATACCGGCATCCTATACCGCTGGAATGGGATCTTCTGGGAGATCTTCGACGAGGACCATATCAAGGCCGTTGCGATCCGCTGCCTGGGGAATGAGGCGCAAAAGAGCCGCGTCGAGGATGCGATCTATCAAGTGACGAAGCTCTCGACGATCCCGGCGGACCGCAAGGTGAACGACCGGGCGGAGTGGATCTGCCTCCAGAACGGGATGCTCAATTTCATGACGTTCGAGATCATCCCCCATGCCTCTGAATTTTATTGCACCCACGCCCTGCCGGTTACGTTTGATCCGGAGTCTAAAAAGCGCTGCGAGCGCTGGGAGAAATACCTGGAGACGAACATCCAGACGCCCGAGCCGATCGCCCAGGCCCAGGAGTTCGCGGGATACTGCATCGTCCGCCATACGCGGTTCGAAAAGTGTCTCTTCCTGTTGGGGCCCGGCCGCGACGGCAAATCTACTTTCATGAAGGTCTTGAAAGAAATCGTCGGAGACGAAAACTGCGCCGCCGTCTCCTTCCCGGATCTGGAGAATGAGTTCCATCGATCATCACTCTATAACAAGCTCCTCAATATCTCCACCGAGATCGGCGGCCAGGCCATCGAATCGCCCTATTTCAAGGCGATCACGAGCGGCGATCCGATCAATGCGGCTTACAAGCACCGCGACGCCTTCACATTCAGCCCCTACTGTAAGCTAATCTTCGCGGGGAATATGCTCCCGAGGGTCAAGGACAACTCAGACGCCTATTTCCAGCGCGTCCTTCCGATCCAGTTCAAGCGGCAATTCCTCGAGGGGGATCCGGATCGGGATCCGGAGCTCCTGGAGAAGTTCAAAGAGGAGCTTTCAGAGATCTTCTACTGGGCGCTGTGCGGGTTGAAAAGGCTGACGGAGCAGAAGCGCTTTACGGATTGCCGGGAGACGCGCGACCTGTTGATGGGATATCGCCGGAGCAACAACCCGATCCTCTGCTATGTCGAGGACCAATGCATCCTGGGGGATGGCCAATCGGCCGACAAAGGGGAACTGTATGGAGATTATCGGTCATACTGCGGCCTGAACGGATACATGCCTGTCAACCGCGAGAATTTCTTCCGGGAGCTCTACGCGGCGGTCCATAACCTGCGCCTCTACCGGCCGAGAACCGAAGATGGGTCATTGCGCCGGCGAATTGCTGGGATCCAGATCGTGAAACCGTTGAAAGATTGACAAAGGAAATATTTATGAGGTTGAAAAGTGTCGCCGTTCTCCGCGCCCCCGATCCCCTGGGGTATTCGACGGCCAAAAAAGTTAATACCGCAGTCCGGTCGCCCGGCAGATGTACGTCATTTGGTCTGTTTTTGACAAACATCGTCCCATTTTTGCCTTTTTGTTCCAGGTTGATCCAAGCGGAAAGTATCCACCTGGATCAAAAACCCCGCGTCAATACTGATCTGATCCAAGTGATCCAAGTGATCCAAGCGAAATTCAACATTATACACATGCGCGCGCGCGCGTATGCATCTATATTTTTTTTGCACATCATTCATTTTCTGAGACTTAAATTTGAATTTGTAAGAAATAGCTTGGATCACTTGGATCAGACCAATGCCAGAGCGGGTTTCCGCTTGGATCATCCGCTTGGATTCGCTTGGATCACTTGGATCAGACCAATGCCAGAGCGGGTTTCCGCTTTTCTGTGTTTTGTTGGTGGAGGAAGACGGTCAAAAACACGGCCAAAGTGGAGCGATCGTTGCGGCGATCCAGCTGCTGGCAGTAGGCAAAGTGGAGGGAATTAAGAATGGACTTCACGAAATACGATCCAATGAGACAGAAGAAACAGAGCGATCTTGAAACGGGATTCACTTCCGCCGACTATGATGACCATGCCTCAGCCCCTGGCAGAGCAGAACCCTGGATGACAAGCACATCAGTCATCCTCCTGATCGAATACATGCGCAAGCATCAGGACCAGGGGGTGATCTTGTATGAACGCTTTGGATCGGTCGGCCTGAAGTTCGAACCTGGGATCAACAATGCCGATATAAAGAACGGGCGAGCACAGATCGCAATGAATCTGTTCGGTCTCCTCCAAGATGCAACTGCAGATTTAAAAACTATGATCGCCGCCGGCATTGATGTCCCATTGTTGATCCACTACCAAGTCGATTCGCGCCTCACAAATCAGAGCCAGCAACCAACCGGCGATCCGAAATTTTCAGCGCGGGTCCTGTCAGCAAAGCCTTCGATTCACGGTAATTCAAACCTCGACTTTTCACTACTTCGGGAAAAATAACTGGATGGAATAATGGAATCCATTAAAATTAATGCAATTCAGAATCTCAGGCCGGAGATCGATCCACCCGCAACCGAGCCGCGGTCGTTCACCCCCAGGGATGTTGGCTGTCAATTCGGGGCTGGCTTTTTAGATGAGGGTTTCTGCCGTCGATGGATACTATCGGGGATCCATGGCGCCGGTCAGATTACCTGCCCCAAATGTCGCGTCCCGTTGTCGGACATCGCCTTGCGGCGATTCTGGGAAGGTCGCCGGATCTGCTGCCGCGCCTGCGGCAAATTCTTCACCGCCCTGACCGGGACATTCCTCGGCGGCTGTCATATGGATTTCCGGGAGGTCATTCTCCTTGCCGCCTTTTTGCATTTTGACATTCCGCACCGCGAGATTGCGCGGATTTTGAGGATCAGCCCGGAGACGGTCCGCCTCTGGGATATTAAGTCCAAGGCCCTGGAACGAGTCAAGGGGATGATGGTGATCACCAATGCCTGAAGAAAATGCGCAACCGACAGACGGATCCCTGCAGAATGTCCTGGCCGTGGTGGATTATCTGTCCGCCCAGGGGTGGAAGGTTAAAAAGTCGGCCGTCTATAATCACCGGAAGGAGGGGAAGCTCCGCCTGCAGCCGGACGGCTCCTTCCGGATCGCCGATGTCGAGCGCTACGCTGCGGCCTACCTCCGGCGCAAGGACGGCAGCGAGTCCGGGAAGCTCGACAAGCTCCAGCAGGAAAAGCTCATCGCCGAGATCGACAAGACCAAGGCCCAGGCGCGCCACTGGACGATGAAGGCGGAGACATTCTCCGGCGCCTACGTGCCGAAGGAGCTCTTCGAGGCGGAGCTGGCCAGGCGCGCCGCGATCTTCCGGAACGACCTTGAGACGTTCGCCAGGGCCGAGACGGGCGGGATCGTCTCCCTGGCGGCCGGAGACGCCGGCAAGATCCCCGACGTGATCGATTGGATCCTCGGCCGCGTCGAGGCGTTTCTGGCCCGCTATTCTGAAGAGCGGGAATTCAAGGTCCCGCTCCCGCCGCCGGACAGCGATGCCAGGACAGAGGACGATGAAGATGAGGAGGACCAATAATGACCGCCACCCTCTCCACCGCCCCCCTGAAACCGAAAATCGGCTGTTTTTCCGACCGATCGGTCGGAATCGGCCCCCATAAATCGCCCAGGTTAAACGATACCACCGCGGCGCAATGGATCATAAGGGGAAAAATCAATGCCAGCCTGGTTCACACCCTTCCCCCGGCGCCTCCCCCACCGCCTCCGGAGACGATTGTTTTTACCCCGGGCGAGCGGCGGATCTTCCGCCGGAAGGAGCGGATCACCACCTCCCAGTGGGCCGCCCGCCACCGTGTCGTCACCAATGGCCCTATGACCGGCCGCTGGCGGAATGATGTCACCCCCTATCTGGTCGGTCCGATGGACTGCATCTGCGAGCCGTTCGTCCGCCGGATCATCCTCCAGTTTGCCCCGCAGACCGGCAAGACCCAGGTCGCCTTTAATTTCTTATGCCACATGATCGACCAGGACCCCGGCCCGGCGATGTATGTCGGCCCGGATGAGAAGGTGACAAAGAGGATATCCCGCCGGCGCGTCATCCCCATGTTCAAAGGAACGCCCCGGATCGCCGAGCTCCTCGGCTCCAGCGTGTCGGATATAACCACCCTCGCCGTCAATTTCACAAACGGGATGGATTTCATGATGGCCTGGGCCACCTCCGCCGCGGAGCTCTCCTCCGAGTCGATCAAGTATCTGATCCGCGATGAGCTCGACAAGTTCCCGGACTTCTCCGGGAAGGAAGCCGATCCGCTTGCCCTCTCCGAGATCCGGACGAATGCCTACCCGTTTACAAAGAAAATCATCGATTTGTCCACCCCGGCGGATGAATCCGGCTACATCGGCCGCGCGATCGAGCAGGATGCCGACGAACTGCGCCGCTATCATGTTCTCTGCCCGATCTGCGGCGCCGCCCAGGTGATGCACTTCGGCCAGTTTGTCTGGCCGCAAAACTGCCACGACCCGCGGGAGATCGTCCGGAAGCGCCTGGCCGAATACCAGTGCGAGGTCTGCGGGATGTTTTGGGACGATCACAAGCGCGACATGGCTGTCGCCAAGGGCTTCTGGCAGGCGGAGGAGCCGGTCGAGCGGCCCCAAGTCGTGGCGTTCCATCTGCCGTCCTACTGCTCGCCGTTCGTTTCGCTCTCTTCGGTCGTCGCCGCCTACCTGCGCGGCCTGGAGGACCCGGGCAAACTCATGGTTTTCATCACGCAGCACAAGGCGGAGGTCTGGAAGGAATCGGTCCTCCCGAAGAAGGAGAGCGGCGTACTGACCCACAAGACGGCCCTCCCCGGAGGGATCGTTCCCAAGGAGGCGGTCGCCCTCACCGCCGGTATCGACGCCCAGAAGGACGGCTTCTGGTTTGTCGTTCGCGCCTGGGCGGAGGACCTCTCCTCCTGGTTGATCCAGTATGGATACCTGACGACGTTCGCCGATGTGGAGACCCTTGTCTTCCAGACCCGCTATCCGATCGAGGGAAAGAGACCGGAAGAGACAATGGGGATCTGGCGCGCCGGGATGGATACCGGAGGCGGCGCAACCGATGAAAACATCTGGACCCGGACGGAGGAGATCTATCAGTGGCTCCGCCGGCAGCCCCCAGGCCGCGTCTATGGCACCAAGGGAGCGACCCACCGGGAGCATATCAACCGCGTCCGGGCGACGCAAATTGATAAATTGCCCCGGTCGAACAAACCGATCCCGGGAGGTCTGGAGTTGCGGCTCCTCCACACGGATCAGTTCAAGGCGGTGATCCACTGGCGGATGGAGCGCAAGGAGGGGGAGACGCAGCGGTTCTTCCTCCATGCCGAAACGGGGATCGACTACGCCCGGCAGCTCCTGGCTGAGGAGTTCTGCCGCGACCGGCGCGGCAAGACTTACTGGAAGCGTCTGCGTCGCGACAATCATATACTCGACGCCGAGGTGATCGCCGCGGCCTGCGCCGACAGCGAATGGCTCCCGTCGCTCAAGATGCTGGCGGCGTATCTGAAATCGAAAAAAGAACCTGGCCATGCAGCCGGAACAAAGCACCGGGTTCTCTCCAAGGGGGTGGAATAATGGTTGCCAAGTCCTGTAAAATTCTCACCAGCAAAGACGAAATAAAGGGATATCTTGGGAATCTTTCTGATTATATGTTCAAAAAATATATAGAACGCGGTCTCCCGGCTCGCTATGAAGATCGGCGTTGGATTGCTCATATGGATAACCTCGATGAGTTCATGAAGGCTTATACAAGAATTTCCATGAAAAAAATGCCGATGGAAGAAGAAGAAACGATAGGCGACTCACACGTCTAAAAAAAGCTGTCAAGTAAAATAACACTTAACTGACCCCCAACCGACCCCCAACCGACCCCCAAATTACACGCGAAAGCCAATTTCCCCCAAAACCCCATGATATGGTGGAGCCATCGAATTTGACCACCACATTTAGGGGGAAAGATGGCCGGAATCACCCTCGCACAAGCATCCGCACAACTTGCCGTTTGGATCGCGGCGTCCACTGCCGTCGCATCGGGGCAGACTTTTTCTTTGGGCGATAAAACCCTGACCCTCGCCAATGCCGCTGAAATCCGCAAATCCGTAGAATTCTGGGATGCCAAGGTGCAGGAAAAGAGCCGCGGCGGCCGGGCGATCAAGGGGATCACGCCATGTTGAACGCAACTAAGAGAAAAAGACCTGGCTCCGACCTCATGAATACCATCGACCGGATCGTCAACTACTTCGATCCCGTTCGCGGGGCTCGCCGGATCCGGGCGCGGGCGTTCGAGTCCCTTTCCGGCTCTTTCAACGGCGCATCCCGCACGCGCCGGGCGTTGAAAGAATGGAGCACGCAAAACGCCGACGCCGACGCCGACATCCTGTATGACCTCCCGCTCCTCCGCGAGCGCTCCCGCGATCTGATCCGAAACGCCCCGATCGCCGTCGGCGCCGTCGGAACGTCGATTGCCAACGTCGTCGGCACCGGCCTGAAACTGCAATCCCGCGTCGATTCCGAATTTCTCAATCTGACCGAAGACGCGGCCGACGCCTGGGAAGATCATACCGAACGCGAGTGGCGTCTTTTCTCCGAGTCTCAGGAGTGCGACATTTCCCGGACGCTGAATTTCTTCGGCCTGCAGGCGCTCGCCTTCCGGCAGACGCTGGAGAATGGCGACGTATTCGCCCTCCTTCCCCGAATTGACCGGGAGGGTTCTCCCTATTCTCTCAAAGTCCAACTCGTCGAGGCGGACCGGGTCTGCAATGAAAATTGGAAATCGGACACGGAAACACTTACCGCCGGCGTGCAGAAGGACCCCGCCACAGGCGCGCCCATTGCCTATCACGTTATGAACCAGCATCCCGGCCAGACGCGGTTCTGGAAGAGGGACGGCGGAACCTGGAAAGTCGTGCCCGCCTTCGGCGCGAAAATCGGCCTCCGCAACGTCCTGCATCTTTACGAAATGACCCGGCCCGGCCAGACGCGCGGCGTCCCGTTCCTGGCGCCGGTAATGGAGACCCTCAAGCAACTGGACCGCTACACCGAGGCAGAACTCATGGCGGCGGTCGTCTCCGGCCTGTTCACCGTGTTTGTAAAGTCGGAAAGCGGCGCGCTGGAATTCGACGTGACGACCGGGATGGGTGTCGAGACCGGCGCGGCGGCCGCAGACGACGATATGAAACTCGGCAACGGCGCGATCGTCGGCCTCAAAAAAAATGAAAGCATTGAAAGCGCGAACCCCGGCCGCCCGAACACATCCTTTGATCCGTTCGTGAAATCGATACTTGAGCAGATCGGCGCGGCGCTTGGAATCCCCTTCGAGGTGTTGATCCGGCATTTTCAATCCAGCTACTCGGCGTCCCGCGCCGCCCTCCTGGAGGCCTGGCGTTTCTTCCGCTCCCGCCGGGTCTGGCTCGTCTCGACATTCTGCCAGCCGATCTATGAGATCTGGCTCTATGAGGCCATCGCCTCCGGTCGGATCGCCGCCCCCGGATTTTTCTCCGACCCGCTCGTCCGAAAGGCCTATTGCGGATCCCTCTGGGTGGGCGATAGCCCCGGCTATGTGGATCCGCAGAAAGATGTCGACGCGGCAAAGGACAGGGTAAATGGGATGTTCTCCACCCTGGATGAGGAGACCGCGCTGCTGACCGGCGGTGACTTTGAGGCGAACGTCCGGCAGATGGCCAAAGAGAAACGGATGCTGAAAAAGAACGATCTGCTGCCCGCGCCCCCCGCGCCGGTTTCGGCTATTAGTCCGGGATCCTCCCAACCGCCGGCAGATCCGAATAAACCCGAAGAAGGAGGCGAGGAATGAAACTCCTCGACATATTGACAAGCCCCTGGTCCATCTGCCCCGAGAAGATGGCGGAGATCCGGAACATTTACAGCGCCCACCTGCGCGGCCCGAAGATCGACTGGAAAGAGATGCAGGCCAGCGTCGCCCTGATCCCGGGCGGCGACAAGCAGGAGGAGGCCTACCAGGTGATGAACGGCGTCGCCGTGATCCCGGTGAAGGGCGTCCTGACGAAGGGGATCTCCTTCTTTTCATTCCTCTTCGGCGGCTCGTCGCTGAAACAGATCGGGATCGCGTTCCAGGCGGCCCTTGACGACCCGCTGGTGAAGTCGATCCTGCTGGATGTCGATTCCCCTGGCGGGACCTTGGACGGTACGGAGGAACTGGGCGAGGCGATCTTCCAGGCGCGCGGGCAGAAGCCGATCATCGCTTATACCGACGGATCGATGACCTCCGGGGCGTACTGGATCGCGTCGGCAGCGGATGAGATCTACATCTCCGGCGATACGGTCTTAGTTGGCTCGATCGGCGTCGTTGCAACTCATATAGATTATTCAAAGTCAGAAGAGATGATGGGCGAGAAATGGACGGAGATCACCGGCGGCCGTTACAAGCGGGTCTATTCCGCGCATCGACCGCTTTCGGATGAGGGCGCGGCCACTATACAGGATCAAGTTGATTATTTCTATTTGACATTCGTCAACACGATCGCCAGGAATCGCGGCGTGGATCAGGAAGCGGCGCTCGCGATGGCGGACGGCAAGATTTTTATCGGCAAACAGGCAATGGAGGTCGGGCTCGTGGACGGTGTGGAAGCGTTTTCCGATCTCATCAATTCAGCCGAAGTATCGGCAGGACAGCAATTTTCAGCAAAGGAGGAACCTATCGTGAATAAAGACGAACTCAAGACGAAACATCCCGACGTGTATGAAGCGGTTTTGGCGGAAGGAAAGGCTTTTGGCCTGGAACACGCAACCGCCGCGAAACAGACAGGGATCGAGGAGGGCAAGGCCCTGGGAGCGGCGGCGGAACGTCAGCGGATTGCGGATGTTCGGGCGCAACTCATCCCCGGGCACGAAGCCCTGATCGATCAGTTGGCTGCGGACGGCAAGACCACCGGCCAGGAGGCGGCGATGAAGATGGTCGCCGCGGAAAAGACGACACGGTTGGCGGTCCACGCGGCCCTGAAAGAGGACGGAGCGCTCGGTGTGGCGCAGCCGGCGGCCCCGGTTCTCCCCGCGAAACCGGCGGAGAAGGATTTCATGGCCGAAGTCGAAAAGGTGATTTCCGAGAAGAAGGTCGGGCGCGGAACCGCGGTGTCGATCGTCGCCAGGGAAAACCCGAAACTGCATGAGACGTGGCTTGCGAGTCTGAAACCCCAGTCCAAACAGGAATAGGAATGGAACGGGAACAGATTTCAAATCTGTCCCCCAGAAAACAGGAAAAGGAGGAATAAGCATGTATAACGAAGGAATCAGAACATTTACGGCAAACGGGGCCATTACCGACAAGGCGCGGGTGAAACTCACATCCGCATCGACCACGGTCCCTGTGCAGGTTGAACTCGCAGGCGCCGGGGAGCAGCATATCGGCATCGCGGAATTTGCGGCAGCGGACGGCACTTTGCTGTCGGTCAAACTGCGTACCTATCCGGGCACGCATGAAGGCGTGGCAACGGAAGCCCTCGCAGTCGGCGCAATCCTTTACGGGGCGGCAGCCGGCGGCGTCAAGGACACCTCCGACGGAACCGCCATCGGCATCTCCCTCGAAGAGGCCACCGCAAGCGGCGATATCATCGAGTTCATCGATTTCACGGTGATCTCCACGACGGCGGATTCGGTCTCCCAGGCCGACGCCGGAAATTTCACAAGCGCCGCAACGGTGGAAGCGGCCCTGCAGGAACTCTATCAGAATGCGATCAGCGTTCAGGGATTCATCCCGATTCCGCTGGCAACTCTCCGGGAAGCCGCAGCCTTTGCGGTCGGCAATATCGCCGCAAACGGCGGTCTCCTGGCCAGCGATACCACGCCGGTCCTCGGCCCCGCCACCGCCTCGCCGCTGGATGGCTGCCAGGTGGTCACCTGGGCGGCCAGCAACAACGACCCGGTTATCTTCCAGATCCCGCTTCCCCCGGATCTCGATGATGCGGCGGATATCGTGATCCATACGCGGATCAAGAGCGCCGGGACGACCAACGCGGTCGGCTTCACCTGCGACGCCTATTTCAACGAGGGCGACACGCTGGTGGAGGATACCGGCGAGACCAACCAGACGGCCACCTGGGCGGAGAAGATCATCACCATCGCCGCCGCGGATGTTCCGGCCGGCGCGCAGACCCTGTCGGTCAGCCTGACCCCCGCAGCCCACACGACCAACGCCATGTACATGTCGGCCCTGTGGATCGAATACAAGACGAAGATCAAGACTTCGTAAACAAAACGGGGGACACGATGCCGCATCATGTTCCCCGAGAAAAAGGAAAAGGAGGAATAGCAAATGCCCAGACCTACCAGTGCAACGACATTACAACGGGCCGACTTGGGAGCCATCGCATACGAATATGCGTTGGAGGCATCCCAGCGCGGCTTTATCGGATTGGAACTGCTTCCGATCTTTGACGTTCCGGAGCAGTCGGCGGACTACCCGGTCATCCCCATCGAATCCCTGCTCAAGTTGCAGGAAACCTCAAGGGCTTCGCGAGGCAACTACAACCGGAGCGACTACAAGTTTGAGACCGGCACCTATGCCTGCCAAGAATACGGATGGGAGGAGCTCGTGGACGACTTGGAGGCGGCCCTCTATCGTCGGTATTTCGACGCCGAGGAAGTGGCGGTCAAGCGGGCGGTCGATACCCTGCTCCGCGGCCAGGAAAAACGCATCGCCGATGCGCTTTTCAACACCTCCAACATCACCGGGACGGCTGATGTGGGTACCGAGTGGAGCACGGCGGCAACGGCAACCCCGAGGGCGGACGTGAACACCGCGAAGGCAGCCATGAGAGCGGCCTCCGGACTCATCCCGAACGTTATGGCGATGAGCTACAAGGTGTTCCGCAACACGATGATGATCAAGGAGATCACAGACGTTCTGCAATACACCAACCCGATCCAGATCGGCGGGGAAGAGCAGCAAAAGTCCGTGCTGGCGCAGTATTTCGGCGTCGGGAAGGTCATCGTCGGGGATGCGATCCGAAGTTCGGCCAAAAAGGGCCAGTCCTTCAGTCTCGCCGATATCTGGGATGACGAATACGTCCTGCTGGCGAAGACATCTTCCGGCGGGCCGGATCTCCGCGAGCCGTGCCTCGGGCGGAGTTTCCTGTGGACGGCGGACAGCCCCCAGAACCTCGTGACGGAGCAGTACCGCGAGGAGCAGAAACGGTCGAACGTGTACCGGGTGCGGCACAACATCGACGAGGCGTTCATCTTCACCGGCGCCGGGTATTTGATGTCAAATATCACAGCGTAACCCAGAGCCCTCTCATTGACCCGGCCCACTGCCTAATCTCTCCGGCGGCGGGCCGGGCGAGGGCCGAATGGAATTCTTGGGGACAGATTTCAATCTGTCCCCAAGAATCAAGGAAACACGAGGTGTAACATGATTCTTTTCAATGAAGTGGTCAGCGACAAGACCCAGGCGGACGGCGCCTTTATCGTCGCTCTGGGCGCGTCCAAAGATTTCTGCTACCACCAGATCGAGGTGGAGGTGAGCGCAACGCCCTCCGCCGGGAGTCTGGCCGTGGCTATCCGCTCCCCCGGCGCCCGGGAGTTCGTGACGCTGGACGGGAGTTTCGATTTGACCGGGACCGAGCTTTTGAAGACCTTCGGCCCCTGCTTTGCGGAGGAGATTCGCTTCACCCCGGCCAGTTTCGACACCGGGAAAACCTATAACGTCATCATCACAAGCGGGGTGAACGGGGTGAGCGAATGAACTTCAACCCGACGATGAAATCGCCGATTCTGGAGCCGGTCCGCCTGGCGCCGCCTGTCCTTTTTAACGTAGCGTCCGAACCTGTCCTGGACGAGACCGGAAACCCCGTCCGGGACGAGAAGGGGAACGAGATCCATGGGACTTAGAGCCGTATTCGCCGCAGCCCTTCCCGGGATCTTCGATGCCGCCGGGGAGGATGCCGTTTTCACACCCGCAACGGGCGATTCGATCCCCTGCAAGGTTTTCATCGATTTCAATGTGATGCTGCAGCCGTCGGGCGTCGAGACGCAGGTCTGGCAGCAGGGGACGACGATTGAGGCGCTTCTTTCGGTATTGACCAGGGAGCCGAACCGCGGCGAGACCTTCACTCTCGATATCCCGTCCGATGACACGATCTACACCGTCCAGGCGATCCTTGAAAACGACGGCCTCACCGTCAAGGCGGTGGTGACATGATCGAGATCAAGTTCAACGAGGCGGATGTCGCCCATGTCAAATCCATGCTGCGGGGAATTGACGATGTCGTTCCGAAAGTCCTGAGCCGGGCGATCAACGACACGCTCGCCGGCGTCAAGACCGACGCCTCGGCGGAGATCCGCAGCATCATAACCGCTAAAAAAAGCGCCGTGGACGGGACATTCCGGACCGTCAAGGCGACCGTGACGCAACTTTCCGGCCTGGTCTCAAGCTCGGGTCCCCCTCTGCCGCTGATTGAATTTTCCGCCCGGCAGACCAAGGCGGGCGTCTCCGTCCAGGTGAAGAAGAAAAATCCGCGTTCCGTAATCAAAGGGGCGTTCATCCAGACCTTGAAGAGCGGCCATAAGGGCGTCTTCTGGCGGGAGTGGCATGGCGCCAAAGGACCTGTGAAGAAAATCGCCTACGGGAAATTGCCGAAAAAATACCGCCTGCCGATGAAACAGCTCTTCGGCTCCCGCATTCCGGACATCCTGGGGGACGATCCGGTGATGAACGCCGTTCTGGCGAAGGCGGATGACCGTATTCACAAGGCCGTTGACAAAGAACTGAATTACGAACTGAGCAAACTATGAACACCATTCGCGAATTGATCATCCTGGAGCTCATCGCGCGGGCCGCCGTCATCCGGACGACCGGCTCACCGCAGGCCTATGCGACCGACATCGGCGAAACGGTCCTGCGGGCCCGGCCAAAGATCGATCCGGATGATCTCCCCTGCACGGTGGTCTGGCCGCAGGTGGAGACAGCGGAGAATGCCAACGGCCAATCGCGCCACAGAATGCCGGTTAAAATCGAGGGAATCGCGGTGTTCGGTGCGGAGAATCTTTCCGTCATTTCCGAGCGCATCCTGGGCGACCTGATCAAATGCTTCACCTCTCCGGCATGGGATAGGCGGCGGTTGGTAACCAGTCCCGCATCGCCGGTCACTTATCTCAATCCGTACATGGAAAATATCGTTTACCAGGGCGGCGGAACGGACTCCTACCCGGAAGATGGTTCGACGACCGTTGGGGCATCTGCCGTTTTTCTGGTGACCTACTGGACGAAGATTGGAGATCCATACAGCCAATGAAGAGCATCCTGATCATAACCGGCGCCGCGCTCTGCGTGCTCGACGATCTCACCGTCCTGGCGATGGACGAGACCCGGGCGGACTTCATGGCGATCGGGCTGGACGCCGTCAACAAGTATCCGTGGCCGATCAAATACATGGCGACCTACCACCCGGTCGAGATCCCGGAGATCAAGGCGCGCCGGGAATCCATCGGCGGGAACACGGACTACATCGTGATTTCGCACGAGCAGAAACCGGGTGTTGACATCATCGAGCCCCTGCTTGGCGGAGAATGCTCCGGATCATCGGCTCTCATGGGCGCGCAGGCCGCGGTCAAACTCGGCTACCGCCGGATCGTCCTGTGCGGTTGCCCCATGACCGGCAAGAGCGTCAAAAATGATAACTATGAAACCTTCCGCGCAGGTTGGGAACAGAAAAAGAAGTTCTTGAATGGCCGGGTCCGGTCGATGTCCGGCTGGACGAAGGAACTGCTCGGTGCGCCGACGGAGGAATGGTTGAATGGATAAACTGATTATCGCCGGTTCCGCCCCATGCGTTCTTTACGACCTGGCCGCTGTCCCGGATCATGCGCGGTTCGATATTATGTTGATCGGCGCCGGATCCCCGGCGATTCTCAATATCCGGCGCCTTGCGTATCATGTCAGCCATGAGGACGACTTCGCCGCGATCCGGGAACGGCGGCAACTGAACGGATTGAATACGGACTATGAGACATTTTCCAACCGACAGCATTCCGGCGTCGATCATGTCCTGCCCGATCTGACAGGGCCGACATGCGACTATGATTGCCGCCCCCGTTTTGCGGCGGACGATCCGCGTAATCTACATCATTACTCCGGCTCATCCGCCATGCTCGGCCTGAAGGTCGGCCTCCGCCTCGGCTATCAAAAGATCATCCTTGCGGGGGTCCCGATCGACGAGGGGCATTACGCCCATTTCCAGGCGGGCTGGCGATGGATCGCTGATCTGCTGCGCTGCTGCCCTGTCCGGTCCATGAGCGGCTACACGCGGGAGCTTTTGGGGGAATACACGGAGGAATGGCTGAATGCTTAGAGAAATCCCCATCCGCCTGATCGACTACAGCACCGAACCGCACATCGCCGTGCTGGGCGGGCCGCTCTGCCTGGGATATCGCGAATATCTCGCGGGCCACCCTGATCGTTGCCGGAATATCATATCGGAGTTTCGCGCCTCTATTTACGCAAGCGAGAGCAGGAAAAACGAGATTTCCACAGAGAATTTCGTCCGCGAGATTTATCAGGAGCGCGGGATCCCGATGCCCGCCGACAAACTACTCGCGGACCGCCAGATCGTCCAGGAGGCGGCGGAACGCCGATACGATCGGTTGCACCTGCCGGTCCTGGAAAGCATTTTAGCGCGGGGATATCTGCCCCAGGAGGGGCCGCCGATCACCATGACGGAGCGGCCCGCAATATTCGGGGACATGATGCCGCATCGTGTCCCCCGATTCCTGGTAAGGGACGGGAAAAACCGTTGTTCCATCCTGGCGGCCCTGGGGCGGGAGACCGTGCCGAATGTGAGGGTTGAAAAATGAAATATCTTGATTTTGAAACTTTTGAGGCGAACGTGAGCGGCAACGAGAAATGGCGCAGCTACCGGGAACGCTGGATCTATCACGCGCGGGCGATTGAGATCATCAAAACCCTTGAAGTCAAGCGAGCGAAATCGGTTCTGGAGATCGGCGCTTTCGGCGCTGGGCTCATCTTCGGCAGCGACCGGATGGATCTACCGGACGGGGAATGGGATTTCTCGGGCGACAGAAAAACAGTTTTGCATGATGCCCGGATCTTCCCCTGGCCCTTCGCGGATGGCCGGTATGACCTCCTCGTTGCCCTTCGGCTCTGGCATCACCTGGCCCCGGTGCAAGAACAATGTTTCCGGGAGGCCAAGCGGATCGCCCGGAACATCATCATCGAATGCCCGGAAAAAGAGGTCGTCGGCGTGGGGATCGCGCGGGAGCAATTCATCGCATGGAATGGCGCGCCGCCCATAGCGGAGATCGACTTCGGCGCCTGGGGGAAACTCTATCTCTTCGGGGGCGTCGCATGAATATCACGGACAGGCGCGGGATGTATATCGAAAGCCTCATAAAGAAACACGGTTGGAAAATCGGCGCCGAGCTGGGCGTCTGGTACGGAAAAACGTATTTCCGGCTTCTGGAGGAGTGCCCGGATCTGACATTGATCGGCGTGGACAATTGGGATCCGCGTTATCCCCACTTTGCGCATCATAAAGACCAGACTGAAAACCGGGCGGAAGTGTATGGCAAGAAGGCGCCGTATGGCGGTCGATCGATCATCCTGGAAATGGAAATGAGCAAGGCCGCCGAGACGATAGCCGATAGCTCGCTGGACTTTGTTTTCGTTGACGGGGATCACACCTATGAAGGGTGCCGGACGGATATTTTGCGCTGGCTGCCAAAGATCAAGGATTCGGGGTGGATCATGGGCCACGACTACCTGTGGCCGGGGGTGAATCAGGCCGTCAAGGAGCTGCTTTCTCCTGTCAATTGTCCTGTTTTGGAGACGGATGAAACCTGGGCGCGCCCGAAGAATTTGGGCGCCGACGCCGTGACCGTGTGCTGCCTGAAGGCGGGCGATAAGTACGGCCCGGAATATGTCAATATTCTGGCCGGGATGGTCATGCGGAATGTCCACCTGGTCGGTTATGATTTCGTCTGCTTCACGGATAATCCGCGGGGGATTCATCCGCACATCCGGACCGCGCCTCTGCCCTATGACGCCCCGAAGTGGTGGGGGAAGATGGGGCTTTATATGCCGGATATTCCCGGAATCAACACAAAGCGCCTGCTGTTCCTCGACTTGGATGTTGTTATCACCGGGCCGCTGGATGACCTTTTGAAATATCAGAGTGATTTCGCAATGGCGAAGGACTGGCCGACGGGGAGATGGCCGAAAACGGACAGTCGGAACCAGGATGGTCAGAGTTCGGCGGTGCTCCTGACGGTCGGCGCGGCGCCGCAGATCTGGGAGAGATATGTCGCAACCGGAAAACCAACCCCGGAGAGCCCCGGCGACCAGGAGTGGATCAACCGGGAGTTTCCCGGCCTGGCGAACCTTCTCCCGGAGCGGTTCGTCCAGAGTTACAAACTGCATAATCTGGCCGGAGAGAACCCCCCTGAATGCAGCGTGGTCATGTTTCACGGATTGCCGAAGCCGCCGGACTGCGGCGGATGGGTAAAGAGGGCATGGACGGAATGACGCCTGAAATATTCAACGAGGTCTGGCAAAAAGGAAACTACCGCAACGGCTCGACGGCCCTGCGGCTTTTGCCGTTTCTACGGCAACACATCCCCGCTGGGAGTGTCGTCAATGATTATGGCAGCGGAACCGGCCGCGCGGAGCCGGGCCTCCTTGAATTCTGTTTACGGGTGAACATGGTCGATTTTGCCGACGCGGCCCTCGAGGGTGAGGTCCGCGCGCTGATCGGCGAGCGCCTCACCTATACAATCGCGCCGCTGGAGGCCTTGCCGGTGGATTTCCCGATCGCCGACTGGGGGATCTGCATAAATGTTTTGATGACCGTCGATCCGGCGAAACTGGACGCCATCATGGCCGAGATGCGCCGGACCTGCCGGAACCTGATCATCGAGGTTTACGACTGGCCGGACACCCGCCTCGGGCGGGATCTGACGATGATCAAGGGGGACGCGGCATGGTGGGCGGGGGAGATGCGTAAACATTGGCCCGCGGTGGAATCAGTAAAAAGTCCTGAGCACGAGCACAGGTACATAACCATTGGCAGAGTATAGCCAACGGGGACGGATTTCAAATCTGTCCCCGTCAACCAAAAATGAAGGAGGAATCAAACCATGAGTGATGCCAGCAATGCAAAAATCAGTTATGAAAGTGGTCAGGACATTGTGACATTCGTAGCCCTGACGGATCAAGGGGATCACAAGGATTTCCGCAGTGCGGATGCCCTGTGGTCGAACCGGGCGGGATATGAGCCGGATGTCAAGCCGGACGGTCTGGCTACGGGCGGGGCTGTGATTCCGGCCGTATCCGGGTCGCATGAAAAGGTCGACGTCGCCGCGCTCACTTGCTACCTGGCGGGCGTGCTTACCACGGTCGGCGCCGCGGTGGACACCACGGTCGTCAGGCCGACGGGCGGCAGTCCCGCCAACACCCACAACAAAAGCTCCATCACGGTCAACTCTGCCGGGGCGATTGCGGTCGTCAAGGGGACGGACAGCACGGCGCATTCCAACACGCGCGGCGCGGCAGGCGGCCCTCCTTTGATCCCCGTGGGGTCAATCGAGATCGCCCAGATCTGGCTGTCGTCCGCGACCACCCTTGAAATCGCGGCCACGGAGATCAAACAGGTCGTCGGCACCCACTGCGAACGGTACGATTATCCGACCTGGGAAGAGAACCGTTTCAACGTCTCCGGCGGAGTGATCGGGAATGCCGGTGTCACGTTCGCCTCGGCCCTGCCGCTGATCCATACCGGAGCATTGCCGAAAAAGGTCTATGCCCAGTATTACGAGCCGGCCTTTACGGACGTGCCGAAGTCCTCGGATTTCGTGCCCCCTGAAACCACGAACTCCGTCAGTTCCAAACAGATTTACGGGATGACGCTCGGTTCCTCGTCCTCGTCGCTGAATCAGGGGTCGTTCACGGCGTACCTGCAGGACGGCATCTCCGACGGGCTCCTGTCGCTGAAAAATGCGGAGCTCTTTTTCAGGTTCTACCAAAACGCGCTGAATTCGACGCCGTATCTGCTTATGCAGGGAAAACTCGGGATCTCCCGGACTTTCCCGGCCAGTGATCAGATCACGGCGGCTTGCACGATCTCGGCGGAAGCGGCGGCGGAGGAAGTCACCGGGTAAAGTTTATGGGGACAGATTTGAAATCTGTCCCCATAAACCAGTAAGAACAGGGGACAGATTTGAAATCTGTCCCCGGGCACGTGGAAACGCACGCACAGGAGGAATCATGACGACCGAAAAGAAGGTCACAGGTTTCGACGCCAAGAAATTCTTGAAAACGAAGTGGACCCCCCGGACCGAGGAGGTCCCGGTCCCGGATCTGGCCGCGTTTTTTCCGGACGGCGCAAAGGCCGCCTGGAAGGTCCGCGGGTTGACCGGCCATGAGCTCGGCCGGTCAAACGAAGCGGCGGAGAGGAACAGGAACGTCGCCGCGATCCTGGAGGGGCTCGCCTCCGGGGCGGCCAAGGAGCAGACCGAGGCGGTCAAGGAGCTCCTCGGCGTCGGCGGCTCCACGCCGCAGGACATCGCCAAGCGGCTGGAGCACCTGGTCCTGGGCAGCGTTGACCCGCCCTGCACTCCGGATCTGGCTATCCGTCTCTGCGAGACCTTCCCGGTCGAATTCTTCCAGCTCACGAACCGGATCGTCCAGTTGACCGGGCAGGGCCAGTTGCCGGGAAAACAGCCGCCCTCTGGCGAGACGCCGAAGTCCGCGCCTGCCTCGCCCTCGGATACGCCAGGGGGCGATTCCTCTACGAGCTGAGGCCGGACCTGTTTCCCCAGGGCTTTTTGACGCGGACCGAAATCGAACTCTGGGAGAGATATTACAAATCGATCAAGGGGACATAAATCGGATGAAGACCGGCAAGTTGGCCTTAAAAGAACAGGCCCGGAAACTCAAAAAACAGAAGGCCCGCAAGAAAAAAAAGAGGAAGATGTCATGAAAAAAATTATTTGCTTATTGATGATCATGATTTTATTGCTTTTCGTCACCGGCTGCATGTCGGCGAACCAACTCGCCGGAGAGAAGGCTTTCTATGAGGCCAAGGTTGCCATGTCTCAGCGGGCAGTCTCGCAGCCTATCTTTGAAATGACGGCGGCAGACGCCTCTCAACCCATCGTTTTGCAGAACGTTTCCGCCTTGCGGGTGTTTCAACTCCCGTCGGGCGGAACGAATGACGTCCTGACCCAGTACCAGCAAAAAGATTACGTGCAACCATGGCTTAACATCGTCGGCGCGGCCCTCCCGTGGCTCGGCGCCTGGGGTATGGTCAAAGCGGTTGGAGATGCAGCCGGAACGACGACGACTACTTATAATCAGTCTGTCACCGGGACGGGCAACTCTGCCAGTGTTAAGACCTCGGGCAATATGCACGTTGGCGGGATCACAGGGAATGGCAATACTGCTGCCGGGATGATTGAACAGCCTCCGGTGACAGTAGTTCCTCCTGTAGTTGTGGTTCCTCCTGTAGTTGTGGTTCCGCCAGTATTTGAAACTCCTGTGGTAGTTGTGCCGTAACAGTTCCGCCAATTCGTTGAAAGGAGACGGCAATGGGTAAGCATTGGCTAAAAATAATTATCGCTACGATGATCTTGCCAAGCATCATTATGCTTTGCCTGATGTGGTGGCCGTTGAATCCGATTGAGATTAAGTCAGTAACTATCCTTAACGGAGGTAAGTGTGTAGAGATCGGGAGGGATGTTCTTTTTGAAGTCCATTACATAAAGCACACGGATAAAGCTGGAACGGTTTACAGGCAACTAATCAATGATCGAGTGGTAAACTATTCACCTCATATAAGCGCGGTCCCGGTAGGCGAAGCAAAGAGAATTGGGTTTATCAGAACAAGCAACGGGGAAATGCCGGGTAAGTATCAAATAAACTATACGGTCATTTATGAATACTTTGGCTTTCGGGATGTGGTTGTCAGTAAATTAAGCGATGAGTTTGAGATTGTTAATTAAGTATAGGAGTTTATGATGCCACAATCATCTAATTTAGTGGTTACTTGGGATCTTATATTAAGTAATGTATTCATTCCTCTATGCTTGGCTTTGCTGTGGTATGGAATCAAAAGACAATTTGAACGAAAAGATGAGAAGGATAAACAAATTGATGAGCTAAAAGAGGAAGCTATTAAAGAATGGTGGACTCGGTTTTCAAAATGTCAATCTGATACTAAAGATGAGGTAGAGAAGATAATAACTAAAATGGATGAAAAGGTTGATATGACTCACTGTCAGGCGCAAGAAGATAATTTCAATCATAAGCTGGAAAGAATGGAAGATCAGATAAGACATCAGGAGGATAGATGAAGCACTTACGACTCATAAGGGTTGAACGAACCGAAGATGGAATCATCGGTATTCTTACCATCGACGGAAAGGTGGAATGTTTTACCCTTCAACCGGACGAGGCAGACATTCACTTCAGTATTTCCGTTGGGAATTATCTCTGCAAGCGTTTTCACGGGCGTAAGTATTCTGATACCTTTGAGATTGTTGTTCCCGGTCATTCTGCCTTGCTCTTTCATATCTTGAACAGAGAGGATGAATCTGAAGGGTGTGTCGGAGTAGGGAAAGAAGTTGGTTATCTAAACGGCAAACGGGCTATCCTGAATTCTGCATGGGCCTTTGAACAGTTCATGAAGAAGATGGGAAGCGACACAGAGTTTAATCTGGTTATCGTAGACTGCATGTAAGGAGGATTTATGCAAGTATTCAAGGAGATGTTGAAAAGAGCGGCACGTTCAGCAGTGGCTATTGGCGCAGCCATTGGCGTCCAGGCACTCACAAACTCTACTGATCCGACGATTCTTGCCATCGCTCCGATACTGATGGCTATCGGGAAAGGCCTCCGCACCAAGTTTGCCGGTGCGTGGTGGTTGCCGGTGTAGAGTATGCCATTGTGGGCAATTAAGATGATGGTCTCATTGGCGATTCAACTGTTGGATCGTTACAAGAATCATCTGACAGATGAACAGAAAGCGGCGTGGGCTGCTGCAATAAAGAGTATGCCCACGCCAGACGAGCGCGATCCGAATCACGGGATGGGAGGGCAGTAATGGACGAACATTACTATGATCTTGAAGCGTGGAAACTGTTTGACGGCCCGTTTCCGCAGATGGTTTTTGCCGACAACGCCCAGGGGATTTTCTCCTTGCTCGTTAAGAAAAGGACCAGCGGGTACTATGGCCATTTCATGTGGCTGGTCGGCAAGAACGAAATCGCCTCTCAGTGGTTCTATTTCCAGCGGCAGACGTTGGATCATTACGTCGGCGCACACCTGACTTTTGTAGCAAATCCGAAGTGGACCGAGTTGGACCGTTTGACGATACTGACAGCCATCAATATTGATTTGGAGAAATTCAAATGGAAAACCAGATATGATGTCATCGGTGTAGTAGGGCAACTGTTTGGTTTTGACTGGATGAACCGGGACTCCTTAAGTTTCTGCTCTGAACGGGGGGGGTACATTGAGTTGGTTGAACCTTATGATCCGGAACATCCTGATCCGCAGGAACTCAGGGAATGGACAAAACGGACTGGGTACACGGTAACGGGGCGATATTCGCCGGATTAAGCGATATGGGAGAAATAGTCCGTGGCCGATATCAAAAAAACCGTCGAAATCATTTTCGGCGCAAAAAATGAGGTCTCAAAGGTCGTCACCGACATCAGCCGGCAGTTTGACAGCCTTGGGGATATCGCCGACAACGTCACCGCCCCGCTGGCCAAGATCGGCGATTCCGTCCTGAAGATCGATGCCGCGCTCGTGGCTCTGGCGATCGGCGGCATGGCGCTGGCGATCAAGCAATCCTCCGAATTCAATAAATCCTTTGCGCTTATTTCCACATCCATCACCGCCGCCGGCCCGGATCTGGATAAGTACCGGACAGACATTCTCAATTATTCGACCACGTCCGTTAAATCCCTCGCAGATATCAACGCATCCCTTTATACGGCGGCCCAGGCCGGAATAAAATACTCCGACTCTTTGGCGTTTATCCGTGCGGCCGAGCAGTTATCCGTTGCGAACAACGCCAATCTGAACACCACTGTCGATCTGCTGACCGGCACGATGAACGCCTATGGCTTCACCGTCAAAGATGTCGGCCATCTCAACGATGTGTTTTTCCAGTCCACCCTGATCGGCAAACAGACCATCGATGAACTCGGGACGAGCATGGGGCAGGTCCTCGGCATCGCAGCCAACGCGGGGGTCAGCTTTGAAGAATTGAGCGCGGCGATTGCGACCCTGACGGCGAAGGGCATGAACACGGAAACCGCTATCACTGCCGTTAAAAATGTGATCACCACCCTCATTTCCCCGTCCAAGGAAGCGGGCGAAGCGGCGAAAGCGCTCGGCCTCAATTTCAGCCTGACGGAACTCACCTCCAAAGGCTTTGCCGCGGTGCTTGCGGAGATCATGGCCAAAACGGGCGGCAGCAAAGAAAAGATGGTCGAATTGTTCAGCGAGATCCGCGCGATGAATGGCGTCCTTTCCCTGACCGGCGACGGGATGAAGTTCTTCAACAGCGCCTTGGATCAAACCATAAATTCATCCGGCAATGCGGAAAAGGCTTACGAGAAAATGGTGGCGACGTTCTCAAACCAGATGCAGATGGTAAAGAACGTCGCGGAAGTTACGATGATCGATATCGGCACAAGGCTTGAACCGATGGCAGCGAAGATCGCGGGTTCGTTCGGGGCAATGTTCGCCGGCGTAAAGATCGGCGTGGATTCGGGGGCGTTCGATCCGCTCTTTGCCTATCTGGATCAGGTGGCCGGATCCCTGTCAACGTGGATCAGCGGGATTGCCGCAGCCATGCCGGAAGCATTCTCGAAACTGGACTTTACCAAATTGATCGCCGCGTTCAACGACCTGGGCCGCGCAATGGGGGACTATCTGGGCGGACTCGATCTGACCAAGGCCGACGATTTGGCGGGTGCACTGCAAACCGTGATTGATATCGTCACCGGCCTGGTCAGCGTAACCACGGGCATGGCAGACGCCTTCCGGCCGTTCGTAACGGTGATCGTCGATTTCTTCAAAACCCTGGCCGCCGGCGGTCCCGAGACGCAGGAGACGATGGGAAAGATCCTCGCGTTTTCCCAGGCGATTCAAATGGCGGGACTCGGAGTCGTCGGCGCAATTCTGGCCATCAATGAATTCAATCTCTCAGTTCGCGGCCTCTTCGACGTATTGGCCGGCGGTTCGCAGTTCGCATGGAACGCGATGCAGATTCTCTTTGACCTGACCACGAGAGGGTTTTTGAAGTTGGAGGAACAGTTCGTTTCGGTCCTTGACACGATGACTCTTGGAATGTTCCCCGGCCTTGAGGCGCTCAAGGCGCAGATCGTGAAGCAGAATGAGGACATTACGAAATCCATCCTAACGAATAATGAAGAGGGGTGGCAAGGATTATCGCGGTTGGCTGACGGTTTTATTCGTCTTGGAAATGAAACGGGGAACACTAAGACAAAGACCGATGAACTTCGCAAAGGACTGCTGGATCTTCCTGCCGTCACCGCCCCGGAGATCCGCCTGACCGGGGGCGAGGATTCCGCCAAAACGGTTGCGGATATCAAAAAAACCTTGGTCGAACTGTCTGAGAAGAAATATGTCGGGATTGAGATTCTCGCAGACGGTTCGACTATTGAAAAAGCCCATGGACTCATCAAGCAGACCTTCCCGGACGGGCAGGTGCTGTATACGAATATTGGAGTACGAACGGATGATGTAAATCTCGATGGCGTCGCGAAGAAGATCGAGAAAGCGGTCCCGGCGAAGAAGGAAATCGATGCACAACTCAAGTTCGACGAAGTTAAACTGAAGGAACAATCCTCGATCATTCAGAAATCCATGGAGTGGAAGGCAAAGGTTGACATCTCCCAGATCGAGTCGGCAACAAAGGTAATGGAGGCGACCTTCAAAAATCTCGATACCCAGATCACCAGCACGGGGTCGGTTATCGAGAAGATTCTGGGCGAACTTGGCAACAAAGATTTGGCGTCCGGGGTGAAATACGAGTTGGAGGACCTGCTGAAAAAGGAATCAGATGCGCGAAAGATCGCCATGGAGCAAAGCCAAAAGCTCACCGCGCAACAGATTGAACTCAATAAGCTGAAACTTTCGGCTTTGGAGCGCGGCGATTCGATGATTAAAATCTCCGCCGACGGGCTGAAGCCGCACCTGGAGATGATCCTCTGGGAGGTTCTGGAGGCGATCCAGGTCCGGGCGAATCAGAGCGGGTCTGAGTTCCTGTTGGGGATTGCATAACGGGGGTAAGCATGAATGACATGATTGCCATATCGGTTTCAACCGCAGACGAAGCGGGCGCCGTGGTTTTGAGAATGACGCAGGATTCGAAACTTAAAAGCGGTCTGCGCCGGGTGTCGCGCACAAAGACGCTGGACGGCGGTTGCGCAATCTATGACGGCGGGTTTTCACACGCCGATCGTACATGGAGCGTTGAGGCGCGTGTCAGCGACGCGGTCTGGGATGCGCTCTGGGCGATCATGATCACCTATGCGCTGGTTTATATCGCCACAGAGGAGGGGTTTTTCAGCGGCTGCCTTGAATCGGCGGTCCGGGAGGAGGACAGGGCGGTCTTGTCCATTTTGATAAAGGAGAAACTGACATGAGAAACATGAAATCTTCAATGGGCGCCTTCTTCAAAGGCGTATTAACGGCGGTTCGCGGAGCAAAGGTAAATTTTCTCGTCCGCTCTCATTGGGACATTGAATGCTATGACCGGAACGGGAAACTCAAATTCACCGGCCACGCGGAAAACTGCTGCACGGCAGAGGGGTTGAATAAACTCCTGAATGTGATGTTCCATGCGGCGGCGGCTATTTCAACCTGGTATATTGCCCTGTTTGAGACGAATACCACGCCGCTCGACACACACACCTACGCCGTCCCCGGCTACACGGAATGCACCGCCTACGATGAAACGGTCCGGCAGGAATTTGTTGAAGCGGAAGCCACCGGGAAGTCCATGTCCAACACCGCAGCGAAGGCGACCTTCACGATGAACGCGACAAAGACGCTCTACGGCGCGGCCCTCGTCGGCGGCGGCTCCCCGGCCAACGGCAAGGGCGACACGGCAGGCGGCGGCGTGCTTTATGCGGCCGCGAAGTTCGATACCGCGAAGCCGGTTGAATCGGGCGACACGTTCAAAGTGACCTGCACCCTGACGGCGAGCGACGTAGTGTAAGGAAAAGCAATGCCGAACACTTACGCAACATGGAATCCCTCGGATAAGCACGCTGACGTTACATTATCCGAGGGAAACCTCAAAGCAGAAAATTCCGGGGCGGCTGACAGGGCGGTCAGGGCGAATCTGTGGAAAACCACAGGGAAGTTCTATTTTGAATTGACGCTCACCGATGTTACTTATTGCGCCGGAGGCGTAGGCGCAGCAGACGGGGTGCTGACAACGAATCCGGGTGGGACAGATACAAACGCCACAGGCGTGTATCAGACCGGAGGGCAATATGCGGACTCCCCGTTTACACGACTCTGGACATCCTCATCGTCGTTCGTTCATGGCGCTCACTTATGCATTGCCGTAGATATTGATGCCGGGAAGGTATGGTACGGCAAAGATGGGGTTTGGCTGAACTCCGGCGATCCGGCGGCTGGGACGGATCCAGCGGCTACTTTTGCCGCCGGAACATCCGTCACCCCTATCGCCTCAGTCAATGCGGCGAACCTTCTGGCGAACTTTGGAGCGTCAGCGTTCGCTCATACCGTTCCTTCCGGCTTTGATGCCGGATGGTACGACCCGCCGCCCGTAATCGAGGAAACTATCGAAGGTTCTGTCGGGGTCAAGGCGGAAATGACGGCCCTGCACTTTGTCGACGACCTTGCGCCGGAAACCGGGATCGAAGCGGATTTTGACGGTTTTGTTGTCAGCCTGATCGGAAACATCGCCCCGGAGGCCGGAGTAAAGGCAGAATTTGAACCCCTCCATCTCGTCGATTCCTTTCCCGCAGGCGCCGGAATCAAGGCGGCATTCGGAGCGGCCGGAAGTGAATACCTGAGAGGCGTCCAGGCCGCCGCCGGTGTCCAGGCAGAATTTGCCGGTATTCAGATGTCCGATACCCTGCCGGCCGCCGCCGGGACCCGCATGGTGCTCGCTTGCGGTTTTGAATATCTCCGGAGCATGGCCGCGGAAGCGGGCGTTCTGGCCGACTTTGAAGGATTCAATTGGTCGGATTTCCTCCGGGTGTATCGGGACCGGATCAGCATTCGCTATAAACTGACCCTTTCCGACGGCATCCTCGATGATATCGATATTCCGATCTCGTCTTTCCAGGGCCGCTTCCGAACGGGCGATCCGACGTTCCTGTCGGTTGTCGTTCCCGGAAATGATCAATACGAGGACATCACGGACCGGGACGAGGGCGATCTGATCCTTACCATGCAATACCTCATCGATGGCGTGGTCTATCATTCGGAAGAGATTTGCACGGTTGACCTGGAGGATATTCGGATTGACGAGGGCGCCGGCAGCGTCAGCGTCACACTCTCCGGGCATCGGACCGTGACGCATATTCCAAAAACGACGCAACTTACGGGCGAATCCTACAAGGCGGTTTATGGCGGAAAAATCCGCTACCGATGCACCCCGGACCTTTATCTGCGCCCCGGAGATATCTGTATTGTCGGGGATGATACCTTCACCGCGGGCGTGATCACCTGGATGGTAAATCCGTCATACGTTACAATGGAAGTCGAGGAAGCGGAGGATTTGGCTTAGATGGGAAAGGCGCAAATCATAAGCGGCGGGACCGGCGGCCTTTATGCCATCAAGGTTCTCTATGACCGCGTGAAGGCAACCGCGAGGATCGCCAAGATCGACGTTGCGGTCGCTTCGCTGGACACGATCCTCGCCACCCTTGCCGCCGAGCTTGCAGCGCAGCAGATCGCGTATGAGGCGGCAAAAACGACCTCTCCCGCAAAGACCTTCGCAGAATTGGCCGCAATGGCCTCGGCGATCAAAGCGAAGAAGACAAAGAGGGACTTGTATCTGGTCGAAAAGGCCTCGAAACAGGCGACCAAGAGGCAGTTGCAGGCGATCCCGGTGGACCCGAATGCGAGCGCCTGGTGCGCGGACCTGACAGAGAACCTCTCCGGGAATGTCGGGACAATCGAACCGAACGGGGAGCCGGCAGGTTACATCGTCCGCCCAGGCTATCAAGGCGGGGCAGTCTATAATCAGGCGCGGGACGGCCAGGTGCAGCCTGTTTTGGCAAACACGCCGGAAGGGGCGTTTTTTAACAAGGCGATGATGCCCGGCTGGCAGAAATGGAAGCCGACCTTTCGGATCGGGACGATAAACACGATCAACACGACTTTGAATACCTGTACCGTCACGCTCGACACGGAAACCAGCAGGGAAAGGCCGGCAGGTCCGGCCCTCAATATCAATCAAGGTCTTGTGCTGGCGAGCGTTCCCATCCAATATATGACTTGCAATGCCGGCGCCTTCGCCGTGGGCGACAGGGTTGTCGTGCAGTTCACCGGACAGAGTTTCAACACCCCGAAGGTCATTGGATTCGAGAGCAACCCGAAGCCGTGCGGGATCTTCGTAAAATACCAGATTTATGAGGATACTGGACTTTTTCCTCAAACAGTCGTTATTTGGGATGTCAGTAAAGATGCTGTCGCTATAATCCCCGGAGTAATCTTCCCGTGTTCGGCAACTGATCCGGTATATCTGGCATGGTTGAGCCGCTATTCGATGGCTGGTAGTTCATTAACCGGAAGGATGATCGAGGAAGGGTTGGCTTCATTTTATAATACGGAAACATCGCCGGTTGAAGCAAAGTGGTATTATTCTCCGCCCCCCGGATTGCAGCAAACAGCGACTGCATTGATAACTGATGAAGGGCCGATTGGGGAATATGGCGGAGCGCCGTGTTCGCGGGGGCTGCATACATTGACCGGCGACTCAGATTTTCTTCAACCAGCGAAAAAAGGGGAAGGGGCCGCTTGTTATTCCTATGTCGTTCTTTTGCCTGCGTATCCGTTAAAGACAACCTGTTTCCGTTGCGGTGGCGACGGGGTGAATCCCGGAGGCGGTACTTGTGATTACTGTTACGGCGCCGGGGTTCTTGGTTGCGTCGGGCAAAGAGTATCCGAACACAAGACGGCTCATACAGTCCAGACTCAACTTTGGCCTGATTCAGGTATTCCCATCCCCGGCCCGATAATTACGGTAAGTCAATCTCTTGCGCGGATTTATGATTTTTATTCACCATGGAGTGCTTTGGTACCGTTTTATACATTGGCAGCCGAAGGTTCTCCTGGAATCATGCCTCCTTATATCCTTTACGATCCAGTAATAGACCCATGGAGTTCGTACTTCGGAGGCACTTACACGGACAAAATCATTGCCGCAGTTTTCTTATTGCAAAACAGCATGGAACGCGAAACTGACGGGGGGAATGTGTCATACGGTGAACCTCCGGTGATTAAGGTTGTGGCCAATGCCAAATATTATGAAGAAGGATCTTCGGGAGAAGACTTCTTTGGCGCAGCGCCGAATGCAGCATTGGGGCAACTTATAAAAGATGCTGTCTTGTTGGCCTATTCGCTGGAAACAACTCAGCCGGCAGAAGATTTGATAGACTATAATGTACTCGTAAATGCGCTTGAACTTTAACAAATAAGGAGGTTAAATCCCATGCCCAAAATAAGTAAATACACAGCGGTTGCGGCCCCCGCAGATACCGACGCCTTTGTCGTTGTCCAGGGCGGGGTTACGAAGAAAGTCACTTACGCGCAGATTAAGGCGGGGATCATCGGCGACGTGGATGCCATGGTCTATAAGGGTGTGATTGCCTGCGCGGGCAATCCGAACTACCCGGCGGCGGATTCGGGCCACGTCTACAAGGTTTCCTCTGCCGGCAGAATCGGCGGCGCGTCGGGTCCCGTTGTTGCGGTCGGCGACGTAGCGATCTGCTCCGTCGACGGCACGGCAGCCGGAACTCACGCAGCCGTCGGCGCGAGTTGGAACATACTGCAAACGAACATCGATATTGAATCCGCGACGGCTGTCAGCGATTTCCTCGTCGGGGGATCGTCGCCGCTTGGGTGGGTCCGGAAAACCCTGGCCCAGGTTAAGGCGATCCTGGGCCTCGGCGGGTCGGTCCCCGCGCCGGTGGCGGCGAACGATTTCATTGTGGCCGCCGGCTCCCCGCTGGATTGGGTCAAGAAAACCCTGGCGGAAGTCATGGTGATCCTCGGCACAGTGTCCTCCATCGCCAAGTCCTCAGCCTACACCATCCTCGACACTGACGGCTTTCAGAGCCTATACGTTTCAGGCAACACTGTAATCAAACTCCCTGTAGCCTCCAAGAAACGACTTATCAGGTTCAAGAAAACT